>Ga0126327_10000014_pt1 | contig 72674 bp, 74 predicted proteins | sample InaspJWI30metaG_FD_101392 | JGI IMG/M metagenome (GOLD analysis project Ga0126327, IMG submission 101392) | Marine gutless worms symbiont microbial communities from Oahu, Hawaii - Inanidrilus sp. 1 OAHU.JWI-30 metaG | ecosystem: Host-associated > Annelida > Digestive system > Unclassified... | reverse complement strand
TGCCCTATGCCCTATGCCCTATGCCCTATGCCCTATGCCCTATGCCAAAGTTTCTCTCAGTTAGATAGTAGATTATGACCTCAACAATACCCCCTACCCATGATGCCCACGGCGGGCCCCTGGTCAATCTTTTAGTTGACGAAGAACGCGCCTCGGCACTGAAAGCCCGTTCAATGGGCTTGCAAGACATACTCCTCAATGACCGTCAGCTTTGCGACTTTGAATTGCTTGCCACCGGGGCTTTCTCGCCCCTGACCGGCTTTTTGAGCCGCAGTGATTACGAATCCGTCGTAAGCCGGATGCGTCTGGCCGATAATACGCTCTGGCCGATTCCGATCTGTCTGGACGTGTCGGACCCCGTGGCTGCAACACTCACGGTCGGGGAAACAGCCGCGATCCGTGACCCGGAGGGGTTTTTGCTTGCAGTGATGCACGTAGAGGATATCTGGAAGCCGAATCGGGAAGAAGAAGCCAGGGCAGTGTACGGGACTACGGATACTGGACATCCTGGTGTTTACTACCTGCTGAACAAAGCGGGTTCCGTGTATATCGGCGGCAGGTTGGAAGCTGTCTCATTGCCTATTCATTTTGATTTTCGCAGATTGCGCATGACACCTGCTGATGTGAGACAGCATCATAAGAAACTGGGGTGGAGCAGGGTAGTCGGGTTTCAGACCCGCAATCCCATCCACCGCCCTCAATTTGAGATCACCATCCGGGCGATGCAGCAGGCCAATGCAAACCTCTTGCTGCTGCCTTTGACGGGCGTTCGCGATGCCGGAAATTTCGATCACTATACCCGCGTGAGGTGCTACCAGGCCATTGCAGCCCATTATCCGCCGGATTCACAGCTCTTAAGCCTGCTTCCCCTTGCTGTAAGGATGGCCGGTCCGCGCAACGCCTTGCTGCACACCATCATTGCGAAAAACTACGGTTGCACCCACTTTATCATTGGCCGCGACCATGGCAGTCCCAGCGGCGGTACAAACGGTGAAAAGGCTTTATATCGGACCGATGAAGCCAGAGATTTGGTGTCAGTCCATTGCGAAGAGCTAAACGTTGAGATGGTGGCCTTTAATGAAATGGTTTATCTTCCTTTTGAAGATGAGTACCGATTTGTTGACCAGGTCCCAAAAAAGTCAGAGACGCTCTCACTTTCCGGCACAGACATTCGTGACCGGGTTCGATCGGGCCGCAAGATACCCACCTGGGCCACCTTTCCGGAAGTGCTGAATGAACTCGAGCAAGCCTATCCTCTACCGGCCAACCAGGGATTTACGGTGTTTCTCACCGGGTTTTCGGGGGCCGGGAAATCCACCATCGCCAAGATCCTCTATTCAAAGTTTCTGGAAATCGGCGGAAGACCCGTAACCCTTTTGGATGGGGACATCGTTCGTCACAATCTTTCCAGTGAACTGAGTTTCTCCAAGGAGCACCGAGATATCAATGTACGCCGGATCGGCTTCGTAGCTGGTGAGATTACCAAGAATCGGGGGGTCGCGATCTGTGCCCCGATCGCACCCTATGAAAATACACGCTCTGAGATTCGACATTCAATAGAACAATATGGGGGTTTTTTTGAAGTCCACGTAAGCACTCCCATTGAAGTATGCGAAAAGCGTGACCGCAAAGGGGTATACGCAAAGGCTCGGGCCGGCTTGATACAGGGCTTCACCGGTGTGGACGATCCCTACGAAGTACCCGGAGCGCCGGAGCTGAGGATAGACACCACCGGCCTTTCCCCGGAGGAATCCGTGCGGCAGATCTTGCTGCTTCTGGGGCAGAAAGGGTACGTTTGAACCACCGGTGGAAGGTATAGGGTATAAGGTAGAAGCTATTACCCGGTGCCGGGAGTCAACTGGTATCAGTCCCTGGACTCCTGATTCTGGCTTCAGACTTACTGAAAACCGGGCGTCTCCTTGGGCGAATCCTGGACCTAATGCCCTTCCGGACCCCAGTCCCCAGACTCCGGACTCCGTCTTTTCACTTAGACCTTGAACCTTACACCTTAAACCTTATACCTTATACCTCTCAACTTAAAGGTTTCCCCAATCAACGACCTCACTTTCAATTCCGCCCTTGTAACCGGCGGTGCCGGTTTCATCGGGTCTCATATTGTCGAGGCACTTGTTTCAGCTGGCTGCCGGGTTACTGTTCTGGACAATCTATCTTCCGGGTTTCGGGAAAATCTGGCCGCCTGCCTGGAAAAGATAAGGTTCATTGAGGGGGACATTCGTGGCCAGTAAACCGTCAATAGGGCTGTCAGCGGTTGTGAGGTTGTCTTCCATCTGGCGGCGGAAATCTTTGTTCCACATACGATTGACAATCCGGTAGAAAGTGCAGAAGTCAATACCTTAGGAACCCTTAAGGTCCTGGAAGCTGCCAGACAAAACAGCGTCCGCCGGGTAGTCTTCGCAAGTTCATGTGCGGTCTACGGAAATCCAGCTCAGTTGCCTGTTGCCGAAAGCGATCTGGTCGTACCCCTAAGCCCCTATGCGGTTCAGAAACTGGCAGCTGAACAATACGGGGCCATTTACAGCAAGTTGTATAATCTCGAAACAATCAACTTGCGCTATTTCAATGTTTACGGCCCACGACAGGATTCTTCGTCGCCCTATTCGGGCGTTATCTCGGTATTCCTGGACAGGGCTGTAAATAAACAGAAACCAGTCATTCATGGCGATGGCAGGCAATCGCGCGATTTCATATATGTGGGGGACGTGGTTACAGCCAGCCTGACTGCGGCCAACCAGGCTGGAATATCCGGCAAAGTGATCAACATCGGAACAGGTCAGCAGACGACCATTACTCAGCTCTGGCAAGAAATCCAAAGCACAGCCGGCACAAATCTTGATCCGGTTCATGAACCTGCCCGGAAAGGTGATGTCCGAGCCTCGGTTGCAGAGACAGGATTAGCTGAAAAAAAAACTGGGTTTTAAAGCAGAGACTACCTTGGCAGAGGGGATAGCAAAAACCTACCATTGGTACAAAAAAGGCTAAGCGCCAATAGCTAAAGGCTAAGGGCTATAGTAAACCAAATGAAATTCAAAAATATCCTCGTAACCGGCGCGGCTGGATTCATCGGCTACCACCTCAGCCTGCGTCTACTGGAGCAGGGGTGCAATGTTACGGGGGTCGATAATCTCAACGATTATTACGATGTCAGCCTGAAAAAAGACCGCTTGGCGCAGCTTGAGTCACTAGAGGGCTTTGTGTTTAAAAAGCTGGATCTTGCTGACAGGGACAAGATGAGGGACCTTTTTAAGGACAATGCATTTGATGCGGTTGTTAACCTGGCAGCCCAGGCCGGCGTTCGCTACTCGCTCCTCAATCCTGCTGCATATATCGATGCCAACATTGTGGGGTTCGGAAACATCCTGGAAGGTTGCCGTCACAGCGGGGTGAAGCACCTCGTATTCGCTTCCTCGAGTTCTGTTTACGGTGCCAACACCAGGATGCCCTTCTCTGTGCACGATAATGTCGATCACCCGGTATCGCTGTATGCGGCCTCCAAAAAGTCAAACGAATTGATGGCCCATGCTTACAGCCATCTTTACAATCTTGTCTGTACCGGCCTCCGTTTTTTTACAGTATATGGCCCCTGGGGAAGACCGGATATGGCATACTTCTCATTTACCAACGCTATTGTTGCCGGAAAGCCCATCCAGGTATTCAATCACGGAAACATGCAGCGTGATTTTACCTACATCGATGATGTGATCGAGGCGGTTATTAAAGTCATTGAGAAGCCTGCAGCGCCTAATACCGCTTGGTCCGGGGACCACCCGGACCCTGGTACCTCATATGCACCTTACCGGGTCTACAATATTGGCAATAACCAGCCGGTGGGGTTGCTGGACTTCATCGCCGCCATTGAAAAAGCCCTGGGCAAAGAGGCCGTAAAAGAATTCATGGACCTCCAGGCGGGAGACGTGCCGGCTACCTTTGCAGATGTTGACGATCTTGTCCGAGATGTGGGTTTTAAACCCAATACACCCTTGGATGTAGGGATCAGGAAGTTTGTGAAGTGGTACCGTGGATACTACAAGGTTTAGGGTGTAAGGTATTAGGTGTAAGGTAGAGGATTAAAAGTAAAAGGTGGAAGGTGGAAAACCGGGGTCTGGAGTCAGGAGTCTGGGGTCAGAAAGGCGCTTTAAATAAAAATGTTAGAATCTATCTCAAAAAGAAATTTTGGTTCAAAGTCAAGGCAGCCGTGATTATTAAACCGGAGGAATACAGAGTTGGTATTTCGAGGATTTAATAATTGCGCCCAACGCAGAGGTTGGACCAAAAGGCTTTTTGAGATAGATTCTAATCCCACGACCAGCGAGCGTATACCTTAGTCACTGGATACTTCGGATCCGTATAAGCCGCCAGATTGAACATATTAGCCATGGGTTGGTAAACTTTGTCCAGACTGGCGACATCATTGATGCCCAGGCTCCAATAGTCTTTAGCCCGTTTAAAAAGGTACTCATTGCGGGGGAAGCTTCTCAGGCGCGGATTGTAGCCTTCGAACAGCAGGCGGTAGGTAGAGTCGATCAGGTGCCAGCGGTCTTCCAGGTAAGCTTCAATGAATACGTGGCCGGTGGTGATCAGAAGGTCATTTTCTTTGAACTCGGCCATCCACTCGGTATTGGCCGTCAGCACCATCCTGGCCGGCACCCCGACAGCGCGAAACAGGGCCACCTGGGCCAGGGCAAAATCGGAGCAGCCGCCCAGGACCCGGGTTTCGAAGAGTTCATTGGCACTACGGGCAAAGGCTTTGTCATTCAGCCAATTGTCATACTTGAAGTTGGCCCAAACATAGTCGACCGCTTTGTACATGCGCTCGCGGCGATTGGCTCCCTGGATCTGATCTGATACCGAAATAATGCTGGCTGTAAATTTAGTCTGCGGACCTTCCAACAGCCAGACAGCCACCTCCGGCGGCAACGACTGATCCTGATACCCTGAAAAATCCGGCGGTATCCGAGGATCCACCTGAGTGCCCGTACAAGCCGTCAATAAAACCAAAAAAATGACCGGGAATACAAACCAGTATCCCCAGCCAATATTTAAGAATTTTTTCACTCTGACATACATGTCGATCAAATATTCCAGGAATGGTTTAGAAATGACGATTTGGGCTAAAGTTCAAGGCGGACTGGGAAAATCAACCGGAGGAATACACGCAGTATTTCGAGGATTGAATTTCCCATCCCAACGCCGATATTTAGCACAAGGTGTTATTTATCAACCATTCCTAATCAAATTCAGGTGGCATGCCAAGGGTAGCCAACCCCGGCCCAACAGATCCCAATACCCCGGCCGCTGCCGTAGCACCCACAACTGCCGCACCGCCTGCAGCCGCACCACTCACGGCGCCGGCCACGGATGCCGGGCCGATGATGGTCGTACCACCGACTGCACCGGTCAGGCCAACCGTAGAGCCGGTTCCCGTCAAGGCTGTTGTAATTAGTGCTCCGCCGATCAAGGCATGGGCTTCACGCACCGGACTCAGCCAGGCTAAGATCTTGTGTCCTAGCGAACTTTGCTTTTCCGGTGCCGGTGCCACTGACACGGCAAAGTCGGTCCCGCGAACCCCGCAGACCGCGGTTTCGGTTCTAACTTGGTAGTTGGGTTTCCCCGGAAGGTTTTTTGACGATAAACCGGGCGCTGCCCCAGAGCAAACCCATAATTGTGGAACGTGTGTTGGTCTTAGGCTCGTACTCAAGTTTGGCTACCGTCAGCTTAGCATTGGGCGCCATGGCCAACACGCTCTTATCCTTCATGGCTGCATTGATCCGGGAGCGCGACTCGGTGATGATCGTGTCCCCTTCGAAAACAGGGTGTTTGGCCTTTAGCCGGTAGGCATATTTATCTCCCTTGTGGATAACGTATACCTTACCCTGGACCTTTTGGACCTTGCCGACCCTTCGTTCAACGCCGCCTACAAAGTCAGGCCGAATGGTTACACCTTCGGGAATCAGCGAAACCGGAGGCTTGACCGGCTTGAAATTGTCCAACAAGCTAAGGCTGGGATCCATGCTATAGAGCGAGGTGAGGCCGAATACCAGGCCAATTCCCAACAATGCGACTACGCTGAAGCACATTTTTCTTTTCTTGGAAATGTTCATGAGGCAATCCTTTCCTTTCAGGGTGACTGAAAGCCCGATGTATCAACTTATATAATCTAATATTTTTAACCATTTCAGCCATAACTGTCAAATTTTTCCAATTTGAATTTTGCCAATTTATGTTAACTGACCTCTGACTTCGAATCCCCTACATTTTTCTGTCATCAATTTATGATAATCAACTTTGGTAATTAGATATGGATAATAAACCATTAAAAAACAAAAACTTCGCTCTCATAGGCGCTGGTGGCTACGTTGCCCCCAAGCACATGAAGGCCATCAAGGATACCGGCAACAACCTGATTGTTGCACTGGACATTTCCGACTCGGTCGGCATCCTTGATAGCTTTTCATTCGATGTAGCCTTTTTTACCGAATTCGAACGTTTTGACCGCCATGCTGAAAAACTAAGGATGGCAGGTGAGAATGAACAAATTCATTATGTTAGCATTTGTTCTCCCAATTACCTCCATGATGCCCATATCCGCTTTGGTCTGCGTATCGGTGCAGATGCGATTTGTGAAAAACCCCTGGTCCTGAAACCTTGGAACCTGGATGCCCTTGCAGAAATAGAGAAAGAAACCGGGAGTAGGATCTTCAATGTCCTCCAACTGAGAGTACATCCATCAATACTCACTCTGAAACAGAACGTCGAAGCTAACTGCACTGAAGAGAAGGCTGAAATAGATCTCACATACATTACCTCGCGTGGAAAGTGGTATTTCTATTTCTGGAAAGGCGATATTGACAAATCAGGAGGGATAGCGACCAACATCGGCGTTCATTTCTTTGACATGCTCATGTGGATATTTGGTCCTGTGCAGCACCAAGAAGTCCACCTTGCCAAAGCAGAAAAAATGGCCGGCTATCTCAAACTAGAAAAAGCTAATGTCCGCTGGTTTCTGTCCGCTGACCGGCACGATCTGCCGGAGGAGGCAATGAAAGAAGGCAAGACCACTTATCGTTCTATCACCGTGGATGGTGAGGAAGTCGAGTTTTCAGGTGGCTTCACCGATCTGCACACAATGGTATACCAGGACATCCTCTCCGGCGGCGGCTACGGCATCGAAGATGCCAGGCCGTCAATTGAACTTGTGCATGCTATTCATGAATCAGAACCAGTAAATAAACCGGAAAAGTTTCATCCAATGTTGACACAAGAAGTCTGAAGTCAGGGAGAGCATGAGATCAGTAGTCTGAGGACGAAGTTACAAGATAGGCTGATTTCCGACGTCTGACCTCGGTCATCTGCACCTCTTGTGATAGGCATAAAGCACTATGCCTCATGAAAATGAACCTTAGCGAAACTACCATAGGTGAAAAGAGTGGATTTCTTTGTTCACGAATCATCCTACGTAGACGATGACTGCCTGATAGGCAAAAACACAAAAATCTGGCATTTCTGCCACATCATGTCTGGCTCTGTCATCGGCGAAAACTGCAACATTGGCCAAAACGTTGTCATCGGACCGGAAGTCCAAATTGGCAACCAATGCAAAATCCAGAACAATGTTTCTGTCTACCACGGCGTTACATTAGAGGACGGCGTGTTCTGTGGCCCCTCCATGGTCTTCACCAATGTCTATAACCCGAGAGCTAAAATTCGAAAATTAGATCAGGCCCGGCCTACCCTGGTCAAAAAAGGTCCCACCCTTGGCGCAAACTGTACCATCGTTTGTGGGATCACGATTGGCCGCTACGCCTTTATTGGCGCTGGCGCAGTCGTCAATAAAGATGTGTCAGACTATGCTCTACTAGCTGGCAATCCCACAAAACATATCGGCTACGCTTGCCAATGCGGCGAAACCCTGGCAGAAAATTTGGTATGCGGCATATGTAATAGAAAATATAAGGTTACAGATAAAGGTTTGAGCGAAGCTTGATATACTAAGGCTTTTAAAAACCCAAATAGCTTGAAGTTAGCCGCCTTTTTCTATTTTGTATCTGTTTCGATAATTGCATTGTAGATTATCAGAATTGTTTCGGATTTGCGGTGTTCGCCTTGATAACATACCGATACTCATGTTTCGTATTTTTTGAACAATCTAATCCCGGGCAGGTAAACCATGTATCTTAAAAATCTAAGATTTCTCACCATTTTTCTGATTCTCTCGATTGCCCTTGCTACTAACGTTTTCGGCCTGACCGCCGATCAGCTGCGGATGCTCCAGCAGCTCACTCCACAAGAACGCCAAATCCTTATGCAGCAGCTGAGTGGTGATCAGAGTGTTACGCAACAACCTCTCCATTCACCACCATTGGTTGAGCCGGCTGTTCCTGATGCACCATCACGCCCCGCAGCTATAGAACCTGATCAACTGCGGGCCCAAGGCGGTGATACCCTCATTTTGACCATAAATTCTAGAACTGACCAGGATGATCAACTACCTGGATTTGTAAACGACGTTTTGGGCAGCAAGGTCTATCGGCTAGATCACAACGGCATTCTGGATCTCAATGGAATAGGTAAAATCCCAGTGGCTGGCTTGAATACAGAAGAAATCTCAGCGCGTCTCGCTGCTGAACCACCCCTCAAAGGTTTAAACATCGCAGCCAGAATATTACCTTTGAAACCTATTGGCTCGCTGGCAAATGAACCTTTTGGCTACGACTTGTTCAAAGGTGCACCAACGACTTTTGCTCCAGCTACAGATATCCCTGTACCGGCTGATTACATTGTCGGCCCCGGCGACACGATTATCTTACAATTTTTCGGGAAGGAAAATGCCAGATATAGTCTGGTTGTAACCCGAGAAGGGATGGTCCAGATTCCAAAAATCGGTCCTGTTTCAGCTGCTGGGCAAAAATTTTCCGAACTTCAGAAAAAGTGGCAGAGTTATATAAACAGAAAAATGATCGGGGTCCGGGCCAGCATCACCATGGGGCCCTTGCGCTCTATCCGGGTCTTTATATTAGGTGAGGCGGATCGTCCGGGGTCTTATACGGTCAGTGCCCTTTCCACCATGACAAATGCACTTTTCGTCAGTGGCGGGATTAAACACATCGGCTCGCTACGCCGCATTCAGTTGAAAAGAGGCGGACAGCTTATTACAGAATTGGATCTCTACGATCTACTATTGCGTGGAGACACGAGTGGTGACGTCCGTTTGCAGCCAGGAGATGTGATATTTGTTCCTCCTGTGGGGCGAACGGTTGGTGTAGCTGGTGCAGTGAGACGACCAGCAATCTACGAACTCAAGAATGAGAAGACTGTAGATGAATTAATTAACATTGCAGGTGGGCTATTACCTACGGCTTTAAAAGAAAATGCCCAACTTGAAAGAATCAATATCGGCGGAGATCGTATTGTAATCGATGTAGCTTTGAAAGATACTAGTGGTCTTACCTTGGCGTTGTCCGATGGTGACGTACTTCAGGTTAGGTCTGTGCTCGACCGATTGGAAAAAGCTGTTAAACTGACTGGTCACGTAGAACGTCCCGGTAGCTACCAGTGGCGCAAAGGCATGCGCTTGACTGACTTGATTGAAGGAGTGGATGATCTTAAGCCTCGTCCTGATCTAAATTACGTTCTCATCAAGCGTGAGTTGCCCCCGGACAGACGAATTGAAGTGCGTTCGGTTAGTCTGTCTGAGGCTCTTGAAGACCGAAACTCAGGGAGAATATTCATCTTCAAGCTAGGGACGAAGTCGTTGCGTTTAGCCTCACTGAGAATAGAGCAGATCTACTAAAGCCAATTGTTGCCCAATTACGCCTCCAGGCCCGTAGCGATGACCCTGAGCAGGTGGTGACTATTGGAGGGCAGGTCGCTTTCCCTGGTGATTATCCATTGGAAAGGGGTATGACTGTAAAAGAACTATTGAGAGCAGGCGGCAACCTTACTCAGCAGGCTTATCGGCTAGAAGCGGAGATGATTCGCTACCAGGTGATCGAAAACAAGGTTCGTGAAACTAATAGACTTCCATTGAATCTCGCAGCGATAATAAATGGTGATGAAAAAAATGACTTTGAACTACGCCCGTTTGATACCGTCAACATCAAACAGGTTGCTGAATGGTGGGACCGGGAAGCGGTTGAGATTAAAGGCGAGGTAATGTTTCCTGGACAGTACGTGGTCGAAAAAGGCGAAACCCTTTCAGAGTTAATAGAGCGTGTAGGGGGGTTCACGGAGCGTGCGTTCCTGGAAGGTGCAATTTTGGTGCGAGAAGACCTTAGGGCTATGGAGCAGGAGCAACTTGACCGCTTACGAGACCGCCTTAAAGGTGACTTGGCATCGATTTCTCTTCAGCAAATGCAAGAAGATGCCAGGAAACAAGAAGCTCTGGCAATGGCTCAAGGCCTACTATCGCAATTAGAAACAGCTAAGGCAGTTGGGCGCTTGGTTATAGATCTTGAAGCGATTGTTAACGGAGTCAAGACAGATATTGTACTCCAAGATAAGGATCGGATTTTAATTCCAGATAAACCCCAGGAGGTAACAGTCTTGGGGGAGGTTAACTATCCCACTTCGCACGTTCATGACGAAAAACTCACTAGGGATGACTATATCAATCATTCTGGCGGGTTAACCTATAAAGCTGATAAAAAAAGAGTTTATGTTGTAAAATCAAATGGCCAGGTTATGTCCCCCAAGGCTAATACCACCTGGTTCGGCAAGGATTCCCAGGATATAAACGTAGGTGATACCATTGTGGTGCCGCTGGATGCTGATCGTATCCGTCCTCTATTTCTCTGGACCAGCGTAGCACAAATCGTTTATCAATCAGCACTAGCCATTGCTGCATTTAATTCCGTTGGTGTTTTTTAATTCGTAGAACGTATTTCCATCCTTAGTTATATGATCACCGCATTAAAAATTTGAACATACCGCGGTATCGCATATAACTTCCTTTTTGAATGCAAGATTAACCATAGGCCCTGAGTTAGTTCGTTTATGAGGCCAGAAATCACAGATCGAAACTCATATCTGAGGCTTAATTTTGATATTGAATATGAGATACACTATATCCTTAAAAGGGGATTTTTGAATATTTAGAGTCTTTATTAAATAGAACTCAAAAGTTATCTGAAGGGTGCAAGCTAAAGTAATATAAAGCAAGTTAAATTAGCAATAATTATAAATAAAAAGTGAGGTTATGGAAAACGACACTAATAATACCAAAAAAGAGTATAGCAGACATATAAATAATGCGAATGAGATTACTTTAATAAGCTTGATTCAAATATTGATGAAAAAGAAATGGGCTATTTTTACATGTACATTTCTATTTTCAGTGATCGCGCTATCTTATGCTTTGGTAGCAACTCCAATGTTCAGAGCTCGTGTTTTACTTTCTGTAGTCGAGGAAAAAAATCCTAGTAGTTTATCACAAATCGCAAGTCAATTTGGACATTTTGCAGCATTAGCAGGAGTAAATTTAGGAGGAGGTGATAGAACTAGAGCAGAAGTAATCGCATTCCTGAAATCTCGAATTCTAACAGAAACATTTATCAAAACACAAAACCTTATGCCAATTCTGTTTGAAAAGCTGTGGAATGCTGATGATAATAAGTGGGAAGTTGAAAATCAAGATGAAATTCCTACAATGTGGGATGCTTTTCTGCTTTTTGATAGTAATCGTGCTGTATCTGAGGATTTGGAAACTGGGCTTATTACCTTAACGGTTGATTGGAAAGATCCAAAACTCGCTGTAGAATGGACTAATAAATATGTGAAACTAGTAAATGAGTTGATGAGAAATAATGCCATTGAGGATGCTGAAAACAACCTAAAATATCTAAACAAAGCTCTTAATCAAACAAGTAGCGTTGAAGTTCATGATGCTATATATCGAATAATTGAAAGCCAGATAAAAACAATAATGTTTGCAAAAGCTAAAGAAGAATTTGCTTTTAAAGTGATAGACCCTCCTGTAATTCCGCGGGTTAAAGTAAAACCAAAAAGAAAACTGATTGTAATTTCAGGTTTCTTTCTGGGACTAACAGTCGGGGTTTTTTTTACTCTATTCTTACATTATTACAAAGCTATGATGATAAAGCAAAATGAGTTTATTGATTCTTTCAAATAAATTTTACACAGAAATTTGGTTGAAGAAGTTCGAGATTTATATATTCAATTGTAACTGTTTTATAATTTAAATAATCGCGGATGCTAAAAAACTATCTTAAGGCAGGATTTGGTGGTGCAAGTTCTCAGTTAATCCATTTAATTGGCATCCCGGTAATTTCAAGACTATATTCTCCGGATGTATACGCCACATGGGCTATTATTATTGCAACTTCTAGCATATTTGGTTCTATTGCATGTTTTAGATATGAGTTGGCTGTTGTTATCCCCAAAAGTGAGACTAAAGCGAGTTATATTTTTTGGTTGTGCATTCTTTCATCATTCGGAGTTGGAATATTCGCTATTTTGTTAATGAGCACAAACTTGTTTTTGTCATCGAACCCTGAATCGTATGTAAACAATTTTGTAACATTAAAAGTGCTCATATCTACATTAATCATATCAATGGGCGTAACTTATGCATTACAATACTGGAATGTTAGACAACGTGCATTTATGTTAAATTCATTAGGATTGATAGCACTATCTTTTGTTACATTATCAACTCAAATTTTATATGCAATTACTATTGAAGCAAGCTTTGATGGATTAGTATTAGGTAGCCTGGTTGGGCAACTTTCGATAATATTATTGTATTTGCTGGGCCTCTTTTATATTAAATCTCCCGAGTTAATCAAGTTCAATTATAATGACTTTGTAAAAATAGCTAAGGAGCACCATCGTTTTTTAATATACTCAACTCCCTACACACTATTTGGAGTTCTAAGAGCAAGAGGTGTAGTTCTCATATTAGAAATGTTTCTATATAAAAGATTTGTCGGCCTTTTTGCTTTTGCTTACCGGATAATGAACTTTCCTGTATCACTTGTGAGTGGTGCAATACGACCGGTACTCTTTAAAGAATCTGCTCAAAAAGGCGTGGAGAGCATAGAGCAAAGAGTTAACCAATTGTTAATCTTGCTCTCGTTTTGTGGAATACCATTCGTTGTAGGCTACTTTTATTACGCTGAGGAAATCTTTCTTGTCTTATTTGGTGAGAAATGGGCCGGATCCGGGGAAATTGGAAAGTTCATAATTCTACCAGCTTTTACTTTCGTTATGTGCAATTGGATGGATAGAATTATGGATGTCCTAAAGCAGCAGCGACTCACCTTGATACTTGAAGTAACATTCGCTAGTACTTCTATTTTTAGTTTATGGATAGGATTTGTACTATCTCAAAATCTATACGTAGCACTTGGCATGCAGTGTGCAATATTAGTTCTCTATAATATATGCTATCTAACATTTGTATATAAGATTGCTGGCTACCAGCAAAGATTTCTAGGAAAGCTTTTTATTGCAAATGTGTTCTTTGCGATCTTAATTATTTTTTGTATTGAGAGTATTATTAAATAACGCCATTCTCCTTTTAGTGCGACAGCCAAACCATAGCATTGCTTATACAGCATGTCTGTATATTATAATAGATATAGTATTATGACCTAATGATAAACTCACTTGAAAAAAAGATTACTTCATTTATAACATTTCTCTCAGTACTGGCACTATGCTATTTTTCCTTTTATCCGATAGAACTAATAACCAGTGCAATTAAAGTTCCAAAGATTGTAGGATTTGTATTAATTGCTATCTGCATATCGTTACTTATTTTTTTAAAATTTATTCTCAATAATTTTAGATTTGATTTTAACGCGTTTTTGATATTTGTGGGATATCTAGTTTTTGCACTCTATGCTTTGCTATCATTTCTTATTGTTGGTGATATCCTAGAAGATAGTTACAATATCAGAACGGTACTGATAGTAAACCCTTTCTTTATAATTCTATCAATTACCACTAAAGATTCTAAAAGATTAATTCTAATACTTTTGTATATACTATCAGGAGTTTATTTTTTGATAGTTATAACAACTTTTTTACAAGGAGATCTTTCAGTATTATCCTATCTGCCACAGTATATTTTCGGTGGAAAGGATGGAATGTATCAAGGAATTAATATGTACTTGGGAATGTTTGCTCTAATTAATTTGATTCTATTTATTGATATGGAGAATCTATATTTTAGTACATTTTTCCTGGTGTGTTTTATTATTACCTTATTTTCAATGTTGTTAATCGGAGGCAGAGCTGGATTCGTATCTTTAATTTTTTGCTCGTTTTGTATGGCGTATTTTATGTTTAATAATATTAAAGGAAAGAAAATATGCCTATTAGCTTTAACGGGATTTATCATTTCAGTTCTCGTGATTAAAAATTTAAGCGTTCTTTCGAATACTATAACAATTGTTAGGCTACTAGATGTTATGAGTTTCGAAACTGACAATTCGTATCGCATTTTCTTATTTTCTTCTGCAATCGATTTGTTTTCTGAGACATGGAAGACAATAATTTTTGGTGCCGGTATGAATACCTTTCCAGAATATATTAAGTCCTACTCAACTGGTATGTACCCCCACAATATCATCCTTGAAATTCTAGCAGAAATTGGACTCTTGGGATTTTTATTATTCATGGCGCCACTGCTTTACGTTTTATTGCTAAGAGTTCAGACTTATGGTTCTATTGTTGGAAAATGCACAGAAGAGATAGGAATATTTGGGATTGCATTATTCTACAGTATTTCATTTCTTTTTACTGGTGGCTTGAGATTTTCTTGGCCATTACTTTTTTATATTGTGTTATTATTACCAGTTGTTAATTACAATGAAAAGACAGATTATTTTATAGAAAAGCATTATGAAAAACATTTCAGATGTGACGATCATTGATTATGGGCTTGGTAATGTAAAGTCAGTATTCAATATGTTTAGGAAAATTGGATACTCAAGCAATATAACAAACGATCCAAAAGATCTAAAGTTCGCAAAAAGGATTGTTATCCCTGGCGTTGGATCTTTTGATATGGCATTAAATAGTTTAAAAAAAATGGTTTTTCGGATCACATAAAAGAGCTTGCGACAAAAAGAAAGTTGCCCACATTGGGTATTTGTTTAGGAATGCAGATTTTCGCTAATTTCAGCCAAGAGGGAAGATTACCTGGTCTTGGATTAATTGAGGGGGAAATTAAGAAATTTAGCTTCTCAGATACTGAGTTTGAAAGAAACAATTTAAGAATCCCACACATGGGGTGGAATACAGTAAATAAAGTTAATGATGAGGAACTCCTATTTAAAGATATGGATAATTCTATGAGATTCTATTTTGTTCATTCCTTTCATTTTGTTTGTAAGTATCCAAAAAATATAATTGGAGTTACAGAATATGGTAACGAATTTGTTAGCGCAATCAGGCGAGATAACATCTTCGGTGTTCAGTTTCACCCAGAAAAAAGCCATAAATATGGAATGAAAATATTTCAAAATTTTATGGAGTTAACGTAGTGCTCCAGTCGAGAATCATACCTTGTTTATTGTTAAAGAATAATGGTTTAGTTAAGACTATAAAATTCAATAAACCAAAATATATTGGAGATCCAATAAATGCAGTTAAAATATTTAATGAGAAAGAAGCAGATGAAATTATTGTTGTTGATATAGATGCCACCAGAAATAAAAATGGACCTAACTTCAGATTAATTGAAGATATCGTAAGTGAAGCTTTTATGCCGGTATGCTATGGTGGTGGGGTTAAAAATATAAAGGAAATGGGTAATCTGTATTATTGTGGCGTTGAGAAAGTTTCTTTAAGCACAAGTGCCGTTAAAAAACCTGAAATAGTAAGAGAAGCTTCTAAAATATTTGGAAGTCAATCAGTAGTTGTTACAATTGATATACAATACAAATTCCTGAGAAAGAGTTATCAAGTAGTTATTCACAATGGTACAAAAAAAACCGGGATCGACCCTGTGGAATTTGCAAAAAAAATGGAAGATTTTGGCCCAGGGGAAATAGTTATTAATAATGTAAACAAAGACGGCATGATGAGTGGATATGATATAGAATACATTAAAGAAATATCAAACTCCGTTAAGGTGCCAATAATTGCATCAGGAGGAGCTGGCAATGTAGCAGATTTGAGAGATGTAATTGTGAATGGGGGCGCATCTGCAGTTTCTGCTGGGAGTTTGTTCGTGTTTCATGGACGTCACAACGCTGTGCTCATTAATTACCCTACACAAGATGAGATACGAAAACTACTAAAAGTTTAGATCTATGAAAAGTGAATATAAAAGATGTTCTAGATGTGTGATGGATACAACAGATCCAGAAATTGAGTTCAATGATAGCGGGATATGTAATCATTGTATAGAATTCGATAAGAATACTATACAAAGATGGTATCCGAATAAAAAAGGCAGCGAGAAACTATTAAGAATTATTGAAAAAATTAAAAAAGAAAGAAAGAATCATGAGTATGATTGCATTATTGGATTGAGCGGTGGAAGTGATAGCTCATATCTTGCATATAGGATAAAAGAATATGGACTAAAAACATTAGCTATTCATGTTGATGCAGGCTGGAACTCTGAGCTTGCTGTACAAAACATTGAAAGGATATTAAAGTATTGCGAGTTTGACTTAGTAACACATGTTGTTAATTGGGAAACTATGAGACGTTTGCACATTGCATACTTAAAATCTGGAGTGGCCAATCAGGATGTACCACAAGACCAGGTTTTTATAGCTTGTCTCTACAGTTTCGCTGCAAAGAATAAAATTCGGTATGTGCTTAACGGGGGAAATATAGCTACCGAATCTGTATTTCCAAATTATTGGTTGTATGACAATAAAGATTCAAGAAACTTAAAAGCAATTTTTAGAACATTTGATGGCGGAAAACTTAAAGGTTATAAAACAATTAGCTTTTTTAATTATTATTTTTACTACCCTTTCATAAAAAGAATGAAAGTACTAAAATTATTAAATTATATTCCCTACAATAAAATTGAGGCAATGAAAGAACTTGAGGTTATGACTGGGTGGAAAGCTTATGATAGAAAACATGGGGAATCAATTTTCACTAAATTCTTTCAAAATTACTTTTTGATAGAAAGATATGGTTTTGATAAGAGGTTACCTCATCTTTCAAGCCTCATATTATCAGGACAAATCACTAGGGAGGAAGCTCTTCAAAAATTATCAGAGCCTCTCTATTTAAAAAATGAACTTAGAGAAGATTTACATTACGTTTGCAAAAAGCTTGAAATTTCGACAGACGAGTTCTTTGAGTATTTACGTTCTCCTAAGAAGAAGGAAACAGACTACCCATCAAACCACTACAGATACCTATTCATTAAGAAGGCTCAAGGAATTATCGAGAACAGATTCAGTATTGATATGAAAAAGTACGCTTAGAGCGACATGCCTTTCAATACTTCGATTTGGCTTTAATCTCCACTTATATAGTTGTTGTGTTTAGTACAAGTAGATTTAACATTAAAGGGTCACATTTAGTTATATGAAAGAACAACATCTAAACAATAAAGAACCTATAGCCCCAATAAGCAATGCAATCTTTCTTTACCCCTTTCCATTTGTAAATGAAAGCAGAATGCTTCGAGAAATCTCCTCATTAAAGAAATTTAATATTCTTAAAAAAGTTATAGTTATCGGAACTAAGAAGACAGGCTTGGATGATGTAGAAACTATTAATGATGGATTTACAAAAATTATAAGGCTTAAATTAGAAGAAAGTACTTCTTTAGGGAGACGTATATCAAGGCTTTTTGGAATCTATTTTTGGAGTAAAAGAGTTGTAAGGTATCTTTCTAAACATAGCGACTTTTCAATTATCCACTGCCATAGTTTGTCTGTACTGCCAATCGCCAAAATATTTAAGAAAAAGCATAACATTTCAATAATATATGATGCTCATGAGCTAGAATCTGAAAGAACTGGATTAAGTTATACCAGAAGGATTATTTCTAAAATATATGAAAAACATCTTATAAGGTTTATCGATGAAGCGTGGGTCGTAGGTGATCAAATTAGAAAGTGGTATAAACGCAAACAAGGCTTAGACGCAAAGGTAGTTTGTAATTACCCACTTTCGTATATAAATTTCAATAAAATTGAAAAAGATAATTTTGACTTGCGAAAAAAATTTAAAATTCCTAATACAGCAATACTTTATTTATACCAAGGGAATTTCGGTAAAGGAAGATGTATTAATTTATTGCTTTCTTGGTTTAAAGAGATCGATGATAATATAGCCCATATAATATTCATGGGAGATGGTTTCTTAAAAGATTCAATTCAAGCTGCATCAGAAATAAGTAAAAACATTCACTATCATCAACAAGTTTCGCCTGCTATGCTACTACATTATACGAAAACTGCTGATATTGGCATTGTGATGTTTAAACCAATTAGCTTAAGTTTTAAATATGTTATGCCTAACAAGTTGTTTGAGTATATCCAGGCTGGAATAGCTGTTTGGGCATCAGATTTGACGGAACTAAGAAAAGTTATTACTGATGTTAAAAATGGTATTTTGATAAAAGGCAATATTTCAAATAAAGAAGCTATTAAGCTTATTAATTCAATAAGAAATGATCAAATTATTGAATGGAAAATGAACGTAAGATTAAACAGAGAGAAATACAGTTGGGAACAAATGGAACCCACGATAATTGAGACTTATAGAAAGTTACTAAAATTAAGAAATGCGAACTAATGCTTAGACAATTTATTAAGATTAGAAAAGCGTATCAAGTATAGTAACTAAGCCTAAGGGATAGTGGACAGATGACTTATAATATCTGTAATAGATGCATAATGGATACTTCTGATCCTGATATAGAATTCGATGATTCCGGTATATGCAATCATTGTAAGAATTATGAAACAAGAGCAAGAAGAGAACTGCATTTGGGTACAGAGGGAGCAAAAAAGCTAGAAAGATTAATTAAGAAGGTCAAACAAAAGGGAAAAATAGAGAGTATGATTGCATAATTGGTCTAAGTGGTGGAATGGATAGCACTATGACTGCTTACATAGTAAAAAAAGTCCTAAAACTTCGACCCTTGGCAATACACTTAGATAATGGATGGAACACTGATTTAGCCGTAACCAATATTGAAAATATAGTTAAAAAACTTAGGATAGATTTTTTTACGTACGTGCTTGATTGGGAAGAATTTAAAGATTTACAGATATCATTTTTAAAAGCTTCTGTAACAAATTTGGAGATGCCTACTGACCATGCAATAACAGCTTTATTAATAAAGACCGCAATAAAGCATAACCTAAAATACATTGTCTTAGGCGGCAATATAGTCACTGAATCTATAATGCCTCAAGCTTGGCGCGGACATGATAATAGAGACTGGGAAAACATTAAAGCAATTCATAAAAATTATGGAAAAAGAAAACTTAAGACTTTTGTTCATTTGAATTTTTATCAATGGGCTTATTATACCCTTATTCGCGGCGTGAGGTTTTTAAATATCTTAAACTATTATCCGTATAATAAGGAAGAGGCAAAAAACACTTTGAGAAATGAACTTGATTGGAGACCTTATGATTCTAAACATCATGAATCGGCATATACTCGATTCTTTCAGTCATATTATCTACCAAAAAAATTCAAGATTGATAAGAGGAGAGCATATCTCTCGACTCTAGTTTGTTCAAATCAAATTACGCGAAATGAAGCTATAGAAAGAATAAATCTTGAGATAGTGAAAAAGGAAGTTATAAGCGAAGACAAGTATTATGTAATAAAAAAGTTTGGGCTAAGTGATTTGGAATTTTCAGAGATTATGAATAGAGATCCAAAATCACACCTCGCTTATCCCCATAGCTCGTTTTTAGTAAATAAAAACTCACTTTACCATTTCGCAAAAAAAATAATTACTCTGAACTGAAATCGATTCGATAGTAATTAAATACTAGATTTTCTGTCAGGATAAACTGCAAGAAAAATTGAGTTTTTGATTAATTATGAAGTAAAGATTTGTAAAAATAGTCCCCTATTAAAAATAATGAAGTGATATTATGAGAGAGGGTCAAATGGATCACTATGCAATATTCGGGAAAAATTGTACTATCCAAAAGAATGCTATTGTCGGATTAAAATACAGAGAAGACGTTAAAAAAGTCATATTGGGAGACAACTCTATTGTTAGAGCTTCAACTATAATTTACGCTTACGTAATAACTGGTGAAGATTTCCAAACCGGACATAATACCATCATAAGAGAAAAGACAATCTTTGGTAATCACATTGTTGTAGGTACAAACACAGTAATTGATGGGAATGTAAAGATAGGGGATCTTGTTAAGATTGAATCGAATTGTTATATACCTACAAATGTTACAATTGGCTCTCGGGTATTTTTAGGACCTAATGTGGTTTTGACAAACGATAAATATCCACAGAAAATGAGAGACCGATACAAACCTGAAGGACCTGTTATTCACGATGGTGTAACCCTAGGAGGAGGTGTTGTAGTATTACCGGGTGTGACGATAGGAAAAGGCTCCTTCGTTGCTGCTGGCGCAGTTGTAACGAAGGATATTCCAGCTATGAGCCTTGTAAAGGGAGTTCCTGGAGCAATCTTAGAATTACCCGAAAAGCTAAGAGAGATGAATATTGCTAAAAATTGGAGAAAATATATAAATGAATAATTTAAAAATTGGAGTTATAGGATGTGGGAAACAAGCATATAAACACATTCGTTCTATCAAAAAAATTCCAGGCGCCGACATTGTAGTACATGATATAGTACCGCAGCTTGCCCATACGATGGCTAAAACCGAAGATGTTTCTTTCGTAGATGATGTCAATGAGATTTTTGAGGATGGAAAGGTAGAAGCAGTTGTTATATGTACACCCACGCAAACACACTTCGAACTTATTATAAAGGCCCTAAAGAATAATTTGCATGTATTTTGTGAAAAGCCTCTTTCTGATAAAATAAATGAGATAAAGGATATTAAAAAGGCAGAAATCGATACTAACCTAGTAATGATGATAGGTTATATTTATCGTTTTGTTCCTGTTTTTGAAGAAGGATATCGTATATTTACAGAGTTGCAGGCGCATGGTGAAAGCTTGATAACAGGAAGAGCATTGAATGCTTTTTTTAGATTAGGAGGACGCGGTTCCCATCAGATATGGAAACATTTGAAGGAAGACGGTGGTGGCGCTATAAATGAAATGCTAGTTCATATGATTGATCTAGCTAATTGGTACTTTGGTCCTCTTAGAGATGTCGAGATTATATCGTGTTGTCAATATTTACATCAACGCACAATAAGAGGAAAGACAATCGACGTCGATGCAGAGGATTATATTTTAATCAAGTGCACTGGAAAAAATGGTGTTGAAATTCTTTGTCAGGCAGATCTTATTACTCCAGCTTTTAATCAATATGTAGAAATTCAGTGTGAGAACGGTTCATTTAGGGGCTCAATACAGCAAGATTCGCCCTCATATCTTTTTTTAAATGAAGCCAGGGGCGGATTCGATCAGGGGAAAACAAACTTTTCATTTGGCCAACGAAATCTATTAGATTACCAAATGCTATATTTTGTTCATTCAATTTTAAGTAAAACTAAAGCAGATAAAAACACTGTCGCAGATTCACTACAACTTACCACTATTATAGACAGAATTCGTAATTTACTATCGGAGGGTTCATGAACGAGATTGGTATGGCAGAAATCAAATTGAATGAGAGCGAGATAGATGCTGCAGTCAGGGTTCTGAGGTCAGGAGCACTTCGCCAAGGAAATGAGTGTGAGCAGTTTGAGCAAGAATTTGCTAACAAAGTCGGTGCCAAACATGCTGTAACTTGTGCGAATGGATCGGCGGCACTGCATTTGGCTTATATGGCAGCAATTGGCATTGGGGATGAAGTCCTTGTGCCATCATTCACATTTATCGCTACAGGTAGTATGGCCACAGCGGTTGGTGCAAAGCCCGTGTTTTGTGATATCGACCCTGAAACTTTTTTAATAGACTTAGACGATGCACAGACGAGAATTACACCCAATACAAAAGCCATAGCACCTGTACATCTTTTTGGTAACTCATGCCAGGTAGAGAAGATGCAAGAGTTTGCTGATAAATATAACCTACTGATTATATGGGATGCAGCTCAGGCTCACGGTACCAAATTTCAAGAAACGGATGTAGGAAGTTTTGGTGACTTCACATGTTATTCTTTTTATCCTTCAAAGAATATGTTCGTTGGTGAAGGAGGAATTATTTGTACAAACAATTCTGACTATGAGAATTTACTAAAATTTATGAGGACGCATGGCCAAACTGGTAAATACCTTCATACCATGTTTGGGTTAAACTATAGAATGACTGACGTAGAGGCCGCTATAGGAAGGCAGCAACTAGAGCGACTCGATACAATGATAAGGATAAGAAGCAGAAACGCTGGTATTTATAATAGAGAATTTGAAAGTATTGAGGGAATTAGGCCCCAAAAAATGACCGAAGGGGCACAACACGCTTGGCACCAATACTGTATTACTATAGATAAGGGTACTTTCGGTCTTAACCGAGATGAACTTTCTGTAAAATTAAGAAATAAAGGGATCGCAAGTGCTGTTCATTATCCAAGAGGGCTGCACCAACAACCTATCAATGTGGAATTATATGGGAAAGAAGTGTTACCAGTCACAGAAAGATTATCGGAGAATATTCTAGCCCTGCCTGTACATCATGGCTTAGATGAAGAATCTGTTAATAAAATAGTTGAAGTGATTAGAGAATGCAAGAAGTGAAATTAGAATCAGGGTTATTGCTCTTTCACAATTATAGGACAATGAAACAAAGGGGCGGAAAACGATCTAACCAAATAGGTAGATATTTAGCAAAAAAAAATATGAAATTACAGCAATAGTACCTGGTATAGACCCTCTAACAGGGAATAAAAAAGATTCTTTGAAGTTTTATCCTTGGGTTAAAGAAGATATAGATGGTGTGTCAGTTATTAAAGTAAATTCGTTCCGAAATTATAGAAAATCAAAATGGTCTATAGTTTTATATTTTTTATCATCAACTCTAATGCAAGGTCTAGCTGGGCTTTTTGCAGTAAAGAAATATGATTTTATAATTTGCACTTCACACCCGCCTACTATATTAATTTGTGCTAAAATTTTAGCTCTAATTCGAAATTGTCCACTTTTAGTAGACGTCAGAGACCTCTCATTAGATACAGCCATAGAATCGAGATACATAAAAAAAGGAAGTATTACAACTCTCCTTCTTTACATTGAGGGTACTTCCTTCGTAGTGCGACTAAATTATTTGCCATTTCGCCAGGAATAAAAAAGAGGTTAATTGAGTTCAAGAAATAAAAAGGGGCAATGTTCAGTATATTCCAATTGGATTTGAAAATGACGAAGACAATATCTCTATTGACTCTATGTACCGTTCTGTTTTTACTAGTCAAGGAGATAAAAAGTTCACTGTTCTTTATGCCGGGTCATTAGGTTACATTGTGGATTTAATGACCGTTATCAATGCAGCTAAACTTTTAAAAGAAAGTGATGATATAGTCTTTATTATTGCAGGCGACGGAGAACAACTCAAATATTATCAAAATCTTGCCAAATCCGAAAAACTATATCATATAAAATTCTTGGGGCAAGTAACAAAAGCACAAGCTATTCAGTTATGTAAAATTTGTGACGTATGTGTTTATGCTTTAGGAGACAAGCCAATTTATTCACTATTTTTAGGGAATAAGGTCTTCGATTATTTAGGATCAGGGAAACCTCTAATTTTCTGTGGAAGAAAGGGAGACATTTCTGATTTGATTAATGAAACAAATGGGGGATTTTCACTTGATGCTTACGACTATAAAGGACTCTTAGAAAAAATACTCTATTTAAAAAATAATGACCATGACAGATATAAAATTGGAGAAAATGCAAAAAGAGTAATTTATGATAAGTATCTGACAAAACATTCTATGGATAAGATTTATAGAGTTTTAAGAAAAGTTTTAATTGAGTATAAATAAAATTCTTTTACGTATTTTTGGCAAACCCAAACAGATTTTTAACGAATAGACTTACCTATGATTCCTATAATTATAATTGGTGCCCCAAGATCAGGTACGAACATGATGAGAGACACTTTATGTAAACTGCCCGATATGGTGACATGGCCATGTGATGAGATAAATTATATTTGGAGATATGGAAACCCTAGTTTCCCAACTGATGAATTTTCCCCAGAAATGGCAACCCGGAAAATAAAGATTTTTATTCGAAAAAAATTTCATAAACTGTCACAAAAATTAAATTGTAAATACGTTGTTGAGAAAACTTGCGCAAACTCTCTTAGAATAGCCTATGTCCGTGAAATATTCCCTGAATCTAAATTTATATTTTTACATAGAGATGGTGTCGATGCTTCAATTTCAGCAATGAAACGTTGGCAAGCGAAAATTGATATACCATACATCTTGCGAAAAGCCAGGTTTGTACCTTTTTCTGAGGCCCATCTGTATGCTTTGAGATTTGTGAGAAATAGGCTGCACAAAGTTTTATCTAAAGAAAATAGCTTAGCAACTTGGGGTCCACGGTTTAGGGGTATGGATCGGATTGTAGAAGAGTTAGAGTTGATTCAGATTTGCGGTATTCAGTGGAGTAAATGTGTATTAAATGCAAAAAGAGAATTGGATAAGATTAAAGATAATGATGTTCTATGGGTATCGTATGAAGAGTTTGTGACCAATCCTAAAGCATGTTTAAAAGAAATTTGCAAGTTTATTGGAATAAAAGCAGATTCATTGGAAATAAAAAACTCCGTAAAGAAAGTAACCAACAAAAACATTGGTAAGGGAAGAACAGTTATCGACCAAGATCAAGCAGAATTATTGATACCTACTATTTTTAATGCTTTAGAAGAGTTTGGGTATATAGAAAATATTTGCGAAACATGAGAATTTATCAAGCTGGAATGAAAAGGTTTTTTGATATTGTTTTTTCAGGCACTGGATTACTTTTTAGCTCATGGCTTATCATAACGGCCTGGATTATAATTAGATGTAAGACGGGGGGAAGGGGGTTTTTTCTCCAGGAAAGAATTGGGAAAGGTGGCACGACTTTTAAGATAATTAAAATGAGGACAATGCAGGAGAGTGCTACTATTGGTTCGACCGTAACTACTAAAAATGATACAAGAATTACAGACATTGGAAAAAAAATAAGAAAGTATAAGTTTGATGAACTTCCCCAACTAGTGAATGTTTTGCTTGGCGATATGAGTTTGGTTGGACCTCGTCCCGATGTTGCAGGCTTTGCAGATAAATTAGAGGGATCTCAAAATAAAATTTTATCTATAAGGCCCGGAATTACTGGTCCTGCAACATTAAAATATCGGTTTGAAGAAAATATTCTTGACAATCAAAAAGACCCAGAAAAATACAACAGAGAAGTTATATGGCCAGATAAAGTGAAAATAAATTTGCAATACATTGAAAACTATTCATTTATTACAGATCTAAAAATTATAATTAATACAGTAATAGGCTAACTAAACATATGGATCGGATATACCTTTCTCCTCCTAATATTAGCAATGAGGAGTTCAATTCAGTTAAAAAGGCACTAGACAGCAACTATGTGGCCCCAGTAGGGCCCCAAGTTAACCAATTCGAAAGAGAATTTTCAGAGTATACTGGGGTAAAAAATTGTTTGGCTGTATCTAGCGGTACTGCAGCAATGCACCTTGCACTTAGGGCAATTGGCTGCAAACCTAATGACGAAGTAATTGCTTCAACTCTTACTTTTATTGGTAGTGTAAGCCCTGTAACTTTTTTGGGTTCGAAACCAATTTTTATAGATAGTGATTACACCACTTGGAATATGGACCCAGCGCTTTTAGAAGAAACGTTATATAATAGTTTTAAGAGAGGTAAATTGCCTAAAGCAGTTGTTCCAACTGACCTATACGGCCAATGTTGTGATTATAAAAGAATATTTGAAATATGTGAAAATTACAAGGTCCCAGTAATTGTCGATTCAGCTGAAGCAGACGGGGCAAAGTATCGATGGAATAATAATCATAATAATAAAACGAGAAGCATCCATTCTGGGAAAAACGCGAGGATTGCAATATATTCTTTTAACGGCAATAAGATATTAACCACTTCTGGTGGAGGAATGCTTGCATCTGATGATAAGAAGATTTTAGACTATGCTAGGTATCTTTCTCAACAAGCTAGGGAAGGCTTACCCCATTATGAACATATGGAGATAGGATATAACTATAGAATGAGCAATATACTTGCTGCCATTGGAAGTGCTCAATTAAAGAATTTAGATTGCAGGTTAAGCAAAAAAAGAGAAATCTACAATTATTACAAAAAGGCCTTGGGTGACATTCAGGGAATAGAAATTATGCCTAAAGCTGCATACAGCATACCAAATCACTGGTTAACAGTTATACTTTTGTCCCCTGATAAGTTTGGTGCAGATAGAGAGGTTGTCCGTATTGCACTTAAGAAGGAAAATATTGAGTCTCGTCCAATATGGAAACCGATGCACTTGCAACCAGCCTTTTTTATCCAGAGCAAGATGACAAATGGCGCTCCAAAAACACCAAACAGTTTTCCCGCCGAGATAGTAGGTTGTAGAGTCAGTGAAGATATATTTCTAAGTGGCCTTTGCTTACCTTCAGGGACCTCAATGAATAAAACAGAATTAGATAGAGTAATAGATATAATTCTGAATTGCCAAAATTTACATAAGTAGGTGTTTTAGAAGAAATTACAAACAAATGCCCTATTATAGTTTTTGACAACATTTAAGACATGAAAACCAATAAAATAAGTGGCAATCTACCTATTGTTCTTTTACTCGATGGAGTTATTTTCACAATAGCATGGTACTGTGCTTTTTTATTAAGATTCAATTTTCTAATACCCAGCATTACGGAAGGACTAATACTAAGGTCTATTGGCTTAATCGTACCGCTAAACATTCTCACGTTCTATTTTTACGATTTATACCGTGGTATGTGGCGGTACACAAGTATTAAAGATTTGTCCAACATTATTAAAGCGACAACTTTTAGTTCATTAATAATTTTCATGGCTATTTACTTTTCCCACGGTTTTTTAAATTTTGCACGATCTGCTTTAATTATTAATTGGTTTCTGATCATTTTTTTTACCGCTGGATACCGCGTAGGGATGCGTCTCTATTTCGGGCTATTCAAAGGCGATGAAATGGCCCGAAATCCGATTAAGACCTTTTTGTTTCAAAACGGAAAAGAAAAAGAAGGCGTTAAAAGGCTTCTTATTGTTGGTGCTGGGGATTGCGGAGAGATGATCTACCGCGAAATACGAGACAATGCTGCGCTAAAATATCGAGTGGTCGGTTTCCTAGACAACGATGTCAGTAAACACAATCGGCAAATTCACGGGATTTCGATTCTTGGTTCGCCTGATGACATTGAGTTAATTGCGGCAGAAATGAAGGCAGATGAAGTCCTGATTGCCATTCCTTCAGCGACCTCAGAGCAGATGCGCGAAATCGTATTGAAATGCAAAGAAAGCGGAATAGAGCATAAGACCGTACCCGGGATGGGCGAACTGATCGACGGCCGTGTTACTATTCAGGCGATACGTGAAGTACGCTACCAGGATTTAATCGGTCGTGAAGTTGTAGAGTTGGAAGAAAGGCGCATCGGGGATTACCTCGAAAATATCAGAGTTCTGGTGACCGGTGCAGGCGGATCCATCGGGTCTGAGCTATGCCGCCAGATATGTCGTTTCAAACCGGAAACCTTGATTCTTTTTGAGCGCGCCGAAAGCCCGTTGTATGATATCGAGATTGAACTTAAGAGGATGTTTCCATATATAAAGATAATTCCTGTCCTTGGTGATATAAGGGATCGGCGCCAGCTTTCCAAGGCGCTTGAGGCCAGCCAGCCGCAAGTTATTTTCCACGCTGCGGCATACAAACATGTTCCGTTGATTGAATCCCACCCCTGGAAAGGCATTCGCAACAATATCGTCGGTACCCGAAACTTGGTTGAGATTACCAACGAATTCGAGGTGGATCGGTTTGTATTTGTCTCCACAGATAAAGCTGTACATCCAACCAATGTGATGGGGACGACCAAGCGAATTGCCGAACTGGTGGTCCAAGGACAAAACGGTGAAAAAACGTCCACAACCCGATTCATGACAGTTCGATTAGGAAACGTCGTTGGTAGTATTGGAAGTGTTATACCACTATTTAAAAAGCAGATTGAGGCCGGGGGGCCGCTGACCGTCACCCATCCAAAGATGACACGCTATTTCATGACTATCCCGGAGGCCGCCCAATTGATTTTGCAAGCCGGCAGCATGGGCGACGGGAGTGAGATATTTATCCTGGATATGGGTACGCCGATAAAGATTGTTGACATGGCGCGTGATCTTATACGCTTTTCCGGATTCGAGCCGGATCGTGACATCCAGATCGAGTTCATAGGATTGCGGCCTGGCGAGAAACTCTATGAAGAACTTATCACAGAAGGTGAGGGTATCGTCCCAACCAGTCATGAAAAGATTATGGTACTAAAAGGCCAGACCTGTGAACAGGATGAACTGAATAAAAAGATCGATGAACTACGCGAACTTGCTTATGAGCAGGACGCGGACGGGATAAGGAAGCTGTTGAAGGAGATTGTGCCGGAGTACAACCCTCCTAATAACTGAGATCAGACGTCGAAGGTAAGAAGTCAGATTTAAACACTATGCTCTAAGCTCTATGCGGTAAGCCACGCCAAAACAACATTGCTCACATTTTGCTCGAGAAAAAAGTCATTCAATTAGTGGATACAATTTTAAAGGTGCCCAATGGCTCAAGGAAAACATCAATTCGGTATTGGCCCGTTAGTCGGTATTCTTTTTGCCGCCTTGTTTTTTATGTATTTTGCGCCACGATACAAAACAGTAGAAGAAGATGGTGTTTTGTACAAGCACGATCGCTGGTCAGGCAATAGTTGGCAATTTGTCGACAATGGATGGCAGGAAATCAACCAGAATGAAGAACAGTGGGATACCGTCGACGGTGAGTTAAGGAAAGCGCTGAAAGTCCCGGAAACTACTAAAGCCAGGAAGGATGTCCTCAATAGACTTAGAGAGCGATACCCCAAACTCAAAGGAGTCAGTGATGAGGATATACTTGAGAGAATCAAGCATGTCTATTCCAAGGAGTTAATGGTTGGTCACTATTTGCAAACAATTGTAAATATAGAGCAGGCGGATAAAGTTGGGAACAGCCCATGATGAATTATAAGTTATTACTTTGATTGATTATATGAAAAGGTATCTCTTCCCTTATTAAGCCATTGTTATAGTGTTCGCCATAATTGAATAAAACACTATAACCTACAGATTGTAAAGTTAGTTTTTGCTAATATTTTTCAGGAGAGAATATTGATTCTTTGAAAATTTCGGACACATTTTCAGCTCTCCGACCATAGTAGATACTTAAGGTACATCAAACCATCATAAAATTCCAAATTTATGTAATTAACGCTATTCATATTAGATGACATCTTCGCTAAATATATACATTCAAAGGCCGTCATGGAATACAAAGATTTAATATCAAAGTTTTTAGATAAGGGATATAGTACTGAATTCTTCATAGAGATGCTACCAGAAAAAAATGCCTTGGTTATAAGGCATGATGTAGATTTTAATATTGAATATGCATATGAATTATCAAAAATTGAGGATAAATTGGGAGTTCAATCTACATATTTCTTTCTTATTAATTCAAAATCATATAATTTACTAGAAACTTCAAATATAAATATGGTTCTCTCCATAATGTCACGTGGCCATCAGATTAGTCTTCATTTTAACCCTAAAGCGTACAATGATGTTGAATCTGGTTTTAAAACTGAAAAGCGCTTATTTGAAACCGTATTTAATGTGAAGGTCAAATTTGTCAGTGTTCATCGCCCTTCGGATTATTTTTTAAAAAGTGCGGAATCGATTTGTGGGATACCGCATTCATATCATCCAGATTTTTTCAAACGCATTGAATATTTTTCAGATTCACACGGAAAATTTAGATATGGTAACCCATTAGAATCTCAGGCATTTAGAAACAATAATTCCATACAACTATTAGTTCATCCCATCTGGTGGGTCACAAATGGTATTGATCCAATATCAAAACTAAACAACTATTTTGACCTTACTATTAGTAACTTAAAGCAACATGTTGCATTAAATTGTATCCCCTATAGAAAATATTTGGAAAACAAAAAATGAAGAAAATAGGCATATTCGGCTGCAAATCTACGACAATTTTCCTGCTTGAATATTTGAAGGAAGTTATCGCTATTGAATGTGTTATTTCAATTACTCCTGAGGCAGGGAAAGCAAACCAAGTGGCTGATTACTACAATGTGGCACAATATTGTGAACGTCACAATATTAGTTACTATCTTGCAAAACGTTATGATCTAAAGAGTGAAGAAGACTTAACATTTTTTAGCAGACTAGACTTAGACCTTGCGTTTGTAATTGGCTGGCAAAGGCTTTTGCCGCCAGATGTTTTGGACACTTTTTCTATTGGTGCGTTTGGTATGCATGGAAGTACTGATGATCTTCCAGTAGGTCGAGGCAGATCACCAATGAATTGGGGCCTAATTGAACAGCGAAAACACTTCTTTACAAATATTTTTAGATACAACTCTGGTATAGATGCTGGAGATATATTGGATACATTTGTATTTAGCATACAACCCTGCGATACAAGCGAAACAATGCACTACAAAAACGCTATAGCAATGAAAACTTTAATAACGAAAAATCTGAAAATGTTACTGAAGGGAAACTTTGACTTAAAATCACAAAAAGATATTGCTCCGACTTATTATCCGAAGAGATCACCTGAAGACAGTTTGATTGATTGGCGTAAAGATATATTCCAGATTGAATCATTTATTCGTGCAGTTACGAAACCATTCAATGGTGCTTTTTCATATGTAAAAGGAAAGAAAGTTACAATTTGGAGAGCTTCAATTTTTGAAACCGACATAGTTAGCTTTGGATATAGGCATAGTGATTGGGGAACAATAGTAGAGATGTTTCCAAATGGAAAATTTTTAGTTCAGTGTCGTGGTGGCACCTTAATTGTTCATGAATTTGTTGGTGAGAATATAATTGAAAAGGGAGAAATATTGAAATCACCAATTGAAAAGATCAAAGATTTTGAATTAAACAGGTATGGATATCATGACCTTTGATTAATAAACGATTCCATTTATATAGCGCTAATTGTAAGGTGCCTTCGATAAAGTGAGGCTGATTTTCCCTTAAGTTTGCACTCATTTTCCGCTTTATAGAGACTTACAAAAAAGAGAGCACTCTATCTTAAACTATCCCTTTTGTATTTAAGTTGTATTTGCCTAAAGTAGCTGCTGAGTAAGATAGTGACCTTTCATCTGAAACAGATGGCATAACAATTTGACCAAAGTAATTATTTAGACCGATGGATCATGAAAACTCTCAAGCAGTTGGTGTCGTCATAGGATACCTAAGCGCAATTGTTCTTAGTACATCAATAATCCTGAATCTTTGTGGTTGTGCAGTTGATCCCAAGAAGGAAAGCTTGGCCAATTATGTCAATCATGACATCCTTGCCATTGCATCCATCGAATCAGTGGCATTTGAGCGCTATGCGGCGGTAACAGGTAAGAATTACACAACAGATGAGGCCGTATATACCGCTTTAAGAGATGAGGTGATTCCAGTTTACAAAAGATTCAACGATCTCTTGAATCAAGTGCATCTTGATGACGAACGCATAGCGAGAGTTCATGGGCATTTTGTTAAAGGTTCAAGAAAGATCCTAAAGGGATTTGAGACAAAATTACACGGAATAGCAGCTAAAGATGATACATTGATAATTCTGGGAAATAAGAGAATAGACATAGGAATAGAGGAAGCTCTTATTTGGAGAAAGGAGATCCTTGCTCTTGCTGAAAAGCGAGGCTTGAGGAACTTGGATAGGAAAAAGTCCAAGATTGAGAAATTTTTCTATTCGATGGACGAATTTGTTACCGATATAGGGCCGACGGGGCAGTGAAGAGCCGGAGGCTCTTTAGGTGTTTAGACTGAAGGAAGGGCATGAGGACAGAGGTCAGATGCCGGAGGCCGGAAGTTAAAAACAGGAGTCCGAGGTCAGGAGTCGGGAGACTGAAATATCAACCGGACTTAATGCAAAAATCTCAAAAACCTACCATCTCTATCTGTAGTTCGCATTCGCATGGTTGATCACTACTTGGTAAAGAAACTCATACTTCATATTGCCACTATTTTTTTAACGGCTGCTGTTACTAGCAGTCTTTTTTTTGGTGCTGCTCTTGCCGGGGACAGACCCTTTAGCAATTCCACCAATTGGGGTGGGACTGGCCTCATAGAAATGCCGAATGCAAGAATTCTTGAAGATGGCGTTTTGCGATTTGGTGTTTCTCAAGTTGAACCCCACCGTTTCTATAGTGGATCGATGGGAGTTCTGCCCAGAGTTGAGTTTGGTGGTTGGGTCACAGAAACGAGGAACGTAACCGTTAGCGAAGTCTACGGAAATCACAAAGATAAGGCGTTTAGCGTAAAGTTACAGGTAATCAAAGAATCAAAATACTTGCCGGCTATCTCTATTGGGGCGAACGACTTTCATGGAACCCGGCTTTTTGCCTCAGAATATCTTGCAATTAGCCGTAAAATTGCTCCATTTGATATCACGCTTGGCATAGGGTCAAAACGTTATAGTGGAGGCAGCAATCTATTTGGTATAGACGATATAGGTGCTTTTGGGGGAATTGAATGGAATATATCAAACAGGTTCAATTTTATAGCTGAATATTGCCCGATTGAATATGAAAAGAATCCTGCTCTACAGGGCATTCAACCAATTCCTAAAAGTGCATCATCAAAAATCAATTTGGGGGTTAGGGCAGAAATTTTCAGAGGAGTTGATCTGAGCCTTTCTTGGCAGAGAGGTGACGAGTTGGGAGTAAATCTTAATTTTAATGTGCTGCTCGGAAAATCAATAATCCCAAAACAACCGAATCCACCCGCATGGCGAACTTTAGAGCCCGATACGTTTGTAGGTCAGAATACCACCCAAAGGCTCAATATAGTTCAAGCGGAGATTAAGGAAGCAGGATTTGATAACGTCAAGGTTTACATTTACGATCAAACGTTGACGGCAGAATTTCAAAACGAACGTTACATATCCAACCAGAAGGCCGCCGGTCGAATCCTGCGAATATTGTTGAAGCACGCGTCGAGCGATATTGAACACATATCTGCAGTGTTAACACGCCGAAAAATTCCATTTTTAAGAGTGACAGTAGATCCAAAAGATTTTGACCAATACTTGATGGGAAAAATGCGTGAGGATATATTCGAGCAATTGGTGGTTGTAGAAACAATTTCTGAAAAAAGCCTGCAAACAGAACATGCTACTGGAGAATCCGACAAAGACGAGCGGTTGGCTTACAATTGGGGCATCAAACCTGAGTTCGAACCTTTTCTTAATGATCTTTCCGGAGCATTCAGATTTAGAGTCGGTATCAAACCCTATGTAACTGTTTCACCCTGGAAGGGAAGTGAGTTTTTAGCTGCCTATATGATTCCATTTTATTCAAATGTCCAATCTCAAAATGTTCCACCACCGGACGCCGTGAGAAGTGATGGATGGAAATATCTGGGTGATGACCCATCGTTGGACCGACTCTATTATGATCAAACTTTTCGATTGGGTGATCGAACATTGGGACGTTTCAGCACGGGCTACTTGGAAAAGCAATATGCCGGCTTTAGTGGCGAAGCTATGACTTTTCCCGGCAAGGGCGATTTTGCTATAGGCGTCGAGTACGACTTGGTCCAGAAGCGCGTCCCGGGCAATACATTGGAGTTGATCAGTGATAGGGATTACTACACATTTCTTGGAAACCTGTACTATCGTTTCAAACCCCTAAAAATGACCTTACGTGCCCAATATGGACGCTTTCTGGGTGCAGATGTTGGTTGGCGCTTTGAGGCCAGTCGAGAATACGAGCATGGCGTGGTTGTAGGGGCTTGGTACAGTTTCACTGATACGGATCACTTTCTCACACCCGAAAACCAGGGCTATAATGATAAAGGGGTCTTCATGCGGTTGCCGGCGCAGATGTTTTCTTTACGTGAGAAACGTACCAGGTACTATTACAGCCTGGCACCCTGGACTCGTGATGTAGCTGCTACGGTATTACATCCAAGCAGTTTGTACGATATCGGCCATGATCTAATGCCGGCGTTGTTTGAGGAGGAACTAGGAAAACTAAAGAAATAGTTTTCGCTATGGGCAAAGGGCGTAGAGCATAGAGAGTAGGTATAAAGGCATAGTGCAAGGGATCTATAGGATGGGGGGCGTAAGTCAGGAGCCAGAGGGCCTAAGTACCGGAAGTCAGATGTCGGAAATCTGAGATCTGGGATATTATGAAGTCTGAAGTCGGAGGACGGAGATCTGAACCTAAGTCAAAACCAAAAAAAATTGCCCTTATTTTGATCTTGGGCCCTAAAATGAGTCACCAGTTTTATGAAAAATAAAATCAAATGGTTATGAATTCTTTAGCGCCTATAAAAGGATCTGCTGGTCAAATTTGTTTTGATCCGAATTTATCTAAGTAAAAAAAATAGTTGCATGAACATCTGAAGTGCTATATTTTAAAGTCTCTGCAACAAGATCCAACCTACAATTCGGGAGGAATTACGATGAAAGGTCGTCGGGCAATAAGCGTATTCGCACTTTTGATAGCTATTATGTTTATATCGGTTCCGGCCGTACTGGCTGGTGACGCAACCGTAGCGGGTGCAGCTGCTGGCTCTTCTGGTGGCGGATCCACGACTATCGCTGCTGCAGGTGCTGGTGCAGGTGCTGGAACAGCTGGTGCTGGTACCGGAGCTGGAGCAGCAGGTGCTGGAACAACTGCGGCTGGGGCTGGGGCTGCCGGTGGTGTGGCTGCTGGTACAACCGGCGGTTTGGTTGTGGGTGGAGCTGTTGGTGCAACAGTTATTGGTGTTGGCGGCGCGACTGCCGCTGTCAGCGAAGATCCAAAAACACCGTCCACACCGGCCACTCACTAAGCTGAATAAATATAACGAGTTCTTGTTAAAGGGTTTACCATTAGACATGGTAGACCCTTTTTTATATTATCTCAGCAGTATATAGCCTATTTGTAAATGTTACAACAGTCCGGTTTTTATAGCTTTGCGGGTAATAACCACCGAATAAACAATCTGGAATATCAAGTACGGTAAAAAGACCAGTAAGCGACGGTTATCCGGGATGGTGACCATCCAGATCGCCCCAAGCCCCTGGGCAATTCCGATTGCCCAATAAAACATGGTTACCTTTGCATGGCTGAAACCGAGCTGGTTGGAAAGCTGGTAGAGATGGGTTCGGTGGGCTTCGAAGACATATTCACCTTTGAGAAGTCGACGAATGAAGGTGAAGAACGTGTCGTATATGAAATGCAGCAGGAGCAGGGGCATGACAAACAGCGAGGTGTGAGAGTTATCATAGAGCGCGGCGATGACCGATAGGCTGGCAAACGCAAACCCCAAGAAAGCACTGCCGACATCGCCCATAAATAACCTGGCATTCGGAAAGTTGAATAAAAGGAACCCCAAAGCACCTGCCGCTATAGTATAACTGATGATATAGGCAAAATTGCTGCCGAGGGAGGCGCAGATGTGCCCAAAAAACAGGCAGACAATAACTGCCGTCCCACCGGCTAACCCATTGATTCCATCCATGAAATTGAAGGCATTGGTCAAACCGACTATCCAGAAGAATGTTATGATATAACCGATGAAGCCCATTTGAACTTTGCCGATCCAGGGAATGGTTAGCTCGCTTATAACGATACCGAAGACCATCAACACCAATGCCGAGAGAGCTTGTGAGGAGAGACGGAAAAAAAACTGTGTGATGATAAGATCATCTACGAATGAAACGACAGCGATCAGCAGGGCCGAACAGGCGAACCCTATGAAAAAATATCCTTTAATTACAGCAATATCTGCCAATGCAGAGATTGCTGCAACACCGGCCAAGAAGGTGATGACAATAGCAAGCCCTCCGGACTTAGGGATAGGAGTTGCATGGGAAGACCGTTCATTGGGGATGTCCATGATAATCGGGTGCCGGGATAGAAACCAGCAGATGCCACAGGAAAGCAGGAAGAGGGCGAAGCCGAAGAGCAGGTGGGATAGTAAAGATAAAGGGGCAATCTGTGTCATAGCAAATTGGCGGCGTCACTAAAATAAGCGATAACTGTGTTATTACTTACTATCAAAAGCTCGACATACAGGTTAGTATGCCTCGCCCTTGAAAGTTAGTAAAGCCTTGTTCTCACTTATTTTAGTTTAGCCTCACGAATGTCATTATTTGATGGGGATATAATATTGGGTATGTAAATTCTCACTGTTAATAGGGGAAAATAGCCATGTCCCTTGAAGTCCTGGCTAAGCCATTGAAATCTATTTTCTTGTAGCGGCTTGAAATTGATGTACTTATTTAGATAGAATACAGGCTAGTATGCCTCGCTTTTGAATATCCGCCAAGCCTTGTTCCTGATTGTTTTAGCTTAGCCCCTTTTGGGTAATATGGTTAAGTATGAAATATCTATATTAGGCTGGTTTTACATCTATTTTTAATAATGCCCAAGGCACAAATATAATAATAGCTCTAAGATGTGCGCGTTGCTTATCAAATCATTTCACTGATTTCGTTAAACTCTGTTCGGTGTGGTTTGATAGCCTAATAGTGGATAATTATCAAGGGATTCGTGATGATTTCCATACACTTTAGCCGTGAAATTTCATCCGACATCACCCTCCCTCAACCCCTCCCGCCAGGGGAGGGTCGCTCTTACTGACTCCTGATTCCGGACTCCCGACACCAGGCTCTTCCTGAACCTCAATTCCAGCCTCTACACTATAGGTATTAGACCCTATGTATTAGCTTTCACCTTCTACCCTATACCTTCAACCTTCAGTAATTATTAGAATTGCTGACATATTCCTCAAAATCCATTTCCAATAGAAATTTGGATATCATTTCACTGACCTTGTCGGCAGTGTCCACCTGATAATACCCCTTTTCGTTTTTCGGTGCATTTGCTTTGGCGTTGGCCACTATGTTCTGGAGAGCTGCGGCTGTGATGGTGATGTTTGCGTTTACGACGACGGTGTCGGACATTTCGTTGTACTCCATGTTTAGGTCTAAGGTGTAAGGTATAAGGCATAAGGTGCAAGGTAAAAAGCAAAAGGTATAAGTCAAACAAGATTCCAACCTGCGCGGTATTTAACGAAAACTTAATTAAAGTGCAACAAGGGAAAATATCGCAATTGCATAGGAAAGGGTGCAAAGGTCAATTGAGAATTGTGCAATCCAATTCAGATTAGTCATATAACTTGCCTCCCTGAGTAGAATCCGCAGTTATAGAAAATCAAATAAAAACAATTAAGAACAGTCAGTTAGATTGTTTGAATAGACCAGTTCAAGCAGGTTTCAAACTCCTGGCATGCCTTTTGTTAAATGGTGATGGAATGCCCGCCAAACTGCGGGCTAAATCACCTGGGTTTGAGTGCGCGGTAATGGTTTTACCTTTACTTAGCGCTTAAAACCTAAAACTTAACAGGCTCGCTTAGCGAGCATAAAGGAGGAAGGCATGAGGAGTTTCAGAATCATCGGACGTCAGTTGGCTGCTGTTTTAGTTATTCTGTTCATCATTTCCGGAACTGCTGTTGCAGGAGAGGCCCTCAAGGTCAATATCAACGATGCAACCGTGGAAGAGCTTACTCAGCTCAAACGGATCGGCCCTAAATATGCAGAAAAAATAGTGGCATTCCGCGAGGCCAACGGGCCTTTCAAGTCGGCGGACGAACTGGTGAATGTGCCCGGTATCGGGCAGAAGACGGTGGAGGAGAATAGGGACCGAATAGTTGTAGAGTAGTGGTCAGAAGAGCCCCGGTTGGTTTGTGCCGGCCGGGGTTTTTGTTTTGCTGCAGGTATAAGGTGGAAGGTATAAGCTATAAGAAAGAAAGGAAATTATGCGAAATCATAAAAATCTAAGGGCCTTTATTTTAGCAGATGAAATTGCGGTATTGATTTACCAGATTACGGCCGGGTTTCCAAAAAGTGAACAGTTTGGCCTAACTTCCCAAATTCGGCGTGCGGCAGTTTCAGTTCCATCCAATATCGTAGAAGGGTGTTCACGTGATAGTCAGGCAGATTTTGTTCGTTTCCTTTATATTGCATATGGTTCTCTAAAGGAATTACATTACCAATTAGATTTTTCAAAGCGGGTGGGATTTTTATCGAACCAATATGCTTCTAAGGCAGTTAATAGAATTATTGAAACTGAAAAAGTACTTAACAGCTTAATTAGAGCAGTCCGTAGTGATTAATGCTTATTACCTTAACCCTTAAACCTTATACCTTTTACCTTACACCGATCCCCACAACGAACTTCATTCTAACATTCAAAAAACATTCGGTATTTCTAACTTTATGGTTGACAATTACCCAATCTTGGTGTTCAATTATTGAACGTTCAAAGATTGAACGCTGTGTTTGCGTGTTTTTATAAAAACCCAATGATCCAAAATGGTTGCCGTGTTTCCTGCTGTAAGCCACCAGGCGGAGCTGTCTGTTTGTTAGGCTTAAGGCGAGAAATCAAGACGTCAGAAAACAGAGGACTGAAGCTGGCAACAGCCATACTGATCTCTGACATCCGACGTCTGACTTCTGTTCATAGACATTCCGAATAAATTCCCTTCATTTCGTTTCACCACAACTATCCCGATTTCGATAATGATTGACGGAACATTATAAAGATGGACACCAAAGAGCTACGGACCCTTAGACTGCTCGAAGAGTTGGAAAGTGAACAGACACCCAGCCAGAGGGATCTTTCCACGCGTTTGAATATCTCCCTGGGATTGGTCAATTCGTTCATGAAAAGGCTGGCCCAGAAAGGATATTTCAAGATTACCAACATACCCAGAAACCGGGTTCGCTACATTCTGACCCCCAAGGGTGCGGCCGAAAAGACCCGGCTAACCTACGAGTATATCCAGTACTCCTTCCAGTTTTATAAAGACGCACGGCGTAAATTGAGATCAATCTTCCAGCAGTTTGAGAAACAGAAAATTAGCAAAGTGGTTTTCTGGGGAACCGGTGAGATAGCTGAGATTGCCTATCTTTCGCTGCAGGAAACCCAGATTGAACTGGTCGCCGTGGTGGATGAGAAGAGGGCCGGTGAAAGTTTTATAGGACGGCGTGTGGCCGCGCCATCCGAAGTTATGGATTTGGCATTTGATCGCATTCTGGTCACCACTATGGACACTTCCGGCGGTTCCATGAAGTCCATTCTGGATTTAGGCGTGCCTCGCAGCGGCATAAAACTCATTTCGTAGTGGATCCTTATTCAGGATCAGGCTGAAGACTGAAGGCTAAAGGCTGAAGGAAGACCAAAAACTATTAATGCTTTTACCTTAAGTCTTCAGCCTTCAGACTAAAAACCTGGCAACTATTTAACCTGGCGCTGAGGACCGGGTACTCAAATACTGAACAAACGGAATAAAAATGCTCAATAATAAGACTGTACTTATAACAGGCGGAACCGGATCTTTCGGGAAGAAGTTTACACAGATTGTCCTCGAGAACTACAGCCCTGCAAAACTGATCATTTTCAGCCGAGACGAGCTCAAGCAGTTTGAAATGGCTCAGCGATGGAGTCCGGCAAAGCACCCGAACATCAAATTCATGCTCGGAGACGTGCGGGATAGGGACCGGTTGATGAGGGTTTTTAAGGGTGTGGACTATGTCATTCACGCGGCAGCCATGAAACAGGTGCCGGCGGCCGAGAACAATCCCAACGAATGCATCAAGACCAATGTGAACGGGGCCGTCAACATTATTGACACCGCCTTGCACCGCAACGTCAAACGCGTGATCGCTCTTTCGACGGACAAGGCCTGCAACCCGGTGAATTTATACGGGGCCACCAAGCTCTGCTCGGACAAGCTTTTCATAGCCGCGAATGTCTACCGGACAGACGATGCCAATACCCGGTTTTCAATTGTTCGCTACGGAAATGTACTTGGCAGCCGGGGATCCGTGGTGCCCTTTTTCAATGAACGGGCAAAAACAGGGGTGCTGCCCATCACCGACCCGCGGATGACCCGGTTCTGGATAACCTTGGATCAGGGTGTTCATTTTGTTCTCAAAGTGCTGGAGCTTGCCAGGGGAGGTGAGATATTCATTCCCAAGATACCCTCCATGAAAATCACCGACCTGGCGACTGCGATCGCCCCGGAATGTGAACAGAAAGAAGTCGGCATCCGCCCCGGGGAGAAAATCCACGAAATCCTTATCGGGGAGGATGAAGGCCGTAATGCCATCGAGTATAATGACTGCTATGTCGTATTACCGCAGCCTGTTGGCGACGCAGTAAACGCTGAGCATCAGGTAGGCGGCAAACCATGCCGGGACGGATTCACTTACACCTCTGACCAGAACCCCAAAATGCTTTCAATAGATGAGCTCAAGGTCATCCTGGAGAGGATTGCCGATGATTACACCATCGAAACAACACGCTGGTCTCTTGATGATGTGCCCCAGTAAAAAGGCCCCCGAAACGTCAGAATGAAAGCTCAACAGAAGGTATTGATCACCGGCATCAGCGGTATGCTGGGCAACAATCTGGCCCGTTATTTTGATGGGCAATATGAGGTCCTGGGCCTTTACAACCAGAACAGGGTTGCCTTTGGAGATATTCCGACCCAAAAATGTGATCTCGGAAAAAGAGACGCGGTCCATTCAGTGATCCAGAGATTCGACCCGGATATCATTTTGCATTGCGCCGGGCTCGTGGATGTGGATCGCTGTGAGCAGGAGCCAGACCTGGCTGAAAGATCGAATGTTTCAGCTACTCGATACCTGGTGGAAGCCATTACAAACCCCCAGACGATGCTGGTCTACATATCGACCGACTCCGTCTACAAAGGTGATAAAGGCGGCTACACGGAACGCGATGAAATTGAGCCACTGAATAATTACGGATTTACCAAGTATCGCGGTGAACTGGAAAGCCTGAAGCATGACCAAACTTTTGTGTTGCGCACCAATATTTTTGGATGGAATTTGACCGGGAAACAGGGACTCGCCGAATGGATATTGTTCAATCTGGAGGCTGGCCGCCGGATAAACGGGTTCACCGATGCGATATTCTCGACGATCTATACCGGGGAACTGGCCAAAATAATAGATAAAGCAATACAAAGGCACTTAACGGGCGTATATAATTGCGGGAGTAGAGACAGTTGCTCGAAGTATCAGTTCGCCATGAAACTTGCCGATCAATTCGACCTGGATAAAAGTCTGGTTACAAAAGGTTCCCTTAATGATTGTAAGTTTGTGGCCAAACGGGGACGAGACCTTTCAATGGATTCAGGACGGACCCAGGAAAGTCTCGGCTTAACTATTCCCTCTATAGATGAGTCAATAAATAGATACCATGCTGAATATAAAAAATAGGAAAATATTGGTTACGGGTGCCGATGGCTTTATAGGTTCTCATTTAACCGAAGAGTTGGTGAGGCGGGGATGTAATGTCAAGGCTTTTGTGCTCTACAATTCATTTAACTCCTGGGGTTGGCTCGATCATTCTCCTGAAGAAATTAAAAGAAATATAGATGTCTTTGCGGGTGATGTGCGCGATCCACATGGTGTAAAGAATGCCATGGTGGACTGTGATATTGTTTTCCATTTAGCTGCGCTCATTGCAATACCATATTCATACCATTCTCCGGATACCTATGTTGACACGAACGTGAAAGGGACTTTGAATATCGTTCAGGCAGCCAGGGAACACGAAATTGAAAAGGTTATTCACACCTCTACCAGTGAAGTATATGGAACCGCTCAATTTGTTCCCATAGATGAAACCCACCCGCTACAGGGGCAATCTCCGTACTCTGCCTCAAAAATTGGCGCAGATCAAATTGCCATGTCCTTTTATAATTCTTTTGAAACACCCGTTTGTATTATCCGCCCGTTCAACACTTTTGGTCCTAGACAATCGGCGCGTGCAGTTATCCCGACCATCATTACCCAGATTGCCAGTGGGAGGCGGGAAATCAAACTCGGTTCTCTGCATCCCACCAGAGATTTTAGCTATGTTCAAGATACTGTTAAGGGCTTTATTGCAATAGCGGAGTCAGAGAAAACAGTCGGTGAGGTAGTGAATGTCGGTAGTGATTTCGAGGTGGCTATTGGTGATACGGCTGAGATGATTGCCGAGACCATGGGCGTCAATATTGAGATAACAACGGATGACCAACGTCTTCGTCCAGACAACAGCGAGGTTGAAAGGCTTTGGGCCGATAACACAAAAGCAAAGCAGCTGACGGAATGGAACCCGGAATACAGCGGCGAAGCAGGATTTAAAAAAGGGTTGGCCAAAACTGTAGACTGGTTTGGCAACCCTGGCAATCTGGGTCTTTATAAGTCAGGCATATACAACCTGTAAACCCAAGCCTATTTACTTTAGTCCATACAGACCTGTCTAAGAATACAGCCCCTGGTTATGCGCTAGTAGATTTTCATCTAAAGCGATACCGAGCAACGAACCATAAAAGACCCACCCTGGGGGACTATAATGAGTCCACATCAAGAAAAAACTATAAGTAGTCTGAACAGCATAAAAATATCGAAGAAATATCGGATCAAGCTATTTCTGCTGAATCTGTTCGGTAAATTCGCAGGAAAGATAATAAACAGAGGGCAGCAGTATTTGGATAATATGCAATTTGCCCAGCAGCTAGACGATGCAATCCAGAATAAACAAACAGAGTTGGCTTATGATTATTATGACGAGCAGCATGAAATCGATGTTTGGAATAAATACTATTCTGTTTTAACAGGCGAAACCCACCACGCGCACACGATTTTCCATCACGATTTATTCCGTCGCTAGGCAGAAGATATCATTAAAAAACACGATACTGGCTCAGTTGTTAATTTTGGGGTGTCCTGCGCTTATTCTGATGCGCTGCTTGCAAAAATGTTTCCTGACGTCAATTTTTTTGGTGTCGATAGGTCAAGTAAAACCAAAGAATTAAACGAACGGTATTTTTCAGCGGATAACATTAGCTTCTATGGGATGGATATATGTGATTTTTTAGAAAGCCATGGGAGCGAACTGAATAACGGACTCCTCGTGCACCAGAGAGTACGCGCGGTTTTATATCCCGAAAAAATTAGATTATTATATAGAGCCTGTTACGAAAACAACATAGGTACAATATTGTGCCTGGAACCGATCGGTTTTAGCCGTACAACGAACAGCTTCTTTAAATTCAGTATTGAACATAACGAATCCGTTGTTTTCCGGGCCCCGCTGATAATGCATAATTATCCGAACTTGTTGTTAGAGGCTGGGTATCGATGTGTTGATGTTGAAGCAATGGAATATCCGCATCCACACGAAGATATACGAATACTAAAAATCGTGGCGGTTAAAGATAAATTAAGTGAGAATATCGATTTTAACTGAGACTTACCTTTTTGGGCGTCAGCACAGGAAGGCGCAACAGGTGTTTACACTGGTCGTATCGATCAGAAGTCTATATTGAGGAAAAACTACTATGCAACTTATTGTACTGGCAGCAAATAGACCGCCATTTAGTGAAGTCCCGATATTCAACCTGGATATATTGGGAAACACCCTTTTAGACCTGCAATTAGTTGTGGCCCGGGAATGTGAAATTGACGATGTAAACGTTGTTGTGGGATTTAAGCATGAACAATGGACGCATAAAAGGATAGCCAAACGGATTAATGAGGACTGGGACACAACCGATAGCAGTGCCTCATTAAGGATGGCGCTTACCGGGGATGTTGTTGACGACGATCTTCTCATCGTTTACGGCGATACTATTTTTACGTCCAATATCATAAAACAGGTTTTACGTTCAAAATATGATTTGACCATTTGTGCAATGACGGAATCTACCGGTTCATTTCGAGAATATTGTGTAATTGAAAATGGAGAATTGGTGGGCATTGACAAAAACAGCAACGATTCCTTCAGTGTTTTTACAGGCATATTCTTAATAAGAAAGAATAAGATCCCGTTGATAAAACAGCTTATCAAAGACCATCTTTCCCTGGGGGAATTAATTAACAAAGCCATGATAACGGTGAGGAAGTCCACGCGCATATCGTAGACCAGGGCTGGCATGAAGTGAATACTCAGGCCGCGTTTGACGATTTGAATGTTAACTATGAGTTTGTCAACGAAGTTATGGCCGCGCAAAACGATTGGTCGAAGAGGGCCGTGAAATACAATCAATTGGATTGGGTCAACAGGGACATCCTGATAAAGGGGATGCTCGATGTAATTGATGGTTATCATCCAGGACGAGCACTCGATGTCGGGACGGGAACAGGAAAAATCCTGAAAGCGATCAAAGGTAAATATCCGAAATGTGAATGCTGGGGTATTGATTGCAGTGAGGAGATGCTGAACAGGATTGAAAATAAAGAAAACTATATTATCAAAAACGTGAATGCAGTCAATTTGTCTGGAATAGACAGTGATTACTATGACCTGGTCACGGCGCGGATGGTTTTTCATCATATCGAAGAGCCCGAGAAAGCGATGTCGGAGATTAGCAGAGTATTGAAGCCGGGGGGGCTGTTCATTGTCTGTGAGGGAAACCCTCCCTCGATCCGGTCCATTGACTGGTATACGCAAATGTTTAGTTACAAGGAAGAGCGGCGAACAATAACCGAGATTGATTTAATTAATATGCTTATTGAGGCGGCGCTTGAGGGTGTCACCACAAAGACAATTATAATGAAAGATTGCAGCTTGAATGATTGGTTGATGAATTCAGGTATCCCGTCCGAAAATATTGAAGTCATTAAGAAGCTACATTATGAAGCACCCGCGTATATTAAAGAAGATTATAATATGAATTTCAGTAATAATGATTGTTTCATGGATTGGAAGTTTTCGGTTGTTTATGGATATCGCAATAATTAAAAATATCAGAGTGAGCTATGCTAAAAATTAATAATCAGTTGGTGCCCGGCGCTGTTTGGATTACCGGAATCAGTGCCTCAGGTAAAACGACGACCGGTAAAAACCTTTGTGATAAATTGCAGGACAACGGTTTTGAGAACGTTGAAATCCTCGATGGTGAAGAACTTAGAAAGCACCTTGACCGTCAATATGGATTCACCGTTGAGGAACGTTTTGCAGTGGCTGAAAACATTGTGCGGGTTGCCCTGGATAAAATTGAATCAGGCAATCTTGTCATCGTTTACACCATTACCCATAAGTTATCCATGCGCAAGATGGCTCGGGATCAAATTGACAGTTTCATGGAGGTGTATCTCCAGTGTCCTGTGGAGGTCTGTGCCGAAAGGGATTATAAGGGCAACTATAAGCAGGCTCTATCAGGCAAGCTGGACAACTTTGTTGGCGTGACAGAACAATATGAAGTCTCACCAAATACGGAATTGGTTTTGAATACCAACCAGTTAGGGATTGAGGAATGTTCTATGTTGATTTTTAAAAAGACCCTTGAGCGCTTTCAAGAAAGGTCTATAAGGCAAAAATTAGCAAAGCTGGAAAATTGATTTAATTGAAGCGACCAGAGCGCTGGTCTTATTGCTTTGCAGAAAGCGTGTAATCAAGCGCATGGCGCACAGGCATTTATCACATGAATTTAAAGAACTATTGTTGAGTGATCTATGAATAATCAAAACTTTCTATTTATTTCCACGCCTTTTCGGTCAGGTTCGGCTTTACTGAGCAGGACCCTTAATGCCCATTCCCAGATAGGTTTGACCAACGATGATCTTAAGTTTTTTCGCTTTTGTTACAATAGATATCTGCCGTTGTCAGAAAATAGTACGCGGAATATGTTAAACGATTTGGCCCAAAGAGTATTAACCCGTTTCAATATTTCAATTGAAGTGGAATCATGTCTGGAGAGGCTAAAACAGCAACCTCTAAACCATGCTGCTATTTATTCAGTTTTATTGCAGCATCTTTGGGATGGGCGCAACTATGGATACATTGGTGAGATGGAAAGTATATCCTGGACCAAGATCCCAATTTTCCTTAATATGTTTCCAAATAGCAAAGCCCTTCTGATCATTAGAGATTTACGGGATGTCGTAGTTTCCTTCAAGAAAAAAACCATCGCTCCGGGCAATGACTATCTTATTGCCCTATTCAATGTAATTGATGCGATGGATCATTTTTTGGAGTGCCAAAAGCTTTTTCCAGATCGGTTTCATGGGGTTCGGTTTGAAGCGCTCAAGGCAGACCCTGAAGGAGTGATCCAAGAAGTCTGCCAATTTTTAGGAGTCGATTTTGAGCCTGAAATGATGAGCGATGACAATTGGATCGATTTCCATGGAAAAAAATGGATAAATACAAAAGTTTCGTCTTTTCACAAAGACGGTGATTCTCAAAACCCCGTGGGCCGCTGGCGAAGGTTGATAACCCCTGAAGAGTTATTTTTGTGTGAATGGATCGGGAAAAAGCAAATGCAGGCGTTTGGCCTGAAGGCTGAAGGGGGTGGCGTTACCCAGGGTGAATTTGATAGCGCTTTGGATATGGTAACCAGCAGCACGTTATTACGTGAGGCTTTCAAACACTGGTGCGAGACAGGACAAGGTGTTGAGCGGTACCCCCTGGATCCTACCAATCCCAATACGTGGGATAAGAATCCCATAGCGTAGCGCCCCCGATATTGCGATTGGGATTTTTTTATACGATTGACCCATGTTTGACGATATTTTCTCATATATTAAAGAACACCAGGTGGCCGAGGAAGGCGCGGTACCCCTGCATACCCCTTTTTTCGGCGGTAACGAAAAGAAGTACCAGCTGGATTGTATTGATTCTACATATGTCTCTAGTGTCGGCCGGTATGTGGATACCTTTGAGCAAAAGGTTGCTGAATTTACGGGCGCCAAACACGCCATTGCCACGGTGAACGGTACTGCGGCCCTGCATACAGCTTTGCTGCTTGCTGGCGTCCTGCCTGGTGACGAGGTAATTACCCAGGCGGTAAGTTTTGTTGCGACCAGCAACGCCATTGCCTACTGCGGTGCTGAACCGGTATTTCTGGATAGTGACAAGGCCTCACTGGGTCTGAGTCCACTGGCGTTAGAGGAATTTTTAATTGAAAACACAGAACAAGGAAAGGATGATTTCTGCTACGACAGACGGACCGGTAAAAGAATATCAGTTTGCGTGCCTATGCACGTTTTTGGTCATCCGACAGCTATTGAATCCATCGTTGCGGTGTGCGATAGCTTCAATATCCGGGTTGTTGAGGATGCAGCAGAGTCACTGGGGAGTTACGTCAGGCAAAGGCATACCGGCACCTTCGGCGCCCTTGGTATTCTGAGTTTTAATGGCAATAAGATAATAACCACCGGGGGCGGGGGTATGGTTTTAACCGATGACGCCCAAATTGCCCGGAAGGCCAAACATCTTACCACGACTGCCAAGGTCCCCCATGACTGGGAGTATGCCCACGATACGCTGGCCTTCAATTATCGCATGCCGAATATCAATGCCGCTTTGGGTTGTGCCCAAATAGAAAAAATATCCGCAATACTTTTACAGAAACGGAAGCTGGCCGATCAGTACCGTCGTTTTTTCGAGTCGCATGAGGTGACCTTTATCAGTGAACCGTCGGGTTGTCGTTCGAATTACTGGCTCAATGCCATTTTGTTGAGCGATCTGGAAGAGCGTAACCTGTTTCTTGAACTCGCCAATGCGAACGGCGTAATGTGCAGACCCATATGGAATCTTCTTTCCGATCTGCCAATGTATAAAGCGTGCCAGACGGACGGTTTGGACTCTGCTCGCTGGTTATGGGAGCGAGTGGTTAACATCCCAAGCAGTGTGAGACTATGAAAGCCGAATTGCTTCTTATAGGTGGCGGTGGACATTGCAGATCCTGCATTGATGTTATTGAACAGGCCGGTGAATATAAAATAGCCGGCGTTGTCGATCTTAAGGAGAAGTTGCACCAAAAGGTGCTTGGATATGAAATTCTGGCAACCGATGAGGACCTACCTCGTCTGGTAAAAGAGTTCGACATCTTCATAACCGTGGGCCAGATAAAGAGCCCGGCCGTCAGGATGAGACTATTTAACACGATCAAGGCTCTTGGCGGCCGTCTACCAGCCATAGTGTCGCCGCTGTCATATGTCTCCCAGCATGCCTCGCTTGGGGAAGGGACAATTGTCATGCACCAGGCCCTGGTCAATGCTGGTGCGACGGTTGGCATGACCTGCATTATAAACTCCAAAGCTTTAGTTGAGCACGATGCCGTGATTCATGATCATTGCCATATTGCAACTGGAGGTGTTGTTAATGGGGGGACTGTCGTCCATGCCGGTACTTTTGTGGGAAGCGGGGCAGTGTGCAGCGAATATATCGAAATAGGCGACGGCGCGATTTTGGGGAGCAATGCCACAGTTAAGCGCAACTTGCCTCCAGGTGGGACGGTTGAGTAACGGCTTAGGAGCATGACCTCTAAACTCTTCATAGTCGCTGAAATAGGCGTTAATCACAACGGCAGTGTTTCTCTTGCCAAAAAGCTTATTGAGTCGGCAGCCGAAGCCGGGGCTGATGCTGTGAAGTTCCAGACGTTTGTGACAGCGGAACTTGCGGTGTGCCGCGCAAATAAGGCTGAATATCAAAAGGCGGCCGGCTCCGCGGGTGAAAATCAGTACGATATGCTTAAAAGGCTGGAATTGCCCTTCGCGGCCCATGTGGAGCTTTTTGATTATTGCAAGACCCGCGGCGTAGAATTCATTTCAGCGCCTTTTGACCTTGAAAGCATTAATATGCTTGTTTCGTTAGGGGTTGAGATTCTTAAAATCCCTTCCAGCGAGATAACAAACCTGCCTTACTTGCGACGAATAGGAAGCCTCAACAAACGCCTGATCCTCTCTACCGGGATGGCGGATATACGTGAAGTTGGTAACGCTCTGGCCGTATTGAACGATGCCGGTACTATGCATGAGAGAATTACGGTGCTGCATTGCAATACGGCGTATCCGACCCCCATGGAAGATGTAAATCTCAGGGCCATGGTAACTCTTAGGGAGGCCTTTGCGGGCATCCGTGTCGGGTATTCCGATCATACTCTGGGATGCGAAGTGCCTGTGGCCGCCGCTGCTTTGGGCGCTGCAGTTATTGAAAAGCATTTTACACTGGATAAAGATATGGAGGGTCCCGACCATAGTGCATCCATGGAACCGGCTGCATTTAGCCAAATGGTGCATATGGTTCGAAATATTGAGACCGCCCTGGGTGATGGGCGTAAAAAACCCTCGCCGTCCGAGTTGAAGAATATACCCATTGCGAGAAAAAGTATTGTGGCTGCGGAGAAAATTGCTGCCGGTGATGTTTTTACCGAAAAAAACTTGGCCGTGAAAAGAACAAATGATGAGGGCATAAGCCCCATGCGATGGGATGAGATTATAGGTATGCCGGCAGGCCGAGAATTTAAGAAAGATGAGGTGATTCTTGTATAAGGCTGCTCGCAAGTTCACGTCTGCCGGCAGGCCTCATGGACATTTATATAAGGCTGCGGAGTCAGGATTATGTTAAAAGAATATTCCCCGGATATGTTTATCTCTTCAGGTATATCTATCAGAAGCGCCATGACCAAGCTGAGTTCGGCTAACAACAGCCCAGAAGGGGGTAAAATTCTATTTGTGATAAATGCAGATCGAGCGTTAATCGGCTCGGCCACAGATGGGGACATTAGGCGCGGGATACTTCAAGGTGTGGAATTTGATCGTCCTGTTTCCACCGTTATGTGCCAGACACCTCGATCCGTATCGGTATCTGATGCAAACCATCGGGAAAATGCGAGGCGCTTGATCGTTGAGAAAAGGCTGACCGTTATACCTGTCCTCGATGAATCCGGTATCGTAATTGACCTTATTTACTGGCATGAATTTCTTGACTGCCACCCGGAAGCCAACTCATATGAGGAGGTCGAGACGCCTATTGTAATAATGGCCGGGGGTAAGGGCACAAGGCTTGATCCTTTCACAAAAATATTCCCTAAACCGCTCATCCCTGTCGGTGATAAACCAATCATCGAAAAGATTATGGATGGCTTTTTTAAATATGGTTTTAAGAATTTTGTTTTAAGCCTGAATTACCGCAAAGATCTCATTAAGATGTACTTGCAGGATATAAAGTCGCCCTATAATATCGATTTTATTGAAGAAGAAAAATATCTTGGGACGGCCGGCAGTCTTGCCCTGCTGAAGGATAGGTTCAAAGAGACGTTTTATATCAGCAACTGCGACATCATCATTAACAATAGTGATTTTAGAGAAATCCTCCAATGGCATAAAAATGAAGCCGCAGATATTACGATAATCGGGTACCATAATGAATTCGACTTGCCTTACGGTAAGCTAGAAGTAAATGGCGGCGGACTGCACGCCATTAGCGAAAAACCTAAAATTGATATGATTGTCAACACGGGTGTCTACATATTCGAACCCCATGTTTTGGATGAAATTTCACCGGGTGAAGCCCTTGATATGAACCACCTATTGGAGCGCGTTATGAAGCACGGCAAGGTAAGTGTTTTCCCAATTTTTGACGGCTGGTTCGATATTGGGCAGTGGAAAGAATACAAAGAAAGCCTTAGTTATCTCCAAGGCGAAACTTACTGAGGGTATAATGGACGGACTGAACCTAAAATGGAATGAATCATATAAACGGGGTGAAAATTTTCTTTTCTATCAAAATGAAGAGGTGATTCGTTTCACATCAAAATATATCCGCAAGCAAGTGAGCCTGCTTGAGGTAGAAGATGTGGAAAGTTTTTCTAATATCCCTAAGATGCTTGATCTTGGATGTGGTATCGGTAGACATATTGTTCATGCCTTTGCACTTGGCATAGACGCCTACGGCATAGATTTATCCGAGAAAGCAGTTTCATTGGCTGTCGAATGGGCCAAAGAGCGAGGTATGCAGAATCCCGAAACCAAAATTAAGCAGGGAGATATAACAACAATACCATGGCCGGATTCCCATTTCGACTATGTGCTAAGCCACGGAGTCCTGGATAGCATGCCTTTTAAAACTGCGATTAAGGCAGCCCGAGAAACAGCCCGTGTTCTAAAGGATGGCGGATTATTTTATTGCGATCTGGTTTCTGGCGATGACTCCAATCACTCAAGGGAGTTTAATAGTGAAGAAGTCGTAAAAGCAAACCATGAAGAAGGTACCATCCAGTCTTATTTCAATTATTCAAAAATAAGCGAACTATTCATTCCGGCATCTTTTGAAATTTTGGAGTGTTTTCTAATCAAACGGCATAATATCGTTGATGGCGGCTTTATTGCCCGCTACCACCTTGTGTTAAAGAAAATATAGAAAGATTTATGCGAATATGGATTACGGGCGCTGGCGGCTTTTTAGGAAGCCGCCTGATATCGGATATTTCAAAAGAAGGCCAGCATCAGATTGTTGCTGTTACTCGGGAAAAGGTCCAACTTGCCAAAGGAGTGACGCCACTTTCGATTGATTTGGCAAATAACCATGCCGCAGAGTTGGTGGAAGAGGCCATTGTGCTTTATGGCCAACCTGACATAGTTGTCCACTTGGCCAGCCGACAACCCGGAAACTACTCCTACAGTGACTATGTCAAAGGAAATATTTTAACAACAGGCAGCCTTTTAGACGGTTTATCGTCTCACGCGCCAAAGAGACTGATCTTTACCTCCACAATAAGTGTCTATAGTGAATTGGCGGATTCACCTTTAATTGAAGAATCCACAGCTCAACCTGTACACCCCTATGGAGTAACAAAACTTGCCGCTGAAAACCTCTTGAGAAGCTTTGCCGTTCGCTCCTCGGTGGTTATTCTAAGACTTCCAAGCCTTTATGGATTCGGTCAGGCAAATAGTTTTATTGATGGGCTGGCACAAAGCGCCATCAAAGGAGACCCCATTGAACTATTTGGAAATGGCTTGATAGTTCGTGATACCTTGCATGTCAGCGATGTCGTAACCGCATTAAAAACCTGCTTCAATAAATCTTTCGACGAACCGATAGTCACTCTAAATCTTGGTTGCGGTGAAAAAATTACCAGCCGCAAATATGTCAAGAACCTGCTAAGCGCTCTTCAAAGCTGCAGTTCAGTTACAACCTTAGATAAAGTCCCTTCCAACTACAAATCGCAATATGCTGAAATTTCATTGGCCAAAGAGCTAATTGACTTTTCTCCAATGAGCCTGAAAGACGCAATGCGGAGGTATGCTGATGAACTACTCTCCAAGCCCTGAACATCCTTTGTCCCAGGCTTTTCCTTATTTTCCGCCTGAAGAGCAGGAAATTCTAATCGAGGAGTTTAGACAAATACTAAATGGAAAGCTGTCAATGGGGCCACTTGTTGCAGACTTTGAGAGTCGGTTTGCATCTTACTGCGGGGCAGATTACGCTGTGGCTTTCCCAAGCTGCACCTCGTCTTTAGAGGTCGCATTGCAAACCCTGAATGTCGGGCCTGGCGATGAAGTTCTTGTGCCTGTACAAAGCTTCATTGCAACAGCAATGGCTGTCCACCTTACAGGTGCTACTCCTGTTTTTACTGAAGTCTCCTCCCAAAATTTCAGTCTCGATTTTGAGGATGCCTGGTCAAAAACTGGTCCCAATACAAAGGGGGCTATCGTTGTACATTTTGGCGGGCATATTGCCTCCGACCTCGATATTTTTTGTAAAAAAATGAAGGCGTCAGGTCGCTTTGTTGTTGAGGATTGTGCGCATGCTCATGGGGCCAGGCTGAAAGGGCGACATGCCGGAACCTTTGGTGATGCAGGCTGTTTTTCATTTTACCCAACCAAAATGATGACCACTTGCGAAGGGGGCATGTTAATAACATCAAACCAAGACATCGCAAAAATGGCGCGAAGTTTACAAAATCGTGGACAGGATATGGACAGCACCGAAGGAATTTATGTACTCCCCGGTCGCAATAACAGGGTTTCAGAAATTGCAGCTGCCATGGGGGTCAGTCAATTGCGGTGCCTTGATAATTACCTTGAAAAACGCAGACAGGTGGCTGCCATATATGAGCAACTGTTGTTAGAGGGTGGCACGTATTCTCCACTGGTTCATCATGAAAGCGTACTTCCTAGTTACTGGAAATATATTGCAGTATCAGAGGATTCTTTTGACAGACGACGTCTTCAGATGATGCTTCTTGAAGATGGAATCGCTGTTAACGGCGCATACTCCCCACCTCTTCATCTCCAACCGGTCTGCCAGGAACTATTTGGCTGTCGTCCCGGGATGCTGCCATTTTCAGAAGATTTGATGGAGAGGCACCTCTGCCTGCCAATTCATCAGAATATGCGGCCTATTGATGCCGAATATGTCATTGATCGTCTATTGACCCATTCCCAAGCGCTTTAGAACATGAAACTCAGCATACATCAGCCGCAATACTGGCCTTGGCCCCCCTATCTGCACAAGATACTATCCGCGGATCTGTTTATCTATCTTGATACCGTCCAGTTCAGTAAAAATGGCGTTCAAAACCGGAATCAGATCAAGACGGCAAATGGCGCCTGCTGGCTTACTTTACCAGTCAAGCAGAAGCTGGGTCAGAAAATTTGCGAGACACAGATTGTAAGCCCTAAAGACTTGAAAAAGCATATGAAAACCATTTTGAGCAGCTATGCTAAGACTCCTGGTTTCAAGCTTTGGAAAGAAGAACTCGAACAGATTATGCACGAGTGTAAAGTAGGTACGTTGAGTGATATAGCAATCACCGTAACCGAATGGATGCTTGGGAAGTTAGGGGCTGATAATAAAAGGGTACGTATGTCCAGCCTTACAGGAATCGATGGGCAAAAAGGGGAACTCATACTCAACATCTGCAGACATTTTCAAGCAGATAGCTACCTCAGCGGCAAAGGCGGCCTTGCCTATATGGACGTGAGTGCATTCAATGAGATACATTGCAATGTTCTTGTTCAGCAGTGCGCATCCATACACTATCAGCAAGCTTTTCCTAAACAGGATTTTATCCCCGATCTCTCTGCTTTGGATTTGCTCATGAACTGTCCAAATGAGGCCAGGGAACTTATCATGACTCACTGCAATTGGAGGGTGCCCGCTTGAGCAGAAAAAGAAAAGTCATTGGAATTACAGGAATCCGCTCCGAATACTTTCTCCAAAAATCCGTCTTCAAGGCTATCAATGACCACCCAAACCTTGAACTCAAGCTTATTGTTGCAGGTGCCCACCTCTCACCAATTCATAACTATAGCGTTGATTATATTAGAGCTGATGGATTTAACATTTTTGAAAAGGTTGAATCCCTCCTGTGGTCAAACTCGGATGGCGGAAGACTTAAGGGTGCGGCTCTACAGATGCAGGCTCTGGCCAACATCTTTGAACGAGAACGGCCAGATTGGGTTATTGCCCCCTGTGATCGCGAAGAAGCATTGACAGCGGACATATGTGCTTCATATCTAAATCTTCCTATTGCTCACCTGGCAGCAGGCGATAGGGTCGTTGGAAATGTCGACGATATGGTCAGGCATGCGGTTTCAAGATTATCACACCTGCTATTAACAACTCACGAGGACGCGAAAACGAGACTTTTGAGAAGCGGTGAACAAGAATTTCGAGTTTTCAATGTGGGGCATCCAGGCCTGGATCGTATCCGGGAAGATCCATCAGTTGAGCTTGCCCACATTGCTGATAAGCTTGGGATAAAACAAGATATGCAACAATTTGTTGTGGTTATTCAGCATGTTATCTCATCAAAGCTAGGGCAGGCATCATTTCAGGTAGCGGAGACAATGAAAGCTCTCGAAAAAATAGGGCTTCCCGCAATTGTCGTGTACCCTAACAGTGACCCGGGCTGCCAGGATATCATCAATGTTATTAACACTTATCGCGATAGATGCGACCATATATATTGTTTTGAAACCATTGAGGATGATATCTTTGTCAACCTGCTTCGCAATGCTTTCGCCCTCATTGGAAATTCAAGCCTTGGTTTGCTCGAAGCGCCTTTTCTAAAGTTGCCGGTAATTAATGTCGGAAACAGGCAACAACAACGCTTCCATGCTGAAAATGTTGTTTTTGTGCCTCACAAGGCGCAGCAGATTACAGATATAATTCAGCTTTGGCGGCAGAATGATGAAGAGCGAAACCAGCATGTCAACTGCGAGAATACTTATGGAGACGGACGCGCTGGCTCAAGGGTGGCAGAATTGTTGGACACTATTAACCTAGATGCCAACTTTTTGAATAAAGACCTCACCTTTTAACCCATCAGGAGTTCTTCGATGACACATGTACTTGTCGTTGCACCCCACCCGGATGATGAAACACTTGGATGTGGTGGCACTTTATTAAAACATAAGGCTAACAATGACACCTTATTCTGGCTTATAGCTACGACAATGCACGCCGGATTAGGATTATCTGATAGCCGTATGATAGCTAGAAAGAACGAAATTAAAGCGGTTTCTGAAAATTATGGATTTTCATCTGTATTTCAACTCGATTTTCCTGCAGCGGCCATCGAAACGCTGTCAATGGCTTCACTGGTTTCCGAATTCATGAATGTATTCCAAAAGGTTTGGCCAGAAATTGTTTATCTTCCGCACCAACATGACATTCACACAGACCATGGTATCGTTTTTAAGGCTGCTGCGGCATGTATCAAGTGGTTCCGATGTCCGAGTGTAAAAAAAATACTCTGTTATGAAACTCTTTCGGAGACAGAGTATTCAGTCAGTAACACTGGAAGATTCCAGCCAAATGTCTTTATTGATATTACCCCATACCTTGAGCAAAAAATAGCCACCATGGAATTATATGCTAGTGAAGTACGTCCTTTCCCTTTTCCCAGAAGTTTTGAAGCAATCAAAGCCTTAGCAGCAATGCGAGGTAGCATGTGCGGTTGCCAGGCGGCAGAGGCATTTATGCTTTTGAAAGAAATTTCCTGACCCGGAATAGCGCCTTATTCCATTACTTTTCCTGCTTTGTTTCCGCAATACTTTTAAGGTGTTAAAGTTGTCTGCAGTTACTAAAACAATAATGATAATTGACTATGGCATGGGTAACCTCGCGTCCGTTCGCAATGCCCTGATTTCTCTTGGCGGGCACGCCATAATTTCAAAGGAGAAAAAGGATTTTAAGACAGCAGACGCTTTTATACTGCCGGGGGTCGGTTCCTTTGGCCAAGCCATGGAGAATATAAAAAACGCCAGGATGCTAGATGAGCTCAACACCCAAGTATTAGTCGGCCGAAAACCTTTTCTTGGCATTTGCCTCGGCATGCAACTTATTGCTGAATCCTCTGAAGAGGGGGGGGGCGCATAAGGGTTTTGGTTGGATTCCCGGGCATGTTAAGAGATTACCGGGAAGTACAGGCTATCGGCTTCCGCATGTAGGGTGGAATAATATCAAGGTGAAACAGGCGGCGCCACTCTATGAAAACATTGAGGGGGACACGAATTTTTATTTTGTCCACAGTTATTACTTTGATTGTGACTCGGACTACATTTCGGCGACCTGTGAATACGATATTACTTCTGCCGCAGCGGTTCAGAAAGAGAATATTTTCGCTACCCAATTCCACCCTGAAAAAAGTCAGACCAATGGTCTGCGGCTTTACAGGAATTTTTTGAATCACATAAATTGCTAATGCATTTAGGGTCTCAATATTGCTGAAGAAAAGATTGATACCTGTATTGGTGCACATGGACAATCTCATTGTCCAAAGTATAAATTTTCACCGGTATCTCCCCATTGGAAAAGTTAAGATAGCCGTAGAGTTTATGCAAAAATGGGATGTTGATGAGATCGTGATTCTAGATATTACTGCGACGCGTGAGGGTAGAACGCCAGACTTAGAAATGATCGCAGATGTTTCGCGAAAATGTTTTGTGCCTATAACCATAGGTGGCGGAATTGGAAATATAGAAACAATACGTTCCGTCCTCAGTGCAGGTGCAGACAAGATCAGCATAAACAGCGTCGCTTTGTCCACACCGGATTTCATAAGGCAGAGTGCTGAATTTTTTGGAAGCCAGTGTGTAGTTGTCTCTATGGATATTAAGAAAAATTCTGCTGGTACTTATGAAGTGTACGGAGATTCTGGCTCTAAACCCACTGGATTAGATCCAGTAGAATGGGCATTAAAGGCACAGGAACTGGGGGCCGGTGAAATTTTGCTAAACTCCATTGACCGCGATGGTATAAAAACTGGCTATGATCTGCAATTGGTCCGGCTGGTCTCTAACGCTGTTAGCATTCCAGTTATTGCCTGTGGAGGCGTTGGACGCATGGAGCACTTTGTTGATGGTGTAAAAAAGGGCCATGCGTCTGCTGTGGCGGCTGCAAATATATTCCAGTACACCGAGCATAGTACCATAATCGCAAAAGCCCACCTTCTCAGGGCAGGTATAGACATTCGTCTCGATTCTCTAGCCCAATACAACCAGTTCACCTTTGATGAATCAGGCCGGATACAAAAGAAACCGGACGCTGATCTGGAGGAAATCTGGTTCGAGCACCACAAGAAGGACGTTATATGAATTATTGCAAGAGATGCCTTTACCCCGCAAATCATCCTTTTGGCATAACTTTTAATGATAAAGGTGTTTGCAGCGGCTGCCAGATTCACGAAGAAAAGGACGTCTTGGACTGGAAGGATAGGGGCAGACTTCTGGACGAAATTTTAGACAATTATCGCAATGTATCTGGACGCAGTTTTGATTGTATAATCCCGGTGAGCGGCGGTGGAGACAGCTACTTCATTGTTCATACGGTTAAAAAAGTCTATGGTATGAACCCATTATTGGTAACCTTTAATCAGGAATATAATACCAAGATTGGGGTAAGAAACCTAGCCAACTTGAGCACTGCACTAGATTGCGATCTAATCACTTATACTCTACGGCCAGAGCTGCTTAAGCGGTTTGCCCGGTACACTCTCAGGAAAATGGCAAGCATGTACTGGCACTGCCTCGCTGGTACTTTGGCATTCCCGGTACAGACAGCCGTAAGACTAAAAATACCCTTGATTATTTGGGGCGTACATGGCTGGTCAGAGCAAGTAGGCATGTATTCACACCTTGATGAAGTTGAAATGACGGAAAGGGTGCGAAAAGAGCATGGACTTATGGGACTCGATGCCTTTGACATGATTGATGAGGATGCCGGGATATCAAGGCAAGATATCCAGCCCTTCGTATATCCTTTTCAAAATGAACTTGAGATAGTTGGCGTCAGAGGGCTGTATCTTAGTAATTACATTCGTTGGGATTCTAAGACCCAACATGAGTTGATGATAGATCTATATAACTATGAAACTTGTATTCAACCGCGAACGTTTAATACCTATGAGGACGTGGCCTGTTTTCACTCCGCAGGTCTACATGACTATATAAAATTTCTTAAATACGGGTACGGGAAAGTCACTGATCATGCTTGCCGGGAGATCCGCTTAAAACGAATGACCCGTGAAGAAGGAATTGAGTTGGTAAGACAATACCAGGATATCGTGCCGAATGATTTCTCTAACTTTCTCGACTGGGTAGGGATTTCAGAAAAAGAATTTTATTCTTGTGTTAATCGACATCGTGACCCGAGAATATGGAAAAAATCATCTTCCGGGAAATTCATTCTCCGCGATTCCGTGGTTCTGCATGCCGACGATTCTGGAGTTAATCAGGTAAGGCTTGACAAGGCTGGAGATTGTTTCTTTAGAGTTACGCCTTCTCGTGACCCATTCGATAAAGAGGATGAATATCTCCTAATGGGCCGAGGTTATATCGATAAGTATAACTTTGGCGCGGTTGAGGATCGACCGCGATAAACTTTCTTTTGGAGACAGAGATTGCGATACTGCAAAAGGTGCGTCCTACCTGATACAAAACCTGGCCTGACTTTTAATGCTGATGGAGTTTGTGCTGCTTGCCAGTGGGCGGAACGAAAGAAAAAAATAGACTGGAAAGCGCGGGCGATTAAATTTAGGAATATTTGTGACAGTACTCGTGGCTCTAACGGTAATGGCTATGATTGTATTGTTCCTGTAAGTGGCGGAAAGGACAGCATTTATCAACTTTGGGTGATGAGCCATATTCACAAGTTAAATGTTCTTGGTGTGGTTGTTGTCCCTCATCTACAAACAAAAGAAGGAATTGAAAATCTCAACGCTATGGTTAGCAACCTCAATGTTGACCTGGTTAAAGTGTCAGTAAAACCAAGTACATTGAAAAAAATTAGAACCAGGTGTCTGTTCCAAATTGGTAACCCTAACTGGGCCGAGCACAGAGTCGTTTTTTCTGCTGTAGCTCGCATGGCTCTTTTTTATCATGTGCCTCTTGTAGTTTGGGGAGAGGATATCGGTGTGGAATTCGGTGGGACAGTCAAGCAAAACGACGGTTCTGCTGAAGACTTGATAGATAACGATCTATTCAGAGAGGCAGGTTTGGCTGACTTCATAGATGATGACCTCACTGAAAGAGATCTGTATTTTTATCAACATCCGCCAAAAGAAGAGTTGCAGAAACGACAAATACAGAGTCTGTATATGGGGCACTTTTTTAACTGGAATGGCTACGATCATTTTCTTAAAGCCAAAGAATTTGGTTTCAAGGCTCGACTAGACGGCCCACTTTCAGGCAATGTTCTCGATTATGATAATATAGATGAGAAGCTCTGCGAAATTCATATATGGTTTAAATTTCTCAAGTTTGGTTTCTGGAGACCGACAGACCAGTGCTGCTACCACATCTGGAATAATGGCATGCCCAGAGAAGAAGCTGTTGAGCTCGTTAATAATAAACAATATGAATTTCCCGGTGAATATTACCATGAATTCTTAGAGTATCATCAAATAACAGATACTCAGTTTTGGCAGACCGTCGAGAGATTCAGGAATAAGGATATCTGGCATAGAATTAGAGGTGAATGGCGACTAAAGGCACCTGTATCCTGACTCACTAACTTTATTTTAGAAAAAGGACTAAAATGGAATGTGTCACCCTAAAGGATAGAAAAGTCGGCGATGGCCATGAGACCGTATTTCTTGCAGAGATTGGCTCCATTTTTAACCATAGCAAAGACGAGGCAAAGCGGCTGATTAAAGCCGCGGCGGATGCAAATGTAGATTTTTTAAAAGGAGAAATACTACACAGCCCTGATTTTTCTTTAGATGATGAATATGTTTTTTCATATCAATGTGGTCCTGAAGAGAAAACGAAATCTGAGTCTCACAGGGAAATAGTTAAGCGAAAGGTGAATCCTCTCGATTTTTATAGGGATATTTTCGAGTATAGCAGAAAGCTTGGTCTGGAGTTTATTGTTTCTGTATACGATCTTGAGAGCATATATTTTCTGGAAGATATTCAGCCGGCTGCGGTCAAAATTGCTTCAAGCAATATTAATCATGAGCCTCTCATTCAAGTCGCTAGCGAAGCCGGGTTTCCATTAATATTTGATGCAGGCAATACGTATTTGGGAGAAGTGGGGAGGGCCATTACCTGGACCAATAAATACAAGGCACCGGGTGTTATCATCCAGCACCACCCTGGGAGCGGGCCGGCATTAGCTGAAACCCATAACCTTAAAATTATGCAAACTTACAAGGAGGCTTTTAAAACTCCGGTTGGGCTGTCATGCCATTATATTGGTGACGAAATGCTATATACGGCCATCGGCATGGGGGCTAATACATTGGAGAAACCGATTAGCTTCGATCCCAAAAAAGAAGATATTGATACAGTTTTTTCATTGCATATTGAAGATCTCCCTAAAGTAGTACAAAAAATCAAGAATAGCTGGAAAGCAATCGGTACAGCACCTTTGCCGTTGAAACCTGATCGTAATCTTGATCAAAGGATGGGTTTGGTTGCAAGCAATAGTTTAGAAGTCGGTGATAATATCGACTTTGAGAATATCCGCTTTGCCCTGCCGTGCAGGGGTATTTCAGTAGAACACTGGTCTGTTGTAAAAAACAAAAAAATAAATACATCTCTCCAAGAGGGAACACCTATCAATTGGTCTGATATAGATTTTGGGGCACATAACCCTTGAGGGTGCGAAAAAAGGGCTGCCAAGTTATGCGAACTTTAGCAATCATTCCAGCTAGAGGTGGTTCCAAGGGATTGCCTCGAAAAAACATTTACCCATTGCTAGGCAAACCATTGATTGCATGGACTATTGAGCAGGTTCAGGGCGTACCTGAGATAGATCGCTTGATTTGTTCAACGGAGGATGAGGAAATTGCATCAGTAGCTCAAGAATACGGCTGTGAAGTACCATTTATCAGACCTATGGAGTTAGCAGGGGATGATGTATCCGGACTGGCGGTAATCCTGCACGCGATTGATTTTTTAAAGAAACAGGGAGAATGCTACGATACCGTTATTAACCTGCAGTGTACTTCGCCTTTACGAACAGCAGGAGATATCAGCGACGCTTTAAAAATATATTACCAAAACCCTAGTGCTAAGAATCTAATTAGCGTCTGTCTCGCAGAATTTTCTCCATATTGGATGTTTACGAAAGATTCCCTTGGCCGCTTGGTTCCCTTGCTCGACTCAAAATACAGCACCACCAGAAGGCAGGATCTACCAGCTGTATATAGACCTAACGGAGCAATATATATCGGTGATATTCAAAATTTCCTTATTACAAAAAGCTTTAAGGAACCAGCCCCCTTTCCATATATTATGAGGCCTGAAAATTCTATTGACATTGACGATGATCGCGATTTGCAATTGGCGGAATATTTCCTAAAACAAGCAGGCAGAGACTAACAACAACTTTCTATAAGAGCATATGAAACCAAGTATGCCAACCAGCAATATATATCTGGGGTGGCCTGGCGGTGACAAGCCCGGCAAATTATCCTTCGGTATTCCAGTACCCAAGTCAACCCGGGACTTTATTTTTAGTGCGGTGCAAGAGTTTATTTCGCTACAAGATGGTAAAGACGATGTTCATGCCCTGACGAAACCAAACAGCCTGATTGGCAGGTTCCGCCTGAACGCCCGGAATGGAGATTGGTTTGTAAAAGTATCCGATGTAATTGGGTTCCCTGATTTGGAAAATGAAATTAGCCTATACCTACAGAAAAAAAATGTTTCGATTAATCCACTCGCCTTTACAAAAACTACTGTAGATAGCCTTGGGAAGCAATACCGTATTGACATAAGACCATTTATCAACGGCAGACACTATAATGGTTCTAAAAAAGACTTTTTCTCTCTGATAGAAACTGTTGGTCAACTGCATGACGCCTTATTGTATTTTAAATCCCAAACGAAAATACGATCAATAGCTGCAAAGCGGTTCAATCGTCTGGCCCGCATAAAGGACAATTTAAAAGCATCGCTCAAAAGAAATTCCTTTAAAATATTTGCTGAACATCAGGCTTGGGCCAAAGAGCATAAAAGTTGGCTGGGAACAATGGCCGACGAGTTCAATCCAAATTTTCATCTGCAACCGCATGCGCAATGTTTGCACGGGGAAATTCATCCAGGCAATGTAATTTATAACCGAGATAAGGCCACCCTGATTGACTTCGAAGAAAGTGTACATGTATTTGCCCCGAGAAGCTGGGATTTATGTTACATTGGGCAGCGTTTCTGTCTCCAACCGCAATCGAACGAGGATAAAATCAATGAACAGCTATCAAGCATAGAAAAAGAAACAGGTCAATCTGTGCCGGAATTGGCAAGCATGATGCGGCAGATTGCTTGGTTCGCAATGGCGGTTATCCTCGATTTGAGAAACAACCATCAAAAGGTATGTCCGCAAAGCGAATATGATAAATTTGTAAGACTAGAACAGCAAGCCCTTTCCCTTACCGTTTAATTGAAATCCATCCCTAAAATCCTTTTATCTGCACGGGATCCAGCCGGTGTCGGCAATGTGATTCCGTTGGCACAATATTTTAAAGAGGAGGGCTTTGACGTCCAGATAGCAGCCAGTGAGCCAGCTGCCGGTATTCTGCACTCGATGGACATAAACGTCATAAAATTCGAAATCCCTCATGTTCAACATAAAAAGGATGCTTCACTGCTTAATCAGATGAGTCGAGAATTGTTGCAAACAGTATCTCCGGACGCAGTGATAGTGTCCCTTTCGTCATTCGGAGCAGGAATAGACGAGGCGTTGCTCGCAACAGCTGAGGTTCCCACTTTTGCAGTACAAGATTTTTGGGGTGATGTTAACCTGACCCTGGATGTTCCGGCTGGTCTCTATTTTGTAATAGATGATTATGCCGTGCGGCTTTCCAAGGAACGCTGGGGAGTAAAGGCGGTAGCTGTGGGGGGGCCGAAATACACCCTGTACAGCCAGATGGATATATTGTCAATGAGAAGGAAAGGCAGATATCTAGCCGGTGTGGGTAAGAATGAATGTTTGGTTGGATGGTTTGGTCAGTCACCAGAAATACCGGGCCATGAAGATGTGTTCTTGGATATGATTCAAGCATTCTCCGGTCTGTCCGGTCAACGCTGCAAACTGCTGCTCCGTGAGCATCCTAAATTTTTAGAGGCTCACTATGCTCATATGGGAGCAATAAATGATTTGGGCATTGACGCTTTTGATGCTACCGAAAATGAAAGTTCTGAGCAGTGGCTTGCAGCCTGCGATGTCGTCATTACGCCGTTTTCTCTCTGTGGTCTGGATCATGCCTATCTAAGTGCGTTTAGTCCCATACCGATTGGTACCGTATTGTATGCAATGACCAACCCGGAGATTCGGGACTTTTCACAACAGATTGCAGGATTCGTTCGCTTCCCAATTCTGGAGCGAGGTCTGGGGAGCCTGGTACGTGATGCAGCGGAATTTAAAAATTATCTACAGCGTTCTTTACAACCCCAGGTAAAAGAAACTTATTTTGAGCTAAGCAAACAGATGAGGATGGAAAATTCACTGAATAAGATCTACCAATATGTAATAAACACTTTAAAGAATACCGAATGAAATTATTTGATATGATTTAGAGTTCCTAAATGACAGGGGCAAGGGTACTAAGTGCAAAGGAGAAAGACAATGTCAGGTTGTGTATATATTGTTCATTGTGTTGATACAGAAGGTCCGCTTTATGAAAGCTTGGATGCAACCTTTGATAGAATCAAACATTGGTTTGGGGTTGAACTTGCACCAACCCATGAGAACATGCTGAAGCTTCAGAATAAAGAGATTAATCTTGAAGGAAAGGAGGAGGCCGTTGCCAATTTGGTGCGGTCTGACCAGTTAGATTATAGATCATCATGGGATCAGCTCTACGAAATGTACGATATTTTGGACAGTGAGGAATACAGAAATGAAGTTTTAGATTCAGATGGAAACGGATACAGGATCAATTGGTTTGTTTTTGATCATGTTGGTTTTAAGACCAATCCGAGACGCAGAACTCTGGGTTATGGGGCTATATTCAATGAGTATTTGAATAAACTGGAGAAATACAACCTTAAACAGGACGCATTGTATTTGCATTTTCATCCCATGAGTTTTAGCAGGGAGGCCCATCGGGCCGGATTGAATATAAGCTTTTCCAATGTATTGAATGAATCTATAGCACGGAAAATTATAGATTATAACTGGTTTCCCGCAGCTCATCGTCCAACTTGTACGGAACATGTTGATCTCAATATCTGGCTTGAGCAGTGGGTGCCCTTTGATTTCGCCAATAACAACAAAGAGAGTGACGAACTGATGGAATCGGAGGTGAGGGCCGGGCGCTTTCCATATAGATTGTTAGATTGGCGCGGTGCACCAACCGATTGGTCGGTATACAATCCATCTGTATGGGATGCACGTAAGAAAGGCAATTTAAATCGCTATATTGCCCGCTGTTTGGGGCTTAAATCCCGACACACAACTTTGAGCGCAAGTGAGCTTGAGAAAGCATTTAAAAGGGCTGAGAGCGGGAAAGACACGCTGGTGTCAACATTTAACCATGATTTTCGTGATATGGTTTCGGAAGTAAATGAATTACGCGACATGGTAACGATTATGGCCGGTAAATATCCGAATGTTCCCTTTCTATGGTCAAATGCGGTTGAGGCCTTTAGGGAAGTTCTCAAGCTGCCCTATAAGAAGCCTCCAGAGATAGAGATGTCTATTGTAGGAAATGCTCTCATAATTAAAAGTGATTGCCCGCTTTGGGGACCGCAGCCCTTCCTGGCAATCAAGACAAAAGAGAAACGATATTATCATGATAACCTGGCCCACTTAGAAGGCAACAGTTGGGCATACGTTTTTGATGATGATTCGATCCAGATGGACCTGGTTTCGCAAGTCGGAATCGGCACGAATGACAAGTACGGAAACACCGTGGTGGTAACATCCGAGGTAAACGATTTACACAATTATAATACCACCTGCTGGAATACGAAAGAGACCCAATAGGGCCCTTTTGCCTTTATTACCCGTGGAACCATTGGTCCAGTATGGCCATGGAAGTTTGTTTTATGTGACTCCCCTTCCCGGATGAGTCCTTCTGCCAAAAAATTATAGATTTGAGGGCCCCTGAAAAAATGCTCTATTTTGTTGAAGACTTGAGTCTCTGGGCATGGGTAACGCGTATTTGGCCAAGTTTGATTATACAGGCCAGAACAGATCGCCATGCAGAGAAACATATATTTTATATTGATGGCACAACCTCTTTGATTCCGTTTCTGGAACGCATTTATAAGGAAAAAAATGTCCATTTCGAGAAGTTGGATTTTTGCATGGCCGACATCTCGGACGATGATGGTAGGATGGTACGCCTAAAAATCGATTACGATGAATGGGCGATTTTCGATCGATTGGTAATTGAGACGCCAATCTTCCAGGAATGGTTTCAAAAAGAAAACCCTTCACATTACCAGGTCACACATTTAGTCAAGAGAATAGTGGGTTCTCTTCACGATCGCAATTCAATATGGCGGGCTATTTACCTGCTATTCGTCTGTCAACAGCAGCTGGAAAGCTTGAAGGGCGGCGTGAATCAGGTTTGCGAGGCTATATTTTTTTTAAGGAACAGACCTTGGTTTGAAGTTCTTAAGACCTATGCTCGCAGATTCAATATCCGGGTTGTCCCCGTGCAGCACTACTCTGGCAACTTTTTATCCCTGTTGAGATATTACTTCTCTATAGATTATCGAATGGCGTTATTTTATCTCAAAACTTTTTTCAAGAGTAAAAGTTTTGAAATTGAGAATCCCAAGCCCAAGAAGGGTCAAGAGCATCATAGACCCACAAGTATTGCCGTGCCTTCATATGGATATTTCAATCTTGAGAAACCCGAGCACTATTCTGATTTGTTTTTTTGGCAGCAGTCAGATCTTAAGGGCAGAAATATTTTAATGACCTTCAACATCAGGCAGGAGCAGCTAGATAAAGACAAATATGCTGAACTGACTAAGCATGGGATGTCAGGTATTGCCCTAGATCCGGCCGGAACTGAATTCCCGGACAATTTCATTGTTAAACGACAGAAGAAAATTGGCTTGCGCTGCCGGGCATTCGCACATGCGTTGATGGGGCGATATTTATTCAATAGTGATTCTCAATGGATAAAAGAGCAGGCTACCAATTTTCAATATGAAAAAGATTATTGGCTCCAATTTTTTAAAAAATACAATGTTAAGGTTTACACGACCTGGATCAAGATTGGTGCCGAACATTGCGCTATTGCCGGGGCCATGGAACAACTTGGAGGATTGCTCGCTGTATACCAAAGATCTAGTGAGTTTGTGGCTTGCCCACACAACACAGTGACGGCTGATATTAATTTTGTTTATTCTAAAGATAGTATTGAAATCGAAAAAAAGAGGCACTCAACCATCCGGCAACTGGTAGTTACTGGATATCTGGGGGATCATCGTTTTTCTTTGCTGAAGGAGAAGGCCTCAAAGATTAAGCAATCGCTGCGATCGCAGGGGGCCAGAAAGATACTGTCCTATTTTGACGAAAATTCGCAACCTGATCCCAAATGGTATCATATTAGTCATATCGATGTACAAAAAAATTACGCTTTTCTTCTTGAAAAAGTCCTATCCCATTCGGACGTGGGGCTCATTCTGAAACCAAAAGTTCCTCACACCCTTGCAAAACGATTAGGTCCTGTGAATGATTTGCTCAAGCAGGCGCTAATGACACAGCGTTGCATTATATTGGAGACGGCAATGTTATGAACCATACGACTCCAGCTGAGGCTGCTTTGGCCTCGGATGTCGCAGTTCATGGGTATTTAATTGCCGCTACAGCTGGAGTTGAGGCTGCTTTGGCTAACGTTCCAACCCTGATATTTGATGGCGAAGGATGTCCTGAGGGTCCTTTTCATGAGCCTGGTGAGGGCAAATAGTTTTCAACGATTGGTCACGATTATGGGAGGCATGTGAGGAGTATTGGGCTCAGGAGAATGGAACGTCGGGAATTGGTGATTGTACACCCATTCTGGATCACTTAGATCCTTATAGAGACGGTCGGGCTGCAGAAAGAATGGGTACTTATCTCCAGTGGCTAATTGAAGGTTTTGAGGGTGGCTTATCACGAAATATAGTTTTAGCGGATGCTGCTGAACGTTATTCTAAATTATGGGGAAGTGACAAGGTAATTGAAATCGATCCTGATATTTCTTGACATGAATTTTACCATTTCTGTTTTGTCTCTTAACATTTCTATGGCTTCCAGGTCAAGGTCTGATGACCGGCAATAAAGAGAAACAGGTAAAAAACAGCGTCATTTACCTGTTTACCGTTGTCGTAAATAGTGCGCTTCCGCTTATTGCCATCGCTTTATTTTCACGAATATTAAGCAAGGATGATTTTGGCGTCTTAGCTCTAGCACAGATATATGCCATTTTTGCCGGTGGCTTGGCGCATTGCGGTATGACACCAGCTTATGAACGGAATTTCTTTCAATATCGAAACGATAGCCTCAAGGCGGCCCAATTACTTTATTCTACTATTTTATTTGTCTCGGTTAATTTTGCAGCCGTAGCGGTACTTACATACTTTTTTAGAGAGTTCTTTGCCAACATAATAGTTGGTTCCGCTGAGTACGGGGACCTACTGTTTTGGGCTTTCTGCGGCCAATTTTGTTTAAGCTTGCCCATATACTATTTGAGTTTTTATAAAAATTCTGAGATGGCATATCGCTACGCGAAGTTTACTATTCTCAACGGCGCGCTTAATCTCATCGTTGCGATATTTTTTGTTGTTCATATGCGGATAGGTGTTATTGGGATTGTCTATGCACAGGCGTTGTCAGGTTTATTTACTTGCTGCTTTTTGACCTATAAGTTTGCTCGCCTTCAGAAGCCGGTTTTCTGTAAGTCCATTTTTTTCGAGGCATTTAAGATTGGATACCCATTGACCCCTAAAATATTCATTGGTGTGATTGCATCACAGTTCGATAAATATATGATCGGGATGCTGGCTACTATTGGAGGTGTTGGCATCTACAGTATTGGGCAGAAGATTGCCAATGTTCTCTTTTCTTTTTTAGCAGCATTAAAAAACGTATTCGCTCCCCGTGTCTATACAGAAATGTTTGACCAGGGAGAGGGCGGCGCCGTGAAAATCGGTAAATATCTCACAGCATTCATATATGTCTATCTACTTGTCGCGACGGCTATGTCGCTCTATTCTGAAGAAGTTATTTTAGTTTTAACACCCTCTTCATTTCATGGGGCAATTGATATCGTTACAATTCTGGCAATGTTCTACGCCACATTCTTTTTCGGAACATTGCCTCAACTGACGTATATGAAGAAAACCCATCTAGCGCCTCTTTTGAGTTTCTTGAACATCATCTTAAACGTGTCATTTAATATACCGTTCATTCTAAAATGGGGCGCTCTTGGTGCTGCATGGGCTACTTTTTTGGCAAGCATCATCTATGGAGTGATATGCTTTTTAGTAGCACAGCATTTTTATAAAATTAGCTGGGAATATAAAAAAATTGGGTGGCTCTATTGTATCTGTTTTATTTCAGGTATTTGTATGGTGCTCTTTCGTTTCGTTTCGATCGATTATCCATATCGTCTGGTATTCAAAACTTTGGTGATGGGCGGTTATATCGGGATTGGGGTTTTCATGGGAATCATTACACGTGAAAATATTGCTCTGGTAAAAAAAATCTTCTCACGCTCAGAAAGTACTGCAAACTCCGTGGTATAATATGGTTTGTTCAGCTGTGTTTCTGAAACACCAAAAACCCGTCAGGAATCGGTAAATACATTCCTATTCGGTTCCGCTACCGGGGCACAGGCAAAGTTCACATGATCTTGGCAACCCCATCAGTTGGGTGGTATCTCCGATGAAATTAGAAAACAATGTGTTTGAAGTTGACCGGATCCGGCATCGTATAGCCGTGTCAGGAGAGCTGAAAGAGCTCAAAGCTTCTTACAACGGCCAGTACCCTGAGCTGGATGATATATCCACCGCTGAAAAATGGGGGCAATTGTTGAGGGCGAAAGCCCCCGTGCCCCTGATCCGGCTTCAGCGGCTCGAAAGGGTGGTCTCACTAATTGAAGAGCCAGGAAAGGTGCTGGATATCGGTGTTGGATGGGGCGATATCGTCCCCTTTGTTCAGCGTCATTCGATTAAAGTGGATTATACGGGGATCGACTTCTCGACGGCGAAAATTGACGAGCTGAATAAACTATATCCCGATTACAGATTTATACCTGCCGGGGTCGATAAGATTCACGAAACGTTTGATACGGTGCTGCTTCTTGAAGTGATGGAGCATATACCCCCAAGCCGTATATTCGATCTCATGGCAAATGTGAAGCGGGTTCTCACACCCCACGGACGTCTCATTGTCTCGGTACCGTACCGGGAAGATTTGGAAATGAATACTATGGTTTGCGGTCACCGCGGCAGCTATGTGAATCGCATGGGACACGTTCGGTCCTATTCACGTTCACTGCTGCGCGGAGAGCTCAAACTTGCTGGTTTTACAATGCTTCACACGAGTTAATGTATGAGGGCTACACTGGTTATATAGGCGGCATCAAAAAATCCCTACGCAACCTTATCCGTTGGCTGTGGGACCGGCGTGCTTATATTCCGGTTAAACCGTCATGCCAGATAGCAGTTTTTACTCACGATCAGGGGTAGCTTCTATTTGCGAGCTGCCTTCAATCAAAGGACGCATCAAAAATGGAGAAAATAGAATGAAAACTGTTGATGATATTATGGCCAAGGGAAACGCAGTGTCTTCCGTTAGTGGTGACACCTGCGTCAGGGAATTGCTGGAAATAATGGATCATAAGCAGTTGGGTGCCGTCTGCGTCATCGACGACGGTGTTTTGGAAGGGATCATTACCGACGGTGATTTTCGGCGTTTGATTCTCAACACCCAGGACACGTTGCCGACGCTTTTTATGAAGCTTGCCGGACACATCATGATCCGTGACCCGAAAACGGTTGTTTCAGGCACATCGATAGATGATTGTCTCGATTTGCTGATGCGGCATCGTTTCTGGGTGGTGCCTGTGGTGGACAAGGCAAACCGGCTTCTCGGCATGGTGCATATGCAAGATCTGATACATGCCAAGTTGGCCAACAACGACTGATTGGAAACACCCCCATTGCGTGGTGATTTCACGAATTAACAAAAAAAAGGTAACGATATGATAAAAGATGTTTTCATTCGAAGAGACGATGTCACGTCGGTGGTTGTTGGAGAGAAACGGCCGCTTACGGTAATTGCCGGACCTTGCGCTATCGAATCTGAAGATCACAGCCTGAGAATGGCTGAGGCAATATGCGAGATAACCCAGCGGCTGGATATACAGTACGTTTTCAAATCATGCTACGACAAGGACTGCCGGAGTTCCATTAAAAGTTTTCACGGGCTCGGGTTGGAAACCGGCCTCGGTATTCTGGAGAGGGTGCGTCGTGAATTCAAGGTGCCGGTCACAACTGATGTCAGTGACGTTGCCTGGATGGCTGCAACCGGTGAGGTCGCTGATTTGATCCAGATTCCTGCATATCTATGCAGGCAGAGCCACCTGCTCATCGCTGCCGGTAATACGGGGATGCCGGTGAATATCAAGAAAGGGCAGTTCATCAGCCCGTGGAACATGAAAAACGCGGCTCTCAAGATTGAGTCTACCGGGAATGATCAAATCATCATGACCGATCGCGGCACATTTATGGGTTACAACATGCTTGTCAATGATATGCGGTGCATCCGTATTATGAAGGAATCCGGCCATCCTGTTTGCTACGATGCTACCCACAGCATCCAAATGCCCGGGAGCCTGGGCACTTCCAGCGGCGGCCAGCGTGAGCATATCCCGGATCTGGTCCGTGCCGCAATAGCGGCCAGAAGCAATGCTCTTTTCATGGAGGTCCATGATGAACCCGGTAAAGCTCTCTGCGATGCCACCACACAGCTGCCCTTGGAATTCTTAGAGCCCCTTTTAGAGCAAGCCAAAATAATATACGATATGGTACAAGAGATGCCCGAAATTGAAGTATATTAATTGACTGGGTGGTTCTTTTTTAGATTGTTTTCCGAATATGAAGAACGCATCAGTTTTCTATATATCGTTGAAAACCGTCCCAAACAAATGGAAAGGAATGTAGCATGAGCGACACATTGGTGGTGATTCCGGCTCGATGGAAATCGGTCCGTTTTCCCGGCAAACCGATTGTACCTTTGTTAGGTATACCTATGATTGCAAGGGTCTGGGATCGGGTTAGGCAAGCCCGTTTGGTGGATCGGTGCGTGTTGGCAACCGATGACGAGAGAATCGCTGAGGTTGCGCGTGAATACAATATGGAAATATGCATGACCTCGGATACGTGCAAAACCGGCACAGATAGGGTAGCGGAGGTCGCTGAGGCAATGCCGGCCGAAATCTATGTCAATGTACAGAGCGATGAGCCTCTTATTGAGCCAGATGCGATTGATACCATTATTGAAGCGCATAAGACGTTTTCCGCCAGGGGTATTCATGTCACCAATACTTATGTCCCTGAAAACGTGCTACCGTTTGAGGATACATCCGTACATGCCTATCTCACGAAAACCATGGATGATTGCGTGCTGGGACTATCGCGGCATCCGATACCATATTATTTCAAGCAGGAAACCATTCGGAATGCACATGTCGGGATGTATGCTTTCTCTCGTGAGGTGTTGTTGCAATTTCCTAGATTGCCACAGGGACCGATTGAGAAAGCTGAGAGCATTGAAATGTTGCGTTATATGGAGAATGGTATCCCAATGGGGTGCGTTGCACTGGATAGCGGTTCTAAAACTGTTGATTATCCCGAAGATGTTGCCGAAGTCGAAAGAATTTTAAAAATGATGGAATCTTCCTGAATATCACGAAGTAATACCGAGAGGAATGCAGTATGATGATTAAAAACAAGCTGAAGGAGATTTTCTCATGCGGCGGAGTGACTATTGGGACCTGGTTGAATTTCGCCCATACTTCCAATGCAGAAATACTGGCCGGCAGC
>Ga0126327_10000013_pt1 | contig 74915 bp, 69 predicted proteins | sample InaspJWI30metaG_FD_101392 | JGI IMG/M metagenome (GOLD analysis project Ga0126327, IMG submission 101392) | Marine gutless worms symbiont microbial communities from Oahu, Hawaii - Inanidrilus sp. 1 OAHU.JWI-30 metaG | ecosystem: Host-associated > Annelida > Digestive system > Unclassified... | reverse complement strand
TTACCGTGCGCGTGGCCACTTTGGCTACCAGCTTGTTGGGGGCTACGGACCAGACAGGCCCGATTCCCAGGTCGGCCCGCACGGCTTTCCGAATGCGCCAGGCCACGTCCCGGGGCGGGCCGAAAAGCCGGCTGGTCCCGGTGGCATCGATAAACAGGTGCCCTTTGTGGTCGGTGACCTCGATCAGGGGCGAAAAGGGCAGGGCACAGCGCACCAGTCCCGTCATGGCCTGTTCGTAGCGGTCGGGATGCGGCGGCAGAACCACAGCATCGGGGCAGCGCCGCAGCGCACGGCGTAAGGCCATATCTTTACGGACCCCGGCCTGGTAAGCCTCTTCGCTCATGTCGTAAACGGTGGCCCGCAGTGCACCTTCCGGAGCGATAATCACCGGCCGCTCGCGCAACCGGCAGTCCACCACCCGTTCCACCGCCACGGCAAAGTCGGCGACATTTATGTGAATTATTGCTCTCTCCACTACTAAAACCAATCTTCTCGTGCAAAGGCCTGGCTGCGCCGGGCAGTTCCAAAGCCGCAAAGAAGGTCAAAACCTGTTCATCGCGCAGAGACGCAGAGGCGCAGAGAAAACCACAGATTGTTCCGGCTTCGCCGGTCGAACCCAAAACCATTCAAAAAAATTGGTCTGCGTGGGTTTTCCGCACGAAGTGCGGCCAATTTCCTGGTTTTGAATTTCTCTGCGTCTCTGCGCCTCTGCGCGATGCATTGGTTTTAAGTTTTTCTCCGTGTCCTCTGTGCGCTTAGCCATTTTAAATTTGTCGGTTATCCCACCGCCAGTCCTTCCGCTTTTAAGAGTTTCACCAATTTCCGTGCATTCGCCGGCGCCTGGGCTTTTACATGGTTGTTGAAAAAGAGAATGCCGGTGCGGGCATGGGCGCACATGGGCCCAATTCTCTCCGTGACCCAGGCCTGCAATTCGGCCGAGGAGTAGTCATAGTCGAACTGCTGCTGCATGTTGCCCGACCCCCACCCCCGGGCGTTGCGGCCGTGAAACCGGATGTAAAACAGGTCCGGGTTGGTCACGATATCCAGGGGCGGGAACAGGTGGGCCAGTTTCGGCGCATCGACCCCTACCAGGCAGACCTTACGGCGTTCAAGCTCCTGAAAGACCCGATCGTTGACCCAGGAGCGGTGGCGAAATTCCACGGCCAGGGGAAGCCCGGCCAGGGCGTCCAGCAGGGCGGCCAGGTGCTGCCGATGAGCCTGGGTACGATCAAATTCGGGCGGCAGCTGTACGAGGATCGCCGCGAGTTGGCCGGACTGGACCAGCGGAGCCATGCCGTCGCGATATTGCCGGGCCTGTTCCGACCAGTCGCGGGGATCGACTTCATGGGTGAGGGTGCGGGTCAATTTGGCGGCGAACTTGAATCCGGGCGGGGCTTTGCGGATCTGCCCGGCAATGTTCTCGGCCCGGGGCATCCGGTACCAGGTGTAGTTGAGTTCCGTGATCGGGAAGTGACGCGCGTAGCAGGCGAGCATGGAGGCGGCTTTGGTGCCGGACGGGTAAAATCCCGCGTCGGTCCATTCGGTGTAGGAGTACCCGCTGGTGCCCACATATAGGCGGCAGTGGTTGGGTCTGGTTTTTGGTGATGCAACGGACATAAACCGGGCAACTTTTTCATGTTTTAAAGAGAGAAACGGTAAAGTTTAAAAACCACTACCTGTAATTGTATCGCGCCAAGAGATCAAACCGCAAAGAAGATCAAAACCTGTTCATCGCGCGGAGGCGCAGAGACGCAGAGAAAATCAAAAACAAGAAATTGGCCGCACTTCGTGCGGAAAAACCACGTAGACCATTGTTTTGATTTGTTTTGGGTTCAACCGGCGGAGCCGGAAAAATTTGTGCTTTTCTCTGCGTCTCTGCGCCTCCGCGCGATGCATTGGTTTAGGTCTTGAATTCCCCACCGGACACCGTGCGCTTAGTCCAGCTTCCCCCGAACCAGGCCGACGACCTTGCCCTGGATGAGGACTTCGCTGAAACGGCAGCGGATCGGCTGGTAGGCCTGGTTTTCGGGGCGTAGTTCGATGTGGTCGCGGTGGTGGAAAAACCGTTTGACCGTGGCTTCTTCCTGGTTGACGAGGGCCACGACAATTTCCCCGTTTTCCGCGTACTGGCGGGGTTCACAGATGACCAGATCCCCGTCGAGGATGGCAGCTTCCTGCATGGAGTCCCCTTTGACCCGCAGGGCGAAAAGGTTGGTGCCCTGGTAGAGGGCGCCGTCCACCACCACGCTGCCGTCCCATTCCTGCTGGGCGTAAAGGGGCAGTCCCGCAGCGATGCGGCCGATTACCGGAACCTCGACCCAGCGCATGACCCCTGCGGTTTCCCCGCTGCGGTTGAGCAGGTGGATGGTACGGCTGTAGCGGCCGTCCCGCCGGATGACTCCCTTTTGTTCCAGGGCCCGGACCAGCTGGGAGATCGCTCCGTGGCTGACGCCCAGGTCGGCGGCGGCCTGCCGCAGGCTGGGGGTCTGGCCGTCCTGGTTGATGGCATTTTCCAGGTAGGTGTAAAAGCGCTGCTGCTTAGGCGTTAAAACAGGCTGCACGGTGAACCCTCCGTTGTTTTTAACCACGTATCCTAAAATAATCTAGTCAAATGTATATGTCAATGTAAATATAAAAGTAGTGCTTGTGTAGTTTTGGCGAAAGGTAGCGTGTAAGGGGGGAAATTGAGTGGCGCGGAATGCTGGTCACGATGGGCGTGTCTTTTTAAATATTAGATATTATTCAGGCAATCGATTGAAGTCGGTGTTCTGGAAGGCGACAATGGTGTCAGCGGCGGCCTGGCCGTATGTCCGGATAAATTCGGCCAGGGCGGAATCGACAGCTTCACGGCCTGTCGCGCCAAGCTCAGCGACAATAACGTCGTCGGCAGTTTTGTAGAGGTGTCCGCAATGGTAGTCCCAGGGCATCCGGCAGGCTTTGCCGGGTCTGAACAGTTTGCGGTAGGCGGTTAACAGGTAGGTGGGCAGCGTCAGGTTGGCATCGTGGAAGATGAAATCGCAGCGAGCCTGTCCGGCCGTCAGGCTTTCCTTGACATCCAGCATCAATTCGGGGTTGAAGCCGCGTACCAGGGCGGCATCTATTTCCAGGCAGTAGTAGCGGCCATATGGGAGCAGATCCTTCTCCGCCCATACCCGGTGCCAGGGGCATTGGCTTATGTGAACCCGGGCGTGGGGTACTTTCGCGACTATCTGCAGGTCAGATTCACCGGGTTCGAGTGACCACTCGCCATAAGCCAAAAAGTTGGCCATGTTCAACGCATGGCCGTTGGCCTGCGCCCGCAGGGCCATGCGCTGTCCGCGCTGCTCCCCGTAGGATCGTACCGCCTTGCGCATGATCGCTTCACAGTTATTTTCATCAGAATGACGGCAGACCGCTCTGGCCATCAAGGCAAACAGCATGGCGTGGTGCGTTGCGGTAAGTGTCGGGACTTGGAATGCATCGGCCATCAGATCGTTATCCGGGGGGGTTACAATTGTGATTCGATGGGCAGCAGCCGCAGGAAACCAACCGTGAAACGGCGCCACAGACTGGTGTAGGGCTCTATGGTAAACGTGCGCGGCTGCCCTTTTTCAAACCCATGCCACAAGAGTCTTTCAGCGCCACGTTTACTTTTTTGAAGTTCCAGGCGGAACGCAACTTTTTCTATGTTTTGATCAAACCAGGTGCTCATTTCGTGTGCCAGGTCGGCAGAAGAAATGACCACGCCGATTTCCGTATTTTCCACGTGGCGCGCGGGTCCAGGTTCAAGGATCCGATAAACACGTCCTTCCGGTCGAACACAAACGATTTGGTGTGCAGGCTGGCTTTGGACGCACCTTCCTGGCCTTTTTTCTTTTTACGTTGTTCCCGGGTCAGCTTTTTGTTCAGTTCATATAGTTCAACCCCGCCGCGCAGAAGTGCTTCGCGGTACTTCATATAACCCGAGTGTACAATGCCCACATCGGTCGAAGAGAGGGAGTTGGTCAAAATCCTCACCCGGACACCCTTCCCGGCCAGCTCGGCCAAGAAAGCAGTCCCTTCCTTGCCTGGCACGAAATAGGGCGAGAAGAGCAGCAGCTCTTTTTTAACTCCATCGAAATAGGGCTCGAGCTGCGGGGCGAGGTGATACTCGGTTTTATCCTTCTTGTGGAGGATTTTCTCCGGCTGGTCATATACCACCTTGGCATTGCCCCAGTAAAATTCGAGTCGGTCCTCCCGCAGCCGGTTGGCCAGGTCGGAGTTTCTCAGGGCCTGCATGTAAGGCTAGTTTATCTGGTCTGCAATAAAGGCGTTGAATTCTTCCAGGCTCTCTTCCGTCTCGGTTGGGGTGGGTTGCTGCTTGGAGAGGGTCGTTGCCGGATAGGCCAGTTGGCTGTTCCAGTATTTATCAAATGAGCCTGATACCCGGGCCACGACGGGTCCGATGGCCATGACATCCAGATCGGCAAAAGCCAGATCAGGCTGGGCCTCGAAGTATTCATCGCCGATGTTGCGTCCGCCGAGAATGGTCACCTGGTTGTCCACGGTAAAAGACTTGTTGTGCATCCGGCGGGTTACGGAACCCAGGCGGGTCACAAATTGAGAAAGTCGGCTGGTCTCGCGGCTGAAAGGATTAAAGAGCCGGATCTCCATGTTCGGGTGGCTGTCCAGCATGGCCGCACCGAAATCCCGTCCGGCAAGATCCATGTCGTCTACCAGCAGGCGAACCCGGACGCCCCGGTCTGCCGCTTTTATCAACTGATCAAGGAACAAGTGACCGGTGAGGTCGTTATGAAAAAGGTAGTACTGCGCGTCGATGCTTTTCTCGGCCAGGTGGGCCAGCACAGCCCGCGCCACAAAGGCATCCAAACCGCTGCTCAACGGTACGAATCCCGATTTACCGGGATGCGCTGCAATATCGTTAGCGAGTTCCCGCCCGAGGTAGGTATCGCTCGTATCAGGATACACAAAGGATTCCGGCCGATTCGTGTTTTCCGGCAAGGACGCACAGCCGCCGCCGAACCACAGAGCGGCTAGTATAATGACGGTGAAGAAACGGTATGCCAGATGCATGACCTTACTCCTGATCGCTGACCGCGGGTGATTCAGCTCGGGTTGCAGGGTTTTCATCCGGGGCCGCCGGTACGGGTGTTATCGGAGGAGAGCTGCCCAGCAGCACGGCGATCCAGCGTGTTTCCGAACTGCTTTCCAGGGCGATCTTGAATATCATCGTCAAGGGCACCGACAGGACCATGCCGACCATACCCAGGGCCCAGCCCCAGAAGATGAGTGAGAGAAAGACCACCAGGGTAGAGAGCCCGAGACCCTTGCCCATAAAGCGCGGTTCGATGATACTTCCCACCCCGACGTTGACAGCCGCATAGCCCGCAGCGGTAAGCAGCGCCGAAGGCAATCCCAGTTGTACCAGGGCCAGTAAAACCGCCGGGACAGCGGCGATGATCGAACCGATATTGGGTACGTAGTTGAGTAGAAAAGCCAGCAGGCCCCACAGGATCGGATGGTTGACGCCCAGGATGACCAGCCACAGCCAGATGAGGACGCCGGTTAAAAGGCTGAAGATGGTTTTGATTCCAATATAGCGATTGACACTTTCGGTAAATTGGCTGAAGCCGGCCAGGGTATGTTCGGGTTTGTCCAGGGCCAGGGCCAGTTTGCGGGGCAGGCCTGAGGCTTCCAGCATGATGAAGACTACCGTCAGAAGGATCAGAAATCCGTTAGCCAGGGCGCCGCTGAGGCCCGAGAGCAGCTGGGCGGTCAGGCGCATGACTTTGGCCGGATCGAAAAAGTCGCTGACCATCTGGCTGGAGATTTCGATATTATAGTTCTGCAGCCAGGCAATCATACCGGCTGTCTCCCCGGCCAGACGGCGCTGGTATTCCGGCAGGGCCCGGGTGAAGTCATTCAGGGAGGCCCCACCATGGCGGCCAGGATTAGAAACAACACAATCACCCCGATCAGGATGGACAGAACCGCCAGGGCGTCCGGGATGCCCTTTTTCTGCAGCCAGAATAGAAAGGGGGTGCAGATGATAACGATGAAGACAGACAGTAAAAAAGGCACCAGGATGGGGGCAGCCACCCGCATTCCGGCCACCAGGACGACGAAACAGGCCGACAAAACCATGAAGCGCGTCCAGTTTGACAGGCCCGGCTTGGTTTCCATGCATCCCCCTTGCAGCTATTTTACGTTTTTAGCGGTCCCACTGAACTCGTTGATGATTTCGGCACCCGTGCCGCTCTGCCAGAGATAGAGGCCGACTCCGAGCACGACAATGACTATGATTGGGAAGACCTTGTTGTCGCCGATGTCGCTCTTGATTACCATTTTTACATTCCAAAGCATCAGTAAGACAATGACGCCAATAATGATGTTCTCCGTGGTCAGGTACTCCATATGAGCGGCTCCTCTGTTTTTCCGGATATTGATTTCTGTTCCTATTATTATAGTTTGCATAATGGGATGTAAAGCCTTACCATTTTATGACATCTTGAAACTATCGGATTCTTGAAGCGCCTTTGGGACTCATTCAGGTAGTGTTTACAGCCATGGATACCCTTGACGGTTAAGTGGCGATAGTCTAAGATTGTAAAAATTTTACAGTACGTTAAGGGTGTCCACATTCATAATCCAACGTAAAATATGCGGAATTTAAACCTCGATGAAACCGAGGCAGAACTGCCGGCCGTGATAGGAAGCTTACAATGAAAAGCCTTATGACTTTGATGTGGGTACTCCTGGCCTTAATTGTCGTACAACCAGCTACGGGTTCCACCGATATCTGCCAGCTGGGCTCCCAGGCTGTGAAAATGGACCAGAAAAATATCGATGAGTTTTATAAAAACAAGGTGGCGAGAAGGCTGTTGACTGGAAGGGGGCAGGTCAAGAGTGTGAAGCAGACCGCTGGTGAAGGTGTCAAAGGCAATTACCAGGTTGAAATATTTTGTGCTCCGAAAGTCCTTGTTCGTTTCCAGACAAACGAATTCTGGGTTAAACGCCAGGGCGTCGCCAAAGGGTCCACAATATCTCTTTCCGGGGAGTGTACCCGGATGCACAAATCACTGGACACCTTGAACATCGTCATACGGGCCACTATCCGGTAGTCTTACACGGCCGACTAAGATAGATACTCAGATTACCGGTCATCCTAACACCCTTAAAAGTAATAGCCGAAAAGCAGGTTTTTGGCTCAAGTTGAAAACATCCCGACCCTTCAGGGTTGGCGTGACGGGGCGTTCTTTTTACCACCCGCCATCATAAAACTCGCAATAATAGATAACAGAGGTTGCTAGCATGAAACGACTTTGGTTTGACCTACGAGGGAACCGGGCAGAGCACAGGATTCTCCTGTTTACGCTGGTGATTTTTACCACGGTGGCTATGGCCTTTTCCGCTGCCGGCTGCGGTAAAAAAGAAGAGCCGGCTCCAAAAGAAGTTGTCCGGCCGGTAAAAGCCATCACAATTCAATCGGCAGGCGCCAGCGCCACCCGCAGCTACCCAGCACAGGTACGGGCATCGCGTCGGGTCGACCTGGCTTTTAAAGTGGCCGGGCCCCTGGTGGAACTGCCGGTGGAGGAAGGACAGGAAGTCAAACGGGGGCAACTGGTCGCCAAGATCCTGCCCAGAGATTTCAAGATCCGGCTGGATGCGTCCAAGGCCCAAGCGTTGCAGGCCGAACAGCAATACCAGCGCTACCGGGACCTTTATGCGAAAAACCAGGTCTCCAAGGCTGATTTTGACAGGTATAAAAGCCAGCGGGACGTGGCTGCGGCCCAGGAATCAGATGCCAAGAACGCTTTGAAAGATACCAGCTTGAAGGCCCCCTTCCAAGGCATTATCGCCAAACGCTATGTGGAGAATTTTGAAGAGGTTCAGGCCAAACAGCCCATTGTCTTTTTGCAGGACATTCGTCAGATAGAGATGCTGGTCAATGTCCCGGAAAGTGAAATGTCCACTGTCAGGGGTGAGATCAAAGCCAAGGCGTATGCCCAGTTCCCCACCGCCCCGGGTAAGAGCTGGGATTTGAGCTTGAAGGAGTTTTCCACTCAGGCAGATCCGAAGACCCAGACCTACCAGGTGGTTACCATTATGCCGCAGCCCGAGGAAATCAATGTGTTGCCGGGTATGACCGGTACGGTTGTAATCGAACTGGCGGGCGAAGGCGAAACCGAGGCTGGTCCGCAAATCGTAATCCCGGCCATAGCCGTGGTGGCCTCCGAAGAAGGCACCCCCTTTGTATGGGGTATCGACAAGGAGAACACGGTTAAGCGGCTGCCGGTGAAAATCGGCCAACTGACCGGTTCGGAAAATGTTGTTGTCCAGGAAGGTCTGAGCGGCGGCGAGGTGATCGCCGTAGCCGGGATGACCAAGCTCAAGGAAGGCATGAAAGTTCGCATCTGGGAAGAGTAGCCTGATAATGAACCGATACCGATGAATATTGCGGAATTTTCCATAAAGAAAAGTGTAATCACGTGGACCCTGACCCTGTCGGTGCTGGTGTTGGGATATTTTGCCTATCAGGATCTTCCCCGGCTGGAAGATCCGGAATTTGCCATCAAGGATGCCGTCGTGGCCACGCCCTATCCTGGTGCCTCCCCCGAGGAAGTGGAAAAGGAGGTCACCGAGCAGATCGAGAAGGCAGCCCAGGAATTGGGTCAACTAAGGCGAGTGGAATCCTACTCCTCGCGCGGCATGTCTGTGGTGCGGGTGAAGATTCTCGACAAGTACGACAAAAATGCCTTACCCCAGATCTGGGACGAACTGCGCAAACGGGTCGGCGATTACCAGCAGAACCTACCGCCTGGAGCCGGGCCTTCCATCGTCAACGATGATTTCGGGGATGTCTACGGAGCGTACTTTGCCATTACCGGCGACGGCTATACCATGGCGGAAATTAAAAAGGTCGCCGAAATGCTCAAGCGGGAGTTGCTGACCGTTACCGATGTTAAAAAAGTTACGTTTTTTGGCGACATAAAAGAGGCCATCTATGTCGAGATGTCCCGCACCAAGATGGCGGCGCTGGGCATCACGCGGACCGAGATTTTCAATGCCCTCACGGCCAAGAACCTGCCTGCGGAGGCCGGACGCGTCAAGATCGGGCCGGAATACATGGCATTCGAGCCCACCGGCATTTTCAGAACGGAAAAGGATTTCGGCGACCTGCTGATCAGCAGCCGGGGCAGCCGGCTTATCTACCTGCGGGACGTTGCGGATATACGACGTGATTATGTGGACCCGCCGGCACGATTGCTGCGCATGAACGGCAAACCCGCCCTGGGACTGGCCATTTCAACGGTTCTCGGCGGTAATGCCGTGGGAGAGCGGATCAATCAATTAATGGACCAGATTCCTCTGGGTATGGAGCTGCAAGTGATTGCCCTGCAGTCGGAGACGGTGACCCAGGCGATCAACTCGTTTGTAGTCAACCTGGTTGAAGCCGTGGCCATCGTGATAGTTGTCCTGTTGATTTTCATGGGACTGCGCAGTGGTTTGATCATCGGCTTTATCCTGGTGCTCACCATTGCAGCCACCTTTGTAATCATGGGGTATTATCAGATTACCCTGGAGCGGATTTCCCTCGGAGCGTTGATTATCGCTCTGGGTATGCTGGTGGACAATGCCATTGTGGTGGTGGACGGCATGAAGGTTCGCATGGAGCAGGGGATGAAAGGGCTCAAGGCTGCCAAAGAGGTGGTCGGCCAGAATTCGATCCCGCTGCTGGGAGCCACAGCCGTTGCCGTACTGGCCTTTGCCTCCATCGGCGGTATGGAAAACAGCACCGGCGAGTATTGCCGGTCGCTTTACTACGTGATTCTCATCTCCCTGTCGCTCAGCTGGTTGACAGCAGTTACCGCCACCCCGCTTGTCACAAAACTTTTCGTTCTCGGGAAGAAAAACAGAGCGGATACTGGCGAGCCCCAGAAAGATCCTTATGGCGGGAAATTTTATCAGCTTTATAAAAAGAATTTGAAGCGGGCGATCCAGTTTCGCTGGGTAACCATCGGGGGCGTGGTAGGTCTTTTTGCGCTGGCCATGGTCGGGTTCGGGTATGTGGACAACATGTTCTTCCCGCTCTCCACGCGCGCGCAGTTTCAGATCGAGTGCCATTTCCGGGAAGGCAACCACATAAGGGAGACGGAAGACGCGGTAAGCCGCATTGAGGAATACCTGAAAAAATACGAAGAGGTGACCGATGTGGCGGCCTCCATTGGCGGGGGTCACCCGCGCTTCCTGTTGACTTACGGCGTACCGGTGGATGCGTCTACCCAGTACACAGGTATTCTGGTTTCCGTCAAAGATTACAAGGCCATTGACCAGATCTTCATCCCGATCCAGGATGATCTGAGCGAGATGTTTCCTGACGCGGTAATCAACGTGAAGAAATTCGCGCTGGGTCCCGGTGAGGGCGGCAAAATCCAATTGCGGATCAATGGACCGGACCTGGCCACCTTGAGAGCCATGGCCGAGACTGTCAAACAGATCATGTATGCCGATACCGGGACCCGGGCGGTCCGCACCGAATGGGGGGAGCAGGTCAAACTCATTCAGCCGGTCCTGGCCGAAGACCGCGCCCGCCAGCTGGGCTTTGACCGGCCGACCATTGCCACTGCCATCCAGTCGAACTTTTCCGGCACGACTACCGGGGTTTACCGGGAGGGCATCGAGCTGATCCCGATTATTGCCCGTGCGCCCCATCCGGAACGACTCACCCTCGAGGACCTCGGCGACATGCAGTTGACCAGCCCGGTCTCGGGAGAGAAGGTGCCCATGCTGCAGTTGGTCAACGGTCTGGAAACCCAAACGGAGAACTCGCGCATATCGCGGTATCACCGACGCTCCATGATCAAGATCCACTGCGACGCCCGGACTGAACTGCCTTCGGTGGTCATGGGCCGGATCAAACCCAAAATCGAACAGGCCCTGGGAGTCGATCTGGAGCTTTACCAGGGCAAGACGGTCGCACCGGACAAATGGACCGCCGCCACCATACCGATTAAATATGACGACATTATCCCCTTGAAAGACAAACCCGGCTATTTTATCGCCTGGTCCGGGGAGATGGAAGACTCGGCCGATGCGACCGCCAAACTGGCGGACAACATTCCCATCTACTTCGGCATGATGATCCTGGTTGTTATCTTCCTGTTCAACGCATTCCGACAGCCGGCTATTATCTGGCTGACCGTGCCGTTGTCCCTGATAGGGGTGACCGCCGGGCTGCTGATGTTCCGCCAGCCTTTTGGATTTATGGCCCTGCTGGGTCTGATGAGTCTGTCGGGTATGCTGATTAAAAACGCCATCGTCCTCATCGACCAGATCGATCTGGAAATCCGGGAGGGCAAGGATCGGCTGCAGGCGGTGATCGACTCCGGGGTCAGCAGGATGCGGCCTGTTTCCATGGCGGCCCTTACGACCATACTGGGCATGATTCCGTTGCTGCAGGACGACTTTTTTATCGCCATGGCAGTGACCATCATGTTCGGTCTGGGTTTTGCAACCATTTTAACTCTGGTGGTCGTACCGGTGCTGTATACGACCTTTTTCAAAATTCCTTATGACGAAACAGCATCTTAATTGAACCTGAGATCCGTATCGCCGATACGATCGATAATGGATATTAACAAGGAGAGTTTGAATGAATGCCAGGCAAGTGATGAAAACGATCGTTTTCATTCTGATTGTGATCGGGTTGCTTCTTCCCTGTAATGCTTATGCCGCACGCAAGACGTTTAACATCGGTGTTATCACTGATGGCCCTCTGGCCCGTTTCCAGGAGATACTGGAGATTTACCAGACTGAAATCATCTCCATGGCCAGCAGTGAATTCGATGTAAAGTTTCCGGCGGATAAGCAATTGAACGGCGGCTGGAACCTGGCAGGGGTGAACCAGGCTATTGACCGTCTGCTCGCCGACCCCCAGGTGGATATCGTGATTACCCTGGGTGAGGTGGGCACCAATGAGGTCTGCAAGCGGCGCAACCTGCCAAAACCGGTAATTGCTCCTTTTGTCGTCGATGCGGACATCCAGGAGTTGCCGATCAAGGGCAATGCCAGCGGTGTTAAGAATCTGAGTTACATCAATACCTATCGAAATTTCAATCGGGCCATCAAACGATTCCAGGAGGTAGTACCGTTTAAGCGCCTGGCGGCCCTGTCCGACCAATTTGCCATAGAGGCCATTCCCAACTTGCAGCGCCTGGTGGGTCCGATAGCCCGTCAGGCCCAAATCCGCATCGAGATAATTCGGGTTACAGACTCGGCGGAAGAAGCTTTGCAGCGCATACCGCCCGGTGTTGATGCGGTGCTGACCACCGCCTTGCCGCGTTTTACACCGGCAGAGTTCAGGAAGCTGACAGACGGTTTGATCGAGCGGCGCCTGCCCAGCATGACGGTGACGGACTTTAAAGAGGTGGAAGGGGGGGTTCTGGCAACAACGGTGCCCAGTTCCGCCAAACAACAGCTGGCTCGCAATGTGGCCATCAATACTTACGAGGTCATGCGGGGCGAACCGGCCGGCAGCCTTTCCACCGCTTTCAATGAGGGTGAAACCCTCACCCTCAACATGGCTACGGCCCGGGCAATCGGTATTCATCCCAGCTGGCGGGTGCTGACCGAGGCTGAACTGCTAAATGAGGAACCCGGTGACCGCGATCAAAAAATCACCCTCTTCGAAGCCGTGCGGGAGGCCCTGGTGGCCAACCTGGATCTGGCAGCGGCAGGTAAAAATGTGACGGCCGGTGAACAGAGCGTTAAAGAGCGCCGCAGCGGATTGCTGCCCCAAATAGGCATCAGCTCCCAGGCCCGGATCATAGACAAGGACCGCGCGGAGAATTCCTTCGGTTTGAATCCCGAAAACCTTTGGACCGGAACGGCCGCGGCCAGTCAGCTGATCTACTCTGAGAAAACCTGGGCCGGCTACGAAATCGAAAAACATTTGCAGAATGCCCGCGTGGAAGAACTGGCCACCATAAAACTTGACATCATGCAGCTGGCTGCAACGGCTTACCTGAACGTGCTGCGGGTGAAAAGTATCGAACGGATCCAGAAGGATAATCTCAAATTGACCCGGGCCAACCTGGAACGGGCCCGTGTGCGCCAGTCCACCGGTGTGGCCGGTCCCGAAGAGGTCTATCGCTGGGAGAACCAGATTGCCAACAGCCGGCAGCTGGTGCTGCTGGCTGAATCCACCACCCTGGATTCCATCAATGCGGTCAACCGGATTCTCAACCGGCCGTTGCAGGCCTCGTTCGTGCCCGAGGAGATTGATTTCAAAGACCCTTTGACCGCGATCGGTTCCCCCCGTCCGCATCGATACCTGGCCAATGAGAAAGCGCTTTATGAGATGCGTGATTTTATGATCCAGGAAGGCCTGGCGGCGTCGCCGGAGATCAAGCAGCTGGTGGCGGCCATCGAAGCCAGGGAACGCTCCCTGACGGCGGCCAAGCGTGATTTCTGGCTGCCTACTTTCGAACTGGCCGGGGATGTGACCGAAGAATTCAACCGCAGTGGGGCCGGCAAAAATCGGCCGTTGGGAGCAGACGCCGACTCGACCACCTGGACGGCGGGCGTCTCCGGTTCTATTCCGATATTCACCAGCGGTCGCAAGACAGCTACGTTGAGCCGGACTCGGGAGGAATTGGCCGGCTTGAAATACCAGCGTGACTCTGCGGAGCAGCGGGTAGAAGAGCGCATCTATAATGCTGTACATCTGGTCAGGGCTTCCTATCCGCGCATTGAACTATCGCGGGACGCTGCCCGGGCTGCTCAGTTGAACCTGGAACTGATTACCGATAAATACATCCGGGGAACCAAGTCGATCATCGACCTGATCGATGCCCAGAACCAGGCCTTGACCGCGGACCAGCAGGCGGTCAACGCGGTCTACGATTTTCTGATCGACATGATGACTGTACAGCGCTCTGTAAGCCGGTTTCTATTTTATGAGTCCAAAGAGGCACAGGATGAATGGTATGAACGGTTGGATAAATTTATTCAAAAAAAGCGCAGGGTTCGTCCGGTCTTAAAGAAATCGTCAGGCTAACTTATTAGAAAACTTCCGCGGGTGATAAAACAGCGAACAGTTGGTTCGCTGTTTTACATTTGATTCGGTGTGCGATGAATGGTGCTGGCCTGCTTATCTTATGACCGTTAGGTACTTCTTCGCCATCAACGTCTACTTGTTGTCCGGGAAGTTCTTCACCAGCCACTGAACGATTTTCTTGGCTTTAACCTTATTGTTCAGCTTTTCATTGAACAGCTTTGCCATCAGGAAATAAACGGTGGGAATATCCGGATGGTCTGGATAGGCCCGGCTGAACTGCACACAGGCCTGCCTGGCTTGTTTTGACTGACCCCTGCCGGCCAACCACTGCGCCAGTTTGCTCAAACCATCTGCATTGGGTCTGAATTTGGCATCGAGTGAAAGGCACTCGCCGTATATTTCACAGGCCGTCTGTTTCTCACCCTCTTCGGCCAGTAAATCCAGATAGGTCTTGGCATGTATTATCAGGTCGGAAATCTGTTGGCTGCTTTTGAGCAGATCGTAGTAAATGCCGGCCAGTTCGAGGTCTTCAATCTTACCGCGGGTCCCGGCGCGGATGAAGGCCAGGGCATCTTCTGCGCGCCCTTCTTCCACAAGTTCAGCTGCCCTGACAGCCATTGATTTCTTGGGAGCTGCCGGCTGCTGAAGTTGGGCGGGGGGAGTGCCCGCTGAAGTCTCGGTTGTTTCCGGGCGGCGTTTAAATATCGACTTTACGATTGCCCAGATAGCAGACAAAACGGCAAGAATTCCCAGAAAAACCGCTTTGCCGCCTTTGGCCAGCATTTTGAAAATTCCAAATTTAGAAGCGGCGGCCGCCGCCCCTCCGGCTACCAGGGCCGTCAAACCGATCTTGGCCAGTTTATCACCCTTCACATATTCCGCATAAGACTTCCCCTCCTTATAACTGAAACCGTCCAGGATACCGTTTACATTGCCGATCAGCGATTGGAACTCGTTCAGCCCGGTTACCAGCACGACCGACATGTAGCCATGACGTCCCAATAGCCGGGTGTTGTAATTGACAATCTTTTCACCTTTTTCTTCGCCCAGTAAGGCCCAGACAAGATTGTGGGTATTTTCGTCGTAGTGGGGCTCAATCTGCCACCCGATCAGTTTGACAGTTGGAAAACCCTGCTTGATCCGCTGCTGGTTCGAATACTCGGTTGCTTTGCGGATACTTTCAAAAAAGGCATCCGCATCCAGATCCGTCTTTTCGTCATCTTTGATATAGCCCACGGGGTCATACTCGAAGACGATGTACCACGGGTCCCCGTTTTTAGGTGCAATCAGTCTGGTTTCTCGCGAACTGACCGGGTTGCCGATGGATTTCATCAGTTTGCGGGTATCGGCGGCATTGGCGAACAAGTATTCAAAGTCGAGAGACAGGATAGCCAGATCATCGCCGAGACCGACTGTTCCAGGCCCCTCAACCCAATCCACCTGGGGGACCTGCCCGGGGGCATTCAATGGAAACCCCACGACCATCAACAGCAATATAATGGCAAGGCCGAACACTCGGTTTAGATAGCGTTTCATTTTTACATCTCCTCTGTTTGCCCCTCTCAGGTCCGGGGCTTTAATAAGCTTTCAGCGGCACAACGCAGTCACTGCAGCTGTTAAATCCGTCACGGTATTCGGTGCGGCAAACCGGACAATATGCAACGGCCGCGGATTCAATTTTCTGCGGTTTCGAAAATACAGCGTCAATGGTTAAGGCGGCTTTTTCCAATAGTGTCTGCATGGCTGCAGATCGCATATGCCAATACTCCTCCCAGCCAAACTTGTCGCTATAATTTCTGGCTGTTTCAATAAGATGCAGCTCTCGGCGCATCTCATTGGCCAATTGCTTCCGGGGCAGCAGCAGGGCAGACACAGCCATAAAATCGAAACCGGCGAGCAGATTTCGCGTCAGGTGGACGGATATGTGCATGGTGGAGACTGGTGAGAAGATCAAAGTGGCGATGAGCTTGTATAAACTGCCGGCGTCTTCCGGATAGAGGTGTTTGTGCTGGCGCCAGGCAGTTGCCAAGATAAGGCCGTACATAGAGAGCATGAAAATGATCAGAACGACCATCAGGCCGGCCGCAACCGGGACCAGGTAAAGCCCCAGCGGCAGCAATGCGAAAAAACATGCGAACAGCAGGGTACTCATCAGATCGATAGGCCTGGCTTTCAGGGCCCAACGGTCATAAGTGTCGCGGACCACATTCAGGTCCGTATCCTTCTGGATCCCGGCCTCGATGGCGATTTTTCTATCCGCATAGGGAAGTGCCCCTATTTCTGAAAGCCTGCGGACCAATAATAATGCTTCCTGACGGGTATCGGTTTGGATGGATTTATTTTCGTTTAGGTGCAGGGTGCTGCCGTCTGTAGAAAGCGCGTCGATGCTGGCAAAGGGAAGGAAATTATAATGTTCGGGTCGATGCAGGCTTTCGTTTCTGTCGTTCTCTTCCAGAGGGTTATACATGCCGCTGGGAGTCAGGCCAAACGGTCTTTTGCCGGTAATAAATAGACGGTCACCGGGTAAAAAGCCTGTCAAATGGAGCCCGGGATTCAGCTTACGGTAACTTCCGCCAAACATAGAGCAGAACGCAATTTGTTGTTTTCCAACATAAAACAGGCAGTCGGCCAGGTAGAGGGCTACCAGGTATGGATACAATATGGAAATCAACTCCAGCATCGTCTGATCCTTCACGAGAAGCTACAATCGTGTTTCTATAGATTCTAGATAGGGTTATCGACCTCATCCCGCCGTGCTTTAGTAATTAGAAAGGGATAAGGAGAGAATTATTGTATCGGCAACCAATTAGCTTGCAATTGAGGCTTCGGAAGAATAGAGTCTGCCACTCAATTGTATGCAAATTGCAACCTCAAGATATCACCTGAAATCATAAATCGCAAACCGGCCTGTTCGTGTATCGGGAGGGCCATGTGGGGAGCAAGCATCGATGCTGAATTTGCTGCTTTATTCAGCGGCGGTAGTGATCTGGGGCTGCACCTGGCTGGTCATCAAATTCCAGCTGACCCAGGTGCCGCCGGTCCTGTCGGTGGCCTACCGTTTCGGCCTGGCCGCAGTCATATTATTTGCTTTCTGTATTTTTACAAACCGTTCCCTGCGGTTCTCTGCCAGGCAACAGCGCTACCTGGCCCTCTACGGTGGAATGATTTTCTGCTGCGGCTACATTCTATGCTATCAAGCCAGTATCTTTCTCACCAGCGGTCTACTGGCCATAGTGTTTTCGCTTATCCAGGTGATGAATATCCTGAACTTGCGCCTCTTCCTGGGGCGGCCTGTCAGACTCCGGGCGGTGACTGGCGGTATGATCGGCCTGGTTGGCTTATGTCTTGTTTTTCGAAATGAAATCCTCTCTTTCAATTTAACTGCCGGGGCCAAGGGGTTGCTGCTGGGTATCGTGGCTGCATATTTTTCGTCGTTGGGCAACGTGGTGGCGGTTAAAAGCGATGCCAATGGGGTTCCCGTAGCCCAGGCCAATGCGTTCGGCATGGCTTATGGCGCCCTTTTTACTCTGGCAATCCACTTTTTATTGGGCGGCAGGCTGGAGATTGACATTTCCATTGGTTATCTGGGCCCGCTGTTCTACCTGGCTGTTTTCGGTTCAGTTATCGCTTTTGGCTGCTACTTTGCGCTGGTAAATCGTATCGGGGCCGACTATGCGGCCTATTGCGCGACTCTCAGCCCGATCATCGCGATGATTCTTTCCTGGCTTTTCGAAGGCTACGTGTGGACCTTGCCGGCCCTGATTGGCATGATCGCGGTACTGGTGGGAAACGTCATCGTCCTCACACCTGGTAAAGTCATCAAGAGGGCGTATCGCGTGGCCGGTTGGTCATAGAAGCATTTTTAAAAGTCTTTTGGCTCAATCTCCAGACATCGCTAAAGCTATGGCTGAACCAAAAATCAGTGCGAAGATAATGACCCTGCGGATATCCAACCTGGGTTAATCTTATTTCCAGCCAATGCCGCGAAAGAAGGTGTAACAAAATGTCCCGTCTTCCTCCGCGGCCCGGTAAAGCCCTCGGATTCCCGCGTCAAACGTTTTTTCATCGATCAATTTCAATTCCAAGGCTGTATCCCTTACCCCCTCAACCATGGCAGTGAAGGTGTTCTTCGAAAACCCTTCCACCAGTTCCGGTTTGGAGTCGTCCACGTAAACGATATGGGGTACGACCGCAGGTGAGGTAAATCCTGCTTTTCTTATTAAGGGGTAGAGCTCACGTCCTATCAGCGAATTGCCGCCGGCCAGGGCCTGGCTTTTGATCAGACAATTGACCGCGCGCATGGCCGCTGTGTTGTGCGGGTGGCAGTAAAAGGAGCCATGGTCGCCTTCCACCGCTGTAATCGAGCCACCGATTTTTAATACACGTTTAATTTCCAACAGGGCCTTGTCCGGATCTTTCAGGTGTTCCAGGACAAAACAGACAAAGACATGATCGAAGGATTCATCTTCAAAGGGGAGGCCGTATATGTCGCCCTGTTTAAAGGTTACGTTGGATAGATGCGCAGTCCGCGATTTAGCCTTTTCCAGTGATCTGGCGGAAACATCAATGGACGTGATAGATGCTTCGGGATTGTTGGCAGCCAGGGATGTCGTCTGGGACCCTGTACCGCAGCCCGGTTCGAGGATGCGGCTGCCGGGTGGGTAGATCGACTCGCCGTGGATGATGTCGATCAGGGCATCGGCCTGATCCTGCAGGCGGGCGGTTTCGCGTTTGGAATAACCGTGAACGTATTTTGGCATAATGTTACCTCATAAAATTCAACCTTCGGAACTATAAGAAGTCCGACTCCAAATCGAAATCGGGATCGCAATCGCTATCGAAAAAACGTATCGACGTAACATGCCAGATCCGATTGCGATTACGGTAGTGAATTCGATTTGGATGTATGCACAAATGTCTAAGAAGTTTAGAAACAGATATACCACACTGGATCACACATCTTGTACGATCTTGCGGTATTGACCCGGGGTGACCCCGGTAATCCGCTTGAAATGGCGATTGAGATGGCTTTGATCAGTGAAGCCGGATTCAGCGGCAGCCATGGCGATGGATTTTCCGGCGGCAATCAATTCCCGGGCGTTTTTAACCCGGGTCTGGATGAGGAAAGCATGGGGCGGCAGGCCGGTTTCTTTTTTAAATTCGCGGGCAAAATGAAACGGACTCAAGCAGGCAATAGCCGCCAATTCACCCAAAGAGATGTCCTCGTCATAGCAGGTAGACAGGTAATCCCGGGCGCGCTCTATTTCCCGGACGGCGCGCACCGGGCCGTGTTCGACCGGCGGTGCCTCTGCGTGCCGGATTATCAGGCAGGTGAGCATGTCCAGGAGGCGCGATTCTTTTTCCAGGCTGGTCAGGTGGCCGGTCTCCAAATCTATATGCAGGGAATGGATCTTGCGGGCAAGCCAGCGGTCCTCGATCACCCCTTTTTCGAAAAAGGGAAAATCTGCAGGGCGGGGTGACATTCTGTCGGCCGCTGCCTGGAGCTGTTCGGCGGGCATATAGAACATGCGGTAAGTCCAGCCGTTATCGCCATCCCCCTGGCCGGTGTGAATCTCGCCAGGGTTGGCCAGGTTGATTGTCCCCGGCGGCGCCACCACGTTTTCCCCCCGGTAATAGAAGCCCAGGGCACCCTCCTCGATGACGCCCACCGCAAAGCCATCGTGAGCGTGGCGGGGAAAGGTCTGCCGCACATACGTTGCATGCAGCAGGTCGAGCTGCTCGATTCCGGGCGATCGCCAATACCTGATGCTTTCCTGTATGCCACGTCGAGACCGCATGGCTTACATTATCAGCACCATTATCTAATTGGCAAATCGCAAGGCCTTTCTACTCAGTTCTGTGTATCCAGGATGCCGAAGGCGCGCTTGTCCAGAAGGGCGGCCTTATTGGATTTCAGTACTTCTATGGCCTTGTCATTGTTGTCAAAACGGAAGATCATGGTGGCTTTGCCTGAGTTCAAACCGACAAAAGCGTAAGCATACTGAATGCTGATGCTGTTTTGCCGCAGCATTTTCAGCAAACCGGCCAGGCCTCCCGGTCGATCTTCAATCTCAAGGGCGACTACATCATCTACCCTGGCGGGTATCTGTTCCCGCATCAGTACCTGGCGGGCCAACACAATGTCCGAAACCAGGATGCGCAGTGTCCCGAATTCGCCCGAATCAACCAGGTTCAGCGCGCGCAGGTTGATGCCTGCCTCGCCCAAGGCATGCGTGATGTCGAACAGCCGGCCCCGGGAATTTTCAATCGGTACGGAAAGTTGCTGTAGTTTCATGTATCCTCCTTCAGGTTTGGCGCTGCCTCAATCCATCTGCTGCTTACATTGCATTATTAACCATAAAAAAACCCGAGAAGCTGTCTTCTCGGGTTCGGATAAAAAATAACCCGAGCAGACCCTGAGAGGTCCACCCGGGTATTTCCGCAACCATTCCTATCCTGTTTAGAGAATTACCAGGATTTAGTTAAAAGCACCTGAAGATAGGGATGGAAACAGACCAGAAAACGAACTCACATTCGAGTTGTTTACGCGAATACCGGGTGGACGCTTCTAAAGATAAAAAAGAAGCGTCCGGTAAAACGATTTTCGTGATGGTCTCTATTCATTTTAGGTTCCTTGCACAAAATCGCTATAACATGGCTACAATGTATCTGTCAAGTGGTTGTTTTGTATCCATTGCGCGGTCCGGCCAACACCCTTCAACCCGACTTCTGATCGGGCAGCGTTTTAAAATAGCGGGTGGCCGGGATGTCCAGACCCGAATAGCGGCACATGGTTTCGCCTTCAATTGTGTAGCCCATGGCCTCATAAAAACCACCGTTGGTCCGAGGGATAACAGTGTCCACAATTAGCCGGGTTACCTCCGGCCAGTTGATGCCAACCCATTTTTCAAGCCAGCGCACACACGCCCGGCCGTGCCCCTTTCCGAGGTAATCCGGATCTACATAGAGTAGCGGGATCTCGGCTCTAATGCGGGTAAGCCGTTTAAGGGTGAAAAACCCGCGCGATTCACCGTCTTCTTCCGCAATGAAGAATTCCCCCGCCTTTTGCATGCGCAAATAGTCATACAGGGCATACCCATCTACGCAGGCGGTAATCTGAGCGGGTGTCAGCTCGTCTGAGAACAGTTCGGTAAATGCCCGTTTGCGAATGGTGTGGCAAAAGAGGGCATCTTCGTAGGCAAAGGTTCTAAAATGCATTAGAACGTAAACGCGGTGGCGCCTTCACATAATTCAAAAAGCTTGGGGGCCCCGGCAAACTGAATCTTCTCATAAACATCGGCCTCGCCAACCTGGCGAGCTTCAGCACAGGGGATTCAGAGATAGATGGGCACCTCATTGTCGATGAGGTAGAACAGGTGTCCCGAAGGTTCATCACCGGTTGGGGCGACAACATTGTCAATGAGTCCCTTTTTGGCCAGGGGCACGGCATCATCCGTCATGAAAAGACTGACATCGTGGCCTTGCTCTTTTGCCGCTTTGGCGAGCTGCAATCCACGGGTTGCGCGCGTAGGATCCTCAAGACCGCGGGTTAAAACGAATACGAATTTCTGCACAGCAAGCCCTCCTTGTATTGATATTATTGAGGTGCCCATAATAACAGATATCCACAAACATCAAAACCAATTCCTAAGCTGGGCAAAATTGTCAGGGGGGCGGCTCTTTGTATCGCATAAGCCGACAGGCGCCGCAGCTTGCTGCTTACTGTTGCTATAGCGGAGAGTATGCATAGTTTATTTCCAGGGAGGTGGTCGGCTGATACCGGCAGCCGGAGCCCCTACCTGTGTTTGACTTAGGTCAATGCAAATATGGAGGGCCCGGTTATGATTCAATCACGGCCTTTTCCAGGCCGAATGAACAGAATGCGGTTCATGCTATCAATTTGGAGTACATCTGAAGGATACCGATGACCACTGATTCTGAAAAAAAAGATGCCCCTCCGGCCAAACTCAATTGCTGGGAAGTGATGGCCTGCGGCCGTGAACCGGGCGGCAAGAAAGCCCTTGAAACCGGTCCCTGCCCGGCAGCCGTCGACCAATCCTTTGACAATATTCATTCCGGTAAGTGCGGTGGTCGGATATGCTGGGCGGTTTCCGGGACCCTTTGCGGCGATTGCCAGCAGGGATCCTTCGTGGAAAAGCGCTCCTCCTGCCTGGAATGTGATTTTTTCAAAATGGTTCAGGAAGAAGAGGGCGTAGCCGGACTGCAAACCAAATTCCTGCAGTTCATCAACCGGACCGGCAAGAACGCCCTCCTGGAAAGAATGAGCTTTCGCCATATTCGGGCCGGGACTCGGTTTGTGATTCAAGGGGAGGTTGAAGATACGGCCTATATCATCCAAAGCGGGTCTTGCCTGGTCATCGTTGAAAAGGACGGCCAGCTGCATCCGGTTGACCACTACGGTGAGGGCGATATCGTTGGCGGCCTGGGCATCTTGACCGGCGAACCGCGCCGGGCGCATGTGGAGGCGGAGACTGATTTGGACGTATGGGTAATGACCCGGAGCCAGTTCGCAGAAATATCCGACCAGGATCCTGATGTCCTGGATTTTCTGACGGAACTGGTGGCTGATCGGTTGGACAGCCGGCGGCCGACCGCGTATCGCACCATCGGAAAGTATGTGGCTACCGATATTATCGGCCGGGGGGCCTTCAGTATCGTCTATCGCGGAGAACACCGCAGTCTGGGAATGCCGCTGGTCATCAAAATGATGCGGCATGATATGGCCCAGCACGAGAATTTTCTTGAGAATTTTCGCAACGAGGCCAAAATCATTGCCGGCCTCAGCCATGATCACATCGTCAAGGTTTATGACTTTGAGGAACGTTATCGAACGCTGTTTATCATCATGGAGCACGTCAGGGGCGAATCGCTAAAAAATATGATCCGGCGCCTGCGGGTACTGCCTCCGCAACTGGCGGCCGAGTACCTGGGACAGATCTGTGCGGCATTGTGGTATGCCCACGAACGCGGGATCATCCACCGGGACATCAATCCCTCCAATATCATGGTACAACCCAACGACCGGGTGAAGGTGCTCGATTTCGGACTGGCCTGTCCCGAGGGTACGGAAGATTTTGAGAATACCGGCACAGCGCAATATATGGCGCCCGAGCAGATTGACGGTGAACCAGTCACAGGCAGGACCGATATCTACGCTCTGGGCATAGCGGCTTACGAGATGGTGACCGGCCGGCAGCCTTTTCAGGCGCAGAACCTGCAGGAACTTTTACAACTGCACCTGACCCGGGATATTCCCGACCCGGCGGAAATTGTACCGCAGTTGCCGGAGGAGCTGCGTTCCTTTATACTCACAGCAGGTCGGTGTGATCCGGAGCGGCGCTTCCCGGATGCAGCTCAAGCCCGCGAAACCCTGATACCCATCATCCAGCGCTCCGGCTTGACGCATAACCATCTGACCATCGAAGAACAGAAAATGTCGACGCTTTTTCTGGTCTATGATCAGCGGAACCAACTGGCTCTGAATAGATTGGTGGAGGAGTTCAGTAACAAAGCCCAGGCTCTGAATGTGAAAGTAAAGCTTGCCGACTTCAAAGACCTGTAACCGCCAAAACGATTACTGGGCGGTCAGCCCGAATTGTTCCGATATGAGCGACTCATGAAAAAAGCCGCCAAAATCAACTGCTGGGAGTTCATGCGCTGCGGAAGAGAGCCCGGGGGGAAACGAACAGGTGAACTGGGTGTCTGTCCGGCGGCGGACAGCTCGGCTTTCGATGGTCTATATGCAGGTAAAAATGCCGGGCGGGCCTGTTGGCTGGTCGCCGGGACATTCTGCAACAACCGGAGCCAGGGCTCTTTTGCCAAGAAGCGCTCATCGTGTAAAGGGTGCCGTTTCTACCAGCAGGTACATGGCGAGGAAGGTACCACCGGCCTTGATCTGGGGTTTGCCGAAATCGCGGCCCACACCCATGCCGGACCCGCAAAAGAAGCCAACGAGGATCGCTACTTGGTCAAACCATTGCCCGATGATGCTATTTTAATGGTGCTGGCCGATGGCTTGGGCGGTGATGTTTTTGGAGACTATGCCGCCGAGATTGCCTGCGGTAAATTCGCCGGTTTCGACCACGCCCCGCAGGGCCAGGAAGCGTTTTTGTTAGCTGAGTTAATACGTACCATCGATATAACGGTACACGAACTGACCGAAAAAGATCCGGAACTGACAGGCATGGGCAGCACCCTGGTCTGTGTGTTGCTCCGCAAAGGGAGGGCCTACTGGGCCCATGTCGGCGACAGCCGCCTGTACTTGCAATCCGAGGGAGAGTTGAAGCGGGTTACCCGCGACCAGATGCTGTCCCGGTTTTTGCTGGAGGAGGGGGAAATCACCCCCGAGCAGGCCCGCACGCACTATTCGCGCAATGTCCTGGACCAATACCTGGGCTGCGGCAGTGTGGAACCCGAATCCGGTTACCTGGATTATAACCCCGAAGATATTCTCCTGCTTTCCACCGATGGCCTGCACCGCCAGATCAGCAAAAAAGGCATCCAGAATCTGCTCAACGCATCTAAAAACCTTGAAGAGAAGGCGCGGTCCCTTGTCCGCGCCGCCATTGACGCCGGGGGCAAGGACAATATTACGGTGGTCCTGGCTGCCGGCAAGCAGAAAGTCCCAACCGCGACTGAACAGGAAACGGTTGTCCCCTGAGTCTTTGGCTGCATCAACAGCCATGCAGGCGGGCAGGCCGAGCCCTATCCAGATGCGGTGAAACTACTGGACCGGGATCGTGGCCGGTGTCGGCTTGATGGTAAGCGTGGTTGTCTTTCCATTGAAACGATTCATTTTCAGGCGGGCAATGTTCTCTTTGTTCACGTATTCTCCCAGGCCGGCCCCCCGCATTGGCACGGCTGTGCCGCCCGGTCGCATCCAGGTAACCCCAGTGACCGCTTCGAATCCCTTAACTGACTTGGCGTACACCGCTTCACGGTTTACGGCATCCCGGCAGAGCAGATTTAGTATGTGCCCGGCGGAAGATAGGATGCAAGATCCGGCGGTATGACAGCGTATCTGGTAATTGCACTTATTTTGCCGCAGATAAGTAACGAGCTGCAAAGAACGGTGAAATCCGCCGTTACGGGAAAGCTGGATACTAAAGGCATCGTGCAGACCCCGCGCGACTATCTGATGCGCATCATCAATCGTGAGGGCGGATTGCCCGGCGATCAGTTTGATGCCCAGAGGTTTCAATGCACCGGCAACCTGTGCGAGCCTTTCTTCTTCAACGGGCATCAGGTCTTCAATGGCGCGAACGGGAAACCTTACCAGCAGGGGCATGTGGGCCTGGGTGACCTCCGGATTCCATCCGAGACCGGGATCAAGGCTGAAAGTACAGCGATTATCGAGAATGTTCGTGATCGTCTCCAGGCGGTCGAGTGTTTTCTTGGGATTGACCCCGACGCCGAGGCGTACCTGCCGGATGCCCAGGCTGTTTGCCGCACGGCAGAAGGCAATCGTCTGCCGTTTACTGAGTCCGCTGGGAATTGCGGCCGTATAGTTGATGCAGGTGGTGTAATGGTGACTCGGGAAATAGGCGGACAGGGGCTTGTCTTGCTTGCGTCCCAGAATATCCAGCAGAGCTGTCTCAATGGCGCAGACCACGGGATTAAGGCTGGCAAGCTGCGGCAGACTTTCGATGTACGCCCGGATTTCGTAGATACTGCTCAAGTTCCAGGGAAAAGAGTTAACCGAAAGAAAGGCTGCGGCCGCCTTGATCCAGTCTTCTAAAAAGATCTGTTTCTGAGGCGGCAGGCAGCCTTCTCCACACCCACAAAATCTGCCTTTTGCGTCGCTGATTTCAATGATGATGTTCGTGAAATTAACCGGAGAGTGGTGGCGGGTGGAGGGTCGCAAGCGGAGGGGGACCCGTACGGGATAGATTTTAATTACGCCGATTTTCATGTTTTTCTGGAATTAGGATTTTGAATGATGCGCCACTGGTATAGTCCCGGTTGATTTCGATGCTGCCGTCATGGGCCTGGATATTTTGGTGGGCAATAAACAAGCCCAGTCCCGTACCTTTGTGCAGTTTGCTTTTATGCTTGGTTGAAAAATAGGGATCAAAAATCTTTTCTTCTATATCAACCGGAATGCCCGGCCCATTGTCGCGGATTTCAATTTCAATTTGACGATGACCGTTGTTCTTTCCCGTCAAAGACGTCAAGATGGAAACCTCGCCTTCATCCGGGGTGGTTTCGACGGCATTGGTCAGGATATTGAGTATGGTTTGTTTCATTTTTTTCTCGTCCAGGGTAACTGGTCCAATGTCCCCGGAGAGAAAAGTGGTGACCGAAATGCGGCGCGCCTTGCTCTGGGGCGAGATCAGCAGCACCATTTTCTCGATCAGGCCATGCAGGTCTGTAGGTTCGAAGTGTGATTCCTCGGTGTTGACCAGATCCAGCAGTTCAATAATCAAGCCGTTTACCCGCTCGGTCTCTTCGAGGGCAACTTTGTGAAAGTTGTTTCTGAATTCAGCATCATCAAACTTTTCCGGCAGCATTTGGATAAACGTCCGGATGGCGGTCATGGGATTTTTTATTTCATGGGCCAGACGTGCGGCCAGGTTTCTCAGGAAGGAAAACTTCTCGACCCTGCTCAGGAGCAGGTTGGATTTTTTCAAAGCCTGCATCTGATCACTGAGCTTGCTGTAAAGCCACGCGTTTTTAATGGCAATGGCAATTTGGGGGGCGAAAATATCCAGGGTATCGCGGGTTTCCCGGGAGATGCCGTCTTTTTCGAAACTGTCGGTTATGATTAACCCGATCACCCGGGTTCCGGTCACCAGCGGCGCAGCATATAGTGAGGCCGGGTGGTTCAGGGCCGCCAGAAGCGCATCGTCCGTCAGATCCGATTCAAGGATTTCAGGCAGGTAGCGGGCCTTCCCGAAACCGATCACGGTAGCTAGCAGGTGATTTTCATTGCTCAGGCCGACCCGGTATTGCCTGATCGGCAGCGGTGGTTCGGGATCGAAGCCCGTTCCATGACAGTACGCGAGGGTATTGTCGGCGTTGTCGATGAGCAGGATAATCGCCCGGTTGATTTTACAGGCACTGGACAATCGCCGCATGATGACTGTTAGCAATTCTTCCAGGTCCAGGATCGATGAGATGGCTTTGCCGGTTTCCTGGATCGCCTCCAGCTGTGCTACCTTCTTGTTGAGCTCAATGTTCAGGCGCTGCGCTTCTTCATATTTCAGTTCGATCAGCTGCCGGTTTTTTTCGAGCTCGGTAATGATTTCATCGTGGGTGTAGTTCTGGGTCAGCAGGCGGTCGAAAAACGCGAAAAAACGATTTTTCTCCGCCCAGTCCAGTTTGTACTCGCAGAAATCGGCACCCTCGAAGAAACAACAGGTTTCCTGCAGATTGATTTTCGAGCCTTTCCAGATCTGCGGCATGAAAGTGAAAATTCCCTGATTGTAGATACAATTATCTCTTGTCACCGCCATTTCCGGGTTCCAGTGGAGTCGAATGGCTGCTTCGTTATGTTTGAGTGAGATTATTTCCAGCCGTTTGTTGCGACTGCACTGTTCATTTACCCCGTGGAAGGCGATCAGGGCTTCCCGGGAGGAAAGGGACGCCTTCAGCAGGATTTGCTGGCTCAGTCCCAATGAGGATTCCTGGACCGCGTATTTTCCGATTTTAAAGGCGATAAATGGGTCGCAGAACAGTTCCCTGGCGCGACGAAACAATTCCGCCAGAATGCGGCATGAGATCCAGTTGTTCTGATCCGAAAGATAGGTCTCGGGATTGACCATCATGTTGATTTCCGGGTCCAGGTTTTCTATCAGCGGTTCAATCGAGCCGTGGTTGTGACGGCGGACATAACCGAGGACGGCTTTGGAATTTATGCAACTGGTCTCTTTTTTCATGATTATTTGCCTTTAAGGATCTGCGGCTGCTTTTCAGCCAGTTCAATTTGTATGCCATTGCACAGTCAGGCGTGCGGCGGTTCGATCGGTGGGCCTTGCTATCGTTGATAACTACCTGTCATCACAGGGACCGTGAGTTTTATCAAAGGCCTGGCAATCTACTGCTACAAGACGCAGCGATTTTTCATGACAGCTGGACAGCAAGGTGCGTTGCACAGATTTCTGTGCACGGGCGCACAGAAAATTGTGCATGGGTTTTGGTTTGTATATCGGGCCAATCAAAATTTGAATTTTTGATATTGCCATTGTTTAAAAAATTTGTCAAAAAAACGGGTTATCGGTTTCACATCGGGCGCTGGGAAGCATTTTACGGGGTGGATGGAGACTCAATCCAAGCTATCAATCCATAGATAGCTGCATGCGAAAAGGCGCTGATATTATGAACAACTCGACAATTCTGATCGTGGACGATGAGCATGGTGTGCGGCAGTCCTTCAACATGGTCCTGAAGGAGCAATACCGGCTCCTTTTTGCCGAAAACGGCACCACAGCCCTGGATATTTTCAATCAGAAACATGTGGATCTCGTCTTGCTCGACATCCTGCTGCCGGACCTGGACGGTCTTGTGCTGTTGAAAGAGCTGAAAGGGCGCGAACCGGAAACCGAAATTATCATGGTCTCGGCCCTCAAGAAGATATCCTCCGCCGTACGGGCAATGAAACTGGGCGCCTTTGACTATATCACCAAGCCATTTGAAGTCGACGAACTGCTCTCCGTCGTCAAAAGAGCCCTGGAAAGAAAGAAGCTGCAAAAGGAAATCGTCTACCTGCGCGACGAACTGGAGCGAGTCCAGCCTTTTGAAGCCATGGTTGGGCACTCCGCCCAGATGAAAGCCGTTTTCAGCCTGATTTCACGGGTGGCCCAGGCCCAGGGCCCGGGGACGATATTAATCCAGGGTGAAAGCGGTACGGGCAAGGAACTGGTGGCCCGGGCCATCCACAACCGCAGCCAGCGCCGGGACCAGCCTTTTGTAGTGATTAATTGTGCGGCGATTCCGGCCACCCTCATGGAAAGCGAGCTGTTCGGATATTCCAAAGGGGCCTTTACCGGTGCCCTGGAAAATCGCAGCGGCAAATTGGAAATGGCCGATACCGGTACGCTGTTTCTGGATGATATCGACTTGCTGGATATCAATATGCAGGCCCGCCTGCTGCGGGTGCTCCAGGAGAAGGAATACGAAAAAGTGGGCAGTGATCGCGTAGTCAATGTCGATATCAAGTTTATCGCTGCATCCAATAAAGATCTTCGTCAGCTCGTTGCCAAGGGAAAATTCAGGGAGGACCTGTTCTATCGTTTGAATGTATTTCCGATCGAACTTCCCCCCCTTCGGGAAAGAAAAGAGGATATACCCGAATTACTCGATCACTTCCTGAAACAGAACGGCAAGAGTAACGGTTTGCCGTCCAAGTCTTTCACCGAGAAGGCCGTCCAGGCTCTGATGGACTACGATTGGCCCGGCAATGTACGGGAGCTGGAGAACTTCGTGGAGCGGCTTTTTATTGTTTCGCAAGGTACGGTGATTCGGCAGGAAGATGTACTGCCCTTGCAGCGGCGCAACACCCGCCGGGAAACCCAGACCCTGAAGAAGGCCATGGCCGATTTCGAAAGGCAACACATCAAATCGGTGCTGCATACCGTCGACGGGCGACGGGGCGAGGCAGCTAAAATTCTGGGTATTCACCGCAATACCCTGACGGCGAAAATCAATGATCTGGAAATCGTCATATAGAATGGATCAGAATAAAACCTTTTAGCCCAATCTTCAGCCTTCGCTGAAGCTATGGCTGATAAACTCTGCTGGTACCCATGCTTGCCTGTCGGGCGAAGCTTTTAGCGTAGACTGCTCCGGTGTAGCCTGGAAGGTATAGACGGGACCTTGAACTAAATGCCATTGTTCAGATCAATTCTGGGCCAATTGTTCAAAAACTCGGGCAAAAAGGCTGTTTTTCTTGCTATAATGTAGTATCCTTCCTATCAAACTGGAGAAACAGCATGAAAAAGAAGCATTTATTCTATTGTCTGGTCATACTCGGCGCCCTTTTTTTTCTAACACCCTTATCCCTCCAGGCGGGTCCCCATTGCGGTCTTTCGGACGGTCAGACCCTTTATGTGCCGGCCTACTCCCATATTTACGCCGGTGCCCGTGACCGGGCTTACCTTCTGACCATTACCCTGAGCATTCGCAATATAGATCCGGAAAATCCGGTCACCATCACCCGGGTCGATTACTATGAAACCCAGGGCCAGCTGCTTAAAAAACACATCGACAAACCGAAGGTTTTAAAACCGCTGGAATCCATCCGCTATATCATCCCTGAGAAAGACAAAAGCGGCGGGTCAGGCGCCAATTTCATGGTGCATTGGAAATCCGGCAAACCGGTCAACCCGCCCATCGTCGAAGCTGTCATGATCGGTACCCGCTCCCAGCAGGGGATATCATTTACGTCACGGGGCCGTGTGATCCTGCCCGCCGAATAGGAGCCATCTTAAAAAAGCCTTTTGGTCCAATCTCGGCGTTGGACGCACATATCTGCACGCAGGGCCGGTTTTCAAGCCGCCAGGCGGAACCGATAGCGCAATATTCGAAATACAATATGTATTCCTCCGATTTGATATACTCGGCCGCCTTGATCTTGAACCAAAATCCATTTTTAAGATGGCCGCTATAATGCCCTTGTGGATTTTACCTTGAAGAGCATAAAGAAAGCCCGGTACGGGGATAAGAATCTCAACCCCGGTGCCGGGCCAAAAGGTACCGCCCAATGCCACAAGTGTCCGTTCACGGGTGGTTAGGTTTTGGTTCAGGGCAAGGCCTGAACGTTTTTCAACCCGCAGCCATGGCAGACGATATTTCGAGGAGTTCAAGAAAGTGAAAACGCCGGCCTGGGCCAAAAGATGCCGCCCAATCTCACAAGTGTCCGTTCACAGGTGGTAGATTTTGGTTCAGGGCAAGGCTTGAACGTTTTTGAACCCGCAGACATAGCAGATGCTATTTCGAGGAGTTCGAAAAAGTAAAAACGCCGGCCTGGGCCAAAAGATGCCGCCTGTGGACGGACACTATTGCATGCCTCTCAGTACATAATGCAGTACGCCACCATGCCGGTAGTATTCCAGTTCCGCTGGCGTATCAATGCGGGCTTTTACCTTGAAATTCACCACCCGGCCGTCCTCTTTTTGAGCAGTCAGGTCGATTTCCTTGCCCGGTGACAGTTCCGTGATCCCCGTAACCGAGTACAATTCCGACCCATCCAGACCCAGAGCTTCACGCCCGGTACCAGGGGCAAATTCCAGGGGCAGCACCCCCATGCACACCAGGTTGCTGCGGTGGATCCGTTCGAAGCTTTCGGCAATGACCGCTTTGACACCCAGCAGGTTGGTGCCTTTGGCGGCCCAGTCGCGGCTGCTGCCGGTGCCGTACTCCTTGCCGGCTATGACTACCAGCGGCGTACCGCGCTCGATATAGGTCATGGCCGCATCATAAATTGTGGTGGTCTCGTTCTCCGGCATGAGCCGGGTGACGCCCCCGGATATACCGGGAACCAATAGGTTGTCGAGGCGGATGTTGCCGAAGGTGCCGCGCATCATCACTTCATGGTTGCCGCGGCGCGAGCCGTAACTGTTAAAATCCACTTCCGCCACACCATTGCTCCGCAGGTAATCGGCGGCCGGGCTGTCCAGGGGAATGGCCCCGGCCGGTGAGATGTGGTCCGTGGTGACCGAATCACCCAAAAAGGCGAGAACCCGGGCCTGCTCGATATCTGCCAGTTCCGGCGTTTCCAGGCTGATGCCTTTGAAAAACGGGGGTTCCTTGATATAAGTCGACTCCGGAACCCAGTTGAAACGCGTGCTCTCGGTAACCGGCAGAGAGTTCCAATTGTCCGAACCGTCGTAAATACGGCCATATTCTTCCAGGTACATATCTGTCTGAACATGTTCGGCCACCAGGCGTTTGATTTCAGCCTTGTCCGGCCAGATGTCGGCAAGCTTGACCGGTTGACCGTCCTTATCCGTGCCGACAGGTTCGGACACAAAGTCGATGTCCACCCGTCCGGCCAAAGCGTAGGCCACGACGAGCAGCGGGGATCCCAGGTAGTTGACCCGGGTCAGGGGACTGATGCGGCCTTCGAAATTCCGGTTGCCGCTCAGGACCGATGCGACCACCAGGTCCTGTTCCTGGATGGCGGATGCAACCGGTTCAGGTAGGGGCCCGCTGTTGCCGATGCAGGTGGTGCAGCCAAATGCAATGTTATGAAATTTCAAGGCTTCCAGGTATTTCAACAGGCCGCTGGATTCGAGATAGCGAATCACCACCCGCGAACCGGCCGCGCCATGCTGGTTTTGACCCACGGTTTGACGGCCAGTCCCAATTCGGTCGCTTTTTTGGCCATCAATGCGGCCCCGATCAGCACTGAAGGATTGGATGTGTTGGTGCAGCTGGTAATGGCGGCTATGACCACGGCTCCCTGCCTGAGCTCGGCCATTTCGCCATTGATTTCGATGGCGGCCTGCCCGTCTGCCGGCCGGCTGCTCTCTTCAAGGGCCTTTTCAAATTCTGGCTTCATGCGGGACAGGGGGATACGATCCTGGGGCCGTTTGGGGCCGGCCAGCGATGTTTCAACCGTACTCATATCCAGCTCCAAGGTATCGTTGAAGGCGGGTTCCGGCTGGTCATCCGTGCGAAACAGTCCCTGGGCTTTGCAGTAGGATTCGACCAGGGCAACTTTTTCAGGGGTCCGACCGGACAGTTTCAGGTAGTCCAGGGTGCGGTCATCCACCGGAAAGAAGCCCATGGTGGCGCCATACTCGGGTGACATGTTGGCAATCGTGGCGCGGTCTTCCAGGGGCAGCGTCGAGAGTCCCGATCCGTAGAATTCCACAAACTTACCCACGACGCCTTTTTCGCGCAGCATCTGGGTGACGGTGAGCACCAGGTCCGTGGCGGTTGTATTTTCAGGCAGCTGGCCGGTTAGCTTAAACCCGATGACTTCAGGGGTGAGCAGGTAGTACGGGGTTCCCAACAAAACCGCCTCGGCCTCTATACCGCCCACCCCCCAGCCCATAATCCCAAGGCCGTTGATCATGGTGGTTTGTGAATCCAGTCCCAGCAGGGTGTCCGGGAATACCACCGGATCGCCGTCTCCATTTTTCTGGAACACAACCCTTCCCAGATTTTCGAGGTTGACCTGGTGGCAGATGCCGGCTGCAGGTGGTACTACACTGAAATTATTGATACTCTGCATGCCCCAACGCAAAAAGGCGTACCGCTCGCCGTTGCGCCTATAATCCATATCTTCATTCTGTCTCAGCGCGGCATGGGTTCCAAAATAGTCTACCTGGACAGAATGATCGATTACCAGTTCGGCGGGGATGCGGGGGTTTACCTTCAGCGGGTCACCATACAGGGCTTGAGCGGCATCGCGCATGGCGGCCAGATCCACTACGGCCGGAACCCCGGTGAAATCCTGCAGCAAAACACGGGCAGGCATGAAAGGGACTTCTCTTTTTTCAAGATCCCGGGGGGACCAGTTGGCCATGTTTTCGGCATCGGATGCCTTGATAAGGGTGCCGTCTTCACTGCGCAGCAGATTCTCAAGCAGGATACGGATACTGAAGGGCAGGCGGTCGATGCCCGTAAATCCACTTGCAGCCATTTTGGGCAGACTGAAATATTGGACCTTTCCAGCTGAGGCTTCCAGCGCAGAAAGTGTGTTGAAACTGTTTGGATGGTTTGCCATGGTGCCCCCCATTAAGATGATGCAGATCGTTTGATTTTTGGTTGAAATGCTGGCCGGATGGACGGTCTTCAGGGGAGTGCCCCCGGACCGGCGGCAGCATGAATTTTTGTAGAATAACTCTATAGTTATAGGCATGAAACCGCATATATGCAACCTTTTCGATAGTTGTTGACACTTTTTCGCAATTTGATTATAGAATCTTCTTTAATCTGAAGCGGTAGCTGCGTTTGAAATGCGTTGCCGCTCATTTTTTGCGGGCAGTTTTCAACCCGAAAACGGGGGAATCAGGAACAGGTTGTGAAAGATAATCTGGTATCCATACTGAAGACCAAAAAAACACCATCGTCAAAAAATGGTTCGACCTTGTGGTCAACTCTTATCCCCCCGACACCGCATCCTTCCTCAAGGGCCAGAAAGACCAATTTTCAAACCCGGTCGGCCACACCACAAAAAAAGTCCTGGAGGCCGTTTTCGACGAAGTTGTCAGCGGCATGGACCGCGACACCATCGTCTCTTTCCTCGATCCCATCATCCGCATCCGGGCGGTTCAGGATTTCACGCCGTCCCAGGCTGTCGGATTTATTCTCGATTTGAAAAACGTCATTCGCGAGAAGCTTAATAAAGAACTCAAATCAGCTCCGGTTATGGCCGGACTATCTGAAATTGATGCGAATATAGACCGGCTGTGCCTGATCGGCTTCGATATCTTCGTCACCTGCCGGGAGGCTATTTACCAGCTTAAGGTTAACACCGAGAGAGATAAAATCTACAGCGCGTTTTCAAGGGCGGGTTTAGTTACTGAGATTTCGGAAAATGGGCCGGAATCTCCAGGCGCCTAAATCATAATATATGTGAGGTATTGTTAAATGAATGACAAGTACTTGTATTCCCTCATAGCAGTATTTCTGCTTGCCTTGCTGGCCTATGCAGGAGTTGAGGTTGCCGGAATGGAGGTCATTTTCGGCGTCGTCTTACCCTACCTTGCCGTACTCCTTTTTATAGGCGGGTTTGTCTGGCGGGTTATGGGGTGGGCCAACGCTGCGGTGCCGTTCAGGATTCCGACCACCTGCGGGCAGCAGAAGTCCTTTGATTGGATCGAGAAGGCCAAAATTGACAATCCCAGCACCACCTGGTGTGTGGTTGCCCGTATGTTCCTGGAAATTGTGACCTTCCGGTCTCTGTTTCGCAATACGCGCATGAAAGTCAAATCCGATGGCCGGATTACCTACAATCTGGAGCTGTTTCTCTGGCTGGGTGCCCTCGCTTTTCATTACGCCTTTTTGACGACCCTGGTGCGGCACATGCGGTTTTTTATGGAACCGGTCCCTATCTGCCTGCAATGGCTGGAAAACCTGGATTCCTTTATGCAGTTCGGCCTGCCGGTGGTCTACATGTCCGGTGTGGTACTCATGGCCGCAGTTATCTATCTGCTGCTGCGGCGGTTGTTGATTACCCAGGTGCGGTATATCAGTCTGGCTTCTGACTTTTTCCCGCTTTTTTTAATCGGCGGTATCGCCCTGACCGGCATCCTGATGCGCTATCTGTCCAAAGTAGATATCGTGGGTATCAAGTCCCTGACCATGGGGCTGGTGACATTCCACCCCGTGGTACCCGAAGGAATCAGCGGCCTGTTTTACGTCCATCTTTTTTTCGTATCGGTTCTGCTGGCCTATTTCCCCTTCAGTAAATTGATGCACCTGGGGGGCATTTTCCTGAGCCCCACCCGTAACTTACCGACCGATACCAGAGCACGGCGGCATGTCAATCCCTGGAACTACCCGGTCCACGTGCACACTTATGAAGAGTACGAGGATGAGTTCCGGGAGAAGATGATCGAAGCCGGCCTGCCAGTGGACAAGATGCCTGAACCGGAACCGGAGGAAGAGGCGGCCCCCGAGGCAGCTGAAGCTGAGACCCCCGAGGCAGAGGAAAAGGAGTAAGAGATGAGTGACCTTCCGAAATCAGATAAATATTACAGCGCGATAGATCACAAGCCGCCCAAAGCGACGGGCTGGATGGATACACCGGTGAACCTGCGCAAGGGCATATACTGCCACTCCGCCAATCCTAAAAGCCTTAAATACGTTGGGCTGCCCAATGCCAGAAAGTTCGATCCTACGGCGGAAGACTGGCTGCTGCCGGATAACTGGCAGGAGATCATCCACAAAGGCTTCAAGGAGCGGCTGGATAAATACAGGTCTTTGAAAGTATTTATGGACATCTGTGTGCGCTGCGGGGCCTGTGCCGACAAGTGCCACTATTATATAGGGACCGGCGATCCGAAGAACATGCCCGTCCTGCGGGCAGAACTGCTCCGGTCGGTATACCGCAACGATTTTACCAAATTGGGTAAAATCCTGGGTAAAGCCAATGGTGCCCGCCCCATGACCCTGGATGTCCTGAAAGAGTGGTGGTACTACCTCTTCCAGTGCTCCCAGTGCCGGCGCTGCTCCGTGTTCTGTCCTTACGGCATCGACACGGCCGAGATTACCTTGTTGGGCCGCGAACTGTTGAATCTGCTGGGCTTGAACATTGACTGGATCGCCACCCCGGTGGCCAACTGCTACCGTACCGGCAACCACCTGGGTATTCAGCCGCACGCTTTCAAAGACATGCTCGATTTCTTCGTCGAAGATATAGAAGAGATGGCCGGCCTGCAGCTGGAGCCGCAGTTCAACAAGAAGGGCGCCGATATTCTCTTTATCACGCCCTCCGGCGACGTTTTTGCCGATCCGGGTACCTACTCCTGTATGGGTTACCTGATGCTCTTCCACTTTCTTAAGGAAAAGTACGGGCTTGACGTGACCTGGTCTACCTACGGCAGTGAAGGCGGCAACTTCGGTTTTTTTACCTCACACGAGATGATGAAACGCCTGAACAGCAAGATGTACATGGAGGCCAAGCGCCTCGGGGTAAAATGGATCCTCGGCGGCGAGTGCGGCCATATGTGGCGGGTCATCAACCAGTACATGGACACCATGAACGGACCGGCTGATTTCCTGGAAGAACCGGTCAGCCCGATTACCGGCACCAAGTTTGAAAATGCCAAGTCCACCAAGATGGTGCACATCATCGAATTTACCGCCGACCTGATCAAGCACGGCAAACTGGATCTCGATCCCAGCCGCAACGATCATCTCTCGGTGACCTTTCACGATTCATGCAATCCCTCCCGGGGGATGGGGATGTTCGACGAACCGCGCTACGTGATCCAGAACGTCTGCAACAACTTCTACGACATGCCGGCCAATACCATCCGGGAGCAGACGTTCTGCTGCGGCAGCGGGGCCGGTCTTAATGCCGGTGAAGATATGGAGCTGCGGATGGCCGGCGGCCTGCCGCGGGCCAACGCGGTGAAACATGTGCATGAAAAACACGGGGTCAACATGTTGGCCAACATCTGTGCGGTTGACCGGGCTGCCCTGCCGGACCTGATGAATTACTGGGTACCGGGAGTGGATGTAACCGGTGTGCATGAACTCGTGGGCAATGCCCTGGTCATACCGGCCAGAACAGTCGACCAACAGATATGCGCGGTGAAGATATACCGGGATTGGAGTTGGAGGAGGAGGAAGATACTGATGAATGATAAAGGAAAGATCATCACGGGCTTAGTAATATTCTTCATAATTTTTACCTTCCCGTTCTGGTACAATCGTGGCAAGGCCGCTTCGGTGCCCGCGCCGGTGCTGTCCGCGACTGCCAAAAAGGCCGGAGAGTGTGTGCGTTCCAAGGATTACATGAAAAGGGAACACATGCAGCTGCTGGACGACTGGCGCGACATTGTCGTCCGGGACGGGCAGAGAATAGTGACCAACAAGCATGGCAAGGAATTCGAAATGAGCCTTTCCAATACGTGCATCGAATGCCACGATAATAAGGCCGAATTTTGTGACCGGTGCCACTATTATGCTTCGGCAAGGCCCTACTGCTGGGACTGCCACATCGACAATCCGAAGGAGAAGAAGTGATGGAAGACAGCAGACGAACATTCTTGAAGTTGGCTGGTGTTGCGGCCCTGGGGTTGACGACGAAGCCGGTCCTGGATGCCTATGCGGCGGGCGGTGGCAAAGCCCCGGATGCCACGGTCAAACGCGGAAGTAAGGCCTTGACAGCCAAGAACTGGGGTATGGTCATCGACTCACGCAAGTTTAGCTCGGCCGCCGATCTGGAACCGATCATCGCAGCCTGTGACAACATCCACAATATTCCCAAGTTCGACAACAAGAAGCACGAAGTCAAGTGGATCTGGTCTGCGCCGTATCACAATGCGTTTCCGGACAAGACCAATAAATACATGGATGCCCACAGTCACCACGTACCATTTCTGGTCCTGTGCAACCACTGTGAAAATCCGCCCTGCGTGCGGGCCTGCCCAACCAAGGCAACCTTTAAGCGTGAAAGCGACGGCATCGTGCTGATGGACTTTCACCGCTGCATCGGCTGCCGGTTCTGTATGGCCGCCTGTCCGTTCGGAGCGCGGAGTTTCAACTTCCGGGATCCGGAGCCGTTTATCCCGAAAGTAAACCCGAGGTTTCCCCGCCGGATGAAAGGGGTGGTCGAAAAATGTAATTTCTGTGCAGAGCGCCTGGCGGTAGGCAAAATGCCGGCATGTGTGGAAGCTTCCGATGGCGCCATTGCGTTCGGCGATCTGGATGATCCGGATTCCAACGTCCGGCACCTGCTGCACGACAACTACACCATCCGGCGCAAACAGAACCTGGGAACCGAACCGTCGGTGTATTACATCGTCGGTGGCGGTGGTGGATCGGAAGAAGAGGAAGAGCACGGATAACAGCGCGGTCTTCCGCGTAATCAATAAGAACCATTACCTTATAATTCGGTTCACGACATAGTGTGAGGTGGTTATGCTAGATTTAGCAGTCAAAGGAAGTAAAAAATACTGGGGCCTGCTCGGGATCCTCGGCGCGATCGTCGCTTTCGGGGCTTATTTCTATTTCAAGCAGCTCAGCTTCGGGTTGGGGATAACCGGGATGAGCCGGGATGTATCCTGGGGGTTCTATATTGCCCAGTTCACGTTTCTGGTCGGTGTGGCCGCCGGAGGGGTCATGGTGGTGCTGCCCTATTACCTGCATGACTATAAGGCCTTCGGCTGGATTACCATCCTGGGCGAGTTTTTAGCCATTTCGGCCATTACCATGTGCCTGCTTTTCATCCTGGTCGACCTGGGGCAGCCCATGCGGATGCTGAACGTCATTTTCTACCCGACGCCCAATTCCATGCTGTTTTGGGATATGATCGTGCTCAATGGATACCTCTTCCTAAATATCTTGATCGGGTGGAACGTTCTCGAGGCAGAGCGTAACGGGACCCACTACGGGCTCTGGCTGAAACCGTTTATCTACCTGTCCATACCCTGGGCGGTGGGTATCCACACGGTCACGGCCTATCTGTACTGCGGCCTGCCGGGCAGACATTTCTGGCTGACCGCCATCCTGGCGCCGCGCTTTCTGGCCTCGGCCTTTGCGGCCGGTCCGGCCCTGTTGATCTTACTGTGCCTGATCGTACGTAAATTTACCAAGTTCGACCCGGGTCGGGAGCAGATCCAGAGTTTGGCGAAGATTGTCACCTACGCCCTTATCCTCAACGTGTTCTTCCTGCTCTGTGAGGTATTCGTGGCATTCTACAGCAACATTCCGGGCCACATGGATCACCTCAAGTATTTGTTTGTCGGGCTTCACGGACACAATACGCTGGTACCCTGGATGTGGTCCGCCATTGCCCTGATGTTGATCGCGATCATCCTGCTGCTGATTCCGACCTGTCGCCGTAACGAGGGTGTGCTGGCTGTGGCCTGTGCCATGCTGTTCATCGGCGCCTGGATCGACAAAGGGATGGGCATGATCGCCGGCGGGTTCGTGCCGAATCCCCTGCACGAGGTAAACGAATACATGCCGACCGGCCCTGAAGTGGCCATTACCCTGGGTGTCTGGGCGGCCGGTTTCATTGTCCTGACCATCCTGTTCAAGATGGCCACCGGTGTCAAGGAAGAAGCCGCCGGCCTATAATCATACGTAAAACGTAAAATAAAAGGGTCCGCCGCCAGGCGGACCCTTTTTTTATGGAAGATTCGGATAAAGCCGATACTTGGCCATATCGGGCCGGTTTAAAAATCCTGAAAGCCTTCGGTCTCTTCGTCGAAGGGGATCATCTTTTCAGGACGCAGTTCTCGGGCTTGCTCTTGAGGAGGCCCTTGGTGAACTGCCGAGGATTTCTCATCGGTTTCGGCTGGTTCCTCGACAGCGTCTTTTTTGCGACGGCGGCCGCCCTCAATGGCGACCAGGTCTTCGACATAATCCTTCATGTTGACGGCCTGGTCACTCATCTCGGCTGAAGATGACGCTGACTCCTCGGCACTTGCAGCGTTCTGTTGGACAACTTTATCCATTTCGGTGACAGCCTTGTTGAGCTGTTCGATACCCTCAGCCTGCTCGTTGGAAGCCGCAGCGATTTCACCTACCAGGTCACCTACCTTGGAGGCACTATCGGCAACTTTACCAAACGCTGAATTGGTGTCGGCCACCAGGGTACCGCCCTGATCGATTTTTTTCACCGTACCTTCGATCAGACTGGCCGTATCCTTGGCTGCATCCGCGGCTCGCATGGCCAGGTTCCGAACCTCGTCGGCGACCACGGCAAAACCGGCTCCGGCTTCTCCAGCCCGCGCAGCTTCCACAGCCGCGTTCAGGGCCAGCAGGTTGGTCTGAAACGCAATTTCATCGATGGTCTTGATAATCTTGGAGGTCTCTTCGCTGGCCTTGGAGATTTCTTCCATGGACCCGGTGAGCTGGTTCATGGAGTCGTTGGCCTGTTGAACCACCTGGTTGGCTTCCTGCATGAGGCTGTCCGCCTGACCGGCGTTGGTGGCGTTTTGCTTGGTCATCGAGGACATCTCCTCCAGGGAAGAAGAGGTTTCCTCGATGGTGGCGGCCTGTTCTGACGCGCCTTCCGCCAGTGATTGACTGGCGGTCTGCATCTGACCAGAAGCAGCGGCCACATCGTTTGCACTGTTTTGCAGTCCGTTGATGACCGTATTGATAGGCCGGGTGATGGAGCGAATGATAAATACCGCCAGCAATATGGAAATGAAGGCGCCGGCACTCAGGGCAATGATCAACACCAAAGTGACGGTTTTCTGGACGCGCGCCAGGGATTCGATTCGATTTTGCTTGGCGGTCTCAACTTTGTCCACGGCAGCGGTCTGCTCTTTTTCCATCTGTAAGGCAATACTCTTTAACAGACCATGACCGATGCTGGTCGCTTCGGTTCCGTATTCGTTCAGGCCTTCGATAGTGGACTTGAGCTGCAGAAAGATATTCCGCGTTTCAAGTGTCTGGTTATAGGCGCCGTATGCGATCTCTTTGTATTTGGTCGCTGTCTCCAGATACACCTTCTCCTTCAATACCTTGGAGGTTTGCCGCATCGATGCTGTTTCCGCCTTCATGCGCTTGTCGAAATGTTCGGTGAGTCGTTCGATGAAGGTTACATCATCGGTCAGCAGGTATTGCGAACGCATGGAGGCAATAAAATCAACCGTCCGAAAACCCTCTTTGATCATGGATTCAAAGTGGCTTTCCACGGGCGGCAGTTCTTCGCCGACCATTTGCAGTTCAAAGCGATTATTGGTAATGAGCGCTTCGCTTTTGGTCAACCATTCCTTCAGGGACGCAAAGTCCTTGCTTGTGGCTGCATTCAGAACCTCTATCTGGTGGTGCAGCTTGACGAGTTCCGCAAAATCCTGCTGATAGTATTCCAGGGTGGTGCCCAGGTTCTCAACCGCCTCGTTTTTCTCTACCGATTGAAGAACTTCCAGAGCCTGCGCAAGATATTCTTCCAGCTGCTGCACGTATTGCGGCTCATAGAATTGAAGGTAGCTTTTTTCCGCGATACGCGCATACTGCACGGAGTCCAGCACAGACTGGATCTGGTTCAACCGCTTCCGGGCGGACCGGGCTTTGTCCCGGTAATCATTGTTGGCCTGCTCCATGAGGGCGAAATTTTCATTGTTCGCCTTTTTAACACTGGAATTCGAAATAGTTTCGATAACGACTACCGCCCCTACAAAAACCAACCCCAGACATACCAGGAGGATCAATTTTTTCAATAACAGTTGGATCATAGGTGCCGCAGCCGGCCACGAACGTATCGCCGCCGTATGTTACCTGTTTCACATAGGAGATCTTGGGCGAAGGCTTTTTCTCCCCTGGTTTCGGCCACATATAATCGACCCAGCCGCCGCCTTCTTCTTCAGCGACTTCGTTCATGACCGCGAAAAACAACTTTCCGGTGGAATCGGACATATTGATGAGGTTGCGCCCATTCAGTTTGTACTTGATAGGGTGCATGCGCATGACACCGTTCTGGTCGTGAATCCAGATGTAAGTGCCGGCAAATATAAACTGCGTGTTCAGCCCCTGGAACTCCGGAAAGACGGCGGCACCTTTCTTGCCGAGCAGGGCTACCGCCTCATCAACCTTCTTCATGATCAGCTCCGTTGTCAGCGGTTCATCTGAAGTAGCGACCGCCTTGGCCTCGGAAGCCTTGGCCAGTTCAGCGGGCGACATCTCAGCGGCGACATTGCCGAAACCTGCAAAAATAAATACCGCTACCATTACAATGCTGGTTAGAATCATTCTTTTAGGCATGGTTATTTCCCCCTGTGTTTGGTGATTTGAAAAACGTTTCTTGCCAAATGGTGGAACTTTAAGGGCCTTCGTTCAGGTCGAGGCTAGGGGTCATGCGGCGATATCAGCGCTGTCAGCAGTGGTTGAGATGGTGTGAGCGGCCTTCTTCGTGCCTTTTCAATATTACAAAATTCATGCCTAAATCCGGATCCAACACGCTTTCTTTATTGATTGGGTAATTTCAGACACTTAAATTGGGTGGTTTATCAGGTGCAGCCAACAAAGCCTGTGCGCCAATATGGCGCACCCCTGGTCTATGTGTTATAAATTATATTCTATTTCAGTGGGTTAAAAGTTCGGGGCCAGTTTGGCATTTAACGCGTCATTTTGGCGTATTTCGACCATTCGCAATCAGGTGAACATGAGCCGCTATCGTATTTTAGAGGCGGACACATGCTCAGGAGCGGTAACCGGCTTTTAAACTCTACCGGGGGGTTCCGAGCCGACGCTTTTTTCTTGACAGTGAAGTCCCGTCATTTTAAATGTTCATCAGTTCAGGTGCTCGTGGGAGACCTTGGTCTCTGGAGCTTAATAGGGAACTCCGTGAGAATCGGAGACGGGCCCGCCGCTGTAATCGGGGACGAACGCCGCATCCATGTCACTGTTCACTCGAAGCTGAATGGGAAGACGCGGCTTTTAGGAAGATCCGACAGTCAGAAGACCTGCCTGGATATGAGGCGTACCCTTTATGGACAAAAGGCCGCCCGACTGATCTTAAGGATAAAAAGGGACATCCCCGGATCGAACTCTATCGGTCCGGGGATTTTTATTTGGCCGGGCCCTAGCCCCTTTGGCAAAGGAGGATTTATATGTTGCACCCCCTGCGGCTGGCGCTCGTGCTTGGCTTTCTATTGATGTCCGTGACTGTCCATGCCGGGCATCATGGCAAGCCCTGTGATCGCAAAGATGGTATTCTGCTGGTGGCCTTTGGCTCCAGCCTGCCGGCCGCCCAGGTGGCATTCGACAATATCGATCGCCAGGTAAAAATCGCCTTCAAGGGCATCCCGGTTCACTGGGCTTATACATCCCATATGATTCGCAAAAAATTGGCCAGGCAGGGAAAGCAGCTCGATTCGGTTGCCATGGCCCTGGCCAAAATGATGGACGCGGGCTTTACCCATGTGGCTGTGCAGTCCCTGCATACCATCCGGGGTGAAGAGTACGACAACCTGGAGGGCACGGTCCGGGCTTTCCGACACATGCCCGAAGGCATCCGGCGCATCACCGTGGGTGCCCCCCTTTTGTCTTCCCAGGCCGATATTGAACAGGTTGCGGGGGCGATCCTGGAGAATATTCCGGTTGAGCGCAAAAAACAGGATGCCGTGATCCTGATGGGCCACGGGAGCCACCACCCGGCCAACGCCTTCTATGCCGCCTTGATGTTCAATCTGCAACGCCGGGACCCGCTCGTGTATGTGGGGACCGTGGAGGGCACCCCGGAACTCGATGAAATTCAGGCCATGTTGGCGCCCAAAAAGACCCGCAAGATCTACCTGATGCCCTTCATGTCGGTGGCCGGAGATCATGCCCGCAATGACATGGCCGGCCCGGATGAGGATTCCTGGAAATCTGTACTGAGCCGGGCAGGCTATAAATGTGAAGCGATTCTCAAGGGGACCGCTGAATACGATAATTTTGTGGCAATCTGGATTGCACACCTGCAAGAAGCCCACCAACGGCTTTGCAAGAGACACGGAAATGGCCTTAAATAATCCAGGAGATCAAACCGCCAAATCGATTGGCCCGCGGGGGTTCGTCCTTCAAATTGGTGTGCTTACCGCTTTGCTCCTGCTCGTTATCGTGGTTTCCACGTCCCTGGGCTACCTGTCGATTCCATTTGCCAGCGTTGTTAAGATTATCCTGGCCCAGCTTTTCGGTAACGCAGAATTTTTAAGCAGTCTCGATGAACGCTTTCTGGCCGTTGTGATCGATATCCGGCTGCCGCGCATCCTTGCGGCCGCCATCGTGGGTGGCGGCCTGGCTGTGGCCGGCGTGGTTTTCCAGGGCATCCTGCTCAACCCCCTGGCCGATCCGTATACCCTCGGGGTGTCTGCCGGGGCTGCCTTTGGCGCGGCCATTGCCATCCTGTTGAACATTGGGTTCATGGGCGGATTCAACGTCCCGGTTTTCGCATTTATCGGTGCCCTGGTAACCCTGTTTGCCGTGATTTACCTGTCGAGCAGTGGGGAGGCCGGAACCCACAGCATGTCATCCAACAACCTGATCCTCTCCGGTATCATCGTGGCGGCCATCATCTCGGCAGGCATCAGCTTTCTTAAGTACATTGCCGACGAGAATGTGGCCGTGATTATTTTCTGGCTCATGGGCAGTTTTGCTTCCATGACCTGGACCAAGGTTATGCTCGTGTTCGTGTTTATTTGCCTGGGATGCGGGGTCGCACTGTTTTTGGCCCGGGATCTGAATGTCATGTCCCTGGGTGACCGGGGGGCCGCTTCATTGGGGGTCGATACCCGCCGGGTAACCCTTGTGCTGCTGCTGACCGCTTCCATGGTCGCGGCGATCTGTGTGTCCATATCCGGAATCATCGGGTTTGTCGGCCTGTTGGTTCCGCACATGATGCGGACCTTCACCGGCCCCGACAATCGCAAACTTATTCCGGTTTCACTCCTGGCCGGGGCCACCTTGCTCCTGGGTGCAGATACGGTCACCCGCGCCATCCTGCCGGTGGAGGTGCCCATCGGGGTGTTGACAGCCCTCATCGGCGGACCTTTTTTCTGCTACATCTTCCGAAAGCGGCAAGTATCCGGGAAGGGGATGTAGGCATGGGTTTCGAATTGCGGGATATATCGTTTGCCTATGGCCCTAAGGAGGTCCTGAAGTCCATTTCGATCACGCTGGAGCCCGGCCGTTTCTACGGGGTGATCGGCCCCAACGGATGCGGCAAAACCACCTTGCTCGATCTTATGGTCGGGCTCCGACCGCCGGCGGCGGGTGAGATTCAGTATCAGCGGAAAGGTCTGGCGACTTATTCCCGCCGGGTGCTTTCCCGTGAAATGGCCCTGGTGCCTCAGAACTTTTATATCAGTTTTCCCTATACCGCCCGGGAAATCGTGATGATGGGCCGCTATCCCTATATACCCCGGTTTGCCCGGCCGGATGCGGAAGATCATGCCACGGTTGACGGCATTATGGAAAAGACCGGAATTCTGGCGTTTCGGGACCGGCGGGTAACGGATCTGAGCGGAGGTGAACGCCAGCGGGTCGTGTTTGCCCGTGCACTGGCCCAGGACACACCGGTTCTGTTCCTGGATGAGGCCACCTCCAACCTGGACATCAATCATACATTAAGCCTGTTGAATGTGGTCCGGCAACGCATGGCATCCGGTGGACGAACCGTGATGGCGGTCCTGCAGGACATCAACCTGGCGGCCATGTACTGCGATGAATTAATTTTTATGCAAAAGGGCAAAATACATACTCGCGGCGCTACAGAGACCGTATTGAACCCGGAAACGCTGAAAGCCGTTTTCGATGTTGACACGGACATTGCGTTCAATCCGTTCTCGGATTCAAAACAGGTGGTCTTCAGGAAATGAAATATTTGCGGCCAAGTATTTCTAAATACAGCCGGGTCAGTCTGGCAGTGCTCTGGATGGTTCTGGTCCTGACCGGTTTGGTAACGGCTGGCGCTATCACCGACCATTCCGGGCGTACCATAACGTTTGAAGCGCCGTTTGTCCGCCTCATTTCGCTATACGGTGCCCATACCGAAAATCTGGTAATGCTGGGGCATGCAAATGCGATTATAGGTATTTCCAGCAGTGACCGCAGCCTGGACCAGGTTAAATCCCGGCCGGTTTACTCGTACCACGATGATCCGGAAAGATTCATCGCGGCCCGACCGGATCTGGTCCTGATCAGGCCGATGATCGAGCGGGCCTACCCGGCCCTGATAGAGAAGCTGGAGAAAAACCGCATTGTGGTCGTATCCCTGCAGCCGGGTTCGGTGGCCGAGATGTTTGCCTATTGGGAGGTGTTGGGAAAATTGACCGGCCGCAACCGGCAGGCCCGGCAAATGGTGGCGGATTTTTCGCGGGCCATAGATCGTTTCGGTGCAGTCACAAAGCAGGTACAGCCTAAAAAGAAGGTCTATTTCGAAGCGATTCACAGCCGGATGAAAACGTTTACGCCTGATTCGATGGCGGCCTATGTTCTGCAAACGGCCGGCGGAATCAATATTGCGGCTGATGCACTCCAGGTGCGCACAACCAACATCGCCTATTACGGCAAGGAAAGGCTGATCGGCAAGGCTGCGGAAATAGATGTGTACCTGGCGCAGGTTGGAGCAATGAATCAGACAACCGTTGCGGCGATTAAAACCGAGCCGGGCTACCGGGTCATCAAAGCGGTTAAAAACGATGATGTTTACCTGATCGATGAACAGATCGTATCACGTCCGACCATGCGGCTGCTGTGCGGGATAGCCCAAACCGGACAGATCCTTTACCCGGAAGTGTTTACTGAACCGTCCCGGGACATTTTAAACTCGATTGCCCGCGTCAAATGCCAATAAGGAGGAACGTATTAGAGGCTTTGTCATAGCAGCAACCAAAAGCGGCAGCGGGAAGACGACCGTCTCCCTGGGGCTTATGGCAGCCCTCAAACGGCGCGGTATGGCCGTGGCGCCTTTCAAGGTCGGGCCGGATTTCATTGACCCCGGGCACCACACGAAAATTACCGGCCGGATCAGCCGGAACCTGGATGGCTGGATGCTGCCGCCGGACTACAATCGCGATTGCTATCAACAGGCCGCGGCTGGGGCTGAAATTGCCGTGGTCGAAGGTGTAATGGGCCTGTATGACGGGTATGACGGCAAAAGTGAAGCCGGCTCCACTGCCCAGATGGCCAAATTGATAGACCTGCCGGTAGTCCTGGTGGTCGATGCGGCTAGCATGGCCAGAAGTGCCGCCGCCCTGGTACAGGGTTTTGAGAACTTCGATCCCGCGCTGCAATTTGCCGGGGTAATTTTTAACAACCTGGGCAGTCCGGGGCATCTGCAGTACCTGACGGACGCTTTAATAGACAACGTGCGCATGCTCTGTCTGGGTGGCATCCTGCGCAGTGATCAGGTGACGATTCCAGAGCGGCACCTGGGCCTGGTCACCGAGGACGAACATATCTTGACGGCCGAACGGGAATCGCGGCTGGCGGACCTGGTAGAAGTGCATGTCCAGATAGACCGGCTGCTGGAATGTTTGGACGATCATGAGACACCCACAGTTACGGGAACAGGCAGCCGTCCCGACCAGCAAGTGAGAATCGGGCTAGCCCGCGACAAAGCCTTTTGCTTCTATTACCAGGACAATCTCGAACTACTGGAAGCGGCCGGTGCTCAGGTTGTGCAATTTTCGCCTATTGAGGACCGTTCTCTGCCGCCGGATCTGGACGGTTTGTATCTGGGCGGCGGCTACCCGGAACTTTCTGCCCGCGCCTTGAGTGAAAACACCGGGATGCGGACCGATATCCGGAATCAAAGCCGGCAGGGCCTGCCGGTCTATGCCGAGTGCGGGGGCTTTATGTATCTGTGTTCGGCCTTGACCGATCAAAAGGGGGGCACATATCCCATGGTTGGCTGTTTCCCCTTTCAAACCCGGATGTCGCCGCGGCTCCGGGCTTTGGGTTACCGTGAGATCACCCTTTCCCGGGATACAATTATAGGTACAGCGGGACAGGTGATCCGCGGACACGAATTTCACTATTCCGCGCTTGAAGAAGACACCGAGATTGATATGGAAACAGTCTACACGGTAACCAAGCGGGCGGGCCGCCAGAAACAGGCCGGCGGTTTCCAGGTCAATCAAACCCTGGGCAGCTATACCCATTTGCATTTTGGGAGTTGCCCGGCAGTGGCCGACGCATTTATCAGTACTTGCCGGATCTATCGGCATGAAAGGAACCAGGTATGAAACCCGATGAAATCGAAGCGTTGAGCTTCAAGATTATTGATGCGGAGGCAGGGCCGCACGAGTTTTCTGATGACAGGTGGCAAATCGTACGCCGCATGATCCATACTTCTGCCGACTTTGACTATATGCAGACCACACGTTTTCATCCCCGGGCGGTTGCAGCCGGCATCAGCGCAATTCAAAACGGGCGGGCAGTGATAACCGACACGCATATGGCCCTGGCCGGCATTCGCAAGCAGGCCATTGAAAAATTCGGCGGTACGGCCAGGTGTTTGATCAACGATCCGGCTGTAATTGACACCGCCCGAAAGGGCGGTACCACAAGGGCTAAGGCCGCTGTCCAGGCTGCAGCCGCGGGCATGCAGGACGGCATCTACGTTATCGGGAATGCACCCACCGCACTTTTGGAAATCATTCGTCTGATATCCGAAAAAAAAGCCTTGCCGGCCCTGGTGGTGGGGCTGCCGGTCGGATTCGTGAATGCCGTGGAATCTAAACAGGCCCTTATGGAACTCGATATTCCCTATATAACCAACGTCGGTCGCAAAGGCGGGTCCAATCTTGCGGCAAGCGTCGTCAACGCACTGATTATTCAGGCAACAGCAGAAGGCAGGCAACCTCATGGCTAAATCAGCGGGCAAACTTTACGGTATTGGTGTCGGTCCGGGTGACCCGGACCTGATTCCGGTCAAGTCAGTCAAAATCCTTCAGAAGGTGGACATAATTTTCGCGGCGTCCTCTTCCAAAAATAACCACAGCCAGGCCGTGAATATTGCGGCGCCGCACATACCGGAATCATCACAGGTGATCGTTTTACCTTTTCCCATGACCAAGGATATGGCGGCCAAGAACCTGGCCTGGGAGGAAAATGCGGCCACCATCATCGCAGCCCTTGAAAAAGGTCGGCATGCCGCGTTCCTGACCCTGGGAGACACGATGACCTATTCCACCTGCGGCTACATTATCCAGGCCGTGCAGGAGCTCGCCCCGCATATCGAAATTGAGACCATCCCGGGGATTACTTCCTATCAGGCGGCCGCAGCAACTGCGAACACACCGCTTATGGAAGGCGAGGAGTCCCTGCTGATTCTTTCCGGCGTGCAGGGCGGTGATAACCTGCGCAAGCACATGAACAGCGCCGAGAACGTGGTGTTCCTCAAAGCGTACAAAAATATGGATGACATCGTGGCTCGGTAGAGGAGGCCGGGCTGATTGATAACAGCTACGGTATCATCAACTGCAGCCTGGCAGATCAGGAAATCGTCCGCGATATTAGAGAACTGCGAGACAGGGATCCGAAATACTGGACCCTGATTGTGGCCAAGAAAGGCTCTAAAGCGCAGTTGAAACAACCGGCATGAGTCGCAGGAGAAAGTCACTGACCAAACCGCTGGCGATTTCAATGACGATCTCGCTGGTTGTTTTTCTGGCCGGTATTTTGATGATCGACCAACTGAGCCTGGCGCTGGTCGGAGCCAAGCTGTTGTGGCCCCTGGCAAGGCTCATGCTTTTCATTCTGGTCGGTTTGACTGTGGGCCAGATTATCGAGCTGGCCGGTTGGACGCGTTACCTGGCCCGATTATCGCGTCCGGCCTTTCAATTTGCCCGTCTGGGTGATCGGTGCAGCGCGGCCTTTACCACCGCCTTCTTTTCGGGTGCGGCTGCCAATGCCATGCTCATGGAGTTTTACAGCGATGGCAAAATCACCAAAAAGCAGCTCTATTTGACCAACTTGCTCAATCAGCTGCCGGCGTACTTTTTACACGTGCCCACAACTTTTTTCATCATTCTGCCGCTTACCGGCACAGCCGGCGTAATTTACTTTGCGCTGACCCTGGCCGCAACATTGCTCAGAACGGGTATTTTCATGATCTATGGTCGCCTGAACCCGGCGATAAGCGGGCCGGAAGAAACCTTGGAGGCAGTACCAGATCTGCACAATAGCGGGGACGGTTCCCGGTGGACCGGCATCTGGAACGGTGTCAGGCAGAAGCTGCCCGGCCGGATCGGCCGGATCGCAGTTTGGGTGGTGCCCATATATATTTCGATCTTCATGATCAATGCCATGGGATTCTTTGAAAGTGCCCGCGACCTGCTGGCGGATTATGTGGTCACCGCCTTCATACCCATGGAGTCGCTTTCTCTTGTGATTCTCAGCTTCGTCGCCGAGTTTACTTCGGGGTTTGCAGCTGCAGGCGCCCTTTTGGATGCCGGGGTGCTGACGACCAAGCAGGCTGCGCTGGCGCTGATCATCGGCAATATCGTGGCTTTTCCGGTGCGGGCGCTGCGGCATCAGTTGCCGCGGTACGTCGGCATATTTGCGCCGAAAATGGGTACCCAATTGCTTTTGCTGGGGCAGGGACTGCGAATTCTTAGCGTGGCCTTGGTGGCGGCACTATATTACTTCATCGGCAAGCATTGATATGACAAAAGCGCGACGCAGAAAATTGAAATCCGGGTTTTCCACTGGTACGGCTGCCGCGGCCGCCGTGAAGGGTGCGCTGACCTTACTGGTACGCGGCACGACTCCAAAGAGCGTAAGAATACCGTTTTTATCCACAGGGCATGTGGATATCACACTGCACACCTGTTATGCCAAGACACCCGGAAAGACCGCCGTGTGCACCGTGATCAAAGACGCCGGTGACGACCCGGATGTTACCAACAAGGCTGAGATCGGTGCCCGGGTAACGCTTGCCGGTCGTCAACCCACCGGTGATATCAAGATCACCGGCGGTCAGGGCGTGGGGCGGATCACCAAGCCGGGGTTGGAAGTTCCGCCCGGGCAGGCGGCCATAAACCCCGGCCCGGTAAAAATGATAAAGAACGCTGTAGCCGCAGTGTACCAAGGTGCCGAACCAGCCCCTGATCTGGACATTGAGATTTTCGTGCCCAATGGTGAGAAACTGGCGGAGAAGACCCTGAACAGCCGCCTGGGTATTCTGGGGGGAATCTCTATTCTCGGTACAACCGGAATCGTGCGCCCCATGTCACATTCAGCATATATAGCGACTATCACCTCCGCCCTGTCGGTTGCCCGCGCATCCGGTCTCGACACCGTGGTCCTGACGACCGGCCGGCGCAGTGAGCGGTTTTCCCAGGCTGTATTTAACAACCTCCCGGAAGAGGCGTTTATCCAGATGGGCGACTTTTTTCAAAAGGCCCTGCAATCTGCAGCCGGGGAGCAGCTGCCCCGGATTGTCCTGGCCGTGTTCTTCGGCAAAGCCGTAAAAATGGCCCAGGGTGTTCCCCATACCCATGCATCCAAAGCCCAGTTGGCTCTTGATAAACTGTCACAGTGGGCTATAGATGTGACGAGCGATCGCAATTTCGGACAGCGCATTGCCCAGGCCAATACCGCCCGCCATGCCTTCAGTATTATTTTGGAGGCCTATCCGGCGGTAATTGGGCATGTCGGCGGCCGGATGGTTGCCGCCTCTCAAAAATTTGCAGGAGAGCAACCGGACGTCCGGGGTGTGATTTTCAACTATGATGGGACGATCGTTTTTGATTCTGATCAGGGCAGTCCATAAATCAACTTAAGGCCGCTGCCATGACCGACCGAGAGGGAGGTGCTCGCCTACCCCGTGACGGGGGCGGCCGGGTGGGGGTGCTGGTGGTATAACCCAAGAACGTGCCAACGCAAAACAGCTTAACTTGCAGATTAACATTATGAAAAAAGTCACCATTATCGGTATGGGTATGTCACCCCGGGATCTTACCAGGGTACATCTGGAACTCATCGAGGCGGCCGATATTCTGGTCGGCGGCAAGCGTCACCTGGAAGCGTTTAAAGATATACCGGCTAAAAAGGTGGCGATTACCAAAAAGCTGACCGATCTGGTGACTTCCTTGAAAAAGGAGATGCAATCGAAAAGGGTGGTTGTCCTGGCATCCGGCGATCCCTTGTACTACGGTATCGGTCCACGCTTGATCAAAGCCCTGGGAACGCAGAACGTCACCCTGTACCCCAATGTCAACTCGGTTGCTGCCGCATTTGCACGCATTGGAAAACCCTGGCAGAACGTGCAGGTCGTCAGTTTGCACGGGAGGGGCAATGAACAGGCTCTGCTGAGAAGCTTGCGAAGCACTGCCCCGGTTGCGGTTTTTACCGATCCTCAGAACAGTCCGGCCCGAATTGCCGGCAAGTTGGTTAAAGCGAAGATATCCGGCTATGAAATGTGGGTCTGTGAACAAATGGGCACGGATCAGGAAAAAGTAAAACGGTATACCTTGCGCGGTGCTGCCCGCGGGAAATTCACATCTCCGAACATGGTTGTCCTGCAACGGACCGCCCCGGCAGAACCGGTCGCAGCCAAACTTTCTCTGGGTACGCCGGACCATCTGTTTGTCCACGAGCGGGGTTTGATCACCAAAGCGGAAGTGCGGGCGGTCTCTTTATCGAAACTGAAACTTCAAGATAAACATGTGCTCTGGGATATCGGGGCCGGCAGCGGCAGCGTTGCCATCGAGGCGTCCCTGTTCATCACCCGGGGGAAGATCATCGCCATTGAAAAAAATGCCGGCCGGGTCACCCAGATTGTCAACAACGGGGAGCGATTCAACGTCGCTAACTTGAGGGTTGTCCGGGCGGAATATCCCGTGGAAGCCGTGCGGCTGCCTGCGCCGGATCGCATTTTTATCGGCGGAGCCGGGCGCAATTTGCGGGCCGTGATCAAGGCCGCTGCAGCCCGGTTGAAAAAAAATGGACGCATGGTCATCAACACCGTGCTCCTGGCGAACATCGAAGCGGCCGTAAAAGAGATCCAGCGGGCCGGCTTTAACACCGAAGTGGTCCAGGTCCAGGTCAGCAGGAGCAAAGACATGCCCTGGAGTGCGCGCATGGAAGCGCAAAACCCGGTTTGGATTATCACCGGGCAGCGGGAGAAATGAACAGTATGAATAAGAAATCCCAGGACAATCCGGTGCTTTTTGTCGGGGCGGGCCCGGGCGATCCCGATCTCATTACGGTCAAGGGTCAACAGGCTCTGATGCAGTCCGATCTGGTTATCTACGCCGGCTCGCTGGTGCCGGAAGCGGTTTTGAAATGGGCGCCGGCGGATTCCGAAAAAGTCAACAGCGCCGGCCTGCACCTGGATGAGATCATTGCCAGCATCCAGGCTGCCAGGGATACAGGCAAAAGGGTGGTACGCCTGCACACCGGCGACCCCAGTCTGTACGGGGCGATCTTTGAACAGATGGCCCAGCTGGAGAAGCGGTCCATCCCCTACCGGGTTATCCCGGGAGTGACCGCTGCTTTTGCGGCCGCAGCAGCCATGGGGATCGAGTATACGCTGCCCGAGGTGTCCCAGACGCTCATCCTGACCCGCATGGCCGGCCGGACGCCCGTACCTGAAACAGAGGCCCTGGCTTCTCTGGCTGCGCATAATGCCTCCATGGCCATTTATCTAAGTATCACCCTGGTGGAAGCGGTGGCAGCCATCCTGGCCGAGGCATATGGCCCTGAATCCCGCTGTGCGATCGCGTTTCGGGTTAGCCAGCCGGAAGAGAAAATCGTGTGGACCACGCTGGGTCAACTGGCTGAAACTGTCCGCACCGAAAACATCACCCACCAGGCCCTGATCATTGCCGGTCGCGTTCTGGATGTGGACGTCGACAGCCTAATTCACAAATCCAAGCTGTATGACAAGGATTTTAAACACGGGTATCGCAAGTAAGGATAAGTATGAATACCGCTATCATACTGCTGAGTGTGGCCGCCATCTGGGGCATTGCTGTTGTTACTCCCGGGCCCAACTTTTTTATTACAGTCAAGCCGGCCGTCGGGCAAAGTCGGCAAACGGCTCTTTTCGCTGCCCTGGGAACGAGCACGGGTACCATCATCTGGGGTGTTTCGGGTTTTCTGGGGATTGCCCTGCTGTTCAAGGCATCTCCCTGGATCTATATATCCCTGAAACTGCTGGGCGGCGCCTATCTTGTCTACCTTGGTGCCAGCCTCATCATCCAAACTTTAAAGAATGGTGTTGATCGGGAAAGCCCTGTTGCCGAGGTTGTTGATTTTCGGCGCGGGTATCGCCTGGGGCTGATCACGAATCTTTCCAATCCTAAAACAGCGGCCTTCGTGACCAGTTTGTTCGCAGCCACCATGCCGGCCGAGGCACCCCTGGCGCTGGGATGCATGAGTGTCGCTCTTATGACGCTGATTTCCACTGGTTGGTATATGTTCGTTGCCTATGTGTTTTCAATGGACCGCTTCCGGCGCCTGTATCTTGCGGGCCGTAACTGGATTGAAAGAGCGGCCGGCGTTATTTTCCTTGGTTTTGGCCTGAAATTGGTAAGCAGTGAATGAAACCGAAACGGACAGCAATCTGGGTAATCACACCCAATGGTTTGAAGCTGGCAGAGCGCATCGACGCCAATATGCCGGAAACGGATTTATTTGTATCCGCCAACCTTGATACGCGGCTTCCCTATAAATCCTTTGATCGGCTGGCAACGGCAGTGGCACAGCAGTTCAAGGTCTATGACAGGCACCTCTTTATCACGGCAGTTGGCATTGCCGTGCGCATGATTGCACCGTATTTGGAAGATAAAACCAGGGACCCGGCAGTGGTCGTACTCGATGATGGCGGCCAACATGTTGTCAGCCTGGTTTCCGGTCACATCGGGGGTGGCAATGCCCTCGCCGAGACGATCGCCCGCATTACGGGCGCCCGGCCGGTCATCACGACAGCGACAGATGTCCGCGGCGTTCCAGCTATTGACACCATTGCCGTTGATAAAAACCTCGCAATTGAGAACCCGCCGGTAATTAAACGTATCAACATGGCCTTTCTCCGCAATCAGCGCATACGGCTGTACGATCCCGCCGATATCCTGGCCGGGACGATTCCAGATAGCAGCCTGGACAGAATTGAGCATATCGCGGATTTTTGGGACACTGCCGGCAATATACCGGGGGTTTGTGTTTCCGACAACGTGGTCGCCGTTCCGGAAAACGTGCTGATCCTGCGTCCCCGGTCTCTGGCGGCCGGTATAGGGTGCAACCGCGATACAGCCAAGGAGGAGATCGAAGCCCTTTTAAAGGAAGCACTCGTACAGAATAACCTTTCTCTGCACAGTTTAAAAAGCATTGCCTCAATTGATATCAAGCATGACGAGCGAGGGTTGCTGGCCCTGGGTGCCGACTTGAATCTCCCGCTCGTTTTTTTTACAAAAGAAGAACTCAACGCCGCCCGTGGTATCGAAAATCCCTCGGCTACGGTGGCCACCCATACAGGAGCAAAAAGCGTATGCGAAGCAGCCGCGATACTCGCAACGGATCAGGGCAGCCTGATCGTACCGAAGAACAAGAGCAAGAACGCCACGGTAGCGATAGCCAGGGGTGTCTCTATGTAGTCGGGATCGGGCCCGGCGATCCCCAGCATATGTCCCTGCGGGCCCATGACGTGTTCCAGCAGGTGGATACCGTGGCCGGTTATACAACCTACCTGGACTTGATCCGACCTCTGATTGCCGGCAAGGAGACCATTAGTACGGCCATGCAGAAAGAGGTGGACCGGGTGGAGGCCGCCCTCGAGGCTGCCCTGGCAGGCAAGCACTGCGCCATTGTCTCCAGCGGTGATTCGGGTGTCTATGCAATGGCCGGTTTGGTCTTTGAGATCTGTGAGATCAAAAAAATTACCCTCGTGCCGCCCGGAGCACACCCCCCTGCCGACAGCCCGCAGCCGGTGCTGCCCATTGAGGTCGTACCGGGTATTCCAGCCCTGTGTGCCGGCGCAGCGTTGCTGGGCGCGCCCCTGACACACGACTTTGCCATTATCAGCCTCAGTGACCTGCTGACACCCTAGGAGGTCATTGAAAAACGTATCCAAGCCGCAGCCCAGGCCGACTTTGTGATTGTTATCTATAACCCGAAGAGTAAAAAACGAAACTGGCAGCTCGAAGCGGCCCAGAAGATCGCGCTGGAACACAGGGATGCCCAAACACCTGTCGGCATTGTGACCAGTGCCATGCGCGCAAAACAGAACGTCCAGATCGTACCCCTGGAGGAACTCCACCTGGCCCCGGTGAACATGCAGACAATTGTTTTTATCGGCAACAGCAGCTCAGTAGCCTATTTGGATTATATGATTACCCCCCGAGGCTACACCAGGAAGTATGCAATCGATTAGTATCAAATGAGGTAATAGATGCAAAAGAACAAAGTTTCGATCGTACGTTATGAAAGACCATTTGAGTCCGTAAAAAGAGCGGTGGAACTGGCTGATGGTCTTGTGCATTTACCGGCAAGTGCGAAAGTGTTCATAAAACCCAACATCGTTTTTTGGACCAGAGCGGTGCCTTTTCCCAAGTGGGGCGTGATTACCACTACCCGGGTCATCGAAGACATGGTGGCCCTTTTAAAGGAGCACGGGGTTGAAGATATTACCATTGGTGAGGGTACGGTAACCATGCAGCCCAAGGACCTGGAAACACCGGCACACGCTTTTCAAACCCTTGGCTACCGCCAGCTGCGAAAAAAATATGGCATCAAATACCTGAATGTCTTTGAACGGCCTTTTCAAAAACTGGATCTGGGCGGAGGCGTGGAACTGAACTTCAACCAGGATATTCTGGAAAGTGATTTTGTAGTAGACCTGCCGGTCATGAAAGCGCACAACCAGACCATGGTGAGTCTGGGGATCAAGAATCTAAAGGGTGTCATCGACATAAACTCGCGGAAAAAATGCCACAGCCCGGATCCTGAAAAAGACCTGCACTATATGGTGGCCCGACTGGCGGATAAAATGCCGCCTATGCTGACGGTGCTGGACGGTATCTATACCAATGAACGGGGCCCAGCCTTCGATGGGAAAATGCACCGCAGCAATTTGCTGGTGGACTCACGGGATGTGCTGTCCGCCGACCTTGTCGGTGCCAGTATCCTGGGGCATGCTCCTGCCGGGGTTCCTCACCTGGCCCATGCAGCCGCCAATCAAGGCCGCAGCACCAGTTTGAAAGATATTGAAGTGGTGGGTGAGCCTATTGCGTCGGTGGCTGCTTTCCACGCCTATGATTTTCAATACTGCGAAGAAGAAGAAGTCTGTCTGCCGGCACCCCTGGCCAAGCAGGGGATCAAGGGCGTTTTTTACCGTAAATATGATACCTCAATGTGTACGTATTGTTCCGGTGTCAATGGGGTAATGCTGAACGCTATCCGTTATGCCTGGCAAGGTGAGGCGTTTGATGATGTTGAAGTGTTGACCGGGAAGAAAATGTCACCGTCTTCAGGGAAGAAGAAGACCATCCTCCTGGGTAAATGCATGTATAAGGCCCACAAGGAAAATCCGGATATCAATGAGATGATCGCCGTCAAAGGCTGTCCGCCCAATCCAGCCGATATCGTCAAGGCCATGCATGCCGCCGGGATCCAGGCGGATCCGGGGCTTTTTGAAAATATCGACCAGCTTCCGGGATTCTTTATGGCGAAATATGCAGATAAGCCGGAGTTTGATGAAGGATTTTTTCGAGCATCTGACTAACTGAGCAGGTCACATAGTGTTTCCTGGGTGGATCGGATTCTATATAGTCAGTATTTCGTTCATTTTCTTTCGCGTGAAAGAAAACGAACCAAAAGAAAACGCCCGTGGCACGCGTCCCTGCGGGCTGCCCTGCGCTTCTCGGAAAGGGCGCGCTCAGCACAACTCGCTACGCTCAGACATGCACTTCGCTCCTCGCCCTTTCCTGCGATGCTCGGCGCGTCCCAGAGGGTATAGCCCAAACCAATTAGCTCGTAAGGTTATATGAAAGAAAAGCTTATTTTTTTGGCAGGTAAACGGGCTATTGAAAAAGTCCGTGAGAAGGGTTTTGGACCTGGCGATGTAAAAATCGTGGCCGGGGCGGCGGGGGGCCCCAAGTGGTTGATTCTGGCGCAACTGGACCGGTTGCTTTTTGGAGAGTGGTTTCGGGGGCGCAAAGAACCTCTGTTCCTTATAGGGTCTTCCATCGGCAGCTGGCGTTTTGCGGCAGCTTCGCGTCGTGAGCCTGTTGCGGCTCTGGATCACTTCGAGTCGGCCTATATTCACCAGGCTTATACCTCCAAGCCTTCCCCGGCGGAGGTGTCCCGAAAAAGCCTGGATATAATGGAGACATTTTTGGGCAGCACCGGTCCGGACGAAGTTCTTTCCCATCCCTTCCAGCGACTGAACCTGTTGGCCGTAAAGAGCCGCAACTTGTTGAGACTTGACCACAAGCTGCTCCTGGCCCTTGGATTGAGCGGTGCGATCGGCGGCAATCTAATCAGCCGGAAGCTGCTCCGGCTGTTTTTCAGCCAGACCCTGTTTGGGGACAGCCGCACACCGCCGCCCTTCAGATCAATCGCTGATAAATCGAATTCGCAGGTGAGCTTGAGCCGGGCCAACTTCAAGAAGGCTTTGCTGGCTTCCGGTTCCATTCCTTATGTAATGGAGGGGGTCCGTGATATTCCCGGGGCGCCGGCTGGCACGTATCGTGATGGTGGAGCATTGGACTACCATCTGGATGTTCCTTTTGACCTCGATGGGAACGGCATTGTTCTATTTCCACACTATACCGACTGCATTATACCCGGCTGGCTGGATAAGAAATTATCCTGGCGTAAACCTTCCCCAGACAACATGGCCGACGTACTGCTGGTAGCACCAAACCCAGAATTCGTGGCAGAGCTGCCCTTGGGAAAAATAAGTGACCGCACGGACTTTTACCATTTTGCCGGTGATGACCGGGGACGCTACGAGTATTGGAAAACGGTGTCAGCTGCTGGAAAAGAACTGGGGGAAGAGTTTTCAGAAGCGGTGGCTACTGGAGCCATCCGCGCTAGAGTGCGGGCGCTGCTTTAAAAACTAAAAGGGCCCCGGGACCGCGGGTTACGGGTTCAAGCAGGACCGCACCAGATGCCTGCTATTGTGAGGCTTGTAAATATTTTACAAAAATCGGATTGGATACCAGCCGCCCAGCGCTGCGGGTGCGGGCTTCAACTCGAAAATAAGTTTTTTCGCCGGCCCGAAAATAGTCGTCCCGGAATTCTACCCTCGCTGGTAAATTAGTCTCCAGTGTTTTCAGCAGCCTGCCCGCTTGTATCAGACGAATGGAAACCTTTTTTGACTCCGGTATCTTTAAGGCCAACGCCACTCGAATCCGCGCGGGTTGCCGGAGTTCTATTTCCTGTCCGGAGACCGCATTGTCCTTACAGGAATTCGCACAGATGGAAAACTCTTCCAGAATCAAACGCTGGGGGAAAGGTCCATAGGCGGCATACATCCTGCCGGATCGCATGGCATCGAGTACTGCCGTTTTAGTCTTTTGCTTGACCAGGAATACAGTCGGGAAGCTCCCCAGCTTCACCCCCGGTGCTTTTTCACTATGGTAATCCGCCGTGGCAATACCCCAGACCGGGCTGGCACGCCGGCCCCGGCAATACGCCATCAGGACCCGGTCCCATTCATGGCCCGGTTCAGTTGCCGTAATGCGGTCGCCGTATATCGCCGCAAACCCGGTATACCCCCTGGCTTGTTCCAGCACCTGGGGATAAGGCGGCGTATTCAGATGAATAGGGCCGTAAGGCCTGACACCGGAACGGGTTTCCGGGTAATTCCAGAAGGTCAGCCCGCCCGCCTGATCGACGTGATCGATAAAATACTGGTAAGGCGCAATGCCCAGGTTGCCCATATATTGGGTGAACGGTGAACTGCGCAGCGGGGCGGTATTGAGGCCTGCCAGTAGCGACACAACTACAATTATAGCTGCCGCTATGCGTATGGCGCCTTTTTCGGTCAGCAAATACAGGCCCAGCAAAAGTGAGCCTATGAAAAAGAATAGACCCGGAAGTGACCGCTCTACATAGCGGGTGGAAAGGCCATTGTGGAGAACCGGCAGGTTTGCATAGTCTTCGGGGGTTTCCAGGCCGATCGTCAATATGCGTTTTTCATGATCATGGGCGGTCAGGTTTTTCTTAAAATAAGAGCCCGTCCAGTAATAGTAGGGAACGGATTTGGACCCGGGAATTAGAATGAGATCTGTAAACTTTGCCTGGGCCTGGTTGATGGCATCGATGTATGCCTGCGCTCCGCTTACATTGATGGAATTTAGATCTTTGCGGTAACGGAGGACATTTTCAAACGGCGGTAGACCGTAGGCCATGGCCAGTCGATCGTGATCGGTCACGAAAAGGACGTCGAACCCCCGGGTGCGGGTCAGCGCCGCCAGTTGCTCAACACTCAAAGCGCCGTCGGAGTGGGTTGTGCGGGTATCGATGAGACCGCCCACCTGAAAATATTCAGAGGCCTGGGCAAAGGGCGCCGTACTGATTGAAAGCAGGACTATCAGACAGGTGAAGATGCGGCGCACGTAAACGATCCTTTTATATCTGCAATTGACCGAAATGATGGAAGGATTTAATTCCCGTCACCCCACCATAAAAGAATATCAAACAAAGCACAACCAAATGAATACGGTACAGGCAACGGTATCGCCAACCTATTGTTATCACATCAAAGGAATTTATAAAGAACCATGTGGGGCGGGCAGATGTATTAAAAACGATGCTCCCGATTCAGCTTGAACCGTATTCGCAGGACCCCCTCTTCAAAGCTGGAAGAAGTGATGCGAAAGTGCCCGATTTCGGAGGTGGTGGATACGTGCGGTCCGATGCAGGGGCATTGGTCGTAATCGCCGACCGCGATGATCCGGATCTTATCACTGCTGCCCTCCGGCAGCCGGGAAAGGTCGAATTCTTCTTCGGCTTCTGACAGGCTGGTAAATCTCTCTGTAACCGGCAGATCGGCTTTGATCACATTATTGACCTGATTTGCGATTTGTTGTTCTTCTTCCGAGGTTAAGGGGTGTCCAAAGCGGTAGTCGCTTTTTGATTTTTTACGTTGGATGTGGGCGCTGAAACACCGGCCGGTATCGAACAACCGGACCATGGTCTGGTTGAGGATGTGTTCGGCAGTATGCATGTGGGGGTCAAATTGTTTTTTCATACAAGTCCTTTCCAAGAATGAAAAGCCTATCTCTCAAAGAATCCACAGAGAGAACCTAAGGGCAGATATCTCGCGCAGAGGAAACCAAAAACATGAATAGATTATCCGCTTCGCGGATGAAAAGCCAAACCTTCAAATTGGGTTTTACGGTATTGGTTTTCTCTGCGTCTTAGCGCGAGAATAATTGTTTTGGTTGTGACCCTAACTATGTAGGCGCTCTTGTCCCTTTCTGACCTCTGATCTCAGGTATACGGCCTTCATTTCGGTTGGGCCAACAGTATCGCCCGCACCGGGGCGGGATAGCCTTCGATGGTGCGGGTTGGATCCTTTGGGTCGAGATAATCGGACAAAGATTCAAAGGTCATCCATTCGGTTTTCCGCTGTTCCTCCGGGTTGGTCGGGGTGATGTCTACGCAGCGAATGTTTGTGAACCCGGCCCGCTGCAGCCAGCCTTCCAGACAGCGGACCGTGGGTAGAAAGTATGCATTGTTCATTTTCGCATACCGCGGATAGGGGCACAATACCGTGTTTTCATCGCCCTTGATGATCAGTGTCTCCAGTACCAGTTCGCCGGCTTTGTCCAACTGACGCCGGATCCGTGCAAGCATATCTATAGGTGCGCGGCTGTGATAAAGAATGCCCATGCAGAACACTGTGTCGAAGAAACCGTCCAGGACCGGAAAGTCATCAAACCGAACTGGCAGGCAGAAAACCTGCGGAGCACGAATATAGTGCTGTAATACCAGGTATTGGAAAAAGAATGTCTGGTAAGGCTCCAACCCAATGGCCAGACGGGGCTTGCCGGATACCATGCGAAACAGGTAGTACCCGCTGCTGCTCCCAATATCCAGAATTTTGCGGTGTTCGAGCGGAGCAATGCGGTCCTTGACCCTATCCCATTTGAGGTCCGAACGCCATTCGGAGTCAATAGAGATGCCAAAAAAATCGAAAGGTCCTTTGCGCCAGGGGTGCAGGTCTTTAAGGATGGTCACCATGCCGTCACGCTCCGCAGCGGTGAGATCCGCCCTGGAGCCAATTCGCACCTGTTCAGCCGCAAGGTCCAGATCCGCCGTTCCGGCAGCGGGCAGATTTGCTAATAACTGCCGGTACGTAGCCGCCTTGCCATTGGCCTTAGATAACGCCCGGTCACACTGTTGGGCCAGATGTAAAAGCTTATTATTAAATGGCTCAAATAGTTCGGCATCAAATTGTTGCGCGAGGCTTTCCATCAGAAATCCTGATTTACCGCTGATATCTGGTCGTTCAATGTCCACAGGTCATACAGGTAGCCCAGGCCGAAAACCCCGGCCGTCAACAGGTAGATGATGCCGGTGAACCACTTTCCCAGGTACATGCGGTGAATACCGAACAGCCCGAGAAAGGTCAACAGCCCCCAGGCGAGTGAATAGTCGATGTGACCGATGCTGAATTTCAGATCCGCCTCGCTGTCCATGGCTGGTATCAGGAACAAGTCGATCAACCACCCGATGCCGAGCAGGCCCAGCGTAAAAAACCAGATCGTGCCGGAAATCGGTTTGCCATAGTAAAAACGGTGGGAGCCGGTAAATCCAAAAATCCATAAAATATAGCCAACGGTTTTAAGGTGGGTGTCGTTGGTTGCACGCATTCAATATACTCCTCAGGAAATACAAATTATGCCTAATAGCCTTTTGTTGTGCACAGGGATATCAAATAGGGCTCAAAGGCGCCACAAAATTCGTATGGTTGTGGTAAGTGGCTAAAAGAATGTTAATTCAAATACTTATCGAGAATTTTCTGGTAAGTGCCGTTCGACTTGATGGTATTCAATCCGTTCTGGAACTGTGTTACTACGGCACGCGGGGTCTTCAGACTGAAAGCGGCATAGAGCTGTGAGCTGTCCTTGAAGCAGTAGACTTTCCGAATAGCCCGCTCCGGCTTCAGTCCGGTCTTTTTTATTGTATAATGCATGACCAGTTCCGGATAACCGAGCAATTCACCGCGACCGGTTCTCAACATCAGATACGCCCTGTCGACCGACGTAATGCCGAAAAATGTTTTCCTTCGACAAATCCCTGCTTGAGCAGAATCTGGGCTATCCAACCTCTAAGCTGGGTGATGATATAGTATTTGCGGGCGCCTGCCAGAGAGTCGAAATCAATATCCGTTCTGGATTTCAGGGCAAAAAGACAGCTTTGCACCGGCGCCACTGTCCCGGCCCATTGAAAACTTTCTTCTCTCACGGGGCTTCGCGCGATTGAAAAGATGAGTGTATTGGGTTCTGACAGCGCGATTTCGTATGTCCGGGCCCACGGATAGACTTTTATCTCATTCGGCAGGCCCACGGCTTTACATGCCGCCACAACAACCTCGGTACTCATCCCGGTAATTAGACCGTTTTCCGTGTAGTTGTAAGGCGGGAATTCCTCGGTAACGATCTGCAGCGATTGCGACCAGGCGGAGGTACCCACCAGCAGACAGAGGCCGGCGGCGATGATGCCAGCCAGGTTGCGATGGATTTGTTTTGAGAGCCGCATAAAGATAACGTTGTGTGGGCAGTACTTACCGATAGGTTAGTCTGCGCTGACTCTAAAATCAAGGTTGTCGTTTGAGCGTTGCACCTATGGTGGGCTATGGGGAAAAGGAGTGGCAGGCGCAAAGCACTCGGGCTGGGAAGGGCGTCTCTGAGGGACGTTGCGGGTTGTGCTTTGCGCCTGCCGGGCTTATTAGGCTATCAGCCTCTATTCAATACACGCCGATAATTTTAAGAAAGTCTGTTTTCTTCTTTACAGCCGCCATGATGGGCTTGAAGGTTTTTTCACAGGCATCTGCTTCCAGATCCGCGTAGAACATGTACTGCCAGGGTTTACCGTGAATCGGCCGCGACTCCAGTTTTACCAGGTTAACGCTGTTGTCGGAGAACACCTTCAGCACTTCCAGGAGGGCCCCCGGTTGGTGGCTGGTCGAGAAGATGATGGAGGTTTTACCTTTGGCTTCCTCGGTTAAAGGCTGGCGACTGATAATGGCGAAACGGGAATAGTTCTGCGGATTCGACTCAATGCCCTCCTCAAGGATTTCCATCCCGTGGAGGGCGGCCGCTTCCCGGCTACCGATGGCAGCTACACTGGGATCCTCACTGTCGCTTATATATTTCACGGCACTGGCCGTGGCGTTGACCGGCACCCTTTCCCAGGCTTCGTTACCGTCCAGAAAGTCGCGGCACTGGGCCACAACCGGGGCAGGTACAAGCACCTTGCCAATATCTTTCAGGGCGGTACCCGGATGGCCGATGAGATGGTACTTGACCCGCAGCCGGATTTCGCCCACGATGTGCAGGTCATAATCGAGAAGGAGGTCGTAGTTTTCGTGAATACTGCCGGTCAGTGAGTTTTCCAGAGGGATGACCCCGAATTCCACCCCGCCGTCCCGGACCGCGTCGAAAACAGCCCGCCAGGACGGCATGGGGGCGGCCTGGATCTGTTCACCGAAATATTGCAGACCGGCTTTATGTCCGAAGGCCCCTTTTTCACCCAGGAAAGCAACTTTTTGCTGGTCGACACCGCTTTCGGTTGCCAGGTTGCGGATGGCGGCGGATTTTTGCAGGTAATTGAAATCCAACTGTTTGCCCACAACCGGGGCAATCACGTGCAGGTCCCGGGCGAGCTGTCCGAATTGCTCGGGATAGAGACTCTGGGGACCGTCGGAAAGCGCATTGTCCGGGTCATTGTGGACCTCAATCATCAGGGCATCCGCACCGGCTGCCAAGGCAGCGCGAGCCATGGGGGCCACCTTTTCGCGGATACCGGTGGCATGGCTGGGATCGATGAGCACCGGCAGGTGGGTGAGCTTTTTCAAGATGGGAATCGCCGAAAGATCGAGTGTATTGCGGGTGAAAGGTTCAAAAGTGCGGATTCCGCGTTCGCACAGGATGACGTCTTCATTCCCTTCAGACAGGATGTACTCGGCCGACATGAGCCACTCTTTGATGGTAGCCGAGAGGCCGCGTTTGAGGATGACCGGTTTGCCCATGCGCCCCACGCATTTCAACAATTCGAAATTTTGCATGTTGCGCGCCCCGACCTGGAGGACATCGACGTACTTCATCATCAGGTCGGCATAGGTTGGAGAGGTAATCTCGGTTGCAATTCTGAGTCCCGTTTCCTCGCGCACTTCGGCCAAAATCTTCAAGCCTTCCTCTTCCAGCCCCTGGAACGAGTAGGGCGACGTGCGTGGCTTGTAGGCGCCGCCCCGGAAAAGGACGGCCCCGTATTTTTTGACTTCCCGGGCAATTGTCAGGCATTGCTCGCGACTCTCGACGGCACAGGGACCGGCCACGATGGCAATTCGGTCGGAGCCGACGGCCACATCGCCGACCCGGACCACGGTATCCTCGGGATGCAGTTCACGGCTCACCAGTTTAAACGAAGTTGAAATCGGAATAATGGATTCGACGCCGGGCAAGTCCTTGAGGGCTTCAATGTCGGTGTTGCCGCGGCCCACCGCACCGATTATATTCTGTCCATTCTCGGCAAGATCCCGTACGATGCATCCATCTTTGTAGAGGATGCTGCGAATATTGTTTTTCTGTTCCGTGGTAATGTCCTCAGCAAGGGTAATTAACATGGCGTTTCTCCTTTAAATTTAAAATCCTTCTATAGCCGTCTTGTATGAATAAATTTGATTTTTCTCATCGCGGTTCGGGGGCCTGATTTGTTCATGGTCAAGGCGCCGAACCCCAAAAATAAAAAAAGCCCCGAGACTACTCTCGGGGCTTGCTATTTGCTCCCCGAGCAGACCGTGTGCGGTCCACCCGGGATTCTGAACTTAAGCGTCAGACGACCGGATGGACGCTTCTAAAAAAGAAAAAGAAGCATCCAAAGTTAAAAAAGCCAGCGTACGCGTTGTGGTTCATCATGGTTAGCATTCCTGTTTCGAAATTGTCGTTGGAGCGTATATAGGAAGATCGGGGAATGTCAAGCGCTAATTTGACATCCTTGCAAAAATATTCTGCAGGTATTCCAGGGCCCGTTCGAAGATAGCATCATCCAGGTTCATGAAAGAGAGCCGGAAACAGTGGCGGTATTCCGGAGAAAAAGAAAATTCACGGCCGGAACTCCACGGCTGGTTCTCTGGAAGTACGGCCGAGTTTGCGCAAACCCACAGGCTGCATCCGTGCTGGGGCATTTGGGCGGACAGTCCCGGGGTAGCGCTGACGAGTTCCAAGACCTGCTCCCGTCGCCGGCGGATCTTTAGATCGGTCTTTTCAATGTAATCTGCGAATGCCCCCGTCTGAATGAACTCGCGCACGAACTTCTGAACCAGACCCGCCGAGGCGATATCGGAGGTGTATTTGGTATAGAGAAACTTTTCATACAGGTCGGCGGGAACGATCATAAAACCCAGCCGGATACCGGACACCGTCGTCTGCGAAAGCGATTTGATGTAGATGGTCTTCTCAGGAAAAAGGTCAACGAAACGGGGAACCGGCGATTCATGGTATTCGGATAGGTAGTCGTCTTCAATAATGTAAAAAGGATGTTGCCGGGCACGCTGGACAATCTGCTCCTTTCTTTCCATGCTGTAGGAAATGCCGGTTGGGTTGTGCACGGTCGGCATCGTGTAAAAGAGCCTGAGCTGGGACGGCAGCAGGGCATCCAGAGCCGTAATATCCGGGCCATCGTCTTGCAGGGGCACAAAATGTTTGGCTTTGAACAGAGAAATGGCACCCGGGTATGTGGGGTCCTCAAACAAAATATTCTCGGAAACACCGGTTGAAAACACTTTGGCGGTCAAATCCAGACCCTGCTGGGCTCCGCTGATAATCAGCATCCGGCGAGTGGGTACCCGGTAAAATTCACCTAGGGTCGCGATTAGGTCCGGGTCGCCTTCAACCGGGGGTGTCGAAAATACCCCGGCCTTCTGTTCATCAAACAGGTTCGAAAAAATCGTTTGGGCTTTCTGGTATGGGAAAAAAGATTCGGACAGGTAGGCTGTTTTGAAGTCAAATATGTCACCAGTCCGATTGATCCGCTCCGGGAAGCGGACATAGGATCCGGAGCCTACGATATTTTCAATCCAGCCCCGGCTTTTCAAACGTTCAAAGGCCTTTTGCACAGTCAATTTACTGCAGCCGAATTCAGCAGCAACATCCCGGATTGATGGAATTTTATCCCCAGGTTTGTAGACTCCCCGATTGATGTCGGTCTTGATCTTATCCGCTATCTGTTTGTACAGCGCCATAGTTCGCCATTAAAGACTTGACAAGTGCAATGCATTTTGCAAAGTGTACCACTATGCATTTAAAAATGTCCTATATCAAACCCTGATGTGTTATAACACAACCCGGCCCAAAGGGCAAAAATGAGAAAGGAAGCACAAAATGGAACGTGAAAACCTGAATAAAGGCTTTGCCGAGATGTTTAAAAACGGCGTGATCATGGATGTGACCACACCCGAGCAGGCGAAAATCGCCGAGGATGCAGGGGCATGTTCCGTCATGGCCCTGGAGCGGGTACCTTCCGACATTCGCAAGGACAACCAGGTTGCCCGAATGAGCGACCCGGCCATGATTGAAAGCATCATGCAAACTGTTTCAATCCCGGTAATGGCCAAAACCCGCATCGGACATTTTATGGAGGCCCGCATCCTGGAAGCAATGGGGATTGACTTTATCGATGAAAGTGAAGTTCTGACGCCGGCTGATGAACATGCCCATGTGGACAAAACCACCTTCAAAGTACCTTGTGTCTGCGGTGCTCGTGATTTGGGCGAAGGTCTGCGCCGGGTGTATGAAGGTGCGGCCATGATCCGCACCAAGGGTGAAGCCGGTACCGGTAACGTGGTCGAAGCCGTGCGCCATATGAAAACCATCAATCGGGAGATCAAAGCCTTGCAGGGTATGGACGACGATCAGTTGGCTGCCAAAGCGGCTGAGTACCGGGTTCCTTTGGACCTGGTCAAGGAGACCCGGGACCTGGGGCGTTTTTCCGTAGTGAATTTTGCAGCCGGCGGCCTGGCCACACCGGCCGATGCGGCCTTGATGATGGCCCTGGGTTCAGACGGCGTATTCGTGGGGTCCGGTATTTTCAAATCTGAGAACCCGCCGGTCATGGCCGAAGCTATGGTCAAGGCGGTGATTCACTGGGACGATCCCGGCAAACTGGTGGAGATTTCCAAAGGACTCGGCACCGCCATGACAGGCCTCGAGATTGCCTCACTCGAAATTGCTATGGCGGAGAGGGGAATTTAAAAGAGAGGGTCCAAGGGGTCAAGGGTCCTAGGGTTCTAGTGAAGGGCTGAAAAGCTTTAGATCATAAAAACCCTTGGACCCTTGAACCCTTGAAACCTGGAACCCTTTATTGTTTTAGGTTTAGCTCATGAAAGTTGGACTACTAGGTCTACAAGGCGCCTTTCTGGATCACATCCGGCACCTGGAAAAACTGGGAGTCGGGTACCATCTCGTGAAGAGCACTGCCGATCTTGATCTCATCGACCGCCTGATCATTCCTGGCGGTGAAAGTACGGTCATGGAAAAGTTCCTCCACATGTTTGCCATGACCGAACCCCTGAAAGCCAAAATAAAAAAGGGCCTGCCGGTGTGGGGCATCTGCGCCGGCAGCATCCTGCTGGCGGAAACTGTGGATAGCCGGCCGGGTATCCTGGGTGTTCTCCCGGCGGCGGTAACCCGCAATGCATACGGCCGGCAACTCGAAAGCTCTGAAAGAGACATCCGGGTGCCGGAACTGCATCGATCTCAATTCCACGCCATGTTTATCCGCTCACCCCGCATTGAAGAGGCTGGGCCGCAGGTGGACATATTTGCCCGTGTTGATGATGACCCGGTATTTGTCCGTTGCGCCCATGTGATGGCCACAACCTTTCATCCCGAGCTTACCAGTGATTCGGTTTTCCACGAGTACTTCATCCAATCCGTTTGATATCTACCTGTGACCCTTCGGATGCTATCAGACGTGCAGCCCGTTTTACATTTGTCCATAAAGAGCGAGGGAGGCGTTGCCGCCTCCCTCGCGTTACATGGGGTAAGAATGGTATGGAGCGTAAAAGCCGCGCGTATTGACCAGAAATAAGTGCTATCGCTTTAACGGCTTTTACTTTTCAAATCACGGTAGCAGCCTAGCTGGGCCGCGGACCCGTGATAGAAAATCTGTTTGTCGGTTAGTGAATGGTGATTTTTCTCGGTTCTTCCACTTCCGCCTTGGGGATGTGCACCTTCAGCACGCCATCTTTAAAATCGGCCGTGATTTCCTCGGCATTCACGCCTTCGGGCAGATTGAAGCGCCGCTGGAATTTTCCATAGGTCCTCTCACGCCGGTAATAGTTTTTCTCGTTGGTTTCATTTTTCACGGTACGCTCGCCACTCAGGGTCAAGACGCCGTCTTTTACATCAATAGAGATGTCTTTTTTGTCAATTCCGGGAAGTTCCGCCTTCAGGGCCACGCCGTCTTCCTCTTCATAGATATCCACTGCCGGTCGCCAATCAAAGTCGCGGTTTTCTTCCAGGGCCCGCACCGGAGCGAACCTGCTCCCGAAAATGCGGTTGAATCTATTGGTCATATTCCAAACGTCGTTCCAGGGATTGAATCTTACAAGTTCCATCTTTTTACCTCCGTAATTAGTTTTCGTAAGCTTTGGTTTTTCGTTGTTTGATTACAAGTTAATGACATTTATTTTCATGTCAATATTGTAACACTACATTTTTTAAATATTACTTAATTCATTTCAATCCATAATAGTAATGTTTTTGAGCGCAATAACAATTAATAAATTATTTCAAAATCTTATGCTGTTTTGAGGTCTTTGGAGTGAATATGTGTAATTTTCAATAATTTTACGGTTTCACTGCCTATACCTTAAAAACGGGATTTCGGATTTTACTAAAAACCTACATTCATTTTAGTAGCGCTGGTGTCTACCTGTTCGATTTTACTTGATTAATATGTTGTTGCCGTCCATAATGGCAAGCACCTTACCAGCGACACCCTCTCAATCCCGCAACGGGCATGAGGGCCTGATTGCCCGGAGGCTTCCATGAAAGCCATGGTTCTAAACAAGTTGGTCCCTCTCCTTGAAAATCCGGATCCGCTTGAACTGATGAATGTACCTGCCCCGATTCCGGGAGACCGGGAACTGCTTTTAAAGGTTGCAGCATGTGGTGTTTGCCACACAGAATTAGACGAGATCGAAGGCCGTACGCCACCGCCGTCACTTCCACTCATTCCCGGGCATCAGGTCGTAGGTTTCATCGAACAAGTCGGAAAAAAGGGTCACCCGGTTAAAAGCCGGAGAGCGGGTCGGAGTCGCCTGGATATACACCTCCTGCGGGAAATGCGATTATTGCCGGTCCGGTCTTGAGAATCTTTGCCGCCGGTTTAAAGCAACCGGTCGGGATGCTGATGGCGGATATGCGGAATATATGGTGGTGCCGGAGCAGTCTGCTTACCAAATCCCGGACGCTTTCACAGATGTCCAGGCCGCGCCCTTGTTGTGTGCCGGGGCCATCGGGTACCGATCCCTGTGGCTATCCAATCCAGAAAACGGTATGCGGTTGGGATTGACCGGATTTGGCGCTTCCGGGCACCTGGTTCTGCTCATGATGAAATACCGGTATCCCGACGCCGAGGTGTATGTATTTGCCCGTAATCCTGAAGAACGAGAATTTGCCAGGGAACTAGGCGCCGTATGGGCGGGTGATACATCCGCCCAAAGTCCCCGGGAACTGGATGCCGTCATCGACACGACTCCGGCCTGGAAACCGGTGGTAGAGGCCCTCAAGAACCTGGGCCCGGGCGGCCGTCTGGTCATCAACGCCATCCGTAAAGAAGAGGGGGACAAAGACGCGCTTTTGGAACTTGATTATCCCAAGCACCTGTGGATGGAAAAAGAGATCAAAAGTGTCGCCAACATCTGTCGTCGGGATGTCATCGACTTTCTGGAGCTGGCCGCCGACATGAGAATCAAGCCCGAGGTGGAGGAATTTTCGCTGGCGGAGGCAAACCGGGCGTTGTATGAGTTGAAGACTGGTAAGATCAGGGGGGCGAAGGTACTGGTGATATAAATAGGGGCCAGGGGGCCAAGGGTTCGAGGGTTCGAGAGGAAAACCCCGATATCTGAGGTCGGAGGTCGGAAGTCGGAAGTCGGGAAACCAAGATATTTGGAATCCGGAGTTGGAGGTTTGTAACTCCTCCCCGTTCGCGGGAGAGGCCGGGTGGTGGTTGTCAATAAAAGGTTCTTTAGGGTGCTGAACCGTTTTAAGGCGCAAGAGAAGCACTTTGCTTTTCACTTGGCCCCTTGACCCCTCGGACCCTGGAACCCTTGTCATACGAAGCTGAAGAAGTATGTCCCTCAACAACGATTGTGATGCCTGCTAATAACCAGAATAACTTCGAAATCCTCGCCCATCGCGGGGTGCACCAGGATTTCAGCGGGAAGTCCATGGAAAACTATGTATGCACCGCCCGGCGGATCTTTCCGCCGGAACATGCCTATATAGAAAACACCATGGCATCCATCGACCGGGCTTTTGAACTGGGCGCCACCATTGTGGAGGTCGATGTCAACCGGAGCCGGGAGGGAGAACTGGTGCTTTTTCACGACGCCGGCCTGGAATGCCGCACAGATGGAGCCGGCCGGATCTGGGACCACCCGTTGGAGTATCTGCGGTCTCTGGATGTCGGATACGGCTACTCGCCGGACCACGGCAAGACCTTTCCGCTGCGCGGCAAGGGTATTGGAAAAATGCCCCTGCTGAGGGAAGTATTGGCGAAGTACCCTGAAAGAAGATTCATTATCGATCAAAAGGACGAGACACCCGAAACGGCGGAACTTCTGGCGGACCTGCTCGGCGATCTGGAAAAGACCCAACAGGAGCATCTGTACTATTGGGGGCCGCCTCAAACACTGCAGATTATCCAGAGAAAAGTACCGGGATTCTATCGGCTGATTCCAGAGCCGATGAAGATGCGCCGGTGGATGTATCGTTATATCCTCACTCTGGGTGTTGCTGGATTCCCGGGGGAAGTCGACCGGAAAATACTGGTATTGCCGATTAAATACATTAGGATTATGCCCGGGTGGCCGGACCGCCTGATGCGCAAAATTAAAGAAGCCGGCGGTCGCCTGTTGGTATATGTGGACACCGTTGATGAAGCTCGCCTGATCAAGGGCCTGCCCATCGACGGCATCGTCACTGATCACCTTGACCGGGTCGCCGCCCTGTTTAAATGAATGGACGCTGGACGTATGCAAAGGAGAAACGTATGACTGCCGCCACTGCTGTAAAAATGCTTAAGTTCCGCTGGATCATTTTTGCAATCCTGGCACTGGCTTATTTCTTCGTCTATTTTCATCGCTTGTCCCTCTCGGTGGTGGCCAATGATATTGTCAAAGACTTCAATACAACCGCCAGTGTCATGGGGCTGCTCGGTTCGATCTACTTCTACTGCTACGCGGCCATGCAATTGCCGGCCGGCCTGCTGTCCGACTCCATCGGACCGAGAAAAGCGGTGACGGTTTTCTTGCTGGCGGCCTCCGCCGGGAGTATCGTTTTTGGTCTGGCACCCAACATCAACATTGCCTTCGTCGGACGTATCCTGGTGGGCATCGGTGTTTCCATGGTCTTCATTCCCACCATGAAGATTCTATCCCAATGGTTTCGGGCGACCGAGTTTGCCATGATGGCCGGAATCCTGAACGCGGTGGGCGGTGTCGGGGTAATGGCTGCCACCTGGCTGCTGGCGGCCATGACGGCCGGCATTGGCTGGCGTCTTTCATTTGATCTCATCGGCGCATGTACCTTTGTCATCGTTGTTCTGGTTTGGCTGATTGTGCGGGACCGACCGGCTGACAAGGGCTGGCCGTCTCCCATGGAAATAGACAGCCAGGATGGGGCCGTACCCCCTAAACCGGCGGATATCGGGCTTGTCGAGGGTGCCCTTAAAGTCGTCCGTGAAAAATACTTCTGGCCGGTGGCCATCTGGTTTTTCTTTGACTGCGGGATCTTTTTCGGGTTCGGCGGTCTCTGGGGCGGGCCCTATCTTATGCATGTCTATGGTCTAACCCGGGCTGAAGCCGGGGCGATACTAAGTATGATTGCCTGGGGTATGATTGTCGGCAGTCCCCTCCTGGGATATCTCTCCGACAAGATACTCAAGAGCCGTAAAAAGGTGTTCTACATCTGCAGTACGGCCCTCGCTGTCGAGATGATACTGCTGAGCATATTTCCGGCTGGTTTACCGCTGCCGCTATTGTATGCGGCCTTTTTCTTTTTTTCAGTTTTTGCCTCATCAATTGTTGTCATTTGGTTTACAACCACCAAGGAGCTCTTCCCGGTGGAGATTGCCGGGACTTCGGTAGGCACGGTCAACCTGTTTCCTTTCCTGGGCGGGGCAGTCTTCATGCCGGTCCTCGGCAAAATCATGGATAGCTGGCCCAAGACAGCGGCGGGGGCCTATGACCTGAAAGCCTACAAGGTCATGCTGCTGGTGCTGGCCGGGAGCGCCGTCATTGCCCTGCTATGCACCTTCTTCATGAAGGAAACACTTGAAAAACAGGAAGTCTGAAGTCCGAAGACTGAAGTCTGAAAGATTTTAGAAGGGAACTATCTGCGTAACATATTAATTCTGACTTCCGACATCTGATCCCGGGTTCTTCGTTATAATGATGGAGATCACCAGAAAAAAACCCTTATTGATTTCCCATCGCGGTGCGCATAAGGAGGCGCCGGAAAACAGCTTTCGGGCTTCTGAACTGGCCCTGGCCTACGGTGTAGACGGTATCGAGACGGATGTACAGCTATCCAGTGACGGTGTACCGGTGCTGTTCCACAATCCGACTGCCAGCCACATAAACGGCAGCCGCAAACGAATATCATCTTACACCAGCGAGCAGCTGCAAACCCTCAATCTCGGGGAAAAGGGTGGTCCCATCGGAATTCCCACCTTGGCGGAAACACTGGTCAGCTTCAGCCGGCGTACCCGGCTGCTCATCGAGATCAAGTCCAGAAAACCGGACCAGGTTTCGGGTCGTTCGGATGCATTGACTGACAAGGTCGTGTCGGCCATAAACCGCCTGCCGGATACCATACAGTCCAATATATACGTTCTCTCCTTTGATCCGGACGTCCTCATAAGAACCAGCCGATCGGCCCCGCAATTGAAATGTGTTCTCAATACCGATGGAACCGGGGACTGGTGTGTTCCCGTTGCAGACCTGATACGTGGTAGCGTTGCCCTGGATTTTTTGTCGGTGGTTTGCCTTGAAAGAAAGAAGCTCTCCTCACAGGCAATCGCCTGGGCTCACGAACATGGCTTGGACGTCTTTGCCTACTGCTGCAACACCCGGTCCCAGGTAGAGCGAGCACTGACTCTAGGTGTGGACGGCATCATGAGTGACAAACCCGGGTGGTTGGTGGGTCTGGTTCGGGGCTGATGCCCCGCATAGAGCATAGGGCAAAGCGCACAGTGTAAAAGCAAAACCGAAAAACTTAAGATTAAAGACCTATTTCCTTGACAAAGAGGATTGGGGTTGGTTTTCGCCCTATGCCCTATGCCCTATGCCCTATGCCCTATGCCCTATGCCCTATGCCCTATGCCC
>Ga0126327_10000011_pt1 | contig 80373 bp, 77 predicted proteins | sample InaspJWI30metaG_FD_101392 | JGI IMG/M metagenome (GOLD analysis project Ga0126327, IMG submission 101392) | Marine gutless worms symbiont microbial communities from Oahu, Hawaii - Inanidrilus sp. 1 OAHU.JWI-30 metaG | ecosystem: Host-associated > Annelida > Digestive system > Unclassified... | reverse complement strand
GTGTTAACACTTTCCCGTGCATATCAATTCACCGCCACCTAGCAACCATGCTGCCCATGCAAAATAGAACCGTACTATTTGTCGATGATGACCGGATTACCCTGCGGGCCCTTGAACGGGCTATGCAGTCCGAGCCATATCGCTCGCGGTTCGCCTTGAGCGGCAGCCTGGCACTGGATATCATGGATCAGGAAACGGTGGATGTGGTGGTCACCGACCTCATGATGCCCGAGATGGACGGGATGATGCTGTTGGACTGGGTTCAGGCTGAATATCCGCACGTCATCCGGGTGGTCCTGTCAGCCCTTAGTGATACCGATACAATTCTTGAAGCGATCAACAACGGCAGTGTCTACCGCTATATCGTCAAACCATGGAACCGGGAGGAATTGAAGATCACTGTACGACAGGCCCTGGAGCTTTTCGAGATACAACAGGAAAAGAAAGGGCTGCTCGAACAGCTAGAAATGAATAACAGGCTCCTGGAGCAAAGGGTTGCTGAACGAACCCAGCAACTGCTGAATATCGACAGTCAGGCCGAAATCGGCAAGCACGTCTCCCAGATCGTTCACAACCTGAAAAGCCCGCTGCAGTCGGTCTTCTCAACCATTGATTTGGCATCTTTGAAACTGACCAAGGGAAGTCCGGATCTGGATTACATTGGCTCTTTGCTGCGCAGGGTGAAAAACAGCGCCATGGATCTGGAGAAGATCATTCGGTCCATTTTGCTCCATGCCAGTACCAATCCCATGCAGGATACCACCGAAGTCGATGTCAACAGCATCGTCACATCTGAATTGGAATTTTTCCGGATGAATCCGATCTTTCGGCGAGATATTGAAAAAGAGGTAGACCTGACCGACCCGCCGCCCATGGTGTACGGGCATCCGGTGCAGATAAAGCAGATTGTAAACAATCTGATTACCAATGCCATCGATGCCATGGAAGACAGTGAGGAAAAGCGGCTTTCCGTGGCCACCCGGTTACAGAACCGTCATGTTGAACTTGCCATCGCCGATACCGGCATAGGTATCGGCACCGATGACATGGCGAGGATCTTTTCACCGGATTTTACAACCAAACCGCTGGGCCAAGGCACCGGCCTGGGTCTGGCCAGCGTCCAAACCATGGTAGAAGCCTATAACGGGAGCATTTCGGTCGTGTCCGAGAAGGGGCAGGGCACCACTTTCAGTGTCCGCCTGCCTGTATCCGGGCAAGCCGATCCGCCTGCAGCTTGAATCAACCGCTCTAATCTTACGCTTTCTGATTTTTGGATTTCTTTCCGACTATCGCCACCCACCCGTCCCTTGATATCGTTTCGACAACTTCCAACCCTTGTGCCGTCATTTTATCCATTACCATGGATTTGTTTTTTATGATGATACCGGAGGCTATCTTGATCCCTCCGGGTACCAGGTGTACCGGCAGGTCATCCAGCAGCCGCACGATTACCTCTGAAAGGATGTTGGCAGCCACGAGGTCGTATGCGGATGTCACCGTGCTGACGAGATCACCGGCCACCACCTGAAATTCAGCGAGATTGGCTCCGTTTAACTGCAAGTTTTCCGCGGCAATTTGAACGGCCAGAGGATCATTGTCGATACCCAGACCGCTTCCAGCTCCGAGTTTGGATGCCGCTGCCATCAAGATACCGCTGCCGGTACCCACATCCAGGATAGAGCAGCCCGGCCGCAGGTATTTTTCGAGCAGCGCAAGACACAGGGCGGTAGTGGGATGCGTACCCGTGCCGAACGCCATCCCGGGATCTATTTCGAGGACAAGGTCATCCGTGCGGGGGGTGAACTCCCGCCAGGTGGGTTTGACCACAATGTTGCGGCCAACACGCTCTGGAAAAAAAATGCCTTCCAGGCGTGGGCCCAATCCTCCTCATCAATTTCACTGCAGACCACCCGGCATTGAATTCCGGTTGTGCGCCCTAAATCTGTTAGGGCGGTTTCCAGAACATCCAATTTGCTTTCAAAACGCTCATCCCGGGGCAGGTACCCCGTAACGGCGTCCTTGTCAGGCGGGGGTACGGCGTTGTCGCCCCAGTCCTCATCCGGATCGATCTGGGCGTCATCAATGACCACGCCCTTGAGGCCCAGCGTATAGAACCGGTCGGCGATGAGATCGGCCGCCAGGCGCTTGTCCTCGTACTCAAACAGGACTTTTACCGCCACCCATTTCATGAGTGCTCTCCTGGCGGGGACCACTTTTCACGGGGCGGATTGAAATAACCGTGCATCAGGTGCGGATACGCCCGTCGTACCCGGGACAGGCATTTTTGCACACCCAGAGGGCGGGTATGGGTCTCCAGAATCCCCATGGTTTGCCAATAGCGCAGCGGATCGAAGTTGAGGTTGCGCCACTGAATCATATTGATCGGATAATCGGCCAGAAATTTCAAAAAGGCTTCGTGCTCAGCGCGTGTGTCCGTAAATCCCGGACAATTCAAATAGTTGATGGACACAAAGCGCCTGTTTTGCAGGGCGACGGCGATACTGTCGAGAACATCACTAAAACCATAGCCGGCCGGCCGGAAATAGGCCGCGTAGTGCTCCGGGCGGACGCTGTTCAGGCTGATACGGATACTGTCCAGACCGGCCTTGAAAAGTGTTTCCAGGACGGCGGGACGGCTGCCGTTGGTGTTCATGTTGATCGTCCCCGCTTGGGTGGCATTTCGGATGTTGCGAATGGCCGGTTCGATGGCTTCCGCCGCCATGAGCGGGTCGCCTTCGCACCCCTGGCCGAAACTCACGACGCCGTGTTTTACATCCTGAATATGCGTCAACGCTACCTGGGCGATTTCCTCCGGCGAAGGCGTAAATGCAATCCTGTTCTGGCTGGCGGGAATGGCGTCGGATTTTTGCAGGGAAATACAGCCCCGACAGCGGGCATTGCAGGTTTGAGCAGTGGGCAGCGGCGCCTCGTAGCGGCCCAGGAAAAAGTTTTTACCGGCCGGGCAGCCGTAGGTCAGGGCGCAATTTTCCAAATGGGCCCGCAAGCGGTTGTCGGGCAGGGCCTTCTGTTTCTGTCTGACCCCACGGGCCACCGCGGCCGGTTTCATCCGGCGCAGGTCCTGCCGGGGTTCCGGGTCCACCCGCAATGCCGCGGTCCGGAACCCGTTTTTATGCCAGCCGACTGCACCGTATGAAAAAAGCGGCAGGTATCCGGCGGACGAATCTTCCTTATAGGCGCTGATACCGGTGATGACATAGCCAGGCGAATTGAAAGCGGCCACCGGATAGAGGGGTTTTCCGGGAGCATACGGATTTGTGTCGACGACTTCATAATCCTGCCGGACCAGATTCCACAGAACCGGGCGCCGGTCGGGCAGCAGCATCAGTTCGCTGCCGTGGGGCATCTTGATCGTACTGTTTGCGGTCAGCGGCACCAGGGACGTTCCGGCCATACTGACCGCGCCGTAACCTTCCAACTCAAAGATATTTCCATCGACATCCGCTACGACCGCGGTGATGATCTTTTCTGACCCGTCTATTGGTTGGCTGTGGTGCTCGTTTGCTCCCATAGTGCATAAACCTAAGCATAAGCTTTTAATCGGTCTACCAGGCCTGATCGCCGCTTACCGGTTTTATCGTTCTTGACGGCGATTTCCAGTGCCCGGGGCGATCCGATCAGTATCACCAGCTGTTTACCCCGGGTCATGGCCGTGTACAACAGATTTCGCTGCAGCAGGATGAAATGCTGGGTCAGCAGGGGAATGATCACTGCCGGATATTCAGATCCCTGGGATTTATGGACGGAGATTGCGTATGCCAGGATCAGCTCATCCAGTTCACTGAAATCGTATTCCACCTGCCGGTCGTAATACGTAACCCGCAGCGTCTTTTCTTTGGAATCAATTGACGCCACTGTCCCGATATCACCATTGAAAACATCCTTCTGGTAATTATTGCGCAGATGCATCACCTTGTCGCCCGGGTGGAAGGCAACGCCAGGTATTTTTTTGGCCGCCGGCCGGGTATTGAGCTTCTTCTGGAGAACCTGATTCAGATTGAGCGTGCCGACCTCGCCTTTATGCATGGGGGTCAGCACTTGAATGTCTCGGACCCGGTCAAGGCCGAAAGTTTCCGGCAGCGTCCGGGTACACAGCTGGCAAATCCGGGCCACAGCGGCGTCCGGCTGTTGGGCTTCAATAAAAAAGAACTCCGACCGGCCCCGTTCGACGGCCTCACCGTGGAGATCTGGAAACAAACCATTCCGGACCCGGTGGGCATTGAGCACGATCGGGCTTTCTTCAGCCTGTCTGAAAATCGTATTCAGGGAGAATACTGGAACGATGTCTGCAGCAATGATGTCGGCCAGGACATTTCCCGGCCCAACTGAGGGCAACTGAAAGGCATCCCCCACCAGGATCAGGCTCGCGGTGGCCGGCAGGGCCCGGGTGAGCTGGTACATAAGCATGGTATCCACCATGGAGACTTCATCCACGATCATGACATCGGTTTCCAGGGGATTATCCCGGTCCCGCTCAAAGTATCCCTCCGTGGGGTTATAGCCCAGCAGTTTGTGAATGGTAGCCGCCTTTTTCCCGGTTACCTCACTCAGACGGCGGGCGGCCCGGCCGGTCGGTGCCGCCAGACTGATGGTCTTGCCCAGGTTTCCGAATAGGGCACACAGAGAACGGACCAACGTGGTCTTGCCGGTACCCGGCCCGCCGGTAATGACACCGACCCGGTGCGCCAGAATCCGTTCCGCCACCTGCAACTGCTCGGTTGATAGCTTCAGCGCCAGTTTGTTGAGGACCTGCTCGGTAATCTGGTCCGCATCCAGGTTCATCTCAGTGAGCGGGATGGACATCAGGGCCTGCAGCTTAGCGGCAATGCCGATTTCCGCTGCATGCAGCCGGTAGTGATAAACAGCGGCCTGACCGTTTTCCGGAGATGATTCCATCACAATTTCCTGTTCGGAGGCCAATTCCGACAAGGCCGTGTCGACCAGCTCAGGATTGATTTCAAAAGCGTCAAAGCATTGCTGCTTAAGGTCATTTTCAAGGCAGTAGGTATGCCCGGTTTCGGCTGCCTGCAGCAGAAGGTGGAGCAGGCATTCTCTGACCCTCAGGGGATCATCCCGTGAAGCCCCGGCATTGATGGCGATAGTGTCCGCAATATGAAATCCGATGCCCGGAATGTCGTGGACCAGGCGGTAAGGTTCGGTACGCAGAATTTTTTCAGCATTGTCGCCATAGGTTTTTACGATCCTCTGGCAGCAGGCGGTCTTGATGCCGTTTTCCTGTAAAAAGGCCATCAGGCTGCGCAGGGCATGTTTAGCCTTCCACTGGCTGGATATTTTAAAGGCCAGCACTTCACCGATACCAGTGACTTCCTTGAGCCGCGCTGCATGGTTCTCAATAACATCAATGGTCTCTTCGCCAAAGTAAGCGACCAGTCGTTTGGCGGTCTGCCGGCCGAGACCGCTGATCAGGCCTGACGAGAGGTACTTGACCAGTTCATCACCGCGGTCGGGCAAAAGGGCTTCGTAGGTCGCGATACGCAATTGGGGACCATACCGGGGGTGCGTTTCCCAGCGACCGGTAACCTTCAGGGTTTCACCCGGAGTCGGATTCGGCATGGTGCCTATGATTGTGACAAGTCCTTCGGTCTTTTCGATGCGAAATCGAGCGATGGTGTAATGGTTGTCGCGGTTGTGGAAGGTGACCCGTTCAATGTGTCCCAGGAGTATATTGGCCTTTGTATCGCGCGACATACGGCCTATGTCTCGCTGGTCAAAACCCAGGCGGTGGCCTCCAAAAGGTCAGCGGCCACAACATCGGGTGCCAGATTTTCTTTTTGAAGGAGCGCTTGGGACGCCTCAAAATTACCGGTTTTTACCAGTACGGCGGCCCGGCACCCGGCCCTGTGGGCACACAAGATATCCTTGGCACTGTCACCCACCATGACAGTAGCGGATACATCGATGTGGTGGGTCCGGACAGCCTGATCGATGAGGCCGGTTGCCGGCTTGCGGCAATCGCAGCCGTCGTCCGGGGTATGGGGACAGAAAAAAATATCGTGTATCCGGCCGCCATGGGCTTCGACGGCAGTGCACATTCGGCTGAAAATATCCTGGAGGGTTTCCGGCGCCACCCACTTGCGGCCGATAATAGATTGGTTGGTGATGACGACAACCCGATAACCGGCTGCGGTCAGTTTTTCCAATGCAGCGAGACTGCCCGGCAGAAATTCGAACTCTTCCCAGCTTTTAATATACTCGGTGGAATCACGGTTGATGACACCGTCGCGATCGAGGAAGATATACTTTACAGGTCCGTTGGGTGCGGTGTTACTCGGCAATGGTGAATGCTCCGGGGAATCCTTTTTGGCGTAAAGCGGTTTTATACTCGAGGGCCTGTTTATAAGAGGTGGCCAATCCTATGCGAACCCCGTACAATTTGCCATGATCCGGGTGGTAATAGGGTTTGATATGCGCATTTTTATATTGGCTGCTCAGTTTGGTCTTATAGCGTTTGGCATTCTGGGGGTCGCTGAAAGCCCCCACCTGGAAGGTGAAACGACCTTTGTTCCAGTCAACCGGCTGGTAGACGGGCGGTTTTGAGCCTTCCGCCGGCGAATCGGTTACCCGGCTGCCCAGAGTGGTAAGTTTTACATTGGCGGTACCCGGGCCCACCACGCCCAGTTTTTTAGCGGCCCCATAGCTGAGGTCGATAATGCGGCCATGTACGAAAGGGCCGCGGTCGTTCAGGCGGATATCCAGCTTGCGACCGTTGTCCACATTTTCCACGCGAACCCAGGTTCCCAAAGGAAGGGTTTTATGCGCAGCGGAGATGCCATACATGTTATAGCGTTCCCCGTTGGCGGTTTTGCGTCCGTGAAACTTTTTACCGTACCAGGACGCCTTACCGCGCTGGGTGAACCCGTCGGCTGTGGCGAGGGGATGATACCATTTGCCCATCACCTTGTATGATTTCTGGGTGGCCGGCGGGGGCTTTTGGGCTTTCTTTTTTGACGGTACGTATACCGGCTGCTTCTGACTGGCCGGCTTCCGCGGCGGCGGCTGGCTCGCACAGGCGGCCAGCAGCACCGCTGCCGCGACCAGCACTAGAGCCAGCCGGGTGGTTCGTCCAAAAGGGCGCATAAAGCAAGGCATCATTGAGAGTTAAACGCTATTTTGACCACGTCGAGCATCTTCTCCGGGAAGTGAAACTCTATGTCCTTGAGGACCTTTTTGGGAATATCCTGGAGGTCCTTTTCGTTCCACTTGGGCAGGATCAGGGTCTTGATGCCGGCCCGATGAGCAGCCAGAACCTTCTCCTTGATACCGCCCACCGGCAGGACCTGGCCCCGGAGTGTGATTTCGCCGGTCATGGCCAGATCCTTGCGGACGGTTTTACCCGACAGCAGCGAGGTCAGGGCCGTCAGCATGGTCACCCCGGCCGAAGGGCCGTCCTTGGGAATCGCCCCGGCCGGCACATGAATATGGATATCGTGTTTACTGAAGAAATCCTCATCCACCCCAAGCCGTTTGGCATTACTGCGGATAAAACTAAGCGCTGTCGTTGCTGACTCTTTCATGACATCGCCGAGTTGCCCGGTGAGGGTAAGGCCTTTTTGACCTTTCATGCCCGTGGCCTCTATAAAGAGTATTTCACCGCCGGTCGGCGTCCAGGCCAGTCCCATAACCACCCCGGGGGTGGATACCCGACCCTTGGTTTCGGTGTTGATCTTTACCGGCCCCAGGTATTTGGCCACACTGACCTTCTTCACACTGACGGATTCGACATCACCCTCCACAATTGTCGCGGCCACCCCGCGGCAGATATTTGCAATTTCCCGCTCCAGGTTCCGCAGACCTGCCTCCCGGGTGTATCCGGCGATAATCAATTTTACGGCACCTTTGGTGAAGGATATCTGGTCTGATTTCAGACCGTGCGCCCGCCGCTGCCGGGGAATGAGATACCGATTGGCAATTTTGATCTTTTCATCCAGGGTGTAGCCGTGCAGCTCCAGGACCTCCATGCGGTCGCGCAGGGCCGGTGGAATCGTATCGAGGACATTGGCTGTAGTAACGAACATCACCTTCGAAAGGTCGAAGGGTACATCCAGATAGTGATCCGAAAAGCTGAAATTCTGCTCCGGATCCAGTACTTCCAGTAAAGCCGAGGAGGGATCACCGCGGAAATCACTGCCTACCTTGTCTATTTCATCCAGCATGAAAATGGGGTTGTTGGATTCCGCCCGACGCAATCCCTGGATGATGCGGCCCGGCAGTGCGCCGACGTAGGTCCGGCGATGGCCCCTGATTTCCGCCTCATCTCGTACGCCGCCCAGAGAAATTCGGTGGAATTTGCGGCCCAGGGAGCGAGCGATCGATCTGCCCAGAGAGGTCTTGCCGGTGCCGGGAGGGCCGGCCAGACAGAGAATCGGCCCTTTGGATTCAGGCTTCAGTTTCCGAACAGCCAGATATTCCAGGACCCTTTTCTTGGGTTTTTCAAGTCCGTAATGGTCCTCATCAAGTGTTTTGCGGGCCTTTTTGATATCCAGGATGTCTTTGGTGCTGGCGTGCCATGGCAGGGCCGTGATCCAATCCAGGTAGGTCGAGGCCACCGTATACTCAGCTGAAGAAGGATGCATTTTGGACAGGCGGTTGAGCTCCCGTTCCGCCTCGTTTTTAGCTTCCTCGGGCAGGTCGGCGTCGTCTATCTTGGCCCGGTATTCATCCAGCTCCACCGTGGCTTCGTCGCTTTCACCCAGCTCTTCCTTGATGGCTTTGAGTTGTTTGCGCAGGTAATACTCCCGCTGGGTCTTATCCATGTCGCCTTTCACCTGGGTCTGGATCTTGTTGCCGAGCTCCAGGATGTCCAGCTGCTGGTTGAGCTGCTTGGTAACCTCTTTGAGTCGTTTTTTGACATTGGGGGTTTCCAGGACCTTCTGCTTGTCCTCGGTGGGGCTGTTGATGGTGGATGCCACCATGTCGGCCAGGATACCCGGCTCCTCTATGGAGTTGGACATGGAAGCGATCTCCTTGGGCAATCCGGGAGAAAGTTCGACAATGCGGACAAAAAGGCTGATGATGTTGGTTTTCATCGCCTCGACTTCCTTACCGCTGTCCTGTTCGTCGACGATATCTTCGATATCCGCCCGCAGGTAGGGTTCTTTCTGATTGAACTCTTTTACTTTGAAACGCGCCAACCCCTGAACCAGCAGCTGGGCCTTATTGTCTTCGGTCTTGGCCATTTTAAGAATCATGGCGCTGGTGCCGATCGCCGCAAGGTCTTCCTGGGGCGCAGATTTTTCCTTTGATTTATTTTTCGACACGAGCAGACCGATAATGCGGTCCTTGCTCATCGCTTCATCCACCAGTTTGACCGAATGGTCTTCGATCACCACCAGCGGCAGCACCATTTTGGGAAAGAGGACCGCATCAAAAAGGGGCAGTACCGGCAGGTTGTCAGGTATATTTTCAGTCCCGAAATCGGTAGACAGTTTTTTTTCATCCATGGTGGCCTCCGGGATAATTCCGCGTACAATTAGGTTGAGGTGCGCTATTCATCGGTAATCGGAACACTATGGGTAATGTTTTTTTGCTTTTTGGCCAGCCGCAGTTGCAAAAAACCGTTGGAGTATGAGGATGACACTACTTCCGTGTCTATTTGGGCCGGCAGAAACAGGGTCCTTTCAAACTTGCCGTATTGAATCTCAGCCAGGCGGTAGGTTGAATTGGACACCAGGGATGATTCCGCTCGCCGTCCGAAAATTCTGACCGCCTTGCTGTTTATCTCGACCTCCAGGTCCTCCTGATCAACACCGGCGATTTCAGCCTGGATGATGATCTCCTCCGGAGTCTCGAAAATATCCATCTGGGGTGTCCAGGAGTGCTCCCCGGAAGAAAACATCGGGTTGGCCGGGCGGGGCCGGAACACCCCCCCGATTGACTTTCCAAACGGACCTCCGATGGGTAGACTGCTTCCAAATCTGATCTTGATATAGTCCATGGCCGGCTCCTGTATTAAATCCCCGCTCGGTGCGACCGCCGCCCGGCGGGTGTTTGTTGGCTTCTGGAAAAACCCGAGGCTGTTGATGACGGGTTTTGTGAAAGGTACAACGCTCGCCTGAACAGGCTAAACTTAACACCGAGTTGGCAGTTTGTAAAGCGGGGCACTTGCCGGGGAAATTTGCGGTCTTGACAAGGAATCACAGGTGGTTAATGTTTTTTTAGCAGATGCAGGATTGTCAAATCAGGGGTTAAAAGGAGGAGTGCCATGACCATCGTCAAATGGGATCCGTTTCAGAACGTCGCCGCTTTGCAGGACCGCATCAACCGTATGTTCGAGGACTCTTTTTCCCAGGCCAGGGGGGAAGGCGAAATCTCTTCGTACGGCTGGCGGCCGAGTGTCGACATTTATGAAGCAGACGGCGGGATTGTTATCAAGGCTGACCTGCCCGGCGTCGAGAAAGAGGACGTGGCTGTGGAGGTAAAAGACAACCTTTTGACATTAAAAGGAATTCGAGGCGAAGACGACGATTTGGGCGATCAGTGCTACTTTTGCCAGGAAAGAGATTTCGGACAATTTCAGCGTACGTTCACCCTCCAATATCATGTTGAACCCGAGAAGATAAAAGCTTCCTTCAAAAACGGCGTCCTGAAAGTCACGATTCCGGAACCGGAGGAGGAGCAGCCCAAAAAAATCCGGGTCAACATCGATTAGAAGTGGTTTTATAACCTTCCCTCAAATCCAATCTCGGCGTTGGGATGACACGTTCAGTCCTCGAAATATTGCATATATTCCTGCGGCTGAACCTGTCAGCCCGCCTTGACCTTGGATCCGATGGAAGGTTCTAAAACCACTTCTATCGTTTGATCTAATCTTCAACTGACCGCCTTGCCTGCCTGGTAACTTGTGCGCCATAGCCTTTGGCAAACGGACCTTGAACCAAAATACGTTGTTGAGAGCGCTTCTATGTATAACAATCCCACCTTCCCGTTGCCCTAATCGCATTGAAAAGAAGACCTATACCCGCTATGATCGGGTATGTCCCGTAACTCATCACGCCCCCTTTTTCTGGTCATCGGTCAGCAGTATTTTCTCTATTTCGGCGTGATGGGTGTCTTCCTGCCTTTTTTCAATCTTTACTGCTATCACCTCGGTTTCAGCGGTTTCCAGATCGGGGTTTTGTCCGGCATTCGTTCGGTCACCCTGGTCGTGTTTCCCCTGTTTTGGGGGCTGGTGGCCGATCGTTTTCACGCCCGGCGTAAAATTTATATCGGCTGTAACCTGGTGAGCACCCTTTTCTGGGCCCTGCTTTTGTTCACGTCTGATTTCAGTACCATGGCTGTTATTATTGCCCTCTACGGCGTATTCTACGCCCCCATCATAAGTTTCCTCGAAGCGTTTACGATGGATGCCCTCGGGGATGACAAGGAAAGCTACGGACGGTTGCGGGCCTATGGGTCCATCAGCTTTATCCTGACCGTGCTGATTCTGGGCAAGGTCCTTGATCTGGCCGGAGTCGGTATTATCGTGACCCTGATCCTGGCCGGCTCCCTGGTGCAGGCCGTGGCCGCATTTAAAATTCCGGATGTCCAGCTTAAAAAACGGATCAGCGACCGGGCCGGTTTACGCTTTTTCATTCGTCCTAGGGTGCTGGTTTTTTTGACCTGCGCGTTTTTAATGCTGGTCAGCCACGGTACCTACTATGGATTCTATTCCATCCACCTGGAAACCCTTGGGCTGGATAAAACTTTTATCGGATTTTCCTGGGCCCTGGCGTCCACGGCTGAAATCCTGGTGATGGTGAAATCGGACCGGCTGTTTGCCCGTTTCTCACTTGAGCGGGTCCTGGCCTTTTCCTTTATCGTGGCGGCCCTGCGATGGGTTATATTATTTGTCACTGCATCGCCGGCGATCATTTTATTGTCCCAGGTGCTGCATGCGGTTACTTACGGGACATTTCACATGGCCAGCATCCTTTACATCGACAGACTGACGCCCGATGCCTCTAAAACCATGGGGCAGGCGGTCAACAATGCCGTTACGTATGGGCTCGGCCTGGTTGTTGGGTTCCTGTTCAGCGGGATGCTCTACGAAAGCCTGGGCGCCTATAATCTGTTTGGGATCAGCAGTCTGATTGCGCTGGCAGCCGGCGGCGTGTTCTGTCTGTTATATCTGTTTGAACGAAAGCACGCAGTCTGAACATCTTGCGGCAAACGCAAAGCGCTGTATAAGCAGGGTCCTTTTAAATATAAATGGTGGGAAAATGTTGACGATCGTTCTCCTGGTGATTTTTACTGGTTTTGCGCTTCTTTTTATGGCCACGCTATCTGCCGCCCCTTACCCGCTTGATTACCTGGTCAAGACCGTCCCGATCTTGTGCCTAATGGTGCTGGCTTTTCGCAGTATTCCGGGCGCAAAGGGAAGGCTGATCGGGGTGGGGCTTCTATTTTCCGGGGCTGGCGATATCCTGCTGCAGATTGACGGCGTCCGCTTTTTCGTACATGGGCTGGGCGCTTTCCTGATCGCCCACCTTTTTTACATAGCGGCGTTTATCCGCCAGCCTGCCATTACCCGCTCAAAATTGCCGGTGATTGCAGCTATCGGCGTCTATGGTGCCGCCATGGGCATTGTGCTGTTTCCCAGGCTCGGCGACATGATCATTCCGGTAACAGTGTACCTGATCATCATATTGGGCATGGGGGTAGCCGCCTGCCTGGGCTCAACGAACCATACATTTGTGATCGTTGGCGCCGGTTTATTCATCCTGTCGGACTCTTTAATTGCCATTAACCGGTTCCTGTGGCCGCTGCCGTTGTCCGGGTATCTCGTCATGGGGACCTACTACGCAGCGCAGTTGCTGATTACCCTCGGGGCCGCCCGGCCGTTTACTTCAAGGGTATATGATCCCGGCTATTATTAAATTACCAAATAAATACAGACCATTATAGTGTGTATTGACTAAAAGGCGACTTGGTTTAGACACCGGTCACTGTTTTTAGTGACACTGGCTACCCGCCCGGTGGTATCTCACGGGCCCTGCCTACCTTGACAGATGGCTTGCGAATCTTAGCCTATCCATAGATTTAAGAAAAAATCATACCCGCAACTACCGCTTTAATCGGAGTCGTACATGCAGATTGATCTAGACCCATTATTCTTGGCAAGAGCTCAGTTCGCGTTCACCGTTTCATTCCACATCCTGTTTCCAGCCTTTACCATAGGCCTGGCCAGCTGGCTGGCAGTTGTGGAATGGCGCTGGCTGAAAACCGGAGACGAACGTTTCAAGGAAGTGTACCGGATGTGGGTGAAAATATTTGCCGTGACATTTGGTATGGGCGTGGTCTCCGGCGTGGTGTTGTCCTACCAGTTCGGAACCAATTGGTCCGTTTTCTCCGACAAGGTAGGCAATGTGCTGGGCCCGCTTTTAGGCTATGAGGTGCTGACCGCTTTTTTCTGGAAGCCTCCTTTCTGGGAATTATGCTATTCGGCTGGGGGCGGGTCAGCCCCAAAATGCACTTTGCTTCCACGGTGATCGTCGCGGTGGGAACGCTGATTTCCGCATTTTGGATCCTGTCCGCCAACAGCTGGATGCAGACCCCCCAGGGTTATCGCATCGGGGCAGACGGCCTGTTTTATCCCACCAACTGGATCGAAATTATTTTCAACCCCTCCTTTCCTTATCGGTTTTTGCATATGACGATAGCTGCCTATCTGACAACCGCATTTGTGGTGGGGGGCATCGGCGGGTATTACCTGCTGCGCCGAAAATTCGTGCCCCATGCTCGCATTATGTTCGGCATGGCGATGATCATGGCGGTGTTTGTCGCCCCCCTGCAGCTGCTGGTTGGGGATATGCACGGCCTCAACACATTCGAACACCAGCCGGCCAAGGTTGCCGCCATGGAAGGCCTGTGGGAAACCCAGCGGGGAGCACCCCTGAAGCTCTTCGGCTGGCCGGATCAGGAGGCGGAAGAGACCAAGTACGCCCTCAACATTCCCAAGATGTCCAGCTTGATTCTGACCCACAGCCTGGATGGTGAGGTCAAAGGACTGAAGGCCTGGCCCAAAGAGGAGCGCCCCCCGGTAGCGGTTGTGTTCTGGTCTTTTCGAATCATGGTCGGAATCGGGATGGCCATGATCCTGACGGGTGTCTTTGCAGCGGTTCTTTGCTTGCGCAAGCGGTTGTTTGACACCCGCTGGTTCCAGTGGTGGTGCCTGGCAATGACGCCGACCGGCTTTGTTGCCGTGCTGGCCGGGTGGTGGGTTACCGAGGTGGGGCGCCAACCATGGATTGTCTACAATGTAATGCTGACTTCGGAAGCAGCCTCCCCGGTGAGCGGACTCCAGGTGGGCCTGTCTCTGCTGGCATTTATCCTTGTCTACCTCCTGGTATTCGGGGCCGGTGTTTACTACATTGCACGACTGGTGCAAAAGGGGCCGGGAGAAAAAACCCAGGATGCCTATGGAACGCACGGGGTGGACAAACCGCCCATCGTAACCGACCTGGTTTCGGAGTCAGGAGGTGAACATGTTTAATTTCGGAGACCTTATTGACCTGCCGCTGATCTGGTATGGTCTGATTGCCACCGCGATTTTTCTATATGTGCTCCTGGACGGATTCGACCTGGGTGTCGGCATCCTGTTTCCCTTCGCCCCGTCGGACACCTGCCGGGACCGCATGATGAATTCCATTGCCCCTTTCTGGGACGGCAACGAAACCTGGCTGGTTCTGGGGGGCGGCGGACTGTTTGCCGCCTTTCCGCTGGCCTACGCCATCCTCATGCCCGCTTTTTACATGCCCGTGACGATCATGCTCCTGGGATTGATATTGCGGGGGGTTTCGTTCGAGTTTCGCTTCAAAGCCGAAGGCCGCTCCCGCCGGCTCTGGGACTACCTCTTTCACTTCGGGTCCCTGGTGGCCACCCTGACCCAGGGGATGATGCTGGGTGCTTATGTCCAGGGCATCCAGGTTTCCGGCCGGGCTTTTGCCGGCAGCGCGCTTGACTGGCTGAACGCCTTCAGCCTGATGACGGGAATCGCGCTGGTCTGCGGGTACGGGCTGCTGGCGGCGGTCTGGCTGATTATGAAGACCGAAGACATTACCCAGGAGTGGGCCCCGCAAGTGCGCCGGCTACCTGTTCGGTTATGTGGCTATTTTCATGGGCCTGGTCAGCCTTTGCATGCCGCTGATGAACGACCGGATCCGGGAACTCTGGTGGAGCCTGCCCAATTTTTACTTCCTCAGCATCATGCCGCTCTCCTGCGTGGTGATGTTCGTCCTGCTCTGGCGCAGCCTGCACCGCAAACATGAGTATCGGCCCTTTTTTCTCGCCCAGGGCATATTTTTAATGAACTACATCGGCCTGGGCATCAGCATGTACCCCTGGCTGGTACCTTTCGAGGTCACGTTTCGCAGGGCCGCCGCCGTACCAGAGTCACAGTCCTTGCTGCTGGTAGGCACCGTATTCATGCTGCCGATCATCCTGGCGTACACAGCCTATTGCTATTACGTTTTCAGAGGAAAAAGTTCACATGAAGCCACTTACTGAAAAACAGAAGCAGTGGGTCTGGTTTGCGGGACTATGGTTTGCCGGGCTTTTGTCTGTAGCATTGCTGTCCTACACCATTCGTTGGATTATGCGACTATAATATTACACCGGTCGTTTAGATTTGGCGCTATTGTTTCTTGATGGCTTCTCGAAAAGGTTATTGAAAATGAAAGCAATTTGGAATGGTCAAATAGTAGCTGAGAGTGATGCGACGGTTGTGGTCGAAGGCAACCACTATTTTCCCGCAACGTCTATCAATCAGGAATTCTTCCAGGACAGCGCTACGAGGTCAACATGCCCCTGGAAGGGTGAGGCAAGTTACTACACTATTGTGGTTGCCGGTGAAACAAACGAAGACGCGGCCTGGTATTATCCTTCACCCAAAAAAGCAGCCAAGGAGATCACCGGCCATATCGCCTTTTGGCGCGGTGTGGAAATCACCGCCTGATAAACCGCATGACATGCGTTAATACTTCCACGTTTCCACTGCAATCTTTCCTTGGATTTTAAAATGCAACTGGGCTGGCTTGAACTGCATTTAATGAACAACCCCCTGCGGCGCATCATGCAACGGCGGTGTGAAGGGCGCCAATTGCTGCAAATGGGGGGCGTTCTGCCGGACACGCAGGTGCTGGAGATCGGCTGCGGCAGTGGCGCCGGACTTGACCTGATTGTGAATCATTTCCAGGTTCAGCGGGCGGATGGCTTCGATCTCGACCCGGCCATGCTGAAGGTTTGTACCCGCCGGCACCATAACAACCCCAAGGTCAATATCTGGCAGGGGAACACGCGCCAAATTCCCACAACCGACGCCGTTTATGATGCGGTGTTCGATTTCGGCACCCTCCATCATGTTCGGGACTGGCAGGCCGGTGTTGCCGAGGTGTTCCGAGTGCTGAAACCCGGGGGACGGTTTTTTATCGAAGAGATTACCCGCCAGTTTATAACCCACCCTCTGTGGCGCCGGGTGCTGGATCACCCCCAGGAAAATCGTTTCGATGTCTACGACCTGGTCAAGGCATTGACCGCTTGCGGCTTTTCCGTGCCGCAGTACAAGCAGCGTTTCGGTTTATTCATTTGGGATATTGCCGACAAACCAGAATCAGGATACAACCTTGGGAGGCCTCACTAGAGGATTCAATCATTAGAAACCTGGTCCTCAGGGCCAGGGCAGAGATATTCGGCTATGTCTTAATAGCAATATTCTCGCGCAGAGACGCAGAGAAACCCATGAATAGTTCCGGCTTCGCCGGATACAACCTAATAATCACTTTTGCCGCATGTTAAAACGGTTATTCGCACGATAGTGCGACAAAATTCTGGTTTTGCTACTCTCTGCGCCTCTGCGTCTCTGCGCGATGCTGGGTTTTACCGGTTGTATTTGACAGCGTTGCCTTTTCTATGGGCACCCTAAACTTGGCCCTTTGGGCAGGATGCATTGCGCCTTCAACGGCTGCAAGGACCATATCGTGCAACTTTCTTTTAAACCCTTGACCCCGGACCTCTGGAGCGATTTTGAGGCGCTGTTTGGCGAGCGCGGGGCCTGCGGTGGTTGCTGGTGCATGCTCTGGCGTCTTTCCCGGAAACAATTCGAGGCCCAAAAGGGTGATGGCAACAAACGGGCCATGCAGGCGATTGTGGACGCAGGAGAGGTTCCCGGCCTGTTGGCCTACCACGAAAAAAAGCCGGTTGGCTGGTGTGCCGTGGCGCCGCGAACAACCTATTCTGCTTTATCCCGATCCAGGGTGCTAAAGAATGTTGATGATCGTAAGTGTTGGTCCATCGCCTGCCTGTATATTGAAAAGTCATACCGTAAAAAAGGTGTTGCGACGGAACTGTTGCGGGCGGCTGGCGAATATGCCCGCTCGCGGGGGGCCGAATTAATGGAAGGCTATCCGGTTGAACCTAAACCGGATAAAGATATACCGCCGGCCTTCGCATGGACCGGTATACCGTCTGCTTTCAGTCGCGCCGGGTTCAAAGAGGTGCTGCGGCGGTCGCCAACCCGGCCGATTATGAGAAAAGAATTGACCTGATCGCCGAGACGGTCGGCCTGGCGCCGCCATCAGTTTCATTCTTGCGGGTTAAGATATGACCATACACTGTAGGACATATGCGCAAGCTGATCTTGGGTCATTAAAGCAACTATTGCTCGAGTTGGGGTATCCGGTTGAGTTCGACGATCTAAGGTACAATATCGATGCCTTCTATAAAAAGGGTGGCGAAATACTTATAGCAGAGAATGACAATAAGGTTGTAGGGAGTGTTTGTGTTGTCCTGGATGCACGTCTGGCTGAAGGACTGTACGCAGAAATTGTGAGCCTGGTCGTCTCAAAAGAAATGCGCGGGAAAGGCATCGGCAAAACGCTGGTGAAAAAAGCAGAAGCCTGGGCCGGAAAACGGGCGGATAAAATCAGGGTGCGGGCCAATGAACTTCGCAAATCGGCCCACGCTTTTTATAATCATCAGGGTTTCAATGCAGTAGAAACCCAAAAAGTTTTTATCAAGCAATTATAGTCCAGTCTGATGTTGTGCAAATTTGAACATACGGATATCCGCCCGCTTTGCCGCCTGATCCAGACAACGATCGATTCAACGCTTACGCTGCATGTGTCACCACCAGTCCATAAATTATATGAGAAATTGAATTGTTCCTTTTCGGAGCAGCAGCAAAACGACGCCGGTGACGGACTACATCTCAAATACTGGACTGGAAAGAAACGTATATAGCCAGGTTGTTATCTATGCAAATCTTTAAAACAGTGGTTTTCATTCTGGCGGTAATGTTGGCGGCAAGTGCAGCAGTTGCCGCATTTCCTGAAAATAAGGTGATTGGGAAAATCATATCTTATGGGCTCTATGAAACAACAGGAGAAACCTTTGAGCTGCCGGCGCCCAATTCAGCGGCAGGCAAGGCATTGATAAAGGCTCAATATATTCATCGTGAAACGACCGATACCATACCGATGACACTGGGGAATACCTTTGGATTCAAATTTCGCCTTGCGAACATCCCAACCGATGTCATTTCCCGCTTCAAATTTATATGCCGGCACCCGCCTATGATGGGTGCTGATGGAAAGCCGTCACAGGTGTCCTCGTATGATCTGAACGGTGTTTCTCCGGTCAGTTACCTGGAAGATTATTTTACCTATGAGCTATCAACCCCCGCAGAACTTGTCGCCGGTCCCTGGACGCTGGAAATATGGCGAAACGGAAAAAAATTGATGTCAAAAACGTTTATGATAAAATAACCTTCTCTTTTAAGCGTATCCGAATTAAATATGCCAAGAACCTAAACTATTATTCCCGAAACCGTATCAAATTGTCAGTACCCCATATCGAAGCCCTTAAAAGGAGAACGCTCAACATGAGAACACTTGTGCTTATTATGGTTATCTTTCTTTGCGCCCCTTATGCAATCGCCGGCCAGACCTCTCACCAGGCTGCTGCCGAAGAACTTTTACTACTCACAAATCCGGATAAGATGATGGATCAGATTTGGCCCCAAATTGCCGGGATGGTCGATCAGCAGTTCAAACAAATGGGCGCACCTGAAGAATTAAGACCGGTTATGAAAAAATACACAAACAAGATGTTCCAGGTTATGCAGGATGAACTGGGCTTTGAAAACCTGAAAGAGGACTTTATAACGGTTTATGTCAACACGTATTCGGAAAGTGAAATAAGGGCCATATCCGATTTCTACAAATCTCCGGCAGGTAAATCATTTTTAGAGAAAATGCCCAAGCTTTTGCAGGAGACGATGCTGATAACGCAAAGGAATATGCCCCGGATGATGCAAAAAATTCAGGCAATTTCCGCGGAAATGGCTGCCGAAATTGAGCGCCTGAAAGGTCAAAATTAAAAAAAGACCCATATCTGATAACCCAGCCTCGTTATCAATAGATCGCCTGACGGATGCCGCGGTGGGAAGCTGCCCCCTGTAGAACAGCAAATAGACATTCAATAGCTCGGCTAAAGCTATCATTGAGATCTATACCTTATGCCAGGTCCGAAAATGAAAATTGTCGAGTATAACAACACCCGCCACCGCCACCAGGTGATAGAACTCTGGCAAACCGTTTTCGGGTATGAAGCAGACCACAATAATCCTGAGGTGGTCATTGATAAAAAGCTCGAAACCCGTGACGGGCTCTTTTTCGTGGCTGAAAAAGATATGGCGGTGGTTGGAACCGTCATGGCCGGATATGATGGTCATCGGGGTTGGATTTACGCGCTTGTGGTGCATCCGCAACAGCAGCGGCAGGGTATCGGTTCAGCCTTGCTCTCCGTTGCCCAGCAAAAATTAGCCCGTCTGGGATGCCTGAAGATCAATCTCCAGGTACTGGAAGAAAACAAAACCGTCCAGCGGTACTACGCTGCAAATGGCTATGGTGTAGAAAAAAGAATCAGCATGGGGAAACGGCTCTACTAAATAGACTTGATGCTGTACCTGTCGAAAAGAGGTTTTCCCATACACTGCCTCAAGGCAGGAGGTTCTATGTTTAAAGTCCTAAAAAAAGGATCCGATCGTCTGGATATCGAATTGAGCGGCAAGCTGGATGCCGATGAGATGCGCATGGCCCTGGATGACCTGGCTGAAAAATCACAGGGAATCGAAAACGGTAAGATGCTCTATGATGTTGTCGATTTTCATATTCCATCTCTGGAGGCGATTGCCATCGAATTTTCGCGCCTGCCGGCTATGCTGAAACTCATACAGAATTTCAGCCGCGCGGCGGTGCTGTCCGACAAAACCTGGTTGAAGAAAATCAGCGAGCTCGAGGGCGCGCTGCTGCCCGGCCTGGAAATCAAAGCCTTCAACCGCGATCAAAAAGAAGAAGCTGAAACCTGGTTGTCCAGCTAAGAGGTTAAAATGGAGAACATAAAAGGGCCGACAGTAATACAGTCGGCCCTTTTTTCTTAAAATAGCGTGATGTGCCTGCAGAAAAAATATAGGCGTGTCCGTCCACAAACAGTGGATTTTGGCTCAGAGCAAGGCTAGAACGAATTCGAAGCCGGAGGCATAGAAGCCCTATGTCGAGGATCTTTAATTCGTGATAACACCGCCCTGGGCCAAAAGATAGTCTCTCCGGGTGCACATCAAGGGTTCATTTCATAGGAGCCATCCAGCACCGCCACATGCTTCTCCCACACGCGCTGAAACCGCTCAAGATCCTTCACCGGTTTTTTGATCATCTTCAGGCACAGTTCCATCTGTTTTTCGGTTGATCCGGTTTTGGAATAGATCTGCAGGGCGAATTTTGAGAAATCCCGGACCATGAAATCGAAGATCTGGTCCATGACATCATCCTCCACGCCTTCGATTTTTCAATGAGTACTTGACCGTAGGCCACCAGAGTGAACAGCTCGCCCAGGTTGAGGAGAAAGTCGATGTCCTTGGCCTGTTCCTTGTCCGGGGTAGCGGTGAGCAGGAACTCTTTGAGAACCTCGATCTGCTCTTTGAAAATATTCAGGTTGGGCAGGTCCAGGCTGTTGTAGGCCAGGGCACTGTCGTGAAACTGGATCTTACCCAGGCCCTTGGTGGCACCCTGGTTGAAGAGAAAGTCATCATTGACCTGCGCGTCCATTTTCGGGATTTCCGGAAATTCGGCCGGATTAAAGAAATAGTTGGCCATGAATTTGATGATCAGGGCCATGTTGACGTGGACGGTCCCTTCGAGCTTCGGCAGGGCGCGGATGTCCCGGGCAGCCATCTCGAAATACATGTCTTTCTCGAAGCCTTTGGCGGCAATGACATCCCACAGCAGGTTGATGACCTCCTCGCCCTGGGTCGTGACCTTCATTTTAACCATGGGGTTGTAAAGCAGATAGCGGCGATCGGTTTCGGACGCCGCCCGCATGTAGTCAGATGCCCGATGGGCAAACATCTTCATGGCTGTCAGGCGTGCCCAGGCATCCACAAAAAATTGCCGGATGTGCGGAAAGTCGGTTACAGCGTGGTCGAACAGGCGGCGGTTGGAAGCATGGGTAATGGCCTCATAAAATGCATGGGTGCAAATCCCGATGGAGGCCCAGCCGAGATTGTATTTGCCCACATTGATCGTATTCAGGGAGCTGTCCCAGGCCTTCCGTCCGGTACTGAGGATGTCATCATCGGTAATCGGATAGCTGTGTAAGGCGTACTCAGCCACGTAGTTTTGTGAATTTACGACATTTTTCCCACATTCATAGTTTTCGTGATCCGTCTGGACGGCAAAGAAGACATAGTCGTCGGTTTCCGTATTCTTGCCGAAGGTGGACACAAGGGCCGCCTTGTTGGCATTGCCGATATAGTATTTACCACCGTCCGCCACATATTTTCCTTCTGCCAGCGGCGTCAGGGCCATTTCTGAGGAATAAAGGTCGGCCCTATGGGCTTTTTCACTGAGACCGAAGGCAAAGATGCCGCCTTGATCCAGAAGCTTTGCGGTTTTTTCCTTGACCGTTTCATTGTCACCCATCCAAATCGGTCCCAGGCCGAGGATTGTTACCTGCCAGGTATACCAGTACTGTAACCCGTAAAAGCCTAATATTTCATTGAAAGCGCAATTTCGGTACGTGTCCCAGCCTGTATTGCCACCACCGTACGGGGAGGGCGTCAACAGGGTGGCAAATACCTTTTCCTCTTTAATGAACTCGAGAAAATCCGCATACCAGATCCGCTCATGGTCGTCGTGCTTCAGCTTCGCCTTGCCCTTAGCTTCAAAGAAGGCAATGGTTTTCCTCATAATCTCCCGGGACTGGGGGTCAAGGTGTTCGAAGGTTTCATTTTTTGGATGCAGCAGCATGACGGTACTCCTTTTGAGTATGTTAGTATACGAACGATAAGACTAAATTTTTTTGGTTCATTTTTAATGTTTCGGAACAAGGGTTCAAGGGGTCGAGGGTCCCAGGGGTCAAGTGTTTTTAGGTTCCAGAAGGTCTTTTGCTTTCACTTGAACCCTCGAACCCTTGGCCCCTCAAGCCCTGCTTTAATTAAATCAAATCTTTCAAAAAACGCTTCAGCAGCACCTGCTCCTCGGGCTGAAAAACGGACAGTAGTTTCTCGTTGGCGGCCTTTCGCAAGGTTATGAGTTCATCCTTCATCTTATCGGCTTTTTCAGCCGTATAAAGCCTTACCACCCGACCGTCTTCAGGGTCCGGTTCCTTGCGGATCCAACCGGCCTCCGCCAGGCGATCCAGAACACCCGACAGGGTAGCCTTATCCAGCACCAGGAACTTACTCAACTCGGCGGCGGTAAAGCCTTCCTGGTACCAAAGTGCTTCCAATACAAGGTGCTGAATATTGGTCAGCTTGAAGGGTTTCAATTCCTTTTTGAACCGTCCATGGGCCTTCTGGTAGGCTTTGGCCAGCAGAAAAATCGTACAGTCCGGCATATTGGGTGGCAATTTACTCATCCAAACTCCTTCGCATACGAACCATTTAGAGTGAAGTTAGCCTCTTGTCAACAAGTTTTTAAGCTGTGGTTCATATGCACTTCAGGTGTACCCAATCGCACTGAAAGGTGCCTTTCCGTATGCATCGCCGCTAAAAGACCGGGGAAAGGCGCCTGCGGATGAGAAATGCAGGTTGCCCCCTGTTCATCAGAAAGCAATGGGCGTTCTTGCTAAACACGGCTATGTCGGGCTGGTATCAGCCATCGGCATACGGCAGTGCCCGGCTGCGCAATAAAATGCTGCCAACACCCGACCTGTTAAAGTGCAGGGTTTAAGTCACGACCGGTGCGTGTCTACAATATTTGTAGGTGGTTGGGCGCCTGTTCATACAAGTAATCAGGAAAAATTTGGGTTCAATATGGAAAGGGATGAATTGTGAGTTGTGTCGTCAAGGCAGTAATTATTTGCCCTCTGAATCTTAATGTTTTAAGCTGATGTGCCGATGCTATTGAAGTGAACGTAGGTATAGTTGGTGAAATTATCGTTTCGCAATATCAAAACAATTTAGTTGCCTGATCAGTGGGGACCTGGCCCCTCGCCCCGCAACCGATTACCGAAAATAGATCAGGCGAGCAAATATTGCATTTTTTAATGTTTTTTCTTATACTTGATGGGTTCAAGGCCCGTGTCTTAATTTTTGGGCCCGACAGGCATGTTCAAAACGAGTGAAAGCATATGCACTGAGCGCCGCGAAAAACCCTTTTGGCGAATTTGGCGACATGGAGATAATGCCCTGCGTTGATATTTTGACGAAACCGTCAAAATCGAAGTTGGCACAAGCGGTAATTCACAGATAGGTATTGCTGAAATTCGCAATTTTAAGGGGATTTTGCGGCTTCAATAAAAAAGGGAACAAAAGGTATATTTTTTGCATGCAATTCATGCGGGAGAGTGACCCAAAAGTATACCTGTAAAGGAGATCGGAATGCGATGAAAAATTCAATCGAATTCGACATCAAGCCAGACTGGAATGCAATTGAAAAGGTACGCAATCAAAGTACGGACTTTTTACAGTCCCATGGAATTTCTGATGATGCCGTGCATTCACTGTCAATGATCATCAGCGAGCTTATTGAGAATGGAATAAAATACGGGAATTTCGAAAACCTGGATAGAAGAATCTCCGTTTCGCTCAATATAGATGACAACAATGTAACGATAGAAGTGAACAACCCGGTTGACCATAAGGCTGTTACCCATTTGTCCAGACTGGATAAAACAATCCAGTGGATCAGAGGTTACCAGGATCCCTTCGAAGCGTATATTAACCGAATCAAAGAAGTCTCCAAAAAGCCGCTGCAAGATGAAGAAAGCGGGATTGGATTGGTGCGCATTGCTTATGAGGGGAAAGCGCTTCTTGACTTTTTTGTAGGTGAAAACGACACGTTGAATGTTTCAGTCATATCGAACCTCGAATGGGAGGAAAAGAAATAATCATGGATAACAAAGAGATATTTTCGGCAGAATTGCTGACAATTGAAGTGTGCGAGACGGAAACATCCATTGAGGTGAAGTGGCTGGGAAAATCGATTGATCGCCATCCCAGTAAATTCATTTCGCCGATTTTGGTGAAGGTCCTGAATATGGCCAGCGTAATGAACAAGCGGGTGGTTATGGATTTCAGAGATCTGGCCTACATGAATTCTTCAACCATTACGCCCATCATAAAAATTCTGGAAAGAGCCAAAAAGGGAATGAATCGCATCACCATTTTGTACAAGAACTCGCTAAAATGGCAGGAGCTGAATTTTTCAGCTTTGGAGATATTCGGCACAAATGACGATCGCTTGGAAATCAGGGGGTTGTAAAATGGCGTCTCAATCTTCTTTGGAATTCGATGCACATCTTGCACAGGGGAAAGAAAGAATACCTGTCGTTGCCAAGTATGCATCCAGGTTCTCTTTGGTGGTGCGGTTTTCGAACGGAACCAAGGCCGGGCATGAGGATCAATTCGAGAAGCTGATATTTAAAAGGAAAGGAAAAAAACTTTCCCTGGGCCCTTGCTGTTATCTTTCCGAGAAAGGTTCAAACGGATTTCAAGGCCGCATCGTTTTCAGCAAGGATGTGTATGATCTAAAGTTTCTGTTTTATGAAAACAAGATGGAGAAGGTGCAAAGCGAGTTCCTCAACCTGCCGCTGGTGCTGGCGCATAAGGATAAAATCAAAAAGCGCTTTCGGGAATTTGTGGCCAATCTAACTTATGATTTGAATGTTTATAAGTCGACCTTTGACGCCCTGGACGCCAAGTTTTCCAAGGAGCCAAAAAATGTCAGAGACCATGTCCAGAGCATTGTATTGGAGACCGAGGGCCGGAAGTTCATGCAATTTCTGGATGAAAAGCTGTTCGAGTTCGAGGACATAATCCTCAACTACAGCAAAAAGGACAATGAACGCCACGGATTCTACCTGCGCAAACAGATCTGGAATTTTATTCTTTGCTCGCAATTTATGGCGCGGACCAATATCAAGCCGCGGGGTTATAGCGGTGATTCTGAAATGATGCGTCTGCTTTACGATAACGAGTACGTGGGGGATACGATTTTTGAGAAGCTGATGCACAAGCATCCGATTGAACACGCCGCCGCACAGGCCGTCCGCAACCGGAGAGATCTTATCGCTTCAATGCTAAAGAAGTTGAAACCCGGACGGTCCAAGGCTAAAGGCGAGAAAATAAGAGTATTGTCCGCCGCGTGCGGTCCTGCATTTGAGCTGCAGGATGTGCTCCAATCCAAAGAGGATTGTCAAAAATACCATTTTACATTGCTTGACCAGGACAAAAAAGCGTTGGCTGAGGCAGCCGGCCTGGTGGCGGAACTTGAGAAGAAGTACGGTGTGGAAATAGAAGTGAACTTTCTGACCGAGTCGGTCAGAACCATGCTGACGACCCGCAAGCTGGAGGATGTCTGGGGCGAGTTTGACTTCATCTACTCCATGGGGCTGTTCGACTACTTGACACCCCCGGTAGCCAAGGCGGTCCTCGAAAAGCTATACAGACTAATGGCCGTAAACGGTGAAATGGTCATCGGAAACTTTCACATTTCAAATCCCAGTCGCGGATATATGGAGTACTGGCTCGACTGGGTGCTGTATTACAGGACAGAACAGGAGTTCATCAATTTATTGAAAGATAGTGAATCAGCCCAGTCATCCGTTTTTTTCGAGGACACGGGCAGCCAGATGTTTCTGCACGTTAAAAAATTGAAGCCTTAGGCAATATTAGAATCGAAAGCGGCAATTATGGTGAACGATCGAGTAGATAATAAAATGAGTGCCGAGGAGCAGGCCATCATTGAGGCCAAAGATTTCCCCAGATTCTTGAACGGCATCATCCATGATTGGCTGAAGACCCTCACCCTGCTGGTGATTACGCTGGTACCACTCTTTTTCATTCTCGACTACTTCATTGTACCGGGACACCTTTTACAGCAGGTGGGTATTTACAGGATTGTGGCGACGTTTATCGTCTTTGTGCTGTTTATAATCATCAATAAGACCAAGCCGGGCAGATTATCATACGTACACGGCTACCTGGTATCCATTGTTGTCGGGGGGGACATTGTATTAATAACCAATGACCTGGGCGGCTTCAACTCGCGTTACTACGCTGGGCTCAACCTGGTCATTATCGGGGTCAATCTGCTGCTCCCCTGGAAGGCGGTGCATTCCGGCCTGAACAGTTTTATTATCATTTTCATGTATGTTTCCTTAAATTTGTATTCCGGCAAGGAATATCAGACCGATTTGCTCATTAATAATTTGTTCTTTCTCTCAGCCACCTCCATCATCGCCGTAAGCATCAACTATGTGAAGTACCTGCTGACCGAAAAAGAATTCTACTTGATGTGCGAACTGAAAATTGCCCGCGATTCCATATGGAGTGAAATGGAATTGGCCAAAAGGATTCAGACAGCACTCTTACCGCACAATCAGAGTATTCAGGGCTTTGAGATTGCGGCACTTATGCTGCCAGCCAAGGAGGTCGGAGGTGACTACTATGATATTATCGACACGCCCAACGGCTATAAATGGATTACGATAGGTGATGTGGCCGGTCATGGGGTCGATTCCGGCCTGATTATGATGATGGCCCAAACCAGCATTCTTTCCAAGGTCAACAATGATGGGAACTGCCTCCCTTCGGAAATGCTGAGTTCGGTAAATACGGTAATCAGGGAAAATATCTCGCGACTGGGTTCCGATCATTACATGACCATGATGGCCCTGCGGATCAATGAATCCAACATCACGGTTGCCGGAAAGCATCAGGATGTTATAATATACAGATCTGCCGTAAATAAAACCGAATCCATTTCCGTACCGGGCACCTGGCTGGGGATAACTGATAACATCAAGGACAATCTTACCGATTTAACCTTTGAAATGCACGAAGGTGATATTGCCCTGCTGTTTACCGACGGCATTACCGAAGCCACAGACGGTTCAGGTGATATGTTTAGTCAAATTCGACTCGAAGATGCCCTGAACAGGTATGCCGATCTACCTGTTGGAAAACTGCGCAACAAAATTATCCAAGAGGTTCAAGATTATCAGAAGGAGCAATTAGATGACATTACCCTTGTGGTCATAAAAAAATAGTGGCAGTATCATCAGGGGTGGAAATGAATTCACAGGTCGCTTGGGATAACATACAGCTGAACCTTTTAACGCTCTCGTTTCCGAAGGATATCGAAAGCGCCTATAGCGCGGAAAAATTTGCAAAGTCGCTACGACATGTCCGGATTGCCATGTTGCTGGCGATTTTCTTTTTTTCAGTATTTGGATTGCTGGACGCCTGGATCGTACCGGAAGTAAGACATCAATACTGGTTCATCCCGCTATGCGCTGTTTTCCCCATACGTTTTTCTAATCTTTATTTTCTCCTTTTCTCCCTATTTCCAGAAGTATAATCAGTTCTGCATTGCCTCCGTGGTGCTGGCGGCCGGGTTGGGGATTGTGGCCATGATAATCCTCGTTCCCGAAAACAATTCCTACTATGCCGGGATCATACTTGTTTTTATCTTTGGTTACACCTTCTTCGAGCTCAGGTTCATCTACGCCACGGCGACAGGCATGCTCATCGTGGCCGCCTACGAAATAGCTGCAATCGCGCTGACCAACACCCCGATTCCCATCCTGATAAACAATAACTTCTTTTTCCTTACCAGTAATGTCATCGGCATGTTTGCCTGTTACTCCATCGAACTCTATTCGCGTAAATCTTTTTTACAGGCGCATCTGCTGGAACAGGAAAAAATAAAAGTCAAAGAAGCGAACCGGGAGCTGGGCAATAAGGTAGAAGATCGTACAGCCCAGCTGCTGCGAGCAAACAAAGGCCTCAGACAGCAGATGTCCGAGCGCAAGCATGCCGAGGAACGCTTGCGGGAAAGCCGCGAAAAGTACCGGAATATTTTGGAGACCATGCAGGAAGGCTATTATGAATACGACACTTACGGAAATCTTCAATTCTGCAATGACTCCTTTCTAAGAATCACCGGCTATAGCCGTGAAGAGTTGATGGACAGCCACTATCGTAAATTCACTTATCCCGAAGACGTGAGCAAGGTGTTCCGCGCATTCAATAATGTCTATGTTTCCCAAAAACCTTCGAAGGATTTTGAGTGGCGTATACAGCGAAAAGACGGCGGAAACCGCTACCTTGAGGCATCCATGTCTCCGATAAAAAATGCGGAAGGGCTGCTGCATGGCTTTAGAGGAATCGTGCGGGATGTTACCGAACGTTTTCAGGCCGAAGAATCTTTAAAGGAGGCCTATCAGGAACTGCAGCACACCCAATCCCAGCTGGTTCAATCCGGTAAGCTGGCTTCTATCGGTGAGTTGGCCGCGGGTGTGGCCCACGAGCTCAATCAACCTTTGATGGTGGTGCGGGGCATTACCCAATTTTTGAACCGCCAGATCAAAAAGGACAAAATCGGCATCACCGCCATTGCGGAACAGCTGGAGCCGGTTGAGAGAAATACCAAGAGAATGATGAATATCATCAACCACCTGCGGACTTTCTCGCGGCAGTCCAAGTCAGAGTTTTACCCGGTGGATGTCAACCTGGTGATAGAGGAGTCGTTTCTGATGATAGGCGAGCAACTGCGGGTGCGGAACATAGAGGTGATTACAAACCTTGATTCCGATTTACCCAAAATAAAGGCGACACCAACCAGTTGGAGCAGGTTGTATTGAACTTGATTACCAATGCCAGGGATGCCATAACAGCCAAAAATGGCGACCCGGGAGAAGCAGCGCCTCAAGGGGAGACCATCGAAATCACAAACCGGAAGATCGACTCAGACCCTGGTTTTGTTGGAATTACTGTTAGTGATACCGGAACGGGCATTGAGGAAGAAGATCTCAGCAGCATTTTTGATCCATTCTATTCAACCAAAGAAGTCGGTCAGGGCACCGGCCTGGGGCTTTCTATCAGTTACGGGATCATCAGTGATCATAAGGGTAAAATTGAAGTGGGCCAGACGGGCCCGGACGGCACCACCTTCAGCATACGGTTGCCGATATTTACCGGCCAGGATACAGATAATCACTCCGAAGCGGACCATGCGGGGTAGTAATGGCGTTAAATGGCGGATTGACAGGCCCCTTGCTCGGAACGGGCTGTTATTGTGACGCCGTTAGAACAGCATACAAGACAGGCACAAAAAATTATGAATTCTAAAAAGAAAATTGAACGCGCGCATGAGCGCTATCGGGTTAAGGACGGCACATTTGCCGTTCTCTTTCAAGACTCTTCAAAACTTGGGCACCTTATTGATATTTGCACCGATGGGTTTTCATTCAGTTTCAGTGACAGTCCGTTCATCGACGGCGACAGGGATGGCAGCGCCCTTTTATATTCAGGCCAAATGGAATTACCGGAGGGATTTTCCGAGTTCGACATTTTTATAGTCGACAGCGGTCTCTACCTCGAAAGGATGCCCTGTAGAGTAATATCGGAATTCGAATTGGAAGAGAGCAACTTTTCGGCATCCGTCGCCATGAAGCGCTGCTGTATACAATTTGAAAAACTCGCTCCCAAGCAGGTATCGGATCTGGTATATTTTATTGAACATTGCACTGAAAAGCCAATTTGAGCGCCTAAGCAGCGCTCAAGCACGAGCCGGATCGATGTACGCGCGTCGTAAATGCGGGTGGCGGTCATAGGTGACCGGTGCCATGTGAACATGGGCACTTGAACCAAGATAGCGAGCGTGGCATAACTAATAGATGTTGCTGCGGTGAGTGTTCGATTCAAGGTCGAGGGTGGCTGCGGTGTGAATAGGTTTGACGTCGGCCCCCACCCTGTTCAGATTAACTCTGATAAGGAGAGCTTCTCCATGCACAATAACCTTCTCGTTATTGATGATGAGCCCGATATTCGCAATACCCTCAAAATGGCGCTCAGCCAGGAGGACTATAACGTTTACGCTGCTTCAGGCGGCGACGCGGCCCTTGAAATTCTGCAGCAGCATGCCATTGACCTGGTCATAACCGATATGCGGATGCCGGGGATGGATGGCACCCAGGTGATTCGCAAGGTCAAGGAACATGATCCGGACATTGAGGTCATTGTACTAACGGGACACGCCACCCTTGATAACGCCATCATGTCGTTGCGCCAAATGGGGGCGTATGACTATCTTACCAAGCCTCTCGAGGATCTGGATGAACTCTTTATGGCTGTAGAAAAGGGGCTGGAAAAAAGGCAGCTGACACTCGAAAACCGTGCCCTTCTACTGGACCTCAAGGAAAAAAGGAGGCGCTCGCCAACAAGAACCGGGCCCTTCAAGAAAGCGAATTTCTCAAGCAGGCTATCCTGGATGGCATGTCCAGTACCCTGTGCTTCATTGCGGACCGGGATCTGAAAATTCTGTGGGCCAACCAGGCCACAGAACCGGCGACAAAACTTCCCCTCCAGGAGTTGATCGGCCAGAAATGGCCCGATGTTTGGGGAAAATCCCATGATACCGAAGACAATTGTCCGCTGATCAAAGCCTTCGAGACCGGAAAATCGGAACAGGCGGTCATAGAGTACCCGAACGGAAGAATCCTGGATGTCCGCGCAGAACCGGTACTGGACGACCAGGGAAAACTTCTGGGAGTACTGCGTATTTCTGATGACATTACAGAGCGCGAACAGCAGCGCGAGGCCATGGTGAAAATGGCCAACCTCGAATCCATTGGAACGCTTGCTGCCGGCATTGCTCACGATTTCAACAATTTACTTGCAATTGTTCAAGGGAATGTTGAAATGGCCGAATGGACCGTCGAGCCAGATACGCCGCCGGGTAGGGCCTTGAAGCTGGCCAAATGGGGTTGCTCAAAGGCTCAAAATCTAACCCAAAGGTTTATCACATTCTCCAAGGGCGGGGATCCGGAAATCAATGCCGGAGACCTGGATGCCCTGGTCCTGGAAACGCTGCCGCTCTCGCTGAGCGGCTCAAATGTTAAGTGCACGCCCCATTTTGCTGAAGATTTGTGGTTGGCGGAGATGGATACGACCCAGATGGGTCAGGTAATTCACAACCTGATAAAAAATGCCGTGGAGGCCTTGCCCCAGGGCGGTACGATCGATATCCGGGCAGAGAATGTCTCTGTGTCCCAGGGTGAACCACCGCCGGTTCCAGGGCTGTCATCCGACCGCTATGTCAAGCTGGAGATTGAGGACCAGGGGGAGGGTATTTCTGAAGAAAATATATCCCGCATATTTGACCCCTATTTCTCCACCAAATCGCGGGGCACGCAAAAAGGGATGGGGCTGGGGCTGACCACGGCCAATTCCATAGTCGAAAAACACGACGGGGCCCTGCATCTTGAATCGGAACTCGCTGTGGGTACAACAGCAGTAGTTTATCTGAAAGCATCTCAGGAGAAGCATGCTGACCGTGCTGCCGAGCCTGCGGAGGTGGCGACTCCTGATGAACGGAAAGCCTCGCCGGCAGATTCCAAAAGGGTTTTGGTGATGGATGATGAAGTGCAGGTGAGGAATCTCGCCGAACAGATGCTGAGCTTGCTCGGGCATGAGGTTGAAGCCGTCAGCAACAGTCAAATGGCCGTCATGGCGTACCGGCGGGGCCTGGAATCAAAAAAGCCTTTTGATGTGGTTATGCTGGACTTGACTATCCGCGGCGGTGCGGGAGGCAAGGAGACTCTGCAGGAACTGTTTAAGTTGAATCCGTATGTAAAAGCGGTTGTTGTCAGCGGCTATTCAAATGATCCGGTTATGGCCAATTATAAGGACTATGGGTTTTATGCGGCCCTCCCCAAACCCTTTCTAAAAGCATCTTTAGACGCAGCACTGAAAAAAGCACTGGAACAAGAGGGCTGATCCACAGGGACTAGTCTGCCGGTACTTTATGGTGACGAGCGTGCCGGCCAGCCCAGGGACCCTGGCCAGCCCGGATCTTAAACGAGTGCCTGTCCAATATCAAAAAGCCCCGCTTTAAAAAGGAAACCCTCTTTTTACGTCAGCGTTCAAAGCGTTTTTCTTAATGCGTGCTCAATCCGGACGCGTTTTTCCCCCAGGGCAACTCATATAATCAGAATTCAAAAGCAGTACCCCTGTCGTCATTTTAATTGTAAAAGTCCGTCGGGTCAGCGATTGGCCGACAGCTGTGGACTGATAGTATTCAGTTGCGCAGGCTGCACATGACGCACTTTTTATTACCGCACCCGTTGCAGACTTTTAAGACAATCTGTACCAGCCCGACCGCTGCACAGACCCAGAAAAGGATAAATAGCGGTATATTTTCCAGCAACCAGGGCTGTGGAAAAGCTACGATTACCGCAATCGATAGTGTCAGCCCCATAAAATCTCGAAAGTTATAGGGCGCGTCCTGCCTGCCAGGCAGCAGGCGTGTGAATTGACCGGGAATGATATGTCGGCAGTCGGTGAGCCGGATCTCGCATTTGGCGCAGTAAGCGTATAGAATCAGGGGGACGGTGATTAAAATCAAAACGGCGTAGAAGGCAGCCGCCAATGTATTAACCTGCCAGATGGCAATGAAGCCGATCACAATTGCCAGACCCTCCAGAAGCAGACTGGTCACACCGTGTATTTTGGTGCTCATGGGTCTACCTTTCATCGATGGGACAATCTTCCGCAGTTTTTTCAGACCGGCCCATCAATCAAGCGGTTCATTATTTTGGCCCTATATCAAGAAAGCGCTTTGCCCATCAGTCTTCAGCCTTCGGTCCAACCACCTGAGCATTGCCTCCTCCCAGCAATGCGGTAATCCCATCGGCAACGTCTTTCCAGGTGTCGTCATCGGCAGCCAGCTCAGGTTCGGTGATCATTTGCAGTCCCAATCCGTCGATCAGACCGGTTAAATAGACCGCTGTGCTGGTCACCGGGAGACTCGGATTTATCTTGCCGTTATCTTTGGCCTTTTCAAGGCCATCCGTCATGGCCCATCGAAATTGACCATAGAGTTCGTCCAATGTTTGACGCACCACGGTGCTTTGCCGGGCCACGGCCCAGCCCTCGAAGAAGAGATGGAAGAAATCAGGATCGTGCTTTAAAACATGGCGCAGCGCGCTGACCAGTTGCTTCGCGAAATCAGCCGCCGAACTGCAATTTTCAATCAGGTTAGACACAAGGCGCACGCTGAGCTGCATGTTGTCCCGGATGACCGTTGCCAGCATCTCTTCCTTGTTTTTGAAATAGTAGTGCAGCAGACCGCGGCTGACGCCGGCCTCTACCGCCACCAGGTTGATGGTGGTGCCGGCGTATCCCTTTTGAGCCAATATAGAACGGACAGCTGCCAGAATACGGCGGGATTTTGCATCTGCTGTTTTTGATTGCGGCATGCTTCAAATCCCCGATGAAGGGGAACCATTTCTTGACAAACACCTGGACTTTCAACTAAAAGACAATTTGTTGGACGGCCAGCCAAACTTGTTAGCAGTGCCCTCTGACTGAGTCAAGAATTTTTCCTTGCAGGCACTGCGGCAATCATGAAATATTCTTAGCGATAACAATTGGTATAGAGGTTACCCGGTTCATGCGTACAGATGACGATAATACTCAGAGCACCCTGCCTGTCGATGTAGCAGCTGTCACCCGCCGTATTGCAGCTACCCAGAAGGATAATGGAGAAATACCCTGGAGCGCAGGAGACAAAACCGACCCCTGGGATCATGTCGAGGCCGCTATGGGGCTCACCATTGGCGGTGAATACGGACGCGCACGGCAGGCGTATGAATGGATGCGGCGAATGCAGCTGGAAGACGGCAGCTGGTATTCGGCGTATAGAGGCGGACAACCGGAAGATTGTACCCGTGATACCAATATGGCCACTTACCTTGCGGTGGGACTTTACCACTATTATCTCATCACAGGGGATCGCGGCTTCGTTGAAACGCTGTGGAACACAGTGCGGCGGGCCATTGATTTTGCCCTGACGTTTCAACAGCCCACCGGTGAATTTTACTGGGCCGCGAGCCCGGAGGGTGTGGTGGAAAAAAAGGCCCTTTTAACGGGATCCAGTTCGGTTTTTATGAGCCTGAAGTGTGCGGTATCACTGGCCATTGTGCTTGAAAAAGAGCATACTGGCTGGGTGCGCGCCATGGTGACCCTCAAACATGCCCTGGCCAACCGGCCGCACCTGTTCGATCAATCCAAGTCGCGATTTTCCATGGGTGGTTTCTACCCGGTTCTGACCGGAGCCTTGACCGGTGCAGCAGCCCGGCAGCGCATTGAGGATTGCCTGGAGCGATACTTTGTCGCCGGCCAGGGTGTTAAATGTGTTGATGATGAACCCTGGATCACCATTGCTGAAACCTCAGAGCTCTGCCTGGCTATCGCCGCAGCCGGCGACCGGCAGCGGGCCGCCGGAATTTTCAGCCTGTTGCGGGAATACCGTCACCCCGATGGATCCTATTGGTGCGGTTTTACCATTCCGGAACGGACCATCTGGCCGGAAGAGAAGGTCTCGTGGACCAATGCTGTCGTGCTCATGGCTGCGGACGCGATCTATCGGCTAACCCCGGCCGCAGGTCTTTTCGATCATGATTTTTGGAAAAATGCCGGCCGCGCTTACGATCTGCGGTATGCCGCGCATGGTGATTCAGAGACATCCGTTCCGGCAGCCGTCAACTTCTAACGGGACAAGACATTGCGCAAAGACCATCGTCCATATGTGGTAAAAAGGGCCTACCTCAAATTCCAGAAGTTCTACACCAATCGCTATATCCGTCCCCAGCTGGAATCGTTGGGCAAAGGGTTTGCCTTCATGAAACCCTGGAATGTCCGCCTGTTTGGAGCACCAATAAAAATCGGTGACTATGCTACGGTAATTGCCGCACCGGACAATAAGATCCGCTTGTCGGTCTGGCCGGCCGCTGAAGGTCAGGGCCGCATTAAAATCGGTCGTTACAGCCTGATTTGTCCGGGAGTCCGGATCGGTTCGGCCCATGCGGTGACCATCGGCGATAACTGCATGTTTGCCAGCAATGTTTATATCAGCGATTCGGATTGGCACGATATTTACAATCGGGTGTCCATGGGAACCACAGCCCCGGTGACTATCGAGGAGAATGTCTGGATCGGCGACAGTGCGATCATCTGCAAAGGTGTAACCATAGGAGAAAACAGTATCATTGGGGCCGGCGCGGTTGTGTCCCGGGATATTCCGGCCAATACTATTGCCGCCGGAAATCCGGCTCAGGTGGTCAAGGCGCTCGATCCCTCCGAACAGATGACCAAGCGGGACCAGGTGTTTTCAGATCCGGCCCGTCTGGCCCGCGAGTTCGATATTCTTGATCGGGCGATGCTCAAGGACAATACCTTTTTACACTGGATGCGGTATTTGATTTCGCCCAGACGCGACGATTAGAAACAGTTTCAAAGGGGGCCTTTTGGCCCAATCTCGGCGTTGGATGCAAACTTTAGCACGGAGTGAAGCTTTAGCGCTATCCTCGAAATACTCAAGTATTCCTACAGTTTTCAGTTTGCATCCGCCTTGACCTTGAACCAAAATACCCCCTTTGAAACTGTTACTATCTGGATATAAAAACCATCTGGAGGTCACAAAGATGGCTACGAATGAAGCAAATTCATGGCGAGAGAAGGTGGTTCCGGCCGAAGAGGTGCTTGAGCGGATAAAGCCCGGCATGGGAATATTCCTGGGTACCGGGGTGGCCGAACCCCAGCGGTTGATCGAGACCTTGATGGAAACCGAGGCCCCCAACCTCCAGGATCTGGAGTTGATCCAACTGGTCAGCCTGGGCAAAGCTATTTCGCTGGATTCCATCAAAAGCCACAAACACCGTTTGAAAACCTTTTTTTCCGGCTGGGTGGCCAGCGATGCCATTGCCAGCGGCCGGGTGGATCTGGTTCCCGCCCGGTTTTCCGGAATACCCCACCTCATCGCCTCCGGTGTGATCAATATCGATATTGCCTTTATCCAGGTCACGCCGCCGGACGATGCAGGCTATTGCAGCCTTGGCGTGGCAGTGGACGTTGCCCGGCAGGCCATGGACCAGGCCACGCTGGTGGTGGGCGAGATCAATCCCCAGATGCCGGTGACCTATGGCGATACATTTGTCCCGGTTTCTGATTTCGACCTGCTGGTGGAAAGCAACCGGCCATTGATCTGTTTTGATCGCTGGCCGCTCGATGAGGCCTTTGACCGGGTCGGGGAAAATGTGGCCTCCCTGATCGAAGACGGCAGCTGCCTGGGATTTTCAATTGGCCCCGTGTTTGAATCATTGGGCCGCCACCTTGTGCACAGGCGCAATCTGGGCATTCACTCACCTTTTGTAACCGATGCCCTTATGGACCTGATTAAGAGTGGGGCTGTTACCAATCGTTACAAGGAAGTGTGGCGGGGTAAATCACTCGCTTCCTATGCCTTTGGTACCAAAGAGATGATTCAGTGGCTGCACCACAATCCTCTGGTGGAGTTCCAGGCCGTCGACAAGGTCTGCAGCCCTTTGCAAATAGGGCGCAATAAACGCTTTGTTGCAGTTTTGCAGGCCCGTAAAGTAGATCTGTCCGGCAAGATTGCCCTGCATGTCAGTAAGGGCAACCTGGTGATGGGGCCAGGCGAAGTTGCCGATTCCCTGAACGGGGCCGAAATCTCGCGGGGCGGTAAAACCATAGTTGCGCTAACCAGCCGCAACTTACAAGGGGAGTCCAATATACTGATATCACTTGATGAATACCCTAACCAGTTGGGCCAAAATCACTCTCTGGACCTCATGGTGACCGAGTATGGCGTCGCCAACCTTGCCGGTCGAACCATCCGCGAACGGGCCCAGGCCCTTATCGATATAGCCCATCCCGACGACCGCCAGGAACTGGTGGAGAAAGCCAAGGCGAAGAACATCATCTACAAGGACCAGATCTTTCTGGCTGATTCCGCCTATCTATATCCCGAAGAGGTGGCCACGGAACACCTATTTAAGAATGATACCAAGGTACGCTTTAGAGCGATACGGCCATCGGATGAAGAACAGATGCGGCGGCTTTTCTACCGGTTTTCTGACGAGGCGGTCTATTACAGGTATTTTACCTCCATCAAGGCCATGCCCCATGCCAAGATGCAGTCCTATGTGAACGTGGACTACCGGGTCGCGCTCTCCATTGTCGGCCTGGCAGGCGAACCGGGCCAGGGCCGCATCATTGCCGAGGCCCGTTATGTCAAGACCGGCTCGCAGCCCTATGCAGATGTGGCCTTTGTCGTGGATGGCGAGTATGAGGGGCTCGGCATCGCGACCTACATGCTGACGATGCTGGTAAAGCTTGCCAGGGACCGCGGCATCCTTGGTTTTACCGCCGACGTGCTGGCTTCCAACAAGGGCATGATGCGGGTGTTTGAAAAGAGTGGTCTTTCCGTTGAAGCCCGTCTCGATTCAGGGGCGTACGAATTGACCATGCCCTTTCACGCTTCCGTATCTGAATAAGGAGGACACTTGGAACTTGTGCAGAGTCTGTTGGGGCTGGCTGCGTTTGTAAGTCTGGCCTGGGTGATCAGCGAAAACCGGCGCAAAGTCAATATCCGGGTGATCATTGTAGGGCTGGTTATCCAATTGGTAATCGGCGTTCTGCTGCTCAAACTGCCCCTGTTCAGGGATTTTTTCCTGGCATTGAACCGGATGGTGCTCTCCCTGGAGGAGTCCACCCGAGCCGGTACGGCCATGGTGTTCGGTTATCTTGGCGGCGGTCCGCTGCCGTTCGACGAAAAATTTCCCGGATCCAGTTTCATCCTGGCGTTTCGGGGACTACCCCTGGTACTGGTCATCAGTGCGCTGTCCGCCCTGCTCTTCCATTGGAAAATCCTGCCGTGGGTCGTGCGGGGATTATCACGCGGAATCGAAAAAACCATGGGCCTGGGCGGCGCTGAAGGTTTGGGCGTTTCTGCCAATATTTTTGTCGGTATGGTCGAGGCGCCCCTGTTCATCCGGCCCTACCTGGGCCAGATGACCCGCAGTGAGCTGTTTACCCTGATGACCAGCGGCATGGCCACCATTGCCGGGACCGTGATGGTGCTCTACGCAAGTATATTGAGCAGGACCATTCCTGATATAATGGGCCATATCCTGACCGCCTCGATCATCAGTGTACCATCAGCGGTGCTCATTTCTAAAGTTATGGTGCCGGAAACCGGTGCACCTACGCCCGGAAATGTCAAAATTCCACAGACCGCCAACAGTGCCATGGATGCCGTCACACGCGGTACGGTGAGCGGCGTGCAGTTGCTTATCAACATTATCGCCATGCTGGTGGTCCTGGTGGCCCTGGTCCATCTCACCAACCTGATGCTGGGACTGCTGCCGGATATGGGTGGCCGGGCTCTCACCCTGCAAAGGATTCTGGGTGCCCTCATGGCGCCGGTTGTCTGGCTGATGGGGGTTCCCTGGGCCGAAGCCACCACCGCCGGAGCACTCATGGGCACCAAGACCATCCTCAATGAATTTCTGGCCTATCTCGATTTGAGTAAGCTGCCGCCCGACGCCCTGGCAGACCGCAGCAAACTGATCATGACATATGCCATGTGCGGGTTTGCCAACCCGGGCAGTCTCGGTATCATGATTGGCGGTCTGGGTACCATGGCCCCTGAAAGGCGCGACGAGATCGTGGCCCTCGGATTTCGGTCCATTGTCGCCGGAACAATGGCTACCTGTATGACCGGGGCGGTTGTCGGCCTGATCGGTTAGTGGAAAATCTTTCCTGAAATTTCGAATACACGTACTATATTAACTGTAAGGTGGTGATTTGAGGCTTTTTTGATTAATATTGAGTTATATCCTCCGCCCCTGGCGGTGGACCCGGGGCGGCTCAACCGATCCGGAGAGAAAGCTGTATTCAAATCATGATTGTCGCAGGCCTGTAAGATATTAATATCTTATTAGTATCTTGTTCATTTTCTTTCATGTGAAAGAAAACGAACCAAAAGAAAACGCCCATAAGACGCGGCCCTGCGGGCTGCCCTGCGCTTCTCGGAAAGGGCGCGCTCAGCACAACTCGCTGCGCTCAGACAAGCACTTCGCCCTAAGCTAAATTATGGTCGCCCTTTCCTGCGATGCTCGGCGCGTCTTAAAGGGGGGAGTTCAAAACCAGAATCAAATTCAGCCCCTTTGAGGGGGCTTTTTGATGCTTACCGTTTTGTAGGTGGCATATCACTGACGCGCAGCAGGGTTGGAAAGGAGTGTACCATCCATGAAAGTGTATACCGGCAGCGGGGATCGGGGTAAAACCAGCCTCTTCAGTGGTGAGCGCATTTCAAAGAATGATCTGCGAATCGAAGCCTATGGAGACGTGGATGAGCTGAATTCCGTCATAGGCGGCCTGATCGCCGGTTTGCCGGAGGCCCTGGAGCCTCTAACCGATGAACTTACACGGATCCAGGGAGATCTTTTGGATGTGGGGGCCTGGCTGGCCACGACGCCAGGCTCTGCGGCCGTGGAGATGTTGTCGCCGTTCAAACCTGAAAAGGTGGCCTGGTTGGAAGCCGCCATCGACCGGCTGGACGAGAACCTACCGCCCTTGAAAGGCTTCATTCTGCCCGGAGGCCACCCTGCGGGTGCGTGGGCTCACATAGCCCGAACCGTCTGCCGGCGTGCAGAGCGGCATGCGCTTAAGGTTGCCCCGGTCCCGCAGGATGAATCAGCCCGAATGATTCTGACCTATCTCAACCGGCTGTCCGACTACATGTTCGTGTTGGCCCGTTATTGCAACCAGCAAACCGGTACTGCGGAAACGCTCTGGGAAGCAGTACGGACGAAAGATACCACGTCATGACCCACCGTTTTAAAACTCCGCTGCTCGCCCGCAAATGGCTTACGGATAACACGATCGAACTGCGTCTTCAGCGGCCCGAGGGATTTACATTCCGACCCGGTCAATATATACGCTTGTACCTGGCTGACCTGGAACGGGACTACTCGCTGGCTTCCGGCCCCCAGGAATCGGAGCTCCGCATGATTGTCCGTGTGTTTCCCCGGGGGGGCATATCGGCCTTTTTAAGTACCGTCGAAATAGGACAGCCGTTGTCCTTTAACGGGCCCATGGGCTACTTTGTGTTTCGTGCATCAGAACGAACGCCGGTTTTTGTGGCCACCGGTACCGGGGTTGCTCCCTTTGTGGCCATGAGCAGGGCTGGTTTAAACGGTTATATTTGCCTGCACGGTGCCAAGGATCAACAGGGTCTGTTATATCGCCGGGACCTTGAGGAAAGAGCCTCGCGCTACGTGTCCTGTCTCACAGGATCAGACCAACCCGACAAGTCCGCATTCGCGGGTCGGGTGACCACGTATCTACAGCGCCTGGATACCGGCCGCGCCTATGATTTTTATTTATGCGGCCATCAGGACATGATCCATGACGCGTTCGGGATCATTGATGAACGCTTTGCCGAGTCCCACATCCATTCCGAAGTCTTTTATTGACGCCTTGGGATAACCACTTATGTTTTAAATAGGGCGTGCGTACCCGCGCCTACTTTTATAGAGACTTCATATCATGAGAGGGGGTCTATCATGATTGATAAGCATACCATCTGCCAAGCCATTCGAGACATATACCCGGAAATCGGTGAATGTGGGATCGACTTAAAGGTTGGATACGATGAGGAAAATGCCGCCTGGGTGGTGGAATTAAAAAAAGGTTACCGCACACTCAAAACATTTATTGATACATCCGATACAGACGCCTGCATCACAAAAGAAAACTGTATCGGACTTGGGATAGATATAGCCCAACTCAAGGATATGGAAAATTGCACCAGTGCGATGGCCTAAAATTTCAGGCGTACTTTTTCAGACTCTGTTGCGTTTTGTTAAGGCAGCATAGCACTTTACCTTATGTTAAATTGATACATACGGCTTCAATATTCACTGATTAAATGCTATTTCTCACCGCTTGCTTATCCTTCAGGTGGTCATGCACGATACCTGAGGTCGTTTTGTGGACCGGTTGGGAGCATTGGACTCAATAGCCACTGCTTGCGTTTAAAGCAGACCATACTTCGCTTCGCTATTCTACAGTGTCCGGGCATTTTCCGGCTAAAAACGATCGGCCGGGAAAGCCTGTGATTCTATTAAAACTAAATACAGATACGCCGGGCTTCATGACTACGTAAGGCTCTAAGTGCATAATATTCCAACAGGTTTACCCCTCCTGCCGCGTCGTTTTTCAACCCTTCCCAGCAAATAAATTTGCAAAACCTTCCAATCTGTGTAATCAATATAGATTATATTATCGGGCGATTAGGAGTTTTCCAGTTTCCTTGAAGTGGTTATCACCATCAACCCTCAGGAAACCACCTGTGTAACCCTCCCCCTATTTTCACTGTTGTTGCTGCGTAGAATTCTCTCAATAAAAAGTTCTATCGGCCGATCTATACTTAAGAGCACCTAAAATATAACGTTTACAATCTGGCGAACACACACACGGCTGTGATCAATCCAGGTGGCCAACAGAGGCATAGCCTGATGACGTGGCAATTTAGCGACCAGTTGAGCCGAGTTCAAAGGCCGATACTGATCAACAGTTTTTTGAGTTTACGACCATTTCTTTCAAACCGAAAACGTATTTACAACTGAACAGCCCCTATTTCAGGTGCCGTTCAACAGAATACAGGGGTTCTGACTATGAAACTGATGAGTTTTATTGGAATGTTTGTGTTCGGATTGACGCTGGTACTCCTCAGCAGCAATACCGCCGCTGCCGGTGCCATTTCGAAGCGGGCGTTTATTGTCCACAGCTATGAAAGTAACCACGTTTGCGGAGTTCCACAGGGAAACGGTATTGAAAGTGTTCTGCGGGAGCATTTTGGGAGCAGTCTTACGGTCGAAGCGCAATTCATGGATACCAAAACGACCAACAGCACAGCGGAAAAAATGCGGGCCGAAGCCCAACACGTGCTGCTCGCCATAGAAGCATTCAAACCGGATATCGTATTTACCATTGATGATAATGCTTTTCGCGAAGTTGGTCTTGGTCTGGCAGGCAAGCCGTTTCCGGTGATTTTTTCCGGAATGAACGGCCAGCCGGCCGCTTACAATAGAAAAGTATCCTTTTTAGATGGTGAAATGCGCCCCGCGGAAAATATTACCGGTGTTTATGAGAAGCTGCATTTCCGGACCGCACTCGACGTCATGCGGGGGGTGGATCCGGAGTTGAGACATGTGGTGGCTTTACTTGATAAAAGTCCAACCGGCAATGCCATAAAAGTCCAGATGCAAAAGGAACTCCAGGAGGAAGGATCCAATATCCAGGTCACCTTCAGACAGGTAGGTACCGTCACAGAATACCTGAATGAAATTGATAATATCAATCGGGATAGTGCTATCCAGGCCGTTTACCCTGTCGTGCTCAGCGTCAAAACGGAGCAGGGCGAAAGTATTGGGTTCCGGGATACAATAAAAACGTTCATCCTCAAATCCAAAAAACCGGGCATGGCACTCAACTTCATGTTTGCCCGTTTAGGACTATTTGGGGGCGCTTCGGTGGATTTTGGGGCCATGGGGCGCCAGGCTGGGCGGATGGGTGTCAAATTGCTGGAGGGAGAAAGCATTCGGAACCTTTCAATCGAGACAGCGCATGAATATTTGATTACCTTCAATATTGCCCGGGCGAGAATGCTCAACATCTCTATTTCCAACGAAATGATCGGCGCGGCGGAAATTTTTAGCCGGATGGAAATTTTGCCGTCAGATGAACAGAGCGACAAACACTTGAGTCTACGCATCAAATAATCACACGCACCGCGCGAGCCCTATTTCGGCTTTACCCGACAATAAAAATATGACGACGGTTAATTTTAAAAACTCTATTGCTTTCAAATTATCCATAGCAATTCTCTTTATGCCTGTCCTTTTCACCATGGCGGGATTTTTTCTTTTCCAGCAAATTGAATCGCGCCGAATCAACCGCCATTCCGAGTTAAAACTGCGGCAGCTTGAGAAGGTGGCCGCCGCGCTGATGGTCAATTATCGTCAGACCTTCAAAGAAAGAACCTTGCGCCTGGCATCGGACAATCAGATAATCGTGCCCTATAAGCTTAATGTTCAATTTCAGCTCAATTCGCACCTGTCTGTTATGAGTGCGCAAAATGATCTCGAGACCCTCGCCGTCATCACGCCGGAAGGGAAGATCGCTGCGTCTGCCGGGGAGATCCAGTTTAAGGATATCCACGAAACCAGCTATCTGAAAGAATTCAATCTGGCACTTGCGGCCGCGAATAGCACTTTTTTCTGCGCACTGCCGTCAAAGCAACTGGGCCTCGCCTCTTTTACCCCGGTACTATCCGGACGCAAGGTGATTGCAGTGCTCTATTTGACTAAATTCGTCAGACTGGAGCATGCTTTTTACAACTGTGTGTTGATGAGCAATGGCCGCATACAATCTGTAAGTAGCAACGCGGCTTTCTTAAAAGCGTTGGCACCGGAAATCACTGCACAGGCCGACTTTGCGCGGGTAAACCTATCCAATGAAGAACTCTTCGTTTCGAAAATACCCATCCCCGGTATAGTAGAGCCGCACAGCTATTTAATTGCGGGATATGATGAACGGGAGACATTCGAAGAGCAAAGGGATATCGCCCTGCGCGCGGGAATTTTCAGTTTGGCCGTTTTCCTGGTAATGGTTTTTTATGCATTTATTTTAAGTAAAAAAATGACCAGGCCGATATCTGGCCTTGTGGATATATCAAAGGCAATTTCATCAAACAGCAATGATGTCGCATGGCTAAATCCGCGCAAAGATGAAATTGGTATATTGAGTGAATCTCTCAAAACCATGACAGAAGCGCTACAAGCTACCATCCAAGAGCGCCTGCATGCCGAGAATGAATTAAAAGAGAGTGAGGACAAACTGCAGAGCATATTCAAAGCCGCCCCCACGGGCATTGGTTTTGAAAAAGATCAGGTTCTGGAAATCGTGAATGAAAAACTCAGCGACATTACGGGGTATACCTCCGAGGAATTAATTGGAAAAAGCGGCCGGCTGCTCTACCAGAGTGCGGAGCAATATGAGCATGTCAAATATTTAAAAACTTCGCAGATTAAGAGCAGCGGCACGGGTACCGTTGAAACAAAGTGGCGGCGTAAAAATGGTGAAACGATAAATGTCCTGTTTAGTGCAACGCCTATAGATCGGATGGACCTCACGCGGGGGATCGCGTTTACGGTGTTGGATATTACTGACCTGAGAAAAAAGGAAACGGCATTGTCGGAAAGCGAGCAAAAATATCGGTCCACCATGGATGCCATGAAAGACCTCGTTTTTGTCTGCTCACATGATTACAGGATTGAATACATGAATGCCGCCATGATTGACAAGATCGGCCGCAATGCCATTGGTGAAGAATGCCATACTGTGATTGAAAACTTCATGGATAAGTGCAAATGGTGTCCCGGTGAAAAGGTCCCGGCAGGGAATTTCGGGGAGCAGGATATTAGAAGCTCAAAAGACAGTTGCTCCTACCACATCTCGCACACCCCCATTGTTCACGCGGATGGTACGGTTTCGAAAATGGCTGTCTTCAGGGATACCACCGATCTGAAAAAGATGGAAGAAAGGCTTGTCAAGGGACAAAAGATGGAATCCATAGGGACCCTGGCGGGGGGGATCGCCCATTATTTCAACAACATTCTTTTTCCTATTCTGGGCTATGCAGAGTTGCTGTTGATGCAGGTTTCCGATGACAGCCCCTTAAGAAACAGCCTGCAGGAAATTCTGGCCGGCGCGACTCGAGCCCGGGAGCTGGTAACTCAAATCCTGACCTTCAGCCGCCAGACAGAGCATGAGTTAAAGCCTGTAAATATCTGTCTCATCGTTGAAGAGGCCTTGAAGCTTATTCGTTCTTCGCTGCCCGCCACCATTGCCATCCAGCAGGTGATCGATCACAAATGCGGCAATGTCATGGCGGACGCCACTCAGATTCACCAGGTGGTAATGAATCTGGTGACCAATGCCTACCATGCCATGTTGGAGCAAGGCGGTCAGCTGACGGTTAGTTTGAAGCAGATGGAATTGCCGGAGGAGGTGCTCGATGGCCCGATTTCCAATCACGATACGTATGTTTGTCTTTCCGTGTCCGATAGGGGTACGGGAATTGAATCTGAAGTGCTGAGCCGGATATTTGACCCCTATTTTACCACCAAAACAGCAGATAAGGGAACCGGTTTGGGGTTGGCGGTTGTGCAGGGAATTGTGGAAAAGCACCGCGGCCACATTCTTGTCAACACCCAAATCGGCCATGGTACCGAATTCCAGGTTTTTCTACCGATTCTCAAAACCAAGGCTGACTTTTTACGCAAGGTTGAACAGCCGCCCCTTGAAACAGGCAATGAGCACGTACTTCTGGTTGATGACGAGCCCGCCATAGTGAAAATGATTAGACAGATGCTGGAAACGATGGGTTATGAGGTAACAGGCTGCACAAACAGTCTCGAGGCATTGAGAATCTTCAGCGCCAAGCCGGAGAAATTTGATCTTGTGGTTACGGATATGACGATGCCCAACTTGACCGGAGATCAATTATCTATGAAATTGATGGAGATCCGCCCGGACCTTCCGATTATCCTCCTGACCGGTTACAGTGAAACGATTTCCCGCAACGAGGCTCTGTCTATAGGGGTCAAAGAGTTTATGATGAAGCCGGTGATAATGCAGAAGCTTTCCGTTGCCGCCCGCAAGGCACTTGGTAAACAATTACCGGTTAACTGAGAGTTGGATGGCTGCAGGTGAAAACCACGGAGTCGGGTATCCGGAGTCCGGGGTCTGAAAAGCTATTAGGTTTAAGGTATAAGGTAGAAGGAAAACCAAGGTGCCTGACGTCCAGACTTAGTAGCCCCCGCTCTTGACGGAAGGAGTTGGGAGCGGGTGATGGTCAACAGCGAAGCACCCGCCCGGCTTTGACATCACTTATGTAGACACCATCCCGGACGACCTGCTGACCATTCATAAATACATGTACAATCCCTTCAGGTTTTTCCGACGGCTCTTCAGGATCGTCATAATTGTAGCCCACAGCTTCAGGATCAAAACAAACGATATCCGCAGCTTTGCCTTTTAGCAGGGTTCCCGTGTCTCGCAGACCAAAGCGCTCTGCTGACGCACCGGTCATGCGATGGACGGCGTTTTCAAGGGAAAACAAATTTTTCTCACGTACATAGGTGCCGAGGATTCGCGGAAAAGTCCCCACTCCCGCCGGGTTGGGAAACCCGGCGGCTTTGACCAATGCGTCGGTTTCGAAGAGGCAATAGTCTTTGGCCAACACCTCTTCCAGAGCCGTTTCATTTTCGGAGTCGCCACTATATGTGTGAAAAAGCATCAGGGTGGCCCCGTTGCTTTTTTCCGCCAGCTGCATCATGGCCTCGAAAGGTGAACAGCCCCACTGGCGGGCTATGGCGGGCAGGCGTAAACCATTAATATCCGCATGTTCCTCGAGGGCCGCATCCATGACCTGGAAGTCTTCATAGCCAAATCCGACCAGTTTGAATCCAAGGGCCAGTTCGATCTTCAACCGGGCCCGGAGAAAAGGGCTGGCAAAGGCCCCGGGAATCTTTTCAAGGAACCAGAAGGGTATCGGCGCCAGGATGGTGGTGTTGCCGCAGGTATAGGGAAACGCGTCGACCATGACGTCCAGACCTCGCAAACGGGTGTCTTCCACCAGTTCTAAACATTCGTCTGCGGTTGACCAGCTGTTGCGGCCTACAAAAATAAAGTGTGACAATTGCAGCTGCATACCGGTCTCTTCCGCCAGGGAAATGGCCTCCTTGAGGGCGCGGACATTGTGTGCGGAAAGCGAGGTTAACGGGTAGCAGGGCGACAGTTTCGACAACGCCTTCAGGTGAATCGTCACCGGCTTGCCGACCTGGGCGGCCGTTTTGCAAAAAGCAGCCAGTTCCCCCTGGGAGGAGAACATCCCTGGATCGTAACCCAGCCCGAAGCTGAGACCGCAGGCGCCTTCGTCCAGGGCCCGGCGTGTGTTGGCCAGGCTGTCGTCCAGGTCCGCTGCCGGCATTTCACCACGATCGATTTTGCTGGTAACATAGCGTACAGCAGCATGTCCGACCAGTTCGGCCAGGTTGACAATAGTGCCGTTCTCTTCGATATGACCCAGGTATTCGTCCATGGACTCCCAACGGTATTCAAATGGGCCGGCCTTGACGATGGTGGCCAGAATTTCGGTCCTGGCCACGGCAGCCGCAGTCATCGGGGCCGGCGAAATCCCGCAGTTGCCGGCCACGACCGTTGTAATTCCCTGTTCAACCAGGCATTTCAGTACCCGGGGATGCTCCTCCCAGGGCAGGACCCAGTCGGCATGGGAGTGCATGTCGATGAATCCGGGGGCGATGACCAGCCCTTCGGCATCGACTACCCGGTCGGCCGCGGGCACCTCAGTGGTAGCCGCAATGATATCGGAAATTTGATTGTTCTCCACGAGGACGCTGCCGACGATTGCCGGTCTACCGGTGCCGTCTATGATTGTTCCGTTTTTGAAAAGAGTCGTGGTCATATAATCTCCCTGAGATGAGTTCGCTAAAGAGAAGGGGCCGCCATCATGCCTATCTGTAAATAGGGGAATTTGTCAACTGATACGGTCGCTTGTATTGAAATGAGGCTGAAGCATTTCCACGCGTGCTTTGCAGTTAGCCACTGAAGAAAGCGTTCCAATACGAGATAAAGCATGTTAGGATCAGTACATTCCGGATCATGAACCAGTTACCCTTTTGGTGCTGCAGATAATGACAGGGAGGCAGTGATGAGTTTGGAAGAAAAATACAAGACCGTCGTTCTTTGGCAGGATATTCAGCACCAGCAGCTTGTGGATCTACTGGAAAAGTTTGCGGACAACAATGAAATGGGCCAGGAAATGTTTACCTACACACTGGGGTTTCTGGTTATGTATGTAAATCACCATTTCAATCTCGAAGAAGAGTACATGCAGGCCTATAACTTCCCCGATCTGGACGGCCATAAAAAGGAACATGCCGAATATGTTCAGCAGCTCAAGGATTTTCGGCAGGCCCACCCGCAATATTCCAAAGAGGCCGGCGATGTTTTGATGAAGACAATCCTGACGTGGATCTTGAATCACATCATGGGGGCGGATCAGAAACTCGGAAAGTTTATTTTGACTGAAGAACGGCGGCGGCACCTGTAAGGCTGCCCATTTCAAACAGTGGTTCCGGATCGATTACCACCCCCTGAATGCTGACAGACAGATGCAGGTGCGCGCCGGTCACTCGGCCGGTAGCACCCGACTTGCCGTATGTCTGGCCGCGCTCCACCCATTCCCCCGCCTTTACCATTACCTTGGACATATGCATCGCCATGGATACCACCCCGTTGCCGTGATCGATCACCACTGTATTGCCGGGCAAGTAATATTCCCCAACCAGCACTACTTTGCCCGCTGAGATGGCATTTATAGGTGTACCCTCCGGTGCCCGGAAATCCAGGCCGGTGTGTCGCCGTTTGGTTTCGTTGTTGAAGGTGCGTCGCAGGCCGAAACGGCTCAGCATGATGCCCTCGACCGGGCGGTGGAACGGAATTTCCCAAAAACGCTGCGGCGAATTGGTGCGCAAGGCACCTTTCATGGCGGCCAGTTCGCGTTTGATCCGGCCGTGGATCTCTTTGGGCGGCTTATTCATATTGGGGGCGACCGAGAGCGCCTCGCGGGGAAACACTTTGGGGAGAATCTCGATGAACTTTTGGTAGGTTCTGTTGCGGCCATCGACCCGGGCGCGGACCTGAATGGACCGCACTCCCGGTTTTGCATGCATGCCTGTTCCCAACATGGTCAGGGCGGAATAAGTGTCTGCAGCATAGACAATCGAGGGCCGGATGACGCGCTCGGACCATTCGATTTCGACGCCTTCCAATTTTCCAGGGGATGACAACTCAACCAGAAACGGCGAGCCGACAGTTACAGCCTGTGGGACGACGAGCGTTGCCGGCTGATTAGAAGCCGCCGTACCGGTCATGGGAAACAGCAAGCCAATGGCAGCTAAGATTATAGAAAGATGGATGAAAGTGAACTGTCTATAGATAGTGGGTGCTTGCATGCAGATATTCGAGGTCCGGAGTTAAGTCACTTCTAGCTCATATCAGACACTATTATAGGAAGCCATTGATAGTTTCTAACGAACTATTTGTTTAAGTATGCGCTTGCCATTCTCACTAAGTCCCAGGCTGTCGATTTCAAGGGCCAGCTGCTTCACACTGCCGTTGCCGCCGGCATAACCGTTGAGCCGGGCCACAGCCGTGGAGTTGATGAAGTCTTTGTTTTCGGGATAAATCCGGGACATCTCCGAAGTCAGGCGCGACTGTCGCTTAAGCATGTATTTCTGGTGGTAATTTTCCGCCAGGGTAAAGGAGCGCAGTGGCGCCACCGGCGTGCGAATGGTACGGCCCATTTTTTCAGCCATAGCGGCTTTCGAGGCTTTTCCGACTTTTTGCTGTTCGTCATCGTGATAAAAAACCGCGTTCATGTACTGGCGCATCCAGCTTTTGCTGGTTGGTTTGTGACTTCCCCAGAACACGGCGAGAAGATCCGCATAGCTGATCGCCCTGGGATCGTAGTCCACTTGAACAGCCTCGGTATGATCACCGATATTTCCGTAGTCCGGATTCTCCTTCTCGCCGCCGGCGTATCCCACCCGGGTTCGAATAACACCTTCGAGCATCCCAAACTGGGATTCGATGCCCCAGAATCACCCGAGACCAAAGGTGGCAGTTTTATATTCGGCCGGCGTAAGCTTGTCGATGGCCGGCAGCATATCTGTTCTTTGGATAACTTGATCTTGTGCGTACATTTTATGGTTCCCGGTATTTCTGTCCGGCTGAGCTGCGGAAGACTCGCGGTTCTGGTTGCAGGCGGTGAGCAGCGCCATCAGGGCCAGCACCGGTAAAACCGTTCCCAGCCAGGCAAAATGGTTGCTAGACTTCATTATACCCCCACTTTCAAGCTCACTGAGCTTTGATTTCTGTATGAACGCAAAATAAGACCGATTTTGGAAATGTCTGCCCTAAAGTTTTTCTAAAACAATTCCAGACAGGTAGATCATTGCCGGTATCGCGTGTGTAAAAAAGCTATAATGCGGCATCTGTAAAACAATTGTAAAACCGCCCTTGGTCGTTGCCCTGGCAATACAATCCAGCATATCCTGTTGCGGTTTTACGATTCACAGGAAACGGACCCTAATTCGGCTATAAGCGACACCAGAGGAACATATGAATTCTCCTGAACTGCGTATCGGCGATTTGATCTGTGAAACACCTATTGTTCAAGGCGGCATGGGCGTAGGCATCTCCATGTCCAGCCTTGCCTCCGCGGTAGCCAACCAGGGGGGGATCGGTGTTCTCTCGGCGGCTATACCTGGTTTCATGCAGCGGGATCTGAAGTCCAATATGCGCGCGGCCTGTATTCGCGGGCTGCGCGATGAGATAGCCAGGGCCAGAAAACAGACCGACGGTATCCTCGGGGTCAACATCATGGTGGCGTTGACCAATTATGCCGATATGGTGAAGGTGTCCATTGAAGAAGGTATCGACATAATCTTTTCCGGTGCCGGCATGCCGCTGTCCCTGCCGGAATACCTGCCGGACGGCGCTAAAACCAAGCTGGCGCCCATAGTCTCATCCGGACGAGCGGCTAAGCTGATCTGCAAGAAATGGTGGAATCGGTATGAACGACTGCCGGATGCCGTGGTTGTGGAAGGTCCCATGGCCGGCGGCCATCTGGGCTTTAAAGCCGAGCAACTGGATGACCCGGCCTATGTCCTGGAAAAGCTCGTACCCGAAGTCATTGCCGCCGTGGCACCTTTTGAAAAAGAGCATGGCCGGACGATACCGGTGATTGCCGCCGGCGGTATTTTTACCGGCGGCGACATTCATAGATTCCTGGCAATGGGGGCTGCCGGGGTGCAGCTAGGTACCCGTTTTGTCGCCACAGACGAATGTGACGCCGCCCCCGAATTTAAGAATCTGTTTGTGGATGCGGCCGAGAACGATATCGTCGTAATAAAAAGCCCGGTAGGCATGCCTGGACGGGCCATCCGCAACCGGTTTCTGGATGGAGTTAAGAAAGGCGCCAAAAACCCGGCCAAATGTCCCTATCATTGTATCCGCACCTGTGATCCGGAAAAAAGTCCCTACTGCATTGCCATGGCGCTGACCAACGCCCGCAAGGGAAAATTCGCTTATGGATTTGCGTTTGCCGGAGAAAATGCACATCGTGTGAAAGAGATAGTACCGGTAAAGGTTTTGATGGATGAACTGATGCAGGAATTCGAAACAGCAGCACGCAGCCGGCAGCTGAATTAGACACCAGGTTTTTCTTAAAAGCCCCTCCGTTTTGCCCCGGATGGCCCTCCCTGATTCGACACCAGTACCCATACGCCAATTCCATCTGATTTCAGACAAATACTCAACTTGACGGAGAGGTAGGGATCAGGTATTTGAATCCCTTGGAACAAAGCGCAGCAGGGGAATAAGTAGATGACAATCCCGGAACATTTTGAAAACCAGTCGATCTTATTGCTCGTCGCCGGGCTTAAGGGAGCCATAGGCACTACGCTGGCGACAGCGGTCGCAGCCCTGCGGGCCGGTGACAGGTCTGTATCCAACGGCCTGACAACCACCGAGAAATTTACCGACATCCTGCCGGTTGAGGCCTTGCATGTGGCCGGCTGGGACACCCGTCACTCGACTCTGGTCGACTGTGTCCGACAAAGCCGGGTCCTGCCGAACCCTGTTCTGGAAACCTACGAGGCGGCTCTGGCAGATGTCCCGGTTCTCAAAGCACCCGGAAGCGGCCCCCTTGACAGCCAGGTAGAACAGCTTGAGGCAGATATCGAAGTGCTCAGCAGCCAATTTCCAGGTAGTCGGCCGGTTCTGGTCAACCTGCTCCCTGCGGCCGCCGGAATTGACCCGGATGCAGCTACAGACGCAGCCTCTCTCAACCAGTCCTATGACCCGGAGAAGCTGCCGGATCTGGCCTATGTGCTGGCGGCCATTCGCAGCCGCGTACCGGTGATCAACTTTACCCCCAACCGGGTGGAACTGGATCCAGTGGTGACCCTGGCAGAGGAAGCCGGGGTACCCATCTGCGGTTATGACGGGAAAACCGGACAGACCTATTTCAAGGTAGTCCTGGCCTCGGCCCTCAAAGCCCGCCAATTGTACGTCGATGGCTGGTACAGCATGAACATTCTCGGCAACGAGGATGGCGCCAATCTCATGGTGCCGGAAAAAGCCTCGGGCAAACTCGCAAACAAAACCAACCTGCTTGATGATGTGCTCGGTTACGAAGTGGGCGAGCGCTACGGCCGGCCGACCCACAAGGTCCACATCGACTATTACCCGCCCCGGGGGGACGCCAAAGAGGCCTGGGATGTGATCGACCTATTGGGTATGTTCAACCTGCCCATGAGCTTGCGGATCGATCTGCAAGGCCGCGATTCGATCCTGGCGGCCCCCATGGTGATCGACCTGGCCCGCTGGCTGTTCATGCTGCAGATGATCGGTCGCAAAGGGCTGGTCCCCGAACTGGCGTTCTTCTTTAAGAACCCCCTCGGTGAGAATTCCCCACGGACATTCCAGGATCAGCTGGCCGCTTTGGATGACCTTGAGGCGGAAGTTATTAGCAAAAGTTAGTTAGGCTGAAGACCAGTCTTCGCTCTAAGAGCTACGCCCGGCAAGCATGAAGGCTGAAGGGGCGGCAAAAATCACCGCAAAAATTCTAGCGACAAATCATATTCCTGCATTATATCTATATTTGATTTTGACATTTCCTAACAGCCTTCAGCCTACAGTCTAAACAGCTAAAGGGGTTTTTAATGATTTTCGGCTACAGCACCAACGCGTTTGTAAAATTTTCCCTTCTGGAATCCATCGAAAAGATCGCCAATCTCGGCTTCAAAGGCGTCGAGATCATGGGCGACCGGCCGCACCTTTACCCGCCGGATTTCGGCCCGGACAAAATTGCCGAACTGAAAGCGGTCTTAAATAAGCATCAGCTTAAAATAACCAACATCAACAGCTTTACCCTGTTTGCCGTTGGCGATACCTACCTACCGTCATTCATAGAGCCGGACAAAAAGCGCCGCGATATCCGTGTGCGCCACACCAAAGAGAGCCTGGTTGTGGCCAAAGAATTGGGAAGCGCGTGTATCTCCATCCCCCCCGGTGGCCCACTGGAAGGCATGGATTGGCCGGCCGGGGCGGCCCTGTTCCAGGAAGGCTTGGAACAGGTGATCCCGGATGCCGAATCTCTGGGCATCAAGCTGCTTATTGAACCGGAGCCGGAGCTTTTTATCGAAAACACCGATGAATACAAGCGTTTCATCAAGGATTTTCAGTCGCCGGCCGTGGGGCTGAATTTCGACATCGGTCATTTCTACTGCGTCGGCGAGGACCCTGCCGCCGCCTTCGAAGATCTGTTCGAATGGGTTGGCCATGTCCACCTGGAAGACATTGCCGATACCCGCGTCCACAACCACCTTATCCCCGGCCTGGGGGTAATTGACTATCCCGCTGTTTTCGAGGCTATGAAGCGCCTGGGATACACTGGTGATATCAGCCTGGAGCTTTATCCCTATGTGGATACGCCCGAAGAAGCGGGGCGTGAGAGCCTGGAACATCTGAGGCCGATCTTTGCGTCCTCGGGATTGGACATCGAATAAAGTCTGAATTAGCCGCAGACGAACGCAGACAACGCCGGACGACCTGTCCGGCGTTACACGTCATGCCCTTCGGGCAGGAGATAACCTTAAAAGATCGGAGATCTGAGGTCCGATGTCTGAGGTCCGATCTCCGACTTCTGTCTTCAGGTCTTTCTCGCGAAGCGATGACTAACTGTGCCCGGGCACGTCGGCCGGGCTTTGTCCGCGGATGTCCCGTGAGTGTAGCGAATGGATGGCTAATTATTATTTCCTAATTCCACTTGTGTTATAGCGTGAATCATACTTGCGCAGGTGGTTTTTCATGCCTAAGATTAACGAGTATCCTGTGAAACACGCAATTGAGCCCAATCAAAATGGCTCAGCTCAATGAAACCTTGCCGGGAGGACAATATGAGGCGAACCTTTTCTATCCTTTTGATAATAATGTTCATTGCAGCTCCCGTTTATGCGGCCGGTGATTTCGATCCGAAAACCGAAAAGACCCTGATCGAGATGCTCCGGGAGAATCCTGATGCGATCCCGCTGGAGCCGCGCGATTCCTCCCGCGATCCTCGGACGATGCGCCGCTCCGTCGAGGAACGACAGGGCAACCGGCCGCCCGGTGTGGTTAACCTGCAGCAGACTTACGGCGGGACCGCCTTCATGGGTATTCCGACCTTTTTCAAGGCACCGGTCGCCTTGACCCCCGCCGATCTGAAAGCGGGCAAGGTCGACATCGCCATCATGGGTGCAGCAGTGGACATGTCCACGGGAATGCGGGGAACGGCCTACGCTCCGGGAGCGGTCCGCAATGCTGAGATCTATGCGCCCTGGGGGCAGGGAGAGCTTTTCAAGCTGGCCCACCCCGTGGCAGGCTACATCGACCCTTTCCAGGAATTTAATGTCGTGGATTACGGCGACGCGCCGATCGACATCCTCTCCGGGGAACGCAGCGTGCTCCCGGTCTACGAGATGGTCAAGGAGATTGTAGAGGCCGGCGTGATCCCGTTCATTGTAGGCGGCGATCACTCCCTCATGTATGCCGACGTGGCGGCAATCTCTTCAGTTTACGGCCCCGAGAATATCTCGGTGGTCCACTTCGACGCCCATTTTGACGGTATTCCGCTCGCCATGGGGCACTATCTCTCCCACGGCGCCCCGGTCCGGCGCCTCATCGACGAGGGCCACGTCCTTGGAAAAAACTTCATCCAGATCGGCTTGAACTCGGCCAAGCCCGGCGGGAGCGACCTGGCCTGGATGCGCAACAACCAGATCAAGTTCCATTTCATGGGCGAGATTGACCGTTACGGCTGGAACGAAGTGATGAAGCGCGTGCTGGCCGAACTGGAGGACGGCCCCGAATACGTCTTCATCTCCATCGACACGGATTGCCTGGATGCGCCCTTCGCGCCCGGCATGGGGACGCCCGAACTCGGCGGGATGACCATAAGGGAGCTCTTTCCCATGCTCCGCGCGGTGACGATCGCCAAGAAGGTGGTCGGCGTCGAGCTGGTCGAGGTCAACCCGGTGGTCGATCCTACCTACCTCACACCCTACGTCGGGCTGCGAACCCTGAAGGAAGTGCTCGTGGGTATGGCGATGCGTAAGAAGGGCATCACCGATCCCTTCTACATGGATGCCGATTGGCTCGACCACGGCGCCCCGATCAGGGGCTGGAAGGGGTACAAGAAGAAGTAGGACGAGACCGTCGGCTCCAAAATAAACAAGTAGCCAGTATTATAAGAAAAAAGGCCATCATCGAACAGATAGGTTCGGGATGGCCTTTCTCGTCTAGTGCTAAGATATAATGTAGATGAATATAAGAGGTGAGGTTATGCAACATGATTATGGCGGCTATGTAAAGGCCCGATAAGAGTCAAGCAGATTTAACCCCCAATTTTCTAATTCGGGCCCCATAATTCGCTTCAGTTGCATGCTGCGCCACCTGTGGACTATCAGTTTTTTTCAATAGTGCCGCGATATGCTCTACAGCGCGTGACGCTCCCCCGGCCTTTAAGAAGGCATCTGCGATTCTGGCCGCCGCCGCCCTGCGGGTCAGTGCCTCAAGGGCTGCGCTGTGAAGCCGTTCGGGGCTCAGCTTGTTTTTGGGAATCATGGTACCGGCGTCGCAGATTTCAGCCCGGCGCGCGGTCTCGTTCTGATCGCGGCCCCAGGGGATGACACACACCGGTACGCCTGCCGCGAGTGAGCGCTGGGTAGTGCCCATTCCGCCGTGAGTAATTACCAGATCCACTTTGGGTATGACGGATGCGTGAGGAAGGAAGCGGGTGATACGGACACGGTCGTGGGGTACAACGAATTTCTCGGGATCCAAGGCTGCGGTCGTAACAATAACGCTGCCAGGTTCATCCTGTAACGCGTGGAGCGCTGTTTCAACGATCGCGCCATCTTCTTGAAGCTCTGTAGATACGCTCACCAGTATACGGGGATGCGGCAAATCATCAAGCCAGTCGGGCGGGTCACTGGGCGGCGCCCACAAGCCCGGTCCGATTGCCTGGATGTTCGCGGGCCAAACCGATCGCGGATATTCGAAAGGTTCAGCCGTGCGATAAAGCAACAAATCCGGACGGTGAAACAAATTCTCAATACTTCTTAGGGGCGGTACACCCAATCCTAACCGCAAAGCGTCCCATTGCTTCACAATCCCGCCTATCGTAAACCTCAGCACCGCCCAAAACATATGGTCGCGAAGGCGTCCCATCCAGCCCCGCGGAGGGGGAAAACCAGGGCCGAATGCCGGCGTATCAGGAGAGGGCATCGGCATGCAATAAGGCATGAACATTGCCCAAGGCCGTCGCTTTGCCTCAGCAAAAGCGCTCGCCCCCCAGGAATTGACGTCCACGATCAAAAGGTCAGGGGAAATTTCAGCGCAACTGTCTTGAAGGTCGTCAACTTCGTACGGGGCTCGTTCAAGCCAGCGCGCAAACGCTGATTTGATCTGACTCAGGGGATTGGTGGCTTTGAAGTCTTCAAGGGCCAATGACTCAATTTCAGTAGAGATAGGGCGAAATTCAAGCCCCTCTCCGATGACCCAATTTTGCTCAGATGAGAGCGTCTGTATAACAACACGATGACCTTCCGCCCGCAAAGCAATGGCAATGTCCATCATCGGGTAGAGATGCCCACGTGCAGGGGATGTATAGATTAGAATTGTATTCATGATGCCTCCAAAATACCTCTTACAAGGCGAATCATCACGGCCCTAGCAGCTTTTTTGGAACGCCCCATGTCGAGGCATAGTAGTTTCCATGTGTAAATATCGGTGGCCGCCACAAGGGCATCCGTGATTTCTGGTTTTAGCTCAGGTACAAGGGGCCCGAGCATCGCTTTACCCAATTCCGATGATATTTTCTGCCGTTCTCAACCGCTTGTGATGCAAATGCCTCTCCTGTGCCCGCCTGTTCAATCAGATTGAGTACAAGGCCGCTCTCGGTTTCATAGTGATCCAGCACACTGGAGATTGCTGCGTCTAAATCTCCAGGCTCCGTGTGGCCCCGCTGAGTGTCGACTCTTTCCAAGAACACCTTGGCAACTGCAACAAGGCATCCCTCACGGGAGCCCATGTGCCGCAGTACCGTCTGTACAGTGACGCCGGCGTTATCGGCGATGGCTTGCAGTGTGAGGTCTGTTAGTGAGCCATTTGTCAGCAAACTTTCGGTCGCGGCGATGATGCTTTCTTTGGTCTTGGCGACGGTATTTCTGCGCTTGGTCATGTTATAGGTGCGGGGCATGATGGCCTCATATCAATCTCAAACATATTAATGTTAATTCGATTAACATTAATATGCGCCGATAATTCCTAATGTCAAATATTTTATTTTCGGCCACTGCAGACGGGTGGTTTCAGTCAAGGTGAAGGCGCTTTTTCAGGCCCTTCCTCAAAGCTCTATTAGGTAGGATACCTGAGTCACCCTGGTATGGTTTTTAATATTTAAGCAGTTTGGAACATTGGCAAAAGTCCACATTTAAGATATCTTAAACATATATACAGTTTTACTTGATTTGTGTTATTGCCAAGATAATCTAAAGTTGGCCTTATAGAACGGGATGATCGCAATCAACACGAGAGTTCCGGATAAGGCAAGTGATTGATAAAAGAGGGTAATGCAATATGGCAAAAATACTCATAATAGACGATGATCCGGACATATTGACTGTGCTTCGCGAGATGTTAGAGCGCGAGGGATATGAAGTTGTGACGGCTAATGACGGAGAAAAAGGGGTTAAATGCTATCGGGATAACCCTACCGATTTAATTATTACAGATATCATTATGCCTGAAAAAGAGGGGATTGAGACCATATTGGATCTGCGCAAGGAGTTCCCGGATATCAGGATTATTGCCATATCCGGCGGCGGACGGATTGATGCAACGGATCACCTAATGGTGGCCAAACATATAGGTGCGCAATACACGCTTACCAAACCGTTTGAAATGAACGAGTTGTTAAGGGCAGTTCGCGACATTATAGGCTAACTTCTTGAAATGTTAATATTTAATATAATTATGAATTCCTGCTACACTCCCAGTTCCATACTATGCATAACGGCTTCACCGGCACCACTTCTGACATAAGATATCCCTAACTAACCACTCTGACCATTCGTACTCAATTCAATATGCAAAAAAGGCGCAGACAATGAAATATAGTCCGCGCCTTTAGCAATTGCAGAATCCCTACCTATCATACTGTGGGAGCCTTTTCTATATAGAGATTACATTACAAACAGATTCTCCAACCTCTCCAGATCATTGATCACCTTCCACTGGCCGCCGCCCTCTTCAACCTTGCCCTGCCATTGGGCAACCCGCCCCATGTACTCTTTGGGGTCCACGTTGTCAGCCCGCAGCTTGGTGACGTTCAAGGCCACCACGCGGTAGTTGTCCAGCGCAAAGGGCACATCGCGTATGAAGCCCTTTTTTAAATCCTCCTTCAGATCGCTGAAGATCAGAATGTAGTTCTGGCCGGATCCGGCTTCGTTTAGGTATTCGATGGCCTGGAGCATACCGCCGGAAATATCAGTGTAGCGGCTGCTCTTCACCGATTTGATAAAATCATCCAAAGTGCCCTTAAAGGCCCGTTTCTGGTTGTTGGCAACCGAAGGCCGCGTATCGAAAGTGACCTTGGCGATGATGTCCTTCTCGCTGAAGCTGCCGGTATCTATGCGCGCCACCGCCAGGGTGTCCTTGGGTTGCAGGGTGCCCAGCAGGTAGTTCAGGATGTTCTGGGCCTTTTTCAATTCAAGGGCATAAGTGCCGGAAGTGTCCAGCAGCATGTACACCCCTTTGGCCCGATTCTGTGGTTCGCCGCAACCGGTAAGCAATAGCACGGCACAGCAGCATATGATGGCTAGTTTTTTCATGACATATCTCCTTTTTGCCTCTCGCGTCCGGATATTAGTTAGAACCGGCCGCTACTTCTTCAGCCGCTTCCTGCAGAGTAGGCTTTGGCGCCTTTCTTTTCTTCTTGGCAGGCTTAGCCTTTTCCTCAGCAGGACTACGGCGCAAGATCGTTTCCATCCACAGTCCCGGAAAGATGACCACGTCATACAGGTCCGTAGCAAACTTGCCCATGTAGAGCGCCATGTTCCCGGCCAGACGCAGGCAAAAGGCCGTGGTCCGTAAAGCCCAGGCCCCGCAGATGCCCAGCACGGTGCGCGCAGAAGAGATAAACGACTCCAGCGGGATAGCCACGAATGCCAGGGCAAACGGCAGGATAAATCCCATAACCATCTGGCCTATGGTGGGGATCATGCTCGGCGCCATGATGTTCTTGTCTACCCCGCTCAGGGTCTGGCGCAGCATTTCCATGTCATGGGCGATCCTGTCACGCATAAAAGCCAGGGCTGATTCCACGCCGGCCAGGGTGGCCAGCAGGGTCAGGGTGATCCAGATCATCCAGAAGCGCATGCGGTCATCCATGCTGTGAATGATGGGAAACAGCCGTGTGATGCGCAGGGACTCCATCAAAAACAGACCCATGGTCAGCTCTACCAGGATGATGACCAGGCCGGCCACGTCGGATGTCTTGAAGCTGCCGATATAGCTGGCGCCGCTCACCATCTCGGACATGGGCAGGGCGATGAGATTGAAATTCACCAGGGCTCCGCCAAAGGCGATAGCCAGCACCAGGCCGGAAATAAAGAACTGGGTCAGGGAAGAAGAAGAGAGTTTACGCGCGGCTTTGTCCGTCTGCGACCGGATCTCTTCATAGTCCTGAATATAGCGGTCCACACTGGCCGCACGACTGTTGAGCCGCTTGATGGAAGATCCAACCGAGTCGAGTTTTTTGATCACCTGCCGCCAGAAGGGCATCATCTTGTGCATAATACGGTGGCGACGGGTACAGTCCGTGCGGTAATTGTCTGTGGCCGCTTTATGTTGATCCTCGATGGTTTTGTGAATCTCTTCGAGGATATTGGCCACCATGGCATCACCCTTGTGGTCGATCTTGGAGATGGAATCGATCACAGGTATCCAGGCCGGCAGTTCGGGCTGGATCTCGGCGCTGGCCGAATAATGGTCTTCGAGTTTTGCAACCGTATCAGCCAGCTGACGGTGAAGTTTCGGGTACTTTTGAAGATCCCGGTTGACTGCATTGGACAACCGTTCGAATTCTCTTTCGATGATCCTTTCGGCGTTTTCTTTGCCTTCTGCGATCAGAACGTCCCGATTGCGTTCCGCCAGGCGGGTTTCGGAAAGATTGACCGAACGAGCGGCCAGACGCATGCCGTTGTAAACCACCTTGCTTAAAGACCGGATCGCCCGGTGAAAAGGTTCGCGGGCCAGATATAGCGCTGCCGATAACAGCAGGATCAGGATGAGAACATCCAGATAGGGGACTCCGGTAATGGCTATTAATGGACTGTCGGCGGCCATTGTGTAACCTCCCTTGGGTTGAGCCGCCCTGTAGACGCATTTGGGTTAGAAGCTATCTCAAAAACGCCTTTTGGTCCAACCTCTGCGTTAGGCGCTCGGCTCAAGTCCTCGAAATACTGACCAGTATTCCTCCGGCTTGAACCTCACGGCCGCCTTGATCTTGGACCAAAATCCGCTTTTGAGATAGCTTCTAGTAATTATGCCGGGATATAAATATAAAGCAGGTTTCATACCATTTCCGGCACCATTCCAGCGAATAGGGAATAACCAATCGTTATCAAAGAAAATAAAGGCTTTGAACAGGAGATTCAGGCTCTACCGAGACTTACCTATTGGTGATATTTGGTCACCAATGGTGTGGATTGAGGCGTAAAAGTGGTGATATTTAGATAAAAAGGCGGACCGGTAGCGGAATCTAATTACCTGGCGTTCATTTTGAGAGGACGCTTCGTAATCATCGGCCCTTGCAATAGGATCTGTTTGTAATTATTGTAGATAGCGGAACATCTGGCCTGCCTGATAATAGCATGCGGCGGGTTCCAGCCTGAATACCAAATCTGAGATCGACACTATGCATATATCCAATCATTTAAAAGGATAAAAGACTATGAAGGTATTAGCTCTTAATTCCAGTGCACGGACCGGCAGCAATAGTAAAACGGAACTATTGCTCACCCAATTAGTGAAAGGTATGCGCCAGGCCGGAGCTGAGGTCGAAACGGTAAACCTCCGAGAAAAAAAGGTAAAAGTATGCATCGGGTGTTATAACTGCTGGACGAAAACACCCGGCCGCTGTATTCACAGGGACGATATGACCGAAGAACTTTTCCCCAAATGGCTTGCAGCGGATGTATGTGTTTACGCCACACCACTTTTCCACCACACAGTTAATGCCACCATGAAAATATTTCTTGAACGAACGCTTCCGATACATGAGCCGTTCCTTATCGAAAAGCACGAACGTTGGATGCATCCTTTACGTCAAAATCATTCGGCAGCCGTAGTTCTGTCGGTTGCCGGTTTTCCTACGATGTATGCTTTTACTGGTCTTTCACACTATGTTAATTTTCTTTTTGGCGAAGAAGAAGGCAGATTGTTAACCGAGATATACCGGCCGGGCGCTGAATACTTGCTGCAATCAGGCAGGAAAGTTCAGGATGTATTAGAAGCAACAGAGCTAGCCGGAACCGAATTGGTGAATGAACGCAAAGTCTCTTCCGAAACACTGGATCGCATACAGCAGCCGCTCAGCGATACAGTAGAAGATTTTTCTGAATTGGCCAACTGCATGTGGCGAACCTGTCTCGCGGAAGGATTGACCCGGAAAAAATTTGAAAAACATCACCTGATCCCCCGGCCAGACTCTATTAAAACATTCATGCTCGTATTTTCAAACGGCTTCAATCCGGAAAGTGCAAAAGACATAAAAGCCGTCATACAGTACGATTTCTCAGGTCAAATTGAAGGCAATTGCCATTTCACCATATCCAACGGAACTATCCGTGCTGCAGCAGGACCGGCCGACAAGCCTGATCTTACGATCAGGGCGCCCTTCGAGCTTTGGATGGACATTACAACTGGTAAAGCCGATGGGGCCCAAATGTTTATGGAGCAAAAGTATACCGCCGAAGGTGATATGGAGTTGCTTTTGAAGATGAGTGAGCTCTTCGGATAAGTGTCATTGGCAAATAGAACCTATCTCAAAATGTCTTCGTGTCCGGCGTAGCCCAAGGCGAAGACGTGGCCCTTAACCAAATTCCTATTATTCAGATAACCTCTAAATAGATACTGTTTCGCTGGTAACTTAGTCTCATAATTAGTGTAACACCCAGGGGGTTGCTTTGATATAAATGCTAGTTCGGTATCGAAAGCCAATACCGTACTTTCTTTCTTGATCTTCCAAGATGTTGATCTGGATTTGACCCCATTCCTATTTTGCCCTATATTTTTATTTACTTACAGAATCCTAAAAACTACCTGTACACAAAATATGGGACATCCCTTTTGAACGTATTCAAATCTCCAGTTTTGCATTTCATTATTTTGGGATCATTTGTATTTGGCGCTTATGTTTGGTTGAAGCCTCCGGACCGTGAAACCATCCAAGTTACCACCCAGACCATCGACGCCCTGGTGCAGCAGCGTGAGAATATCGCCCAGACGAAGACCACCCCCGAAGAACGGCAGGACCTCATAGTGGGTTACATCGAAGATGAGATCCTGCTGCGGGAGGCTTACAAGCGCGGTTTCGACAAGAACGACTACCGGGTAAGAAAACGTATTCTGAATATCATGCGCTCTTCTTTGAGCGATGTGAGGCCGGAACCTTCACAGGCTCAGTTGCGGGCCTATTACGAAGAAAACAGAGAGCGATATCAAACCCAGCCCTCTCGTACATTCGAGCAGGTCTATTTTTCCTTTACGAACGATACCACGCCCGTCGACCCAAAAGTGTATATCAAAAAACTTGAGCGGACAGGCGATATCTCGAAGCTGGGTGAATTTGCCCTGCTGGGCAACCGGTTCAGTAAAATATCATTCGAGCGAACAGCCATGACGTTTGGAAAACCGTTTGCCGAGCATATTTTCAGCATGCCCTTAAGCCAGTGGCAGGGACCGGTGGAGTCTTTTCGGGGGGTTCACTATGTGCGGGTGACGGCAACGCATGAGCCCGAACTGCCGCCCTTCGAGAATCTGGAATCCTTCCTGCGCACCGATTATCAAATGGTAAAAACCAGGGAAAGTCAGATGCGCAAGATTGAGGACCTTATGAAGAATTATGAAGTTGTGGTGGAAGGGCAATAAACATGAAATTAGCCGCCCACTCGTGCTGCTCGTTCGACACGCGCAGACAAAGCCCGGCCGACGTGGCCGGGCTTGGGTGGCCATCGCTTCGCGAAAAAGGGCTTATAACCGAATTAGGATTAAAGATGATGTAAGCAATCTAGAACTGGGTTTTTTGCCCGAAGGGCATGGGAAATGTCAGCCGGCCATGTCGGCCGGATGATGTCTGCGTCCGTCTGCGGCTAATTGAAAGTTTTAGACTTAATTACCAACAATGAAAAAAACCTTCACCCATATCATCCTCACCCTTGCCTTCCTGGCACTTGGTACTGTTGCCTTTGCGGATGACGTTGGTATTACGAAAGCCCGCCTGATCCAGGTATCGGAGAAGAGCTATCTGATAGAAGCAGACGTAAATCGAGCGTTGGTTTGGTCGATCAGGGCGCCGATTTTTCCTGACCGTTTCAAGGTTTCGGAAGTAGAGTTCATTAATCAGTCCGGCTGGATAGTGGTGCAGGCAACGGCCACGACTGAAGGTGAGCCTTTATCTGCCAGAGACAGAATCCTGCTGCCCTGGATGCGTAACGGAGCCTCCCTTACTGCCCAGTGGCTGGACGGAACCATTAGACAGGGCCTTTTTCTAAGGTCTCTCGAGGGCATCCATGTTCCCATGAAACTGCTCATGGAGGTCCGCCGTTCCCTGCCCGAAGTTTGTCGTGAACATTTCAAAATGGGTTTTCAGCATGTGAGTTTCAACGGAATTCACCTGTTGTTTGCGGCCGCGATATGTCTGGTCTTTCCGGCAGCCATGGCTTTTAAAACTCTCGGGTATTATACCTTCGGCCAGGCGCTGTCGTTGGTGGTGAGCGACATGGGCGTACCCGGTTTCGAACTGTTGTTTGTAGATGTTCTGGGTATTGTGCTTGTGTTTCTAATGATGCTTTCAAAATATCAGGATAAGCGTACCAGATCATTTATGTTGCTTGCCGCTGTCTATGGTCTCCTGCACGGCTTGGCCTATGCTCAGGGATTGAAGAGCCTGGAGCTTACACCAGATCAGCAGGCGCCGGCCCTATTTATGTTTAACCTGGGCATAGATTTTGGACACTTTGCCACGGCCGCAATGCTTCTTCTCTTTTTTAAAGTTGCACGAGATAGTGAACGCCTTAAAAAATTCGCCATCTACACCGTGGGTTCAATGGCGGTTACGATTTTGCTTGTCATTTTTCAAAATAACGTGATTGCCGGGAAGACCAATATTCTGCCGTTTGAAAAAACACAGATAGCTACACGTTTTGCCCTCCCTGCTGGAGGCAAGGCCCAGACTGGCGGCCCGCGCCCGCGCGGTGCACGTAAACTCACCAGCCCGATTATGACTTATCTTTCGGTGGAGCCCTATGAGGTTCGGCAGGAGGTTCTCATTCGTGCCCGGGCGGCCGTCCAGTTTTTGGGGGTCGATGACCGGGGAAAAGCAGGCATTCCCGTCAGTTCCCAGCATGCTATCAAGCAGGGTATTTTAACAGTTTTCCAAAATGCCAATCCCATCAGCATCGATGGCAGCGTCCCGGCGCCGGTGCTTACCCGAGCCGATTTCGTTACCCTCGGCCCTGCCGGCGTTGTCGCGCGGCGAACGCCGATTGTTGAAAGCCTGGATCAGGGTATCATCGGTTTGACACTGGTTTATGAACCCCCGGCATTGGCTGATGAGATCACTGTTGACTGGCAGCTGTTCTCCGAAACAGTGCAGAGAGTTGAGGCTACCAGTACGGATCCATTCGGTGGTGCCACGATGATCCTTTCGCCAGATGAGAGCCGGTGGAGATGGAAGAGCCGCTTGAGTGGGTATCAGGTGCCGGTCATTGAAGAGATTGCCGTTCGGCAAAACAACCAGCCGGTCGTTTCATTTGCTTTGTTTGGTGTCGCGTTGATTCTTTGTCTTGCAGCGGTTATTAAGAAACAGAGCCACCTACCACGGTCGCTGTTGTTGGGTAGCCTTGGTCTCGGGTTTGTGTTGTATCCGTTTGCTACTTATCCGCTGGACCTGCCCTGGGTGTCCCGATGGGCACCATCTCATCAGCGTACTGCTGTAATATTGAATGGTCTGCTCACCAATGTTTATCGGGCTTTCGACGTACGCGATGAAAGCCGGGTATATGATCGCCTGGCAGTGAGCGTAACCGGGGAACAGCTTTCCAAAATCTACCTTGAAAATCGGAAGGCTCTGGAGTTCGAGAATCGGGGCGGGGCGCGGGCCAAGGTAGATGAAGTAAAGGTTTTGGCTGTAAATGATGTAAGGCAGGCGGAAGATAAGGGGTTTATTACCAATGCAAGCTGGACCGTCAGTGGTTCGGTAAGCCACTTCGGGCACACGCATTATCGTCGCAATCAGTATCATGCCCGGGTGACATTTTTAAATGATGGTGGATACTGGAAGATACTAAATATCGAGCTGATTGATGAAAAACGCCTCTTGTAGTAGATAGGCAGATATGATTTCCATCCAAAACTTGAAATTCAAATATCCAAGCGGTGATTTCTCTTTATACCTTCCTGATTTTACCGTTAAGAAGGGCGAGAAGGTGGCCGTTATCGGTCCCAGCGGAACTGGCAAGACCACCTTGTTAAATCTTATCGCCGGCATTATCCCTGTTAAGGCTGGCCAAGTAGAGATAAACGAGACGTCGGTACATCAACTGGATGATGCCCAGCGGAGGAGATTTTGGATCACGACCATCGGTTTTGTTTTCCAGGATTTCGAACTTCTCGACTATTTAGATGTACTCGACAATATCTTACATCCTTACCGGATTACAGATGCGTTGACTCTGGACAATAATGTTCACAAACAGGCAATGAGCCTCGCAAACGCCATGGGGATTGGTGACAAACTCAAGCGGCCTTTCAATGATCTGTCCCAGGGTGAAAAACAACGCGCGGCTATCTGCCGGGCTTTGTTGCCCCAGCCCAAACTCATCCTCGCTGACGAAGCCACCGGCAACCTCGATCCAGAAAATAAAACCAAGATACTTGATCTCTTATTCAAAGTGGCAGCTGAACAAGACGCAACACTTTTGGCTGTTACCCACGACCACGAGATGTTGAACAATTTTGATCGGGTTGTAGATTTTAAAGATTTCCAGGCAAAGGAGACGGCATGATTGATAGTCTGTATATTGCCTGGAAATATCTTCGTTTCAATAAGATCAAAACGGCTACATTGATAGCCTGTGTTACCCTTATTTCCTTTTTGCCCAACGCGTTGCAGCTTTTACTGAATGAGAGCGAAAAACAACTCATGGACCGGGCCGTTTCAACCCCTCTGGTTGTGGGGGCCAAAGGCAGTTCTTTGGATTTGGTGATGAATTCGCTCTACTTCGACGATGAAGTTCCGGAGCTCATTTCGATGAAAGCTGCGGACCAGGTTATGGACACCGATCTGGCCTTGCCGGTACCCCTTTATGTCCGCTTTCATGTACGCAACCATCCCATCGTGGGTACGACGCTGGACTACTTCAGATTTAGAAATCTGATTATCGGCCAGGGCCGGCAGATGGCGGTTCTGGGCGAATGTGTTATAGGCGCCCGGGCGGCCAAGGCTCTGAAAGTGAAACCGGGCGACAACCTGGTTTCATCGCCGGAGACGTTGTTTGACCTGGCAGGGATTTATCCTTTAAAAATGAAAGTGACCGGGATCCTGAAGAAATCACACACCCCGGATGACCTGGCTATTTTTGTCGACCTGAAGACTGCCTGGGTGATCCAGGGCTTGGGGCACGGACATCAGGATGTGACCAGGATAAAGGACCAGACACTTATCTTAAAAAAGGCTGATGGCAACGTGGCAGCTAGCGCCAAGCTTTACCATTTCCAGGAAATCACGACTAAGAATATCGACTCATTTCATTTCCACGGCGATCTATCCGTATACCCGGTAACAGCCGTTATCGTGGTGCCATATGATACAAAATCCGGTACGATTTTGCAGGGGCGCTATTTTTCAAAAGATGCACGTGATCAGATCATAAAGCCGCAGACAGTTATTGACGGTCTGTTGGAAAACATATTCCGGATTAAGAATCTATTGGATGCCGTCATATCGGTGGTGGCTCTTGCAACGATTCTGGCCATTATGCTGGTGTTTGCGTTATCCCTCCGGTTAAGACAGCGGGAGATCGAAACCATCTTCAAACTCGGCTGCAGCCGGGCGACCATCGCCAAACTGATTGCAGCGGAAATAGTGATCATTGTTGTAGCCTCCGCTATCCTGAACATAATGCTGATGGTTCCTTTGCATCTTTACACTAATGATTTGGTGCGATTACTTGTCATTCAATGAAAGGATATGCCGTGTCTTTCAGAAACTTGAAGAAAGATGGATTCTGTCTGGTAGTCTTTGCAATCCTGAATCTTTCATGCGTACTTGCAGGTACGGCCGGCGGAGCGGAGTTGAATGTATATGTGGTAAACTATCCTCTAAAATACTTCGCAGAAAGAATCGGCGGTGAACATGTCAGGGTGTCATTCCCGGCACCTGCTGATCAGGATCCGGCATACTGGGTACCCGATATCGACACAATCAGAGCCTACCAGCAGGCGGAGGTAATATTGCTGAACGGCGCCGGTTACGCGAAATGGGTGCAGAAAGTCAGTTTGCCGCGTTTCAGGATGTTTGACACAACCCGGAAGCTGAAAGATCGCTTTCTTACAACTGAAAGTGCCGTAACACATAGCCACGGGCAGTCCGGTGAGCATGCTCACGAAGCACTGGCTTTCACAACCTGGCTGGATTTTGATCTGGCTGCCGCTCAGGCCCTGGCAGTTACCGTTGCTTTGACCCGCAGCCAGCCGCAATTCAAAGCTGACTTTGAAGCCTACTACTTATCCCTGGAAAAGGATCTAATGGACCTTCATCGCCAGATGAAAGCTATCGTGGCCCGGAAACCAACCTTACCAGTCGTGGTTTCGCATCCTGTTTATGATTATCTTGCGAAACGTTACCGCATAAACGCCCGTGCGGTTCATTGGGAACCGGATCAGGTTCCGTCGGCGGAACAAATGAACGCGTTGAAAGCACTGTTGAAGGCGCATCCGGCCAAATGGATGATTTGGGAAGCTGAAGCGGTGCCCGGCGCTGTTCAAGCACTGGCCGAGATTGGGGTAGGAAGCGTTGTTTTCAACCCTTGCGGGAATGTGCCTGAAAGTGGTGACTTCTTGACCGTTATGCAGGCGAACATCTTGAACATATCTGCGGTATTTCGATAGTTTCTGGATCTAAAAAGTAATGCCCTGGTAAATAAAATACCCCCCCACAATCAGCATCAGGACCGTCCCGACACGATAGAGGATCATCCGGTTTTTCAGCCACCCCATGTCCACCAGCTTGGCAATCACGAACAGGGTCGGCACAGTCCCGACGCCAAAGCAGAACATGACGCCCATACCCTTTATGATGCCATCTGTCATTGTCGGTGTATTCATACCAACGCCGGCTGCCGCAAGAAGCGCGGTATAGACCGGGCCGCATGGCAACAGGCCAAGGAGCAAACCGACCGGGAAATAAGCGGCGGTGGCATTGATCTTGGATAGTTTTTGATACCCCTTTGATATCCACCCATGGGGATTTACTTTATCTTCTATCCTTTTTCCAAATGGCAACCAGCCACTGAGGGCGAGTGCCATGACAATAACCAGGACGCCTGAAAAAATCAGGGCACCTTTTTGAATGCCTGCAATATTTGCTGCCACCATGGAGAAGGAACCGGTGGCCCCCATGAGTCCACCCAGGAGGGTATAGGTGATAACCCGCCCCGCATTGTAAAGCAGGTGCGGCACAACCGGGTTGCGCCCTTTCAGGTTCAAGGATAGCGACACCACGATAGGACCGCACATACCGACGCAGTGTCCGAGTCCCACAGTGAAGCCAGTGGCCAGAAAAAGGGGATATAAAGGATCAATAAACGACATCAAAGACAAATTTTGCCTCCCCGGCACCGGGAACAATCACGTTGGCAAACCACGTCCGGCGGCCGCTTTTACAGCGTACGATAACACCCTTGCCCGAATAACTGCCGTTGCCATCCGGTTTAAGCGTTACCCGGTTCGGCCCCATTTTCATGGCTGGCATCCCCAGGTCGAGATAGGGCAGTTTGGCAGGTTGATTACCCGTGATGGTGACCTTAAAAATTGAATCCTGCATGGCCTTCACCGGGCGCGGCGTAATCTCCAGGGTAATGGTTTCTTTATCGAGGGGCAGCGTGCAGGACCCTTGATGTGCCTGGCAGTTGATTTTTGCCGATCCTGCGAAAACAGGTGCCTCGGGGAGCATAATGATAAGCAGGAAAAATGTGAAGGAGAGAATGAAAGAGCCGGCGTGCATGTGCAGACGCATATTGTCCTCCGTTCGAGCTCGCTTGCTGGTAAATACTATATTGATAACGGTAGAAGGGGTGCTGCTTAAGATGCACTAAAACCTGTTTTGGCAAATATTTAGACAAATTTCAACAATAAAAACAATCGGTCACGTGGTTTCTTTCAATCGATTATGGATGACAGTACAAAAAGTGCATGCTATAGTACCTCAATTTTAAACACTTGTTCAAAGGCAGGAATTTTGATTCGCAGTTTTTTCCCCTTACCACCGACAATTCAACGTAAATTGAACCTTTTCTGGGCCCTTTCGCGGACACCGCATGGCCTGATCGACATGACCACGCCTGCCATGGCTGCATTGCTGTGCCTGGGCCATTTTCCACCTTTTTCAGTGATCCTGATCGGCATCGTCACTGCTTTTGCCGGCTATACAGCAGTCTATGCGGTCAACGACCTGACAGATTATCACAGCGATCGTAAAAAGGCCGCTGCCGGCGGATTCGATGACTCTGAAAACTACCTGGATGGGGTCATGATCCGCCACCCCCTGGCTAAAGGTGCTTTGAGTTATTCAGCCGGGCTGGCCTGGGCCCTTGGCTGGGCCTTGGTGGCTATGGCCGGGGCCTATATCCTCAATCCGGTCTGTCTTTGGATCTTTCTGGCCGGCTGCCTGCTGGAAATCATCTATTGTCTGCTGGGCAATGTGTCTCCGCTGCGTGCCCTGGTTAACGGGGCCGTCAAGACATGCGGCCCGCTGGCAGCGATATACGCAGTCAACCCGGATCCGCCGCGTGTGTTTCTGATTTGTCTGTTTCTGTGGATTTTCTTCTGGGAAATCGGCGGCCAGAACATTCCCGCCGACTGGACAGATATTAAGGAAGACCGCCGCTTCAATGCCAAGACCATTCCGACCAGCCTCGGACTTCAACGGGCCGGGCTTCTAAGCCTGGGGTGCCTGGTGATCGCCACGTTTTTAGCGCTGGCCGTCTTCTGGGCTTCTCCCTTAACCTTCGGCCCAGTTTATCTATTTGCAGCCCTGGGTATCAATGTTTACCTTCTATTGCTGCCGGCCTTAAAACTGGCCGAAACCAGGAAGCGTGAGATGGCCATGGCCTTGTTCAATCGGGCCAGCTATTTTCCGCTGGCGTTTTTCATCCTGGTACTGGTACGCATGGTGCATCTGGCTTTCTTCCCAACCGTATAAAATCCAAATTCATAGTATGCAAAAGGAGGTTCCCAATGCCTTCCATTGAAAAACATATTGAAATTAGCAAACAGCGGACAAAACATGAATTTCGTGAAATTCATGAATGGATCGACGATCCGGAGTACAAAGACGAGCGCCACGATATTACCAAGATTCCGGACACTTTCCAGATGTTCAAAGAAAAATATGGCGAGGAAGCCGCGCGAGAATATGTTCAGCACCTCGCAGACGACTTGAACGGAAAATTCCATCACTTCATCGAGGACATACAGGTGCTGCTTGAAAAGAATTTAATTTATTTCGGAGCAAAGAAATAGGAAAATAAAATGGAAAAATATGTCATCAAAGATACCGATATTGGAATATTGCGCAATGCCGGCGTTCCGGAAGATGATATAACGCACTCTGTAAAAGTCGCTGAAAAGGCGCTGAGTTAGCCTACAGAACCAATAAAGACGTGGATTTTGAATTTGTCGGGCGAGGCGCACTTTTCCATGATCTGGGCAAAGCCAAAACGCATGATATGGAGCATGGTAAGATTGGCGCTGAAATGGGAAAGGCTCTGGGTTTACCGGATCGTATCAATGCCGTTATGGAAAAGCACATACGCGGCGGCCTTACCGAAGAGGAGGCCATGGAGTTAAACCTTCCAGTGAAAGACTATACACTGCACGCGCTTGAAGAGCGGATTATAATCTATGCAGACCGTCTCGTGGACATCATTACCGAAGATATCGTGACGATCAATGCTGAAATAGAAGCCGAGGAGCGCTTCGAAGAGATACTACGGGAGTTTCCAAAATATGGGAAAAACGACATAACGCTTTCACGATATTTGAATTACCATAGGGAAATACAAGGTCTTATGAATCAATAAGGTCGTCTTTTATAAACTAGGTTCCAATAGCTGCTTCCTGCTCACTATAGTAGTCTCTTTTCTTCCACGAGATCGAGGCCGGTGATTTTCCAGGCCCCATCTACTGGCTTCACGGTGATATTCGCTTCATATTGATTCTTGCGTGAATGGATGTGCCCCCAATGCCCCACGGTGCCTACGGCTGTCCATTTCGCGTGAAATTTCAACACCAGCGGATTATCAGGTGATGAAACCGAAACATCCTGAAGCTTGACCTCTTTAACCCTGGCCCTCGCGCCGCCGGCCTGGGTTACGACCAGAGATTTGCGATTTTGTAGATAGATCATTTGCAACAGATCGCCGTGAACGCTCGTTGCCAGCCGGTCGTAGATATCGGATTCTTCGCGGAAATCAAAAGATCGGTAGACGTTCTTCAAAAGGCTCTCCAAAATTGCCGACGCCTGATCTTTTTCGACTTGGGCGGCCAGCGCTGCCGGCCGCTGGACCGACACGTTCCCGACAGGAACAAGCAGCCCGCCTAAAACAGTAAGGGCAACCATCCCTATCAAATGATATCTAAAGGGCGCCTTTCGCTTTTTGCGGTTGAGAGATTGAAACCCGAGAATCAGAATAAAGATCAAACAAACAATACTGATCGCAGGTAATTTGATCTCTGAAAGTTGCTTGTCCACGCTGATTTGCACAACGGTTGGCGGCTGGTAATTCTTCAAGTAGTTCTTCCAAATCAACACAGGGTCATCCGGTGTGACGTAGCTTGGGAAGGGGCCGGCCGGGTCCTCCGCAACAGTGGGCACCTTTTGAATCCGTTTGGAAAACAGCTGCCAATCTACTGTAACCTCTTGGGGGATTTTCTGGGTCAGGTATGTGACGACAACTCCCAGCATGGCGGTATCAAGCGGCAAACGTTCAGGCGTGTTGATGAAGTAGGTGCGCGTCAGGGTAGTTTTAACAAAATTGGTCCGATCCAGGATAGGCGGCAATTGTTTCCCGTCGACCAGTACTTTGCTGTGGCTCACTAAAAACTCACCGGCACGCTGCCTGAGCTGGTTAAACTCATCGATTTCAACATAGTCGCTGCCGCGCAGATCCAAATCCATCCAGGCTGCCAAATCTTTTATGCGTACAAGGGTTTCGTGACGCACCTCGAAAGGTTCCACATAGAGAAAGGTTCTTAAGCTGGCTTGCTGCCACCTTTTAAGTTGCTTCTTTTCGAACCGGCTGTACCAGGGGTCTTCCCAATCTAAATTTAAACGGATGGCTTCGGAAAGGTAGCTGAAATCAATAACCGGAACGTTGCGGTGGTAAACGATGAAGCCGATGGAAACCTGGGGCTGTCCGGCCTTATTAAGCGGCGGAATGATGGTGAGACGCTGGGGACGCTTTTGAAAGGGGTAGATCAATTCGATATAAAGCACCCGCTTATCGGCGGGCGGGCCGGGTACCGACCGCCGTGTAATGGGATTCATCATGCCGGTAAACGGATTGGCGCGCGCAATTCTCTCCCGTGGCTCGGTCAGTTTTAACTGGGCCACTATTGCCTGCTCATCGTGGGGTACTATCCGAAAAACTTCTTTTGAAAACCGCGCCACGCGGGTTTCTATCCGAGGCGGGGACTTGATAAGTTTGCGCAGCCAATCTTCCGGCAATAGATCCGAAAAGGTGTCCAGATCCTTGACATACACCTCTACAACAAGACGTACATGGTCGTCATTGATGTGGATCTCGGCAATATTAGGAGCGCTTTGTGCACCTGATAGATTAATCCAGTCGGCCAATACCTTTAGTGGTACAACGAATACCAAGGCCGTGACAATGATCAGGAGGATCGTGATCTTTCGCATTAGTAGTCTTGTGTCATCAAAAAGTTTTTGGGAACTTACGAGTTCAATATCGAAAAGATCCTGATATGTATATATCGATAGGTTCTAAACCGACACTGCAACTACAACATTTGAAATGGAGAAGCGTGGAATATTACCCACAATCCACGCTTTCCCGTTTTTAAAGAAGGAACCAGGCGGCTGATATTTTTAGGATTATCCTATTTTTTCATCATCTTCGGGTCTAAGTTGTATTTTTTCATGAACCCTTTCACCATTTCTCCTTCTGCATCGCTGACATCCCAGGCACCGGCCTCTATTTCTTTACTCAGCTGATAGGGGACCTGGTCGGGTTCACCTACCGGTGGCGGCTTCGACCCGGGTACGCTCCAGGCGTTGTCCGGTGACACGGTCATGCGTTCAGTGATGTTATCCTTGGTAATGTTCCAGACCATCATATCGGTTGCCATGGAAAGCGGACCGTCGTAAACCTCACGCACACCCTCATAAATCGCATAGCGGGTGCTTTCCTCATTGAAGAAGTGGTAAGCCACGGCATGGCGCGGTTTGATGGCGCTCATGATCTTGCCAAAGGCCTGGGGTGATGTGTGAATCTGGGTTGCCACATACAGTGCTACCGGCGGGGCCTGGTTGTACCATTCGACCATCTGCCCCGGCAGGTGAAAACATTCATGCACCACAAAGTCTGCATCCTGGGAATATTTAATGAACCACTTGTTGGGAAACGTGTCGCCGCCGAACACCAGCTTGTACCCTTTCCATTCCAGAGCATAGCTAACCGATCCGTCGCCGGAGTGGATGGCCGGGAAGCTGCGGATTTTGACACCGTTTTCATTGTAGATCACCTGATTTTCACCGCGATAATCAAACTCATGGACCTCGATTCTGCCCGGCTCCGCCGCAAGTTTCTGTAACCGGGTTATGTAGTCCCAATGATACGTTTTCATAAAACTCTCGATCGCGGCCATGGTTCCCATCTCGGGTGTTGCACCTGATGGTCCCCAGACTTTCAAAGCTTCGGTGCGCCCTGCTGTCCAACCGCCGGCCCACAAGGCGTCGAAGTCACCCCAGTGATCGGTGTGCAGATGGGTCAAAAAGACTTTGTCGAGGTAATCATAGGGAATCAGCAAAGCAGCCACGTTGGCCATGGAGCCAGTGCCGATATCAAAGAAAAATTTATCCCCATTGCCCAGTTCCACCAACCAGCAGGTTGCGGCTTCACCGCGCCGTGCTGCCGGCATCCCGGTTCCGCACGCAATCACTCTTATTTCGTCCGATGCCAGTGTTTCCGTAGCAGGGAAATAGACGTACCTGTCCTGCGCCGGCCCCTTATCTTTCTTGATTCCACCAGCTGCCTGGGCTTCCTTAACTACGACCAGGCTGCCACCGGATGGGGTCTCGAATGCGTCGCCGATGTAAAATCCGGCGGCCACCAACACAATAAGGCCCAGCAGCCAAAGATTTCGTTTTGGTGTCATGTCTTCCTCCTTATAGAATCAAATTATAGGCGGCTTCCAAGTTTTATAAAGTTCAAAATTCCGTAGTTGTTAGCTACGGAGTAAAGCTATGTCAGACCCTGATACGTGCGATCTATTTTCGATAAGAGAGCAGCTATTTATCCAATGGCGGCTTATAATTTGTTCCATTTCTATCATTGAAAGTAGCCCAGATTTTTTCAAGAAGTTCTGGCATCCACTCTTTGCCGCTCTCTATAAAGTTTGTAAATTCGTCCCCCATACCCTCGGCAACTTTTTTTGGTCTGGTTGGCTCAGTCGGCCAGATATCCTGATCCACCGCAGCCATCCTGACCCGTATGTCATCTTTGGTTACATTGAAAACCATGTAATCGGTTGCCATGGCAAGGGGGCCATCGTATGTAGCCCGCACATCGGCCAACTGCTCCGGCAGCGTGTCGTGGTCATTGTAGAAATGATACCCGACGGCTAAACGCGGTTTCGTCATGGCCATGACCTTCCCAAACTGTTGGGGCGAGGTATGCTTGATCGCTGACAACGCCAATGCGAAGTCCGGCCGGTAATTTTGTTTGTCCAATAAAATCTGCGGTGAAGCAAAACACTCATGCACGGAAATATCGACACCCTTGGTATGTTCCAGCCACCATTTATTGGGAAATGTATCGCTGCTGTAGGCAAACTTTAAACCATTCCATTCAAGGATGAAACTGACCGAGCCATCCAGGGTATGAATCGCGGGAATAGAACGAATGGTGACCCCGTTTTCTTGATAGATGACTTTGTTCACGCCTTTGTAGTCGAACTCGTGAACCTCGAGTTGCTCTCCCCGCGAATCTAAAAGTCCGGCCAGGGTAGTCGCATCCCAATGGAGGTACTGTTTAAGTCCTTCCATGGCGTATTTGGTGCCGAATTCAGGTGCGGTGCCGCTCGGTCCCCAAACCCGTAGTGGATACGTCCGGTTCATTTTCACGCCGCCGATCCACGAGGAGTCGATATCGGCCATGTGGTCCATGTGCAGGTGGCTGATAAAGACTTTATCCAGGTAATCCATGGGAATCTTCATGGCCGCGAGCCGCGAGGCCGAGCCCTGCCCGATATCGAAGAGGAACTTATCACCGTTGCCAAGCTCCACGAGAAAACAGGCAGCGGCCTGTTTGGGGCGAATGGTCGGCATACCGGTTCCAAGGGCAACTACTCGCATTTCATCGGGTGCCAGGTCTTCTGTACCGGGATAGTAAACGCCGCGATCCGCAATCGCTTTTATGGGTGAAGCGGTGTTCTTCATGGCGGCTGCGTGAGCCTCTCCATTAACTGCCCCACTATCAGCCAGGCGGCCAAGGTAAAGCCCAAACATATATGCGGCCATAATTACCACCAGGCAGACACTCATGGTTACGAAAGTTCTCATAGCCTTTCCTCCCTGTTTGGGGATATCTCCGATCAAATTATTGACTTAGAATGTAATAAGAGGATGGATCTGTAGCTTGATGGCACACGCTGCAAAGCGGAGTTGTTTCTTAGTAGAGTTAAATTAGCAACTAATTCAATTAAGATCCAGCGATTTGAAACGTAAGGATTCTGTAAGAAGTGGCCCCACCAGGCGGCTCATGGTCACTTCATTTGGGAAGTTCGTGATGCCGAAGCCGCCTGAATGGTTTTTCCTCCGCCGGCGTGCTGTTCAACAACGACAGTATATTTTTCACGCAGCTTCTCATAGATACTATCTTTTAGATCCTTGCGGTAGCTCTCCGCCCACTCCCATTCAACGATTTTCCGGATTTCATCCAAATGCGGAAGTTTTTCGGCAATATACTCGGTCACCCGCACCAGGTGAAGTCCATAACCAGACTGGACCGGTCCGCTCCATTGTCCGGGTTTGTATTTTTCAAGCTCAAGGCTGAATGACTCACCAAAAAACTTTGCTATTTCACCCAGCGGGGTAAGCGAGAATTTTTTGGGGATCATCAGGGGGTCGCCCAGAAGATCCGGGTTTGTTGCCTTCTCTTTTGCGGACAAGACAGCGAGCAGGCGGGCGGCTTCATCATCAGCCGGTTTCCCGCGTTTTGCGACGTCGATAAATACGTGGCGGAACGCAATCTGGGCATCGATTTTGAAAAGTTCCTGATTGGTTTGTAAAAAAGCTTGCAGCTCTTCTTCGGAAGGCGTCTTGATCCCGGCAAGATCATCACTCATGAGTTCAAATTTCTGCCCGAGGCGACGACGGATAACGAAGTCATCTTTGTCCATGCCCAGGGACAGCGCCTCACGGTAGTAGACTTCTTCACGGACGAAACCGTCGATAAGCCCCTGAAGCTCCTGCCCGGTCGGTACACGCTGCCGGGTACGGGCAAAGCTCGCCTTTAAAAATTCTATTTGCCCATTGGAAATGACAATCCTATTGCCCTGCACTTCTTTCCGTGTTTCGAATACCTCGAAAAGAAAGAAAAGCGCAGCGCCAATGAGCAGGAAATGGATCAGGGGCTCTCGCAATAAGGTTTTCATCGTCTAATCAATGATTCTACGGCGTATACCAGATCGGAGATGAGTAGGCCCGCTCCTGGTGGATCAGTTTCGCCTCTTTAGGAACCTTCGCGCCCAGGCGTACTTTGTCATACAACACCCAACGCGGTGTGGGGATTTCCATCAGCCGCACATAATAGAACGCTTTTTCCCTGGGGTCGAAATCGGGATCTTTCCAGACCGCCATGAGTTCCGAAGCACCAATGGTATTGGTCCAGGTGGCCGCCTCCAGGTCAACGGTATTGCCGACGGGCGTCTTGCAGCGATCGTCCCTGCCGATGACGCGACCGTCGGATACCGCCACGTCATAGATGCTCATGGGTTTTGCCTTTCTTGTCGAGCCAGCCCTTTATGATCTGGACACGGTCAAGATTGGCTCCGATGGGATCACGCAGCGCAATGACCATGAAGATCGGTGCCCTTTTACCTTTGGGCGCTTTTTTTAGATCGCCCCCCATGGGTACCCCTTTCTGGTAGCCTATAAAGGCCGGTGCGCGATTGCGCAGATCATTTTCACTGTAATCCCAGCCGCCGAAAAAGCGGAGCAGCATGCGTGGGCCGGTGGTGGCATAGGTTTCCTTGCGTTCCATGGCGTCGAAAATCGCCTCGCGGGTATTTTCATTGGCCCAAACCGCCTGATACCCGGAAGCTGCCAGCTCATAACCCTCGATGGCGCCGAGCTTCGATTTGATAAAAGGATGTGTCGCACGTGTTGCCGAAGGCTCTGCACTGGTGGATTTCCCGAAAAAGTTATCCTCCTCACCCGTAGCAAGCGAGGTGTGACTGTCTGTGGCACCGACCAAACCGAACTTGTATGGATTGGTCCCCAGTTTTTTCTCGAGAGCAAGGCCGTTTTTAAGTGCCTCGCGGGCATATTCACCCTTAAGCATTTCGGGCTTCTTTACTTCGGTGAGGTCCAGGTTGCCCTTATCCAGGGTTTCGTAGCCAGCATATTCGTCATTGGGCGACAAGACCGGGTGGGCCTCGCCATCGCCTTTAATCTGGGTCACCTCGTAAAGGGGTTCCCATTTGGCGCGTTGCTCCACATAGTTTTCGTCGACCTTACCGCCGGCATAGGTTTCGGTCATGGGGAACATCCAGCCATTGGACAGGTTGCCGTTATGCGATAGCGCCAATGCCTGGCCACCTGTTTTGGCTTCATATTCCTCCAGCCATTTGTATAGGTCCAGAGGGTCCTGGGTCCCCACCGGGGGTTGGGTGGTCAGTGGAATCACCTGGCGGGCGCGGTTTCCGTCATCCCGCAGGATCACGTTTCGGTGGAGATTGAAACCTTTGGGGACCGAGGTCCACTCATATCCGATCAGGGCCGTAAAGCGGCCCGGCTCGTTGAAACGATCGGCTGCTTTGGTGATCTTATCCCAGATCTTGTTGTATATGGGAGAGCCGGGCGAGTAATCTTTAAGGAGCTTGTCGGGGATTGTCATCTGGCTGAAATTAGTAATCAAGTCAAAGGCGGCCTTACCAGCGGCCTCGCCGCCCTTTTGAAAGCCTTCAACCCACTCCTTGCCCTTCGGGACAGCCACGACATTGGGTGCACCGCTTTGTACGTCCGGTGCAAAGCCCATCATGTCGGAATGATCCGTGACAACGAGCCAGTCCAGGGGCCGGCTCAATTTGACCGGTAATCCGGTAGAGGATTTCACCTCTTCTCCGCGCGCAAACCGGTAAGCCTCTTCAAGACCCAGTGTATTGCCGTATTGCCGAATAACCCCGCGTCAAGCGACAGCCTGGTATGCAAATGCGTATCGCCCCAGTAAACGTGGCTGGGGAAGGAGCGCTTGGCATAGGGCGAATAGGCCTTGCCGGGATATAGGCTCTTCAGCACTTTAGGATCAGCACCCCCAGCATCATACGCAAGGATGATGCCTGGCAAGGTCAGCAAAATTACAGTCAGCAAGCATACGTTTAACGCTAATCGTTTATTCCTCATTTTCCATGCTCCTAATTCCATCAGCAGTCTTCTTCTGAGACCTTTGCGGACTATTGGCTCATCATCTGCTCCACCATTTCCTGGAAGCCTTCTGTGGGAGCCCCGAGAGCATCGGCCATGCGGTCCATAAAGTTGAACAGGGCGGTAACGGCCACGGCTTCGAAAATTTCCTCATCCGTGCAGCCCACGTCCCGCAGTCCTTCAATGGTGCCATCATGGACCTTGTAGGCGTTCCGGTTAACCGTTTCGGCAAAATGCAGCAGCTGTTTTGTCTTCATGTCGATCAGGTCGGACCCGTCTACGTCGGCCAGAATGCTGTCTACCTCGTCTCGCGTGAATCCTTGCGCCATGGCCATGGCGC
>Ga0126327_10000010_pt1 | contig 82637 bp, 68 predicted proteins | sample InaspJWI30metaG_FD_101392 | JGI IMG/M metagenome (GOLD analysis project Ga0126327, IMG submission 101392) | Marine gutless worms symbiont microbial communities from Oahu, Hawaii - Inanidrilus sp. 1 OAHU.JWI-30 metaG | ecosystem: Host-associated > Annelida > Digestive system > Unclassified... | reverse complement strand
GCCCCGCGGGGCAGTCGGCATGTGGTGATGTTAAACCCGCACGATGGACCGGTGCAGGCCACGATACAATTGCTGAAAGCAGCACTGCAGCGCGGTCTGCGCACCATCGTGTATACCCAGTCACGGAAATTGACCGAACTGCTGGCCATGTGGGTGGGAGAACGCAGCGGGGAATTTCGAGAAAAAATCAGCGCCTACCGGGCGGGCTTGCTGCCTGAAGAACGGCGGGAAATCGAACGCAAACTGGCCGCCGGTGAGCTACTGGCCGTTATCACCACATCCGCGCTGGAGCTCGGTATCGATATCGGTGATCTGGATCTCTGTATTCTGGTGGGATATCCCGGTTCCATTGTCGCCACCTGGCAGCGCGGCGGCCGGGTCGGGCGCGGCGGACAGCCGTCGGCGCTGGTTGTCGTGGCCGGAGAAGATGCGCTGGATCAATACTTCATGCGCAATCCCGAGGTGTTTCTCAGCAAGGGGCCGGAGGTAGCCGTGGTCAATCCGGACAATCCTGACATTCTGGTTCGCCACCTTGACTGCGCAGCTGCTGAATACCCGTTGGAGGTGACGGAGCCCTACCTGGAAAATAAGGCTGTGAAAAAAGCGGTGGCCCGACTGCTGGATGAAGCCCATCTTTTAAAAAGTGCGGACGGCGATCGTATCTACGCTACCCGCAAAATGCCTCATCGGGCGGTCGATCTGCGCGGCGGCGGGTCACGCTATACCATCATGGATCGCCACACCGGCCGGCACCGGGGTGAAATTGATGGTCTGCGGGTGTATCGGGAAACGCACCCCGGGGCCATCTATCTGCACCGCGGGGAAACCCTGCTGGTAAACGATCTGGATCTGGAAGAACGAATCGTCCGGGTCGCACCGGCCCGGGTCGATTATTACACCAAGGTTCGCACGATCAAAGAAACTGAAATCATAGAAGTTTTGAATAAGAAACAGATTGGGCGCATCCGGGCCTGGTATGGCATTCTACGCATTACTGAACAGGTAACCGGGTATGAAAAATGGCAGATCCGCGGCCGCCGGAAAATGAACATCATTCCCCTGGATCTTCCGCCGCACGTATTCGAGACCCAGGGGGTCTGGTTCGATGTACCCCTTGAAATTCAAGATGATGTTGAAAAAGCCCACCTGCACTTTATGGGCGGCATCCATGCTGTTGAACATGCAGCCATTGGAATTCTGCCGCTGCTGGTGATGGCAGACAGAAATGATCTGGGCGGCATATCGACACCTTACCATCCTCAAGTTGAGCGGGCCGCCATCTTTATTTATGATGGTATCGCCGGCGGGGCCGGGTTAAGCCAACAGGCCTACCGGCAGATTGATCAGTTGTTTACCCGGACCCTCGAGGCCGTGGCCGGGTGCGCTTGTGAAACAGGCTGTCCGGCCTGTGTGCATTCACCCAAATGCGGCTCGGGAAACCGCCCCATCGATAAAACCGCGGCGCATTTCATTCTACAGCGCATACAACGTCTGTCTGCATTAGAAACTGATACGGAAGACAGGTCTGCCGCGGCGAAAAAAGTAGCCGGGGGTACCAATCAGCCCAAATCAATCCAGACAGCCGCCCTGCAGCTGGAAGGGTCAGCAACAGTCCGCCAATCCGGCAAAAAGAGGCTCCGAATGCTTAGACGCCAGAAGCGCCGCAAACGCTACGCGCGCGCCGCCAAACGGGTCGAAAAGAAAAGGCAGCGGCAAACTGGTGAAGACCAGGGCCCACAGGTCAAGTCCGAGCGGAATGGTATCCGTTTTGGTGTTTTCGATATCGAAACCCAGTTGTCTGCCCAGGAAGTGGGCGGTTGGCACCGGGCCGATTTGATGCGAGTCAGTTGTGTGGTTCTATATGACTCAAAAGATGGTGTTTTTCATGAATATCTTGAAGATCAGGTTGAATCATTGATAACCCACATGCGGGGCCTGGAGTTGGTGATCGGGTTTAATATAAAACGATTTGATTACCGGGTGCTCAGTGGATACTCGGATATAGACTTTGGATCTTTGCCGACCCTGGATTTACTGGAGTCCATCCAGGTCCGTCTGGGATTTCGTCTATCTTTGGACCACCTGGCCAAGGAAACCCTGGGGACCCCCAAAAGCGCAGATGGTCTCCAGGCTCTGAAGTGGTGGCGGGAAGGCAAGATAAGAGAGATTGTGGACTACTGCAAGAAAGACGTGGAGATCACACGGGATTTGTATCTGTATGGCCGCAAACACGGTTTTCTGGTATTCAGAAACAAAGCGGGTCAGACAGTGCGGGTGCCGGTGGACTGGTAGAGCTCTATTTAACGGGCATTATCACTGCCTGTGTAATGCCTGCCTACTTCTTTACCTTCTTTTCGAGGTTCTTCATCCACCCCTCAACGGTTTTAGAGGTTTTGTTGAAAAAGCCTCCCACCTTATCAGCGCCCGTTTTTGTGGTGTGCTTAGCTTTTTTACCAGCTGAATCGGTTGACTCACGGGCGGCTTTGGTGGACTGATCGACTTTCTGCCCGGCCACTTCTGCTCCATGATCCGCTTTCTTGGCGGCACCATCTAATGACCCGGCGTATATGGATGTAGGGCCGACCGCTGTAAAGAAAACCAGCAAAACGGCTGTTATAATCGGGCGTTTTTTCATGCGCTGCACCTCCGCTGTATACTGCGATCTGCTTTAGCGAATATCGATCAATTCTGCAAGCTGCATCAGGTCGGTAATGATCAGGTCGGGTTCAAGATCGGCGCAATGCGGATCATTACGCCGCAAGCGCAGCGAACGCTGATCACCGGCAAAAAGGGCTGTCTGAAAACCGGTAATCCGGGCCGGTCGTATATCATTGCGCATATCATTGCCGATATACAGCACCCGCTGCCGGTCAATGCCCCTGTCGGCCAGGCGACGGGCAGCTGCTTGAAACAGAATTTCGGATGGTTTGGCACAGCCCCAGCGCCACGAATAGAATAACAGATCTTCAGAGAATCCTATTTTTTCCGGAAAGTTATCCAGAAACCAGTCGAAAAGCAGGGGGGTGAAAAATTGGGCATTGGAGATGATGCCCATGGCAAGATGCGCCTGGCGGCAGGCGGCCAGCAGTTCCAAAAGGTGGGGCATGGGACCGACCGGGTTCACCATTAATTCATACTCGATCGCAAAATTCCGTACGGTTTCAAAATCCTGAATACCCGTAATACCCTGCCAGACACTATCGATCTGCACTTCCGGGTAAGCGATGCCTTTATCCCGGCTGCGCGCATGCGCCCTCTCAATGGCTGCAAAAAACGCCGTGCGCAACATATCGCCAGCCATGGTAATCCCGTATTTTTCCAGGAGTGCAGGCAGGTTTTCAGCCGAACTGCCGTTTGAACGGGCCAGGCTGATATCACCGGAGCCGCTGATAAAAAGGGTACCGTACACGTCAAACAGGATCGCGTCTATATCCAGCCGCGGCGGCAACCGCGGCGACAGCTCGGTGGCAATCGGTTTCAGGGGCTGGAACCAGGCTGTCAGATGGTCAGGAATCATGCAATCCCCACTTTAGTAGACTGAAATTATTGAAGTTAAAGAAAGCTTCCGATAAAAGGTGCCTGCTGATGGCCTGTACTGGGTCAGTGGTGCAGATCCGGGCGTAGAGTCTCTCCAGCGTACGTCGGTAGGCAGCCCGGGAATAGTATTTCAGAACCAGTTCGCGGTTATTTTCAGTCTGTTCGTTTGCTAAAGTCGAATGTCCGCAATCTGCGATAAAGGGATTCAGCTCGGTCATCATGCGCTTATTTTCAGTCGATTCGATGATTGCCGCTAATACCGTCTGCTGATGTCTTTCATTCAAGAGGCCAAAATCGACGGTTCCGTCTGATGTCATCTGTTCGAACCCGGCGCGGATATCCTGGTCTGCCTTGTGGACCTGAAACGCCTCCAGGCTGTTGTGAACGGCCGTTTGCCAGCTTTTGCGAAAGTCCCCGGCTTCCGTCCATTGCAGGGGGACCCGCAGCCGGGCGTACAGATGGTTCAGATGTAATCCCGATGCTTTAAAATCATCTGTTATGCCGGGCAAGTCGCGTCCCCAGAGCCGTTTGCCGGCGGTCCAGGGCTCCATGAAGGAGAAGCCGAATCCTTCAGAGATGGAGGTCGTCAGCAGTGATTCGGCATTTTGCACCAAAGCCTCAAAATTATGATGTTTTCCAACTTCAAACTGAACATTGAGGCCGTGACGGGCGACGAATCGTTTCCAATTCTCATAGGCCGGAAAATCAGCCGGGCTGTTGGGCGGCTGGGTTATATACAAAGGGTTGCCTGACGGAAAAAAAATGGACAGCAGGATGGCTTCGCCTATGTTTTTTCGACGGATGGCCCGGATGGGGTAAAGTATGTGGTCTCCTGATGCATGGGTATCGGCGGTGACCGGCAGGGGTGTTACCATGTTGCTGACCAGATGCAGACCTTTTCGGTTGAGGCCGGAATTGATCAGGATAGCATAGTCGCGCGAGTTTATGACACCATAATGGCAGTTGGCCACGTAGTCTTCGTCAAAATAGACCCCGGGACGCCCATCTTCAGCGAAATCGTGAATCTGTAGAAAGAGCCGAATGCCCTTTGATTGTAATATTTCTTGTATTTTTAAATAGTTTTTGTTCTTGGCCAGGGTAGGATTGTGTACATGCAGCACATCGCATCCTTCCGGCCAGTGGCTGTGCAATGCCTGCATAATGCCGTCGGCCGTCTCGCTTGGACTCGCTGGATGCTCGCTGTCCGTGTCATACCCGATACCGGGAACAGCGATGACCCGGCCGGGAAAATCACCATCCGGCAATGCGCCGGCCAGGACCAGTGTCTCGCCGGCTCCCTGCATGGCTTCCGCCTGTTGACGGATCACCGTGGTGACCCCGCCGGTCTTCAAATGAAAGTGCATGTAAGCGATTTTCATATTAAAACAACCTATAATGGAACAGATGTGTTTGCAACGCTAAATGGCAGGCCTGCCCTCGGCGGATGGGCAGGTGCGTGAGAGTTATCGAGACATTGAATGAAAAGAATTCTGGCCAAAGGCTGGGTTTTAGATTGAATTTGAAAGGGCTGGACTATTTTGCCAAAAAACAATTGAAACCATTCATCGCGCAGAGGCACAGAGACGCAGAGAAAACCAAAAATTGTTTCCCGCTGCGCGGGATAAAACCAAAGGGCATTTGATCCCCTGAGGTTAAAAAGGTTTTTCGCACCTGGTGCAACGAAATCTTGTTATTGCTTTTCTCTGCGTCTCTGCGCCTCTGTGCGAGGATATGCTTTTAACATACTGGCCGGATATCCTTATCTGATCCTGCGGGGCAGGTTTAAAGGGAGTGAATAAAAAAAGGGGACTGCAGGCAGTCCCCTCGTGTTCGGCAGAATCTGTGGCAATGGCCGCGATTATTTGATTCCGGCTACACCCTGGGCAATATTATAGCAGTAATCGCCTATCTTTTCGAAATTCGAGAGAATGTCGCTGAATATCAAGCCGGGTTCGTTGCTGCAGATGCCTTCTTTCAAGCGGTAAATATGATGCGTACGCATTTAATCCCGCATGAAATCGATGTTGTCCTCGATGGTCTGCGCATCGGCCATGAAATTGGGTTTGAGATCCTGCAGGCCCTTCTGCACCAGCGTGAGAAAAGCCACCGCCTGATTGGAGATGACCTCGATGTCCTTGAGGGCGTCTTTGGAAAACTGGATATCTTTTTCGATAATATCTTCAGCCATTTCAGCCAGGTTCTCGACCGCATCCCCGACCCTTTCGATGTTGTTCGTCACCCGGATCATGCTGGACAACTCCTTGGCTTCTACTTCACTCACATCTTCCTGATAGATGCGGGTCAGATATCGTATGATCTCTTTCTGCATAGCATCCAGGTGATCTTCGTAACGTCTCCATTTACTTAATTTTTTGGCGTCACGGGTCTGCAGGGATGCCAGGGTGTTTTTCAAGGTCAACAGGGCAATATCGGCCATCCGGGAAATTTCGCTGCGGACCTGGGTGATCGCAGCAATGGGGTTGTCGATGAAGCGATCGTCGAAGTTGGGCATCCTGAAGAGGTCCTGATCTTCCTGATCCTCTTTGGGGGAGAGCAGAACCGAGACTTTGATCAACCAGGGGAGCAAAAACAGAAAGATAACCGCGTTGACCACGTTGAACATGGTATGACCGTTGGCAAGATAGCGCGAAATATTTACCACATCACCTTCAACGACCTGGGTTACGGCGCCTGCTCCCATTAATGTGGTGGTAAACGTAACGAGTTTTAGAAATAGCGGGAAACTGGCAAGTATGATGATCACCCCGATGATGTTGAACAAGGCATGGGCCCTGGCCGCTCGATAGGCATTGACATTTGTGGCCCCGATAGTGGCCAATTGGGCGGTAATGGTTGTGCCTATGTTTTCGCCCAGGACCAGGGCCATGGCCGCTGGAAAATCCAACAGTCCCTGGGTAGCCAGGGTCATGGTCAGACCTATGGTGGCCGATGATGACTGGACGATGACGGTCAGCACCGCACCCGTGGTGACACACAGCAGCATCCCGGTCAGCGTGGCGGCATCGAATTGGGTAAAAAAACTGATGAAGGCTGGATCGCCTTTGATAGGAGACAATCCCTGTTTCATGACGGTCATGCCGTAAAAAAGCAGCCCGAAGCCAAGTATGATTTCACCGAAATAGCGATTGCGCCGTTTTTTGGAAAAGAATTTAAGAACCACACCGAAAGCGATGGCCGGCAGGGCCAGTTTAGTGAGCTTGAAGGCGATCATTTGAGCGGTTATGGTGGTGCCGACATTGGCCCCCAGGATGACGCCGACAGCTTGCTGCAGGGTCATCATACCGGCACCGACAAAACTGATCAGCATCACGGTGGTTGCCGAAGACGACTGGATGATGGCGGTGACACCGGCACCGGTGGCAAATCCGGCCACCCGATTGTTTGAAACGGCCCCGAGGATCTTCCTGATCCTATCACCTGCTGACATCTGGAGGCCATCCGTCATCATTTTCATGCCCAGTATAAATAGACCCAGGCCCCCCAGCGTTTGTATAAGTACCCCTGAAATGCTCAAATCATGTCTCCTGAAGAATTGGCAGTATACTGAATCTGTAAGTGTTTATTTTTGTTTGTGAAAGTGGACAGGCGCTGCGTTAAATTTGTAAAATGTACAAAAATAACATGTGGTTATGAGGTTTGTTAGCGTCGTGCTGATTTTTGTTAGGCCCTGTATAACAGCCGACTTGGAAATAGTAAAGACTTTCAGACCGAAAAAATTGCCGGTTGATTAATAAACCGGAATTCTTTAGAAATATATATAAATCATTCCTTCAGTCAACCCAGAGGAAACCTGGCATGGACGGAATCTATGTACTTGAAAATCCAGTACAGACATACGCCTGGGGATCAACTACGGCCATAGCCGACCTGCTCGGCCAGCCGACCCCGACCGGCAAACCCCAGGCTGAACTCTGGATGGGGGCCCATCCCAAGGCGCCTTCACTGATTCGCCTGCCGGACCGGACAGTCGCCCTGGACCGGTTTATTGCCGACGACCCCGCGGGGGTCCTGGGTGCCGAAACCGCCCGGCGTTTCGAGAACCGGCTGCCGTTTCTTTTCAAGGTGCTGGCCGCGGCCAAACCGCTGTCCATCCAGGCCCATCCCAATCTTCAGCAGGCTCGCGAGGGCTTTGCCCGGGAAAACGATGCGGGCATCGATATCAAGGCTCCCGATCGGAATTACCGGGATGCCAACCATAAGCCGGAGTGCATCTGCGCCCTGACCGATTTTTGGGCCATGAACGGGTTCCGGGATAGCGGGACCATGGCCGCTCAGCTAACCGCTCTATGCCCCCGGACGCTCCATGAAATGATCGCGCGGACACTGCCCGCAAATGCGGCGCCTGACCTGCGCTCACTTTTAAACTCGCTGCTGTCGCTGGATACGGATGCCTGTCGGGAGATTATTGATGAGGCCCTTGGGAACCTGGACGACCGGCCGAACATGGATCCGGTTGGCCGCTGGATCAAGGCTCTGCATGAAGAATACCCCTATGATATCGGTGTACTATCTCCTGCTATCCTCAACCTCGTCTGTCTTGCCCCGGGCCAGGCCATGTATCTGCCGGCCGGACAGCTGCATGCCTACCTGCAAGGTGTGGGCATCGAACTGATGGCCAATTCGGACAACGTGCTGCGCGGCGGATTGACGCCCAAGCACATCGATATTCCGGAGTTGATGCAGGTGTTGAATTTTTCAACGACCATCCTCGATGTCCTGACCGCTGAATCGATCAGCGCAACCGAACAGGTCTTTAGAACCAATGCGGATGAATTTGAGCTTTCCATCATTGCCGCCACGCCGGAGCAGCCCCATGAAAACGAGCGGCGCAACACCGTCCAGTTGCTGCTGTGCACGGCTGGTCGGGCCGCGGTCAACCGTGCCGGCGTATCGGCTGAAATGACGGTCCAAAAAGGTTCCTGCCTGATGATAACAGCCGGGGCGCCTGCGTTTAAAATCACCGGATCGGCAGCGTTTTACAAAGCGGCGGTACCGGAAAAATCATAATCCGGGCAGACGCTTATAACGATTGACAACCTGCGGGAAGAGGGTGTAATAATCTGTAACCGGCAAAGCAAATGACCGATATTCAAATCAATGTCAAACCGAGCAATCAGGGCATAAACCGATCCAGGAGGTATACCGATGAAACAGACCCGTAGAAACCTTACGCTGATGATGCTTGCGGCCATGGGGCTCGCTTTTTTTCTGGTTGTTTCCGGCTGCACCGGCATGCAGACCAAAGCCAGTGAGCCTTCCTCATCGGCCAGCGCAAAAAAAGATGAAGGCCCGGTACCACTGTATTATGACTTTGGCGATGTGCTCGTCCCCAGCGAACTGAAGATTGATAAGGATGCCTCTTTCGTCTTCCAGACACCCGGGCTGTCGGCCGGCGTGCTGAGTCTGTCCGGTCGGGTTGAGAGCAGCTCCCTGATTGCTTTTTTCGAAAATAACATGGCCAAAGACGCCTGGAAAAAGGTCAGCTCCTTCAAGTCACCGCGCACCATCTTGATGTTCCAGAAAGAGAACCGCTGGTGTGTCATCAATATTACCGATGGAGATTTTAAAACCACGGTGGAAATCTGGGTGGCCCCTACTATGAGCGAAACAGATGCGGGTCTAATGAAATAGATGCAGGATATCCTCGCCCATAAGAATGTCGTACTCGGAGTTTGCGGCGGCATTGCCGCATACAAGAGCGCGGAGCTGTTAAGGCTTTTCATTAAGAAAGGTTCTAAAGTGCGTGTAATGATGACAAAAAGCGCACTGGAATTTATTGGCGAGGCGACCTTTGCAGCGCTGTCGGGCACCAGTGTGTGCAGCGATCTTTTCGAAGCGGAAACAGCGGACGAAGGCTCTGCCATCAAGCATATCGAGTGGGCGGAAACCGCCGATGCAGTGGTCATCGCACCGGCTACAGCCAACATGGTCGGCAAGCTGGCCAACGGCATTGCCGATGACGCCCTGAGTACCTTCATGCTGGCGGTGACAGCCCCAAAGTTCATCTGTCCCTCCATGAACACCCACATGTATGAAAACAGGGCTGTCCAGAGGAACCTCGACCGCCTGGAGCAGGACGGCTATGCCATTCTGGAACCCGGTTCCGGGTCACTGGCCTGCGGCACCGTGGGGCCCGGCCGCCTGCCGGAACCGATTGAAATCCTGGCTTCCGTCGCCGCCGGTCTCACACCGAAGGACCTGGCCTCTCGACGGGTACTGGTAACGGCCGGCCCGACCCACGAGCCGCTCGATCCGGTCCGCTATATCGGGAACCCAAGCAGCGGCAAGATGGGATTCGCCCTGGCCGCAGCTGCTGCGGACCGAGGTGCGAACGTGACCCTGATATCCGGTCCCGCCGCGCTGGCCGATCTGCCTGGAGTCGATATGGTGCGCGTCAAAACCGCCCAGGAGATGCATACGGCGGTGATGGATCGTTTTCAGGCTACTGATATCCTGATTAAAAGTGCAGCGGTTTCAGATTTCAGACCGGACGTCTGCAGCGACCAGAAGGTGAAAAAGGATGAAGCGGCGGACACCATTTGCCTGGTCCGCAACCCGGACATCCTGAAAGAAGCCGGCCGCACCCGGCAACAGCAGCTGCTGATCGGCTTTGCCGCCGAGACCGAAAGCCTGGAAGCCTATGCTGCGGGCAAGCTGAAGGAAAAAAACCTGGACATGATCGTAGGAAACCTGGTCACCCGGCCGGAGGCTGGATTTCAGGCCGACACCAACCAGGTGACCCTGTTCTTCAAGGACGGCACCCACGAGACCATCCCCCTCATGGAGAAGGCGCAACTGGCCCATGTCATCCTTGACCGTATCCTGCAGTTGCCAGATCATTGACGCATGAGCCCACACACCCCAGATGACAAGCCGAATCCACAGCAGCACCCTGCTGACCTGGTGGATGAGGCACTACACTCCCTGAAACAAATGGCACAGAACGGCTGTCGCGGATTTGACACCTCATCTGCGGCCCTGGAAACCATAAATCGTTGGGGCCGACCGGACACCGCCGATTCAACAAGCGCAGATCCCGGCCAGGGACGCATAGGTCGGGAAACCCTGCAGGCTATCCGGACCGACCTGGGCGACTGCCGTCGCTGTAAACTATGCAACAGCCGCACGACCATTGTGTTTGGCCAGGGCGCAGAGCAGGCCCGTCTCGTTTTTGTTGGTGAGGGACCCGGCGCCGAGGAAGACCGTCAGGGTCTGGCCTTTGTAGGCGCGGCGGGCCAGTTGCTGACCAAGATTATCCAGGCTATAAAGATGACGCGCGAAGATGTTTACATCTGCAACATCATTAAGTGCAGGCCCCCGGGAAACCGCAATCCTCAGACGGACGAAATTGCCGCTTGTGTTCCTTTTCTGAAACGCCAGCTTAAATCCATCCAGCCGGATTACATCTGTGCCCTGGGCAGTTTTGCAGCCCGTACGCTCCTGGACACGGAAACCCCGATATCCCGCCTGCGCGGACGTCTTCACGATTATCTGGGCATTCCCCTGCTGCCGACCTATCACCCGGCGTTTCTTTTGAGAAACCCCGAACGCAAACGGGATGTATGGGATGACATGAAACTGCTTATGCGCCGCATGGGTATCAAATATTGATCTGCAGCAGCCTGACAAGTGTTGACAACCCCCTGAAAATAGAGTATTTTAGTACATCCTACCCGGAGATCAATATGTGGCGGGCCAACACGCTGCAATGGCTTGGCGGCGGCCGGCGGCCCCGTCTTCTCTTTATGCGAACTTGAAGGAGGAACAGGCGTATGAGTACAGACAGCAGTGACAAACCTCTGGATAAAATGACCGTCAAAGAATTACGTGAAGTGGCCAAGGAAATACCCGAAATCACCGGGGCCCATGGGATGATCAAAGCCGACTTGCTTGGTGCGATCAAGGCAGCCCAAGGCATCACGGAGGCCCCCGAAGACGAACCCAAGGCGCAATCCAAGAAGAAATCAAAGAAAACGGATCGGTCTGTAAGCGCTTTGAAAAAGGCAATTTAAGCGTTGCGAATAAAGCAAGCCCAGGCAATCAGCGCCGACGACAAAAAGATGGCAGCCATATACAGGCGCAAAGTTTCAAGACTCAAGAAGAAAACCAGGCAAGCCGCCTGAAAGAGATGATACCTGGCGCGGAGTGAACGCATGCAGCAGCAGACAACTGAAAACCTGATTGATCTGTTTGTTGACGCGCTAACGGCGGAAAAGGGGTACTCCGATAGCACCTGCCGTTCCTATCGATCCGATATATTCGAGTTTTTTACTATTTTACAAGATGGCTGGCCGACCGGAACGCTGAAGGAAGCAGCCGGCGGCCTGCCGGATCCAGATACAGTCACCGGCATACAGGTACGCTATTGGCTGGGCATTCTGCACAAGCGCAACAAAAAGGTGACGATTGCCAGGAAACTGTCCGCCCTGCGAACTTTTTTCAAGTTCCTGATAAAGCAGGGTGTGATCGATCAAAACCCGGCTGCGACGGTGACCACGCCAAAACAGGAAAAAAAGATCCCCACCTACCTGCCGGTGGACGATATATTTCGGCTGCTGGATTCAATCGAGACGCACACTTTGCTCAAGGCCCGCAACCGGGCCATGTTCGAGACCCTTTATTCGTGCGGCATCCGGGTGTTCGAACTGACCAATCTCAATGTGGCTGATATCGATAGATCCACTGGCATTCTCCGGGTAACCGGCAAAGGCAATCGTGAGCGCCTGGTCCCTATCGGCCGCAAAGCCCTGGGGGCCATAGAAGATTACCGGCGGCGGTTGAAGCAAGAACAGCCGGCCTCAAATCAGGGCGGTGCGCTCTTTCTAAACAAAAACGGCGGACGCCTGACCTCCCGTTCGGTGGCCCGCATTCTTGATAAATTAGCCCGGGAATGCGGGCTGGCCACTCCCATATCACCGCATGGGCTGCGGCACACCTTTGCCACCCATATGCTGGATGCAGGGGCGGATCTGCGGGCTATTCAGGAGCTGCTGGGCCACCAGAGCCTGGCGACTACCCAGAAATACACCCATGTGAGTATTGATCTACTTCTGGAAACCTACGATAAATCTCATCCGCGAAAATAAAGGACGGACCCGGAAAAGTCATCAACAGCCATGTTTTAAGGTTTCATGTTTATTGAATTAGGAGTATGAGTGCGGGTGGTTTCAATTCGTTCAAAAAACATTCTTGAGATGAAGGAATGCACATGCGGTTTCATGGAACGACAATATTGGCCGTTCGGTTGAACGGGCAGCTGGCAGTAGCGGGAGACGGGCAGGTCACCTTGAACAACACGGTCATCAAGCACCACGCCCGCAAAGTCCGCCGCATTTATAATGACAGCATTATCACCGGATTTGCGGGAGCTACGGCGGATGCCCTGACCCTGTCTGAAAAACTGGAAAAAAAGCTGGAACGCTACAACGGCAATCTTATGCGCAGTGCAGTCGAACTGGCCCGGGAATGGCGTACCGATAAGTATCTGCGGCGCCTGGAAGCTATCATGATCGCTGCTGACGAAACCAGTATATTCCTCATTTCGGGCAATGGGGATGTCATCGAACCGGACCAGGACATCATCGCCATCGGTTCGGGCGGTGTGGCGGCCCAATCGGCGGCCCTGGCTCTGTCCCGGCACACAGATTTAAAGGCCCGGGAAATCGTAGCCGAAGCTATGGGTATTGCCGGATCGATCTGTGTATATACCAATGACAGCATAACCGTGGAAGAGATGTAGATGCTATGCAGGTTCCCCATTCAAGGTTCCCGATTGAGAGTGTTCAACCCTTCGAACCTTGCCTGCCGGGCGTAACCAAGAGCGAAGCCTGGAACCGGGAACCTTTGTACCTTAAACAAAGAGTATGTATAAGCTGATATGAGTAGTCTGAAACCTTCTGAAATAGTACAAGAACTGGACAAATATATCGTCGGCCAGCACAACGCCAAACGTTCGGTTGCCATTGCTCTGCGCAATCGCTGGCGGCGCCAGCAGGTACCGGATGATCTGCGTGATGAGATCGCTCCTAAAAATATCATTCTCATCGGCCCCACCGGGGTCGGCAAAACCGAAATCGCCCGGCGCCTGGCGAATCTGACCGACTCGCCGCTGATAAAAGTCGAGGCCTCCAAGTTTACCGAAGTGGGCTATGTAGGCCGGGATGTAGAGTCGATGGTCAGGGATCTGGTCGAACTGACGGTGAACAATCTGAAAGTACGGGAACAGGAATCCGTCCAGGTGAAGGCCCGAGAAAACGCCGAAGAAAGAATGCTGGACCTCCTGCTGCCGCCGAGCGAGCCGGCACCGGTCATACCCGGCAACCCGGCCATTGACCGCCCGTTCGATCCGGTGCCGGAACCCACACCGGAGGGAACCGGTACCCGGGAAAAACTTCGCAAACTGCTCCGTTCCGGCAAGCTGGATCAGCGTACGGTGGATCTGGAAGTAACGGATAAGTCCGTTCCGATGGTTGAAGTGTTTTCAAACATGGGAATGGAAGAAATGGGATTTAATTTCAAGGATATGCTTGGCGGACTGCTGCCAAAGTCAACCAAGCGGCGTAAAATAAAGGTCCCGGAAGCCATGGATCTGCTGACCCAGGAAGAGGCTCAGGGTTTGGTGGATATGGACCGGGTGGTAAAAAAGGCCATTGAGAAAGTTGAACAGGACGGCATCATTTTCCTGGATGAGATAGATAAGATTGCCGGTAAACACGGTACTACCGGACCGGATGTCAGCCGGGAAGGGGTACAGCGAGACCTTCTGCCACTGGTGGAAGGCAGCACGGTTACCACCAAATACGGGCCGGTGCGAACGGACCACATCCTTTTCATAGCCGCCGGAGCGTTTCACACCATCAAACCGGCTGACCTGATACCGGAACTGCAGGGACGTTTCCCCATCCGGGTAGAATTGAGTTCACTGGGGCAGAAGGAATTCTACCGGATCCTGACGGAACCGAAAAACGCACTACTCCTCCAATATCTGGCCCTGCTGCGTACCGAGGGCCTGGAGGTAGTCTTTACCGACGGAACCGTCCGGGAAATTTCCCGGATTGCCGAAGAAGTCAATAACAGCACCGAAAATATTGGAGCGCGCAGACTGCATACCCTGATGGAAAAGCTGCTGGAGGATATTCTGTTCGACGCGCCGGACATGGACACGGACCAGGTGGAGATCGACGGCGCTTATGTCAACGGTAAACTGAAAGACATCATGGAGAACGAGGATTTGAGTCGGTACATTTTATAACACCGAATTGGTTTTGCTCGAAATCGCTATCGAAATCGGGATCGGTATCGAAAAGTTGATCCAAACGATCCCGATTTCGATAAACTTAATAAGACACTGATCATATGGAAACAGATATGACCAATAGAGCCCCCGCACCCAACGTCGCTGAAATATTAATCGAAGCACTGCCGTACATCCGGCGTTTTTCCGGGATGATCATGGTGATCAAGTACGGCGGCCACGCTATGGTGGACGAACAGTTAAAAGCTGATTTTGCCCGCGACATCGTTCTCATGAAATTCATTGGCTTGAATCCGGTCATTGTCCACGGCGGCGGCCCGCAAATTAACTCCGTCCTGGACCAGATGGGGATCGAGTCGCGCTTTGTGCGCGGTATGCGGATGACGGACGCCCAGACCATGGACGTTGTGGAAATGGTGCTCGGCGGAAAGGTCAACAAAGCCATTGTGGCCCAGATCAATGCCCAGGGGGGCAAAGCCGCCGGACTGTCCGGTAAAGATGGGGGGCTGATCCAGGCCGAAAAACTACAGATCATCCACCAGGAGAAAGAGACGGATCCTCCTGAGATCATCGATCCCGGCCTGGTGGGCGACGTTACGGCGGTCAACCCCGAAATCATCGATACTCTCATCCGGCAGGGATTTATACCGGTCATTGCTCCGGTGGGCACGGGCCCAAACGGCGAAACTTTCAATATCAATGCCGACCTGGTAGCCAGCCGGATTGCCATGGCCCTTTCCGCCGGACGACTGATTCTCATGACGGATGTGGACGGTGTGCTCGACGGCGCCGGAAAACTGATATCATCCGTGAATGCCGCCGACATCCGACGGATGATCACGGAACAGGAAATTACAGGAGGGATGATCCCCAAGATCGAATATGGGCTGAAAGCGTTGGAGGCCGGCGTGGAAAAGGTTCCGATCATAAACGGCACCCACCGCCATGCATTGCTTTTGGAACTTTTTACGGATAAAGGCATCGGAACGGAAATCGTAAAATGACTACTGAGACCAAACAACTGGCGGATTCTTATATTGCGGGAACCTACGCCCGGTTCCCCATTGTTTTGACCAAAGGCAGCGGCTGTACGGTCTGGGACGAGGACGGGCGGTCCTATACCGATTTCATCGCCGGCATCGCAGTTTGTAATCTGGGCCACGCCCACCCGCAAGTGGCCCGGGCGGTCAGCGATCAGGCCAGCACCCTGTGTCATGTTTCCAATCTTTACTATACCCGCCCCCAGGCGGAACTGGCCCGGGCCCTGGTGGAGCGCTGTTTTGCCGAACGGGCGTTTTTTTGCAACAGCGGGGCCGAGGCCAACGAAGCGGCCATCAAAATCACACGCAAATATTTCAGCGATCGGGAGCAACCCGAGAAATTTCGCATCATCTCCATGCGCCGGTCCTTTCACGGCCGCACCATGGCCACCTTGTCCGCCACAGGCCAGGATAAGATCAGGAAAGGTTTCGACCCGGTCCTCAACGGTTTCGATTTTGTGCCATTCAACGACATGACGGCCCTGGAAAACGCCCTGACCCCGGACACCTGCGGCGTCATGCTGGAACCGGTGCAGGGTGAGGGCGGGGTGATCTGTCCTGACGCAGGCTACCTGGAAGCAGTACGCGATTTCTGCGATCGGAACGACCTTTTGCTGATTTTCGACGAAGTTCAGACCGGCATGGGGCGGACCGGCAAGCTGTTTGCCCATGAACATTTCAAGGTGGCGCCGGACGTCATGACCCTGGCAAAGGCCCTGGCCAACGGGTTTCCCATGGGCGCCATGCTGGCTTCCGAGAAGGTGGCCCCGGCGTTCAGCCCGGGTGCCCACGCTTCCACCTTCGGCGGTACACCGGTCATATCAGCTGCGGCTTTGGAGACGGTCCGCATTTTGACCGAAGAGGGTGTGGTCGCACAGTGCGCCGAAAATGGTGATTATTTCCTCAAGCGACTTGCCTGGCTGCAGGCGCGCCACACCTGCATCGCGGAAGTCCGCGGTATCGGGCTGCTGTGCGGGGTCAAACTTGATCGGCCCGGCGGAAAAATCGTCACCGCCTGCCTGGAACGCGGTTTTTTGATCAACTGTATCCAGGACAATATATTGCGTTTCGCACCGCCGCTGATCATTACACCGGCGGAAATCGATGCGCTCATCGAGTGTCTTGACCAAATCATGGAGACGCTATAATAGAGGGCCTCTGAGGACGGGGCTAATTTTTACAGCATGGTGGCCCTGCCGGCGGCATTAACATCACCGTCAACAGATGGACACCGGTTAGGAGATTTGAGCAGTGGGAAAGAAAATTGAAAAAGTAGTGTTAGCCTATTCAGGCGGTCTGGACACCTCGGTAATTCTCAAATGGCTGATCGAAAAATACCAATGCGAAGTCATCACATTTTCGGCGGATATCGGCCAGGGCGAAGAGCTGGACCAGATTGAACCCAACGCGCTGAAGACGGGCGCCTCCAAAGTATACATCGACGACCTCAAGGAAGAATTCGTGCGCGATTATGTCTATCCGGCATTTCGGGCCAATATCATTTACGAAGGACAATACCTGCTGGGAACGTCCCTGGCACGGCCCTTGATCGCTAAGCGGCAGATGGAAATCGCAGCCATTGAAGGCGCCGACGCAGTCAGCCACGGGGCCACCGGCAAGGGCAACGACCAGGTCCGTTTCGAACTGGGATACCTGGCCATCGATCCGTCCATCAAGATTGTGGCTCCCTGGCGCGAATGGGATCTCAACTCCCGCAGCATACTTATGGAATTTGCCGCAAAGCATGGCATCGACGTACCGACTTCACATGCCAAACCTTACAGCACCGACCGCAACCTGCTGCACATCAGTTTTGAAGGCGGCGTCCTGGAAGATCCCTGGCACGCCCCGCCGGAAGACATGTACACCATGACGGCCTCCCTGCAGGATGCCGCCAACACCCCGGAAGAAATCGAGCTTTCTTTCGTTGCCGGCGATCCGGTGGCCCTGAACGGCCAGAAGTTGGGGCCGGCCGATATGCTGGCCGAGCTGAACCGGTTGGGCGGCCGCCACGGAGTAGGGCGCATCGATATCGTGGAAAACCGCTATGTCGGGATGAAGTCACGGGGGGTCTACGAAACCCCGGGAGGCACGATCCTGCGCCAGGCCCATATGGCCATGGAATCCCTCACCCTGGACCGCGAGGTGATGCACCTGCGTGATTCCCTGATACCGGAATACGCCGCCATGATCTATAACGGTTTCTGGTTCTCACCGGAAAGAGAGATGCTTCAGACCATGATCGACGCCAGCCAGAAAAATGTCAGCGGTGATGTGCGTCTTTCTCTCTACAAAGGCAACTGTGTCGTGCTGGGTCGCAGATCCGGCAAATCACTGTACAGCGAGGCTCACGCCACATTTGAGGAAGACGAAGTATACAGCCAGAAAGACGCCGAGGGTTTTATCCGGCTCAACGCCCTGCGGCTGCGTCTGAACAGTTTGTTGAATAAGTAGAAGGGGGATCGGGCACCATTTGATTCAATCGAAATCGGATTCGGGATCGGGATCGAAAAGAGCTTAAGAGTATCCGTTCGATACCGATCTCGATAGCGATTTCGATCCCGAATTTGTTAAAAAGGGTCCCCAGGGCGAGTCAAATCTTACCCGGAAATTCAAATTGGGATCGCCAAAGGATAGCACCATGTCAGACAAATTGTGGGATGGTCGGTTTTCTGGAAAGACCAGCAGCAGTGTCGAAAAATTTACGTCGTCCATCCAGGTCGATAAACGTCTCTACGCCTATGATATCGCCGGCAGTGTCGCTCACAGTAAAATGCTTGCCAAATGCGGCGTGATCACGGCGGCCGAAGCGGCCGAACTGGAGCGGGGGCTGGAGATTATCAAGCAGGACATTGAAAACGGGGCGCTGGTTTACGACGACAGCCTCGAAGACATTCACATGCATATCGAGGCCCGCCTTTACAAGGAAATCGGCAACGTCGCCCGGAAACTGCACACTGGCCGGAGCCGCAATGACCAGGTTGCCCTGGACGTGCGCATGTACCTGCGCAAGGAGACCGCCGACCTCATCCACGGCCTGGCCCGGCTGCGCGAACAGTTCATCCTGCTGGCCCGGGAACATGTGGATACAATCATGCCCGGCTACACCCACATGCAAAGGGCGCAGCCCGTGCTTTTGGGCCATCATCTGATGGCGTATTATGAAATGTTTACCCGGGATGCGCGGCGCTTGGCGGATTGTCTGACCCGGATCAACGTGATGCCCCTGGGAACTGCTGCCCTCGCCGGGACCACCTACCCGATTGACAGGCAATACGTGGCTGAATTGCTTGACTTCCCGGTTGTCAGCCGAAACAGTATGGATACGGTCGCGGACCGGGATTTCATCCTGGAATTTCTGGCGGATGCCGGCATCTGTATGCTCCATTTCAGCCGGCTGTCCGAAGAATTGATCCTCTGGTCCACTTCGGAGTTTGGTTTCATCGAACTGTCCGATGCCTTCTCGACCGGGAGCAGCATCATGCCCCAAAAGAAAAATCCGGACATTCCGGAACTGGTGCGGGGCAAAACCGGCCGCGTGATCGGCGATCTGGTTTCCATGCTGACCACGGTGAAGTCTCTGCCCATGACTTATAACCGCGACCTGCAGGAAGACAAGGAACCCCTGTTCGATGCGGTGGACACCCTGGCGGCCTGCGTGGATATCGTCACCCGGATGCTGCCTGAAATAAAAGTACGCAAAGATCGCCTGCGCACTGCGGCCAATACCGGATTTTTGAATGCCACGGACCTTGCGGATTACCTGGTCAACCTGGGCGTTCCGTTCCGGGAGGCGCACAGCCACGTCGGCCGGGCCGTGGCCTACGCCCTCGAACATGGCCGGGAGCTGCACGATCTCACACTGGAAGAGCTGCAAAAGTTCTCACCCGGCATAGAAGCGGATGTGTATGATTTGCTCACGCCGGAAAGCGTGGTGAACCGGAGAACCTCGTCCGGCGGCACAGCCGGTGCAAATGTAGCGGCGGCAATCGCTGCGGCCGAGGCGGAGCTGCAGTCGGACACGCAGTCCCTGCCAACCTTTTAACCAGGCACAGGCACGCTATGCAACCATTTTGCCGGAACCGAACAACTATCCGCCGACCCCTCGCATGGGCAGCGGTTATACAGGCCGCCCTGGGGATGCTGCTGGCGTGCAGCGCCTGCGGCGTCAAAGCCCCGCCGGTCGCGTCCGATGCGAAGCCGCCCAGCCTGGCAAGTTTTGGTCACCAGCTAGATAACGACCGACTCACCTTCCACTGGACCATGGCCGCGGGAGGCTCTCAGCCGCAAAGCTTTACCCTGTATCGTGCCCGGTCCCGCCTGGCTGAAAAACCATGCGACGGCTGTTCGCTGGTGTTCACACCCTTGCAGACCATTCCGGCGGCGGACCCGGAACAGGGCTCGCTGACGATCACCCTTGAGCCGGGTTATCATTACGGCTTCAAACTGACGGCTACGGCCGACAACGGACTGACAAGTCCGGATTCGCAAACCATCATAATTGAGTACTGAATATGCAGACGATACCTTTTTACAAGATGAGCGGCAGCGGCAACGATTTCATTGTCATCGACAACCGCGGGGACATCCTGAACGGCATCGCCCTGGAACAGTTCATCGTAAATGTGTGCCGGCGAAAAATGTCAGCCGGGGCCGACGGCATGATCCTCATCGAAGCTGCGCAGGATCTGGATTTCAATTGGCGTTTCTACAACTCCGACGGCAGCCGGGCGGAAATGTCCGGCAACGGGGCCCGGTGTGCCGCCCGCTATGCCTACCTGAATGAGATCGCCCCTGCGAAAATGGCATTCGGTACTGATGCCGGCCCCATCCAGGCCAGTGTAGACGGTGACCGGGTAAAGATCGGCATGACCCCGCCGTTTGATTATCGCGCACCGTTTGTTTTGAATGCCGACGGGCATGCCGTGGAAATGAGTTTTATCAATACGGGCGTACCCCATGCCGTCATCCGCACGGATGACCTGGCAGCGGCACCGGTCGTAGACCTTGGCCGTGCAATCCGGCAGCATCCCGAGTTTGCGCCGGCCGGTACCAACGTCAATTTCATTGCCCGCGAAGACAGCCATCGGCTCGGTATCCGGACCTACGAACGAGGGGTTGAAGATGAGACCCTGGCCTGCGGCACCGGCTCCGTTGCCGGTGCTCTGGTCTACGCTTTGCAAAACGGTACCCCGGGGCCCATCGACATGATAACGCGGAGCAACAATCGGTTGACCATTCATTATGAGCTTGACGGCGATGCCTGCCGCCGGGTTTTCCTGGAAGGCGATGCCCGGGTGATTTACACGGCTGCACTTACCCCGGATGCCTGGCAGTATCATTAAAGAGGGATACCGGAGCATTTTGAACAGCGCCATCATAGCCATCGGTTCAAACCTGGGCGATAAACGGCAAAACTGCCTGCAGGGCATAAACGCGCTGGACCATATGCCGGACATCGAGGTAACCGACCGGGCCCGTTTTTACAGGACTGCTCCGGTGGACTACACCGATCAGGACTGGTTCGTAAACACGGCGATCCGGATTGCCACGAATCTGGAACCGGGCGATCTCTTGACACGGTTAAAGCAAATCGAGCGGGAGAGCGGGCGGGACCGGAAGACCGTTCGTTTCGGACCCCGGATCCTGGATCTCGATATCATTTTTTTCGATGCTCTCGTGCTGCGGACCCCAACCCTGGAAATTCCGCATCCGCGTATGCATAAAAGGCGCTTTGTGCTAGCACCGATCTGTGATATAGATCCCACTGCCGTACATCCAGCGTTGAATATACCGGTAAACGCCCTGCTGCAGGCCATTGACGACCCTGATCAGGATATTGAACTGCTGCCATGATAAAACTTATCATATTCCTGCTGGTCGGCTATTTTGCACTGAAATCTATTAAAAGCATCATAGGAACCGGTTCTTCCACGAACATACCGGGAGGCGGGGGGGCGGCTGACCAAATCGACAATCTCATGGTTCAGGACCCCAATTGTCAGACCTACATCTCGAAACAGGATGCTGTCCAGGCCGCTAAGAACGGCCGGACCCTTTATTTCTGCTCAACGCAGTGCCGGGATGCCTACCTGGCGGATAGTTAGCTTACAGCGCAACCAGTTTATCATATCAGCCACATTACTATTAAGGAGACGAATGCGATGAAATTTTTTCTGGATACCGCCAACATAGATGAAATCAAGGACGCCCACAGCATGGGTATAGTAGATGGCGTGACCACCAATCCATCCCTGATTGCCAAGGAGGGTCGCGATTTTGAAGAAGTCATCCAGGAAATCTGTGAGATCGTGGATGGTCCCATCAGCGCCGAGGTGATCAGCACCGATACCGAAGGGATGCTGAAAGAGGCCCGTCACCTGGCCGGCCTGCATAAAAACATCGTTGTTAAAATACCCATGACGGTAGACGGCATCAAGGCCACCTGTCAGTTGACCAAGGAGGGGATCAAAACCAACGTGACGCTGGTATTTTCGCCACTGCAGGCCTTGATGGCCGCCAAAGCCGGGGCCACTTATGTCAGTCCGTTTCTGGGCCGCCTGGACGACCTCTCACAGGACGGTCTGCAGCTCATCGAACAGATTGTCGATATGTATGCCAATTATGCATATGAAACCGAAATCATTGTGGCCAGTGTCCGCAACCCGCTGCATGTTCTCGAATCCGCAATGATGGGGGCGGACATCGCCACTATACCTTACAGCGTTCTGGGCAAATTTGCGGCGCATCCGTTGACCGACAAAGGGCTTCAGGCGTTTTTGGATGACTGGAACAAATCAAAAGCATAAAGAATTCCGGTCCGGAAGGACAGGGCGTCAGGCGCTTTAGATCACATAGAACTTTAGTTAAATTAAGGCCCTTGCCAAATTGCATTTGAAACGGCAGGCTTTCAATGTTTAAAGGCAAAACACTCAAGGAAATTGCGGCTCACCCCAACGCCCTGACCATGTACCGGGTGGCTGCCGTTCCGTGTATTGTGATCCTCATGCTGTTTCCCAACCGGCTCTTTACCCTGATAGCCGCCATCTTGTTTGCAGCCGCGGCAATTACGGATTTCTTTGATGGTTTTCTGGCCCGTCAGCGCGGCCTGGAATCAAGTTTCGGCAAAATCATGGACCCGCTCGCGGACAAAGTCCTGGTTTCATCCGCTTTGATTATGCTCGCTGCATACGGCTGGGCGCCGGCCTGGGTGGTATGCATTATCATCGGCCGCGAACTGGCTGTCACCGGGCTGCGCAACTTCATGATCGAAAACAAGATCGATGTTGGGGCTTCGAGCTTGGGAAAATACAAAACCGGGTTTCAAATTGCCGCAATCATCCCGCTGTTGGGGCATTACACCTGGTTTGGTGTCGACCTGCATGCCATCGGCAGCCTGTATCTCTGGGTGGCCCTGGTAATGACGGTGTGGTCCGGAGCGGATTATTTTATCCGATTCAGGAAACTGTTTGTTGCCTGATTTTTTTCTGTTGACTTTATTCAATTAAAACTCTATACACAACACCTTCTGAGCGGGAATAACTCAGTGGTAGAGTGCGACCTTGCCAAGGTCGAAGTCGCGGGTTCAAATCCCGTTTCCCGCTCCATTTTTTTTGGGGCCCGCGAAAAGCAGCCAGCGTCCGTTCGCGGAAATCCACCGGCGGCATAGCCAAGTGGTAAGGCAGCGGCCTGCAAAGCCGTTATTCACCAGTTCGAATCTGGTTGCCGCCTCCATACAACAGGAAAGGGCCTGCAGAAACGATGTTTCTGCAGGCCCTTTTTTAGTTTTAGGGTACATTTGAAGCTATCGCATAAAAAGGATATGCTTCAATGCTCCGGTTTTTCAAATGCCGGAGGATTTGCGAGGCTGGCTTTGCCGTTTCGATTTTTGCTGGAGTCCTTTACTGGAATAGTATACAGCCCGGCCGAAGAGAAACTTGGCGTGGATATGGCGTTCGCCGCTGGCCCAGGTGCACTGTTGAATGCCCATGAAGGGATGGGTCTGGTGCGGTGTTCCCAGGATCTCGACAACCGCCTCATAGGGCATACCGAATTTCAATTTCTCATAATTTTGATGCGTTACGGTACCTGGCTGCGGCGCGCAGCCGGTCAACAGCGCACTTCCCGAAACCTGCCCATGAGTCCCCAAAACCGCAGGCAGGCCTACCTTCCGGAAACTGCTGTCATTATGAACAATCCGGTTGGGACGGCCCCCGGATTCCAGCTAAAGATCGACCGGTGCGTCTTCTTTTTCATGCCCGGGGTGCCCCATGAAATGCGACGCATGCTGGCAGACCGCGTCCTGCCGGCAATCGTCCGGATCAGGGGTGAGCAGCAGGTGGCAACGATCGTGAAAACCATCTGCACCTTCGGCCTGCCCGAATCGGTTGTTGACGAGAAAATTGCGGACATCCCCGGCCGGTTTCCCGAACTTGGCCTGGGCCTGCGCGCTTCTTTTCCCTATATCCAGGTCAAATTGTATGGCCGCAGCGCCGATCAGCGCGCTCTGGCGCGCCAGATTGCGGCTGCCCAAAAGCAGGTGTGCGCATGCCTGGGCGACACTGTTTTTTCAACCGAGGGACAATCCCTGGCCGAAGCCCTGGGAAACATGCTGGTTTCCAGAAACGCCACTATCGCGGTGGCTGAAAGCTGCACCGGGGGTCTCATTGCCAACTAATTAACCGATGTGCCCGGCAGCTCCGACTATTTTCTGTTCTCCGGGGTTACCTATGCCAATTCCGCCAAGGAACAAGTGTTAAAGGTGCCGGCGGCGATTTTAAGGGAACATGGGGCCGTACATGCGGAAACTGCCTCACATGGCCCAGGGCGCCCGGCAGGTGGCGGGCGCGGACTATGCCATTGCCACCAGCGGAATTGCCGGTCCGGGCGGCGGTACCGCCGATAAGCCGGTCGGCACACTGTGCATCGGGCTGGCCACACCCCAGGCGGTGCAAGGCTTCACCTATCATTTCCCCGTACGGAGCCGTGAGCAGAACAAGCAGCTGTTTACCGCCGTGGCCATGAACAAGCTGCGTAAAGAGCTCCTCAAGACATGCTGATTTTTTGGATACTGTCAGGTCTGGGCGCAAGCTACCTGGTTATCACCTTTGCGCTTTCCTTCGTGGTCCAAGCGTTTCCAAGGCGCCCGGTCATTGATCCGCCGGACTGGGGGACAATCGAAGACAAGTTCATACCAGCTGTGGACGGCGGTAAACTGGAGGTGTGGCGCATCGAACCATCCGGTAAGAGTCGCGGCATCGTATTGCTGGCCCATGGCTGGGGCCGCAACCGTGACCGGATGGTCAACCGGGCCCGCATGTTCGGGGAAATGGGATATACCACGGTTTTGCACAGTGCGCGCGACCACGGCAACTCAAGCCGGCGGCGAATCATGACGGCCCTCCGGTTTGCCGAAGATATCGAAGCGGTCATGGACTGGATTGGCCAGGAAATCATCCTATACGGGCATTCCGCCGGCGCCGGTGCCGCCATAATCACTGCCTGGCGGAAACCCGATCAGATTCGCATGCTTTTCCTGGAAGCCGGCTATGCCTACACCCGGCCGGCCCTGCTGAGTCTCTATCGCTGGTTCAACCGGGTTGTCGGCACGCTGCTGGGTCCCATGATCCTGTTCTGGATGAACCTTTACTACCGCGGGGCCCTGGATCGACTGAGCCCGGCCCGCCTGGCTCCGGCTGTCCGGGCCCCGGTGCTGATTATCCACGGCGCGGATGACCGCCGTTTTCCTGTCCATTTCGCCCGCCAGCTGCACCAGAGCTTCGCGCCTGAACAGGCCATCCTGTTCGTCGCCCCCGGAGCCGGGCACAGTGACAGCAGTACCCGCCCCGGATACCGGGAGGCAGTGCAGGCATTTTTAATCGAGAATCATGGACGCCGGTGACGCACATACGATACGCGCGCCGGGGCACTCGGTAGGATTTGAGGACACGGAACCACCCGGGCCGGCCTATTCCATGGCCCGAATTTTCTCTTTGATTTTCTCAAAGGCCATCCGGACCTCGTAAAAGCGGCCATGGTCCTCTTTGGCGAAAATCTCGGATACCGATAGAAGCTGGTCGCGGCCGGGGTTCTTCAGATAGGTGTGTACGGACCGCAGGCGTTTCACGATTTCTGTTTCGACCACCTCCCGGAGCGTTTCCTTGCGGTCGAGGATGTGCTGTTTCATGTCTGGATCGGCCTTGTTGCCGATATATTTGTTTCGTTTGTATTCCAGCCGGGTTTTGATCAGATCATTCTGAACGGTTTCACATTCCGGATCCAGCCAGATGATCTCCGGTACCAGGTCGCCAAAGTGGGTAACCCCCAGGATGTCCTTATCCCGGCCCCAGAAACCGTACACGAATTCCTTTTCCAAATCATAATAATTCTGCAGCGGCATGAACATCCGCCGCAGGTGCAGCAGTACCTGCTCAGTTTTCTTGCGGTGCCCGCCGATAATGACCGATCCGCCGACTCCATCCTTTTTGACACCTTTGGTCCAGGGGGCCCCGGTAATCCCGAAATCGTGCCAGACCGGAAGCTGCAAAATGGACGATAGAGTATTGATGGCCAGCGCGTAGCCGGCCGAAGGGCCGCCCACATTATAAGAGGCCGAGAGCAGCTGGTGGTGGATCGTGTACTGGCTGAGGTATTCTCCCAGCAGCTTGGGCATGCTCACCTTGGGATAGAGGCCCTGCAGGTAGTTTTTCACCATGGTGAGCGCTTCCTGGGCGGATTGCTGGGTCATCTTGACCGCCATATCCATCTGGGCCGTGGCGGAACCGGAACTGGACACAGCCCCGGTCACGAGAACCCGGTCTTCTCCCAGTTTATACGTCAAGCTGGTGGCTATGGGCAGCAGCACCCCCGACATGTCATTGGCGCCCACCCCGATAATGAAGCCCACCTGGGGTTCCTGGCTGAGTTCGGCTTCCAGGAATTTATCCAGCTGAACCTTGCCTTTGCGAACCGGACTGCCGGAAATCTCCCGGACGGCCGATTTCAGGTGAGAGGCGACCACCGGGTAGTTCGCGATGGTGTCGACCCGGGCGGTCTGGCCTATGATTTCATCATACCGGTCAGACACACTGGTCGGATTTTTTTTAATTCCGCTGATCAGGGCCTTGGGGGCATCAATGGCCTCAAGGATACCCACCAGGGTTTTGAAATTGAATTTGAAAAAGTTTTCCTGGACCTCCTGCCGCTCCCCGACCTGGGTCCGAAAACGGGTGAGCACCTCGTATTCGGTGTTGCGCAAACTCAGCGCTTTTTCAACAAAAGCGGTGTAGTCCGCCGGGGTATTACAGATCTCTTTGGCTGATTCGACGATTTTGTCCACGTCCAAATCGGGCGCCAGGGGAATGTCCGCAACCGCCTGCCGGACAATATCCTTGATGTCATCACGACCCATGTGCCCTGAAATCTCCATAACTTTCAATCTCTTGGAGCGTATCAATGCCGGATCGAGGATGTCCAGGCGGTTGGTGGTCAGCACGGTAAAGACCTGGTTGAGCGGAATTTCGCCGTCGATGAGATTCAGGAACTTGTTGGTCAACCGATCGGTGGGGGAACCGCCGGTCTGGCTGCGCTTGGGCGCCAGGGAATCACCTTCGTCAAAGAAGATGACCGTGGGGGCGATCATCTTGGCGATGTCGTATACTTTTTCCAGGTTGTCGACGGCACCTTCAACCGGATTCACGGGATCCTGCAGGGCACTGGGACTGGTGGAGATGTCATGGATGGCGCTGTTCTCACTGAGCCAGGCCCGGACGAGAAAGGTTTTGCCGCCGCCTGGGGGGCCATTGAGCACCACGCCTTTCTCTTCACTGACACCGTAGTACAGGCAGTTGTTGCTCATCTCCGAAAAGACATCCTTGACGCTGCCCACGTAGTCCTGCCACTTGACGTCGCGGTCCATCTTGTCGACTACTTTTTTATACAGGTCGCCATAGGAATTCTTGGCCACCAGCTCAAAGGCTTTGCGCACCAGGAAAGCATCGTCAAGGAATTCCGGTTTGAAATCTCCCTTGATCTGGATAATGGAGTTTATCAGTTTGCGCACATAGGAGGGGATGACCTTCAGACTGCGTTCTTTAAAAATCGTGTAGAGTTTTTCAACAGCCACAAGGGTTTCATCAGGATCGAGACAGGCCCCTTCAATGCCGCAGTAGGGATCTTCTTCCGTACCGACGTGGATGTTGCTGCGCAGCAGCTCCATCCGGACGACCTCTTTAAGGTTATCGGCATTCATCCAGAAATCGGAGATATCGATGATCTTGCCTTTTTCCACGAAACGCCGGTAAATGGCTGAATCGAAGCGCTCGGGCTGGTCGCTGGTGGCGATCAGCAGGCAGTCACGACGGCCATTGATAATCTCATCGATCACGATGTTGGACGTATCGATCAGGGTCCGCTGCTGCCGTTCCACTCCGGATTCCCGACCGGAGGCCTTGGCGAAAGCGCTATGGGCCTCTTCGACATGGCGGATCGACGACTTCCGGGGATCGCCCAGCGCCTTCTTGAAATAGTTGCCGGGCTCGCCGGCCAGGGCGGTCTGGTAATCATTGGGCGTCACCATGGCGTAGTCCACCGGCAGGCTCTGTTCTTCCAGATCGGACAAATTTGTGCTGATGACCTTTTTGAAAATCGAATTGACCAGGGGGATCCGGGACAGGCGCTTATAAAACCGCAGTTTTTTATGGCGATCTATTTCCGCGACAAGGCCTGGATCGACCACATCAAGGGATTTCCAGATCGGTTCGCCCGCCAGCCGTTCTTCCTTCTTCTTCTGCAGGTCCACTTCCGGCTGGACCTCGTTGATGAAAATCACCTTTTCAACGGTCTCGGTGACCGTGGCCGTTTTACCGGAACCGCTGGGGCCGACAAAGAGCAGCAGGGGCGCTTTCGGCACTTCGGGATCATTGATATATTCTTTGCGGATATGGGCCCGGTAGATCTTGTTGAAGAGTTTTTTCAATTCATCGGGCACATGGATATCACCGAGTTCTTTCTCCAGAAGATAGAGCAGATATTCATAGTCACCGGCGCTTACCTCTTTTTCCAGAATCTTGTGCCAGGCCTCCTGGGGATTGGTCTGTCCGGAAAGTTCGAAACGCTTCTGCCAATCGGTGAGAATGCTCGGGTCCTTGAGGATAATGAAGTTGCGCTCCTTGGGCTTCATAAAAAGCGAACGCAGGCCGGTGAGCAGATTGTTCAGGGAAGTGAAACGGGGACGATACTGGTTCAGGCGCGCCCGCATGAAGGCCTTGGTTTCGTAGGGCCAGGACATCACCAGTTCCTCGATCTCCCTGATCCGCTGCTCGGGAAGACGAATGTATTTGATCTCTTTGGTGAGCCGCTGGGCCATTATTGCCTCCCCTTGGCAGGTACCATGTCGGCAGGTGCGGGCAGGGTTAAGTTCGGCGCAGCCCCGGTATTTTGGAGGACGACTGTATTTTGGCCGGCCTGGTTTTTTTCGTAGGCACTGGCCCATTTTTGCTGCACCAGAAACTCCAGGAGGTCTTTATCGGTGGACCCGTCCGGCTGACCGAGCGCTTTTTGCAGTCCGTGAATGCTTTCGAGGTAGGCGGCGTAAAGCTTGCGGATACGGCTGGCTTCCTGGTCGGCCGCATAGTTTTCGGCTTCGGCAATCAGTTCGCGGCGCTTTTTCTCTTCGGTGGCCTCAACCAGCTTGTCACCGAAACGGGTTTCCTTGAGCACGAAACTCACCACCTCTATACCGTATTTCTTTTCCAGGGTCGGACCGCCCTCATTGATGGGCCTGGCTTTGAGTGCGCTGAAGATTTCTTCCTTGATAGACTCCCGGTCGCTTACCAGCCGGTCCACTTCCTGAGCCTGCAGGATATCCTTGACGATGCCGTCATAGTCACCCTGGAGAATGCTCAGCGGGTCCAGGTTTTCAATGGCCCAGGTATGCAGATCCCAAATACGGTAGGTCAGGACCGCGGACGTCCACAAAGCGACGTTTTCCTGGGAAATGATCCGCATCGGTTCCAGTTGACCGCCCAGAAAAAGCCGCTGGTTCATGAGGGTAACTTCCTGTTCGATCTTGGTGAAGAAAGGCCAGCGCGCATGCCAACCCACGTCGGTTACCGCTTCACGGGAACCGCCGACCTTTTCCAGCACAACGGCGTAATTCTTTTTCACTTTGAATATCGTGCGGGTGGCGTAAACGCCGGCCACGAATCCGTAGATGAGGCCGACGACAACAATCAGGGCCACCAAACGCCTGACAACTGTCAGGATGAAGGACCTGCGCAGAACGGTCAATTGGGGTTTCTCAGCCATATGAACTCCTTGTTGGTCATGTCCTATTCAACAACGTCTTTATATTGCTACCTGAAAAGCAATAGTCAAGATCCACCGGCTCCCCCAAGACGGTCTCGGAACCAGCGGATCGTTGCCGCCACAAACATATGCTGGTGTTTCGTGTCTGTCATGCGATGATCGCCGCCGGGCAGGGTGACCATTTTTTTAGGGTTACCGGCCGCCGCATAAATTTCACCGGCGTGCCCAAAGGGGACCACCTCATCCGCATCCCCGTGAAAAACCAGGACCTCTTTCAGGGCGGCGGCATCCGCGGCCACATCGAAGGTAAGCCCGGCCGGCCGCCGCGCCGCTTGCGCCGCATCGTCCGCCAAAGCCGCCCGGTCCGGATCGATGTCGGCGCTGCGCACCGGTGCGGCACACAGCACTACGGCTGCCGGCGGCAGCTGGTCGAAGGCACGGATGCAGACGGTACCGCCTAAACTGCTGCCGAAATATCCTATCCGACCGCCCGTGTCCGGATGACTGTCGAGCATGGCAACGGCGGCGAGCAGGTCTGCAACCCTGCCGTCCAGGGTCGTCACCGTTTCAAAAACACCTTCACTGCGGCCGCAGCCCCGGTGATCAAACCGCAGGTACCCCATCCCGGCCGCCGCGCAGGCAGCTGCCAGGACAGTCTGTTTCGCGGATTCAGCCGTTCCGAACAGCCCGTGTGACCCGATCACCACGGGGGGATGGGGTTCATCCGGCAGATGCAGCACGCCGCTGAGACGATATATCCCGGACTGAAATGTAACGGCAGCAGCTGTTGTAATCTTAATTTCCTTAGCCTGGTGACTCTTTGCTTGCTTGATAGGGCGTATCGGTGTTACACTGGGCATCGCTCGTAGAAGCCATCGCAAAAAAGTCTTTTAGCCCAAACTCGGCGTTGGGCGCTCGGTTCAAGTCCTCGAAATACTCTAAGTATTCCTCCGGGTTGAACCTTTCGGCCGCCTTGATTTTGAACTAAAATCCGTTTTTTGAGATAGCTTTCTACAAACCGGTGCATACGTATTCGGTTCGATCTCGACGTGGGCCGACCGCCCGGATGTGTTATCGGCGAGGGTCTTGGCCGAGAGCTGTGGTGCTTTTTGGAGATAGTTTCTTAATTAACAAATTTTGACAATTATTTCCAACTGTTTCTTTAGTTGCCCGAGGGGTTTATGGCTGTAAAAAAAGGACGGGAAATCGAAGTTGCCATCGCGGATAGCGCCTTTGGCGGCCGGGGCCTGGTCAAGATCGATGGCCTGGCGGTTTTCGTGGACCAGGCGGTTCCAGGCGACCGGGCCGTTATCCGGATCGTTAAAAAGAAGAAGACCTTTGCCGAGGCCCGGGTCCTGGAACTGCTGGAACCGTCCCCTTTCCGGGTCCGGCCGCGCTGCCGCTACAGCGGCTATTGCGGCGGCTGTAAGTGGCAGTTTCTGGATTACCAGCGTCAGCTCGAATTCAAGCGTCAGCACGTAACCGAATCCCTCGGACACCTGGCATTGCTAAAGGATGTCCCGGTCCATGCCACCCTGCCGTCGGAAAAAGTGTTTGGTTACCGGAATAAGATGGAATTTTCCTGTACCAATCGGCGCTGGTTGATGCCGGACGAATTGGGCGATCCGGAAATCAAAAAGGACTTTGCACTGGGTCTGCATGTGCCCGGTACGTTCAATAAGGTTCTGGATATCGACACCTGTCATCTACACCCTGACGAGGGCAATGCCATCCGCAACTCGGTCAGAGCCTATATGCGTAATTCCGGTCAGCCGGCATATGGGTTGCGTTCCCACCTGGGTTTCTGGCGCTTTTTGATGCTGCGGCACTCTGTCGCACACGACAACTGGATGGTAAACGTGGTCACCGCGGCTGAGAATCGGCAGGTACTGGACCCGCTGGCAGCCATGCTCCGGGAACAGTTCCCCACCGTAAGTTCCGTGGTGAACAATGTCACCGCCCGCAAAGCCGGCGTGGCCACCGGTGAATTCGAAATCCATCTGGCCGGGGACCGGACCCTGATTGACCGCATTGGAGCGTATGAGTTCGAAATCTCCGCGAACAGTTTCTTTCAGACCAACACCCGCGGCGCCCGGATACTTTATGAAACCGCCCGCCGTTATGCCGGCCTGACCGGTACCGAGACCGTCCTCGATCTCTACTGCGGTACCGGAACCATTGCCATCTTCCTGGCGGACAGTGCCCGGTCGGTGGTCGGCATGGAGATCGTTGAAAGTGCCATTGCCGATGCCAGACAGAATTGTGAACGCAACCGAGTCGACAACTGCCATTTCCTGCTGGGCGACATCCGGCAGTTGCTGTCGGCGCAGGTCGACCGGCCTGATGTGATGATCATCGATCCCCCACGGTCGGGGATGCACAAGGACGTTGTCAAGAAGGTACTCGAAATCGGATCCCCGCGGATCGTGTATGTCTCCTGCAACCCGGCCACCCTGGCGCGTGATATCGCGCTGCTCAAGGAGGACTACCAGGTGGCCGCGGTCCAGCCGGTGGACATGTTTCCCCACACTTTTCACATCGAAGCCGTCGCCCGGCTCGATCGGATCAGGAGGTAAACAAATGCCCACCGGCGCCTGCGGTATCAATTGCGATGTCTGCCGTCTGAATACGGACGGTATCTACTCGAGCTGCGGCAGCGGAACCAGCCCGGCCGGACAGCGCAAACTCGCCGCCCAGGAAAAACTGCTGGGGGCCCCCTGTGCCATCCTGGCCTGTGCAGTGCTCACTAAAGTGGCCTATTGCCTGCATGACTGCGACATGTTTCCCTGTGAAAATTTTGGTGACGGCGCATACCCATTTAGCCCTGGATATCTGGCTATGCAGAAACGACGCCGCGAGGAGAAGAACACCACCCGGGCCCCTTATGGAGACGCCGTCACGGTTCCGCCGGAATACTGGCAGCAGCTGGGTGATGCGGATTTTACCGAACTTTGCCCCCGCGCGGCGGTCATGCGTGATGCAGGCGCTGGTCTTCTGGTGCCGGCTTTCAATGAGGAGATCCGGGTGGATGTAGCAGCCCGGCATATTCAGAAAGGCGGTCCCGGTCATTGGCGACGGGCGGTAGATCCATTTTTGGAACTGATGCTGCTGGTCTACCTGCTCAACGCAGCGGACCATCCCTTCCGGAACGAAATGGTCGGCCCCCTCGACCTGAAAGACGCACAATTTTTCCAGGGACCGCATGAGTTGAAGACCGACAAGCTGCTTGCTAAATTCGGGCCCAGTCCCGAACTGCTGGTCCAGGCCGGTGAGCGGCTGGGCGGCACGCCGCTGCAGTTGGCCGACGCCGCTGTCAATGTAAGGCCATTTCCCAAAATCCCGGTCTACTACCTCCTGTGGCAGGCTGACGAAGAATTTCCGGCCAAGGTATCGATCCTCTTCGACCGCAGCATCGATGACCATCTGCCGGCCGATGCCATCTGGGGCATCGTCAGCGTTACCACGGACAAGCTTTTGAATGTATAAATTTAGGTGTAAGGTATAGGGTATAAGGTAGAAGGGAAGAGCTTTTAAACCTTACACTATACCTTACACCTTCTACCTAATACCTAACTACATGCTCTGGATACCACTTGCCATAGCAACGGCCCTGGCTGTGGCCACCCAGGATGCCTGGGTCAAGAAACATTTTTCCAGGCTCACCTCCTACGAGATGGCGGTCATTCCCATGTTTTTCAGCCTGCCGATGTTCGCCGCAACGCTGGTATTTGTGGCCATACCGCCGCTGGATAGTATTTTTCTGATCGCCTTTCTCATCAGCCTCCCGTTGAATGCCGTCTGTTTTACCCTTTACATGCGGGCCATTCAGATTTCACCCCTCAGCCTGACACTGCCCTACCTGGCCTTTACACCGGTCTTTGCCATCCTTCCGGGTTATATGTTTCTCGGGGAGCTGCCCAACATCTGGGGCGGGGCGGGTGTTCTGCTCACGGTGCTGGGCAGTTTCGTCCTCAACCTTGATCCCCGCGAAACCGGGAGCGGCTTTAAATCAGCGCAAATGACCCGGGAACCCGGCTCCATTCTCATGCTGCTCGTCGCCTTTCTGTTCGGCTTTGCGGTGGTTATCGGCAAAGTGGCTATCGTCCACTCTTCGGTCATGTTCTTTACGGTGCTCTTCTTTGCCGCGCTGAATTTGTCCATGGTTCTGTTCCTCTGGCTCCTGGGTAAAGTGTCGCTGCAGACTTTCACCGGAAACCCTCTCAAAGGCCTCATAGCGGGCATACTGCTGTATCTCCACGCCGTACTGCATGGCTGGGCCGTTTCCCTGACCCAGGTCGTGTATATGATCTCCGTCAAACGTCTGAGCATCCTCATCGGGGTTTTCTTCGGCGGCCTGTTTTTCAAGGAAGAAAACATCCCGGTCCGGGCCGCCGGTACGCTCCTCATGCTCGCCGGCGCAGTTATTGTCATGGTTATCGGGTATGCAGGGTAATAGAGGTAGAAGGCTGAAGACTGAAGGAAAACCGCTCACCTTAAAGGCAGGCATCTACAATACCAATACCGCGAAAGCAATCACCCACCGTTTAAAAAAATTTCCAACAAGATAGTACTGGTTTCACCCTTGGCCCCTGGAACCCTGGAACCCTTGGACCCTTTGACAATTACACCCCATACGGTGTCTGAAATACTTCCAGTGATTCCTTCTTGGGCATGGTGATTGTAAATGTCGAACCTTTGCCCGGTCTGCTCTTGACCCAGATGCGGCCCTTGTGGAACTCAACGATATGCTTGGTAATATTGAGACCCAGGCCGGATCCGGATGGCCGACCGGTATCTATGCTCTTAACCTGCTGAAATTTATCGAATATAACAGCTTTGTCTTTCTTGCTGATACCGATGCCGTTGTCCTTGACATCCACGCGGATGTTGCCCTTATCCGAGTGCAGGGTGATGGCCATCTGGCCATCCGAGGCCGGGCAGAACTTCACCGCGTTGGAGATGAGATTCACCATCACCTGGATAAGACGGTCGTGGTCGCCGTAGATGGACGGCAGTCTTTCGTCCAGATTCAGGGTGAGTTCAATCTTTTTCTCCTCGATAAGGCGTCGCGTGGATTCAACGGCCTCCAGGATAACATGCATGAGGTTGACCGGCGCCAGGTGCCATTGCATCTTGCCGGACACGATCTTCTCGGCGTCCAGCACTTGACCGACCAGGCGGGTCAGGCGCTCGCTTTCCTTGATAATGATAGCAGTAAATTGCCTGTGTTTTTGATCGCTTAAGGACGGGTTGGCGTGTAAGATCTCTGCAAGGGAGCGCACTGAAGTCAAGGGTGTGCGCAGTTCATGGGTAACCGTTGAAATAAAATCATCCTTGAGCCGGTCTAGCTCCTCGAGACGTTCGTTGGCCGCTTTCAGATCGGCTGTGGCCTGTTCCAGTTCATGACTGTAGGTGATAACCTTGCGGGTTTCATCCAGCACTTCCATCACTTTATCGATGCGGACCGGCTCTTCCGTGATGATTGTCCCGATGACCACGTGTGCGGATGAGGTCCCGATCGCCCGGGCGAGCAGGGATTCGGCATGGCTTACCATATCGACGCTGGCGATAGGGGACTTGTCCCAGTCAAGACCTTTCATCTGGCAATATTCCTCGATCGCCTTGGCAGCCCGTTTCCGGCCGAGAAAACGCTCCAGCATCGATTTCAGCTCCGGGGATGAAGCGGTACCCCGGGGGATTACCGACCCGGCGGAGAGCTCCGAGAATTTGAAGACGTCCACGAATAACGCCGCCTGGGTCTGCTCGATGGTTGAAGAGCGGCTGAACAGGGACCCGCCAACGTAAAACGAGACATTGGCCAGCATGCTCCAGAAGACGGCATGGGGAACATGGCCGAAACCCTGCAGGCCGAAAAGCTCAAACGGCTTCAGAAAGGCGATCCCGAAAGGTCCTTCGGTTACCAGACTTTTATCCAGGATGCCGGCCTGAACCAGGGTGGGCAGTACCAGGGTGTACCCCCAGACCGAGAAACCGGCCAGGAGACCGTAAAATGCACCGGTTCGATTGGCGCCCTTCCAGAAAATGCCGCCAAGCATAGCCGGTGCGAACTGGGCCACGGCAGCGAAGGAGACCATACCGATGGAAACCAGGGCGTAGAACTCCCCGACAAAACGGAAATAGGCATATCCCAGCAGCAGGACGACAATGATGCTGCCGCGCCGGATAGTGAGCAGCAGCCGGGAGAGATCGCGTCGATGATCGATGCCGATAAACGAAACCCGCAGTACAATCGGCATGACCAGGTCATTGCAGATCATGGTGGACAGGGCCACCGTTTCCACGATGACCATCCCGGTTGCAGCGGACATGCCGCCGATAAATACAAACAGGGCCAGGACCTGCTGATTACCGGCCATGGGCAGGGAGGGGACGAAGGTGTCCGCATCGTAGTTGCCCCCCGGGAACTGCAGCACACCGGCCAGGGCAATGGGTATGACGAACAGGTTGATTATCAGCAGGTAAAGGGGGAACAGCCAGATGGCTTTGTTGAGATGATCCTCATTGACGTTTTCCACCACGGTTACCTGAAACTGCCGCGGCAGAAAAATGACCGCCATCATGGACAGAAACGTAAAGAGAAACCAGTCGGAATAATTCATGGTGTAATTGTCGAATGACAACACCTGCCGCAGTTCGGGCATGTTGCGTGCGCGGGTGAAGATGTCGGCAATCCCGTCGTTCAAGCCGTACACCACAAAGATCCCTACTGACAAAAACGCTACCAGTTTAACTATGGATTCAAAGGCAATAGCGGCCACCATGCCTTCGTGCCGTTCCGTGGTTTCCAGGTGGCGGGTGCCGAACAGGATGGCAAATACGGCCAGGATCAGGGCAATGTAAAAGGCCGTGTCCTGCAGCACGGGGATATCCGAAAAATGGGTGGGGCCGTATATGATCGGATATTGCTGGAGCAGCAGGTACCCGGTAGAAACCGCTTTCAGCTGCAAGGAAATATAGGGGATGATACCCAAAACTGCGATGATGGTTACCAGGCCGCCCAGGACCTGGCTTTTCCCGTATCGCGAAGAGATAAAATCGGCAATGGAAGTGATCCGATGGATGCGGCTGATGCGCAGGATCTTCTTGATTACCAGCCAGCCCAGGGTCGCCATGAGGGTGGGGCCGAGGTAGGTGGTCAAAAAAAGCGGCCCGGAACTGACCGCCATGCCCACACTGCCGTAAAAGTTCCATGCCGTACAATACACGGCCAGGGAGAGGGCGTAGATGTAGGGGTTGGCGATCATGCTGCGCCCTTCATCGGCGCGCTGATCACCCCAGGTGGCAATCGCAAAGAGCAGGGTCAGGTACATCAGGGAGAGCAGCAGTATGACGCCGGTTTCAAGCATGGCTTATCTCACGGGCTGCGTTGAATCATGGCGGTAAGGGTCATCTGGAATTGGACTTTTCCTGCTTCCGGCCGGTTTCCATGATCAGCAGGATACAGACAATGAGTGCTGCCCAGCTGCCGAAGAGGCAGATGTACAGAAGGGGGATCCCCATCACGAATTTGTCGATATTGAAAAGCGTAATGATCGGATAGTTGAACAGCACGCATCCGAAGAAGAATACACCGACCAGTTGCATGCTTTTTCTGTTTTTTCCGTCCATGGCAGCTCCGGGTATCCGGTCGTCTTTACGGATTTCAGGGCCGGCTGGCTGCTATAAGCTGTCTCAGCAACTGGATTGAAGCCTTTTTGAGATGGCCGCTATTTGCCGGCACCGACACGCTACTACGCAACAGATTGTAAAAGTGTATTAGCTATAGTTGAGCAGATGTGCTTTGTCAATTGAGCCGCCCCTCACTTTCCCGCTTGCCCGGCGAGTTCCTCGATGGAAACACCCTTGGGCAGCTCGCCCTGAACCCTTTTCAGTTCGGCCAGGGCAATATTGTAATCGACAATCGACCGGATGAAACTGCGGCTGGTGGCGGCCAGCAGGTCCTGGGCCCGCAAAAGCTCGATGTTGGTTGTCTGGCCGATGTCGAACCGCGTGAATTCACCTTCAACTACTTTTCGGGCGGATTCGCGCGCTATTTGCGTGGATTTGATATTCTCTTTGGCGTGGTCGATTAACGCGAGCACCTCCTTGACTTCCTGCTTGATCTGATTTTGCAGGCGGGCGACCTGCTCTTCCGATTGTCGGCGTTCGAGCCTTTTTCGGCGGGCCTTGGCAGCGTTCGAGCGGTTGCCGATCGGATATTCAAAATTCAGTCCGGCGGCCCAGGCATCTTCATCGTTGAAGGCTGTATTGTCAACCGCAGTCGAGAATTCCCGGCCGTATCCACTGACGGCATATCGTCCAAACACATCCAGGGTAGGCAGTTTCAGATGCTCAGTCAGGTTTTCTTCAACCCTGCGAATATTCACGCGCCGTCTGGCCTGCAACAGGTCGGGGCGCTGCTGAAACGCTTTTTCAATGGCCTCTTTTTCATTGACATCCACCGGTGTAACATCCGGTTCGTCCACGGTTGAAATAAGCACATCCGAGTCGATATTTACATTCGACCAGTTAATCAAGAGCTTCAACTGGTCCATCCCAACCCGCAGACGCTCCTTCGATTTAATCAGGTTTCCACGGCGGCTCTCGGCCCGGCTGCGAGCCCGTTCGACATCGAGCTGCTGCGACAGGCCCTGCGTTACCCGCACGTTTTCGCGGCGATAGACCTCTTCGGCCATTTCAAAATTTTGACGGTCAATGACCACGTAATCCCGGAGCAGGTAGAGTTGCCAGTAGGATCTGGAAATCCGGGTGGCAATGTCGATCACCTTCCGGCGAAACGATTCTTTGGAAATGCCCACTTGATAATTGGCAATCTTGATGGCGGCTTTTTCTTCACGGCCACCGATATTTTTCAACAACGGCTGTCGGACTTCAAAGGTAGGGGCAAAGGTGTACCGGTAGGTTCGATCAACCTCGGCATTTATCAGGTCACCGTAATTCATGGCCAGGGCTCCGGACAGGCTCCCGCCTGTGCCCAGGGGCTTTCGTATTCCCGTCTGAACGAGGCTGTCATCTTCCATGACTACCCGGTTCACACTCGATTGCAAGTTCGGATCGCGCCGGAACGTCCCCTCGGTGAAGAATTCCGGATCGAAAACCGATTTGGCATCGGCCAGACCTTCCTGGGCCTGCTGGGGAGTATAGGCGACCACCCGAATCTCCATGTTTTCCTCCAACCCGTGGCGGATGGCATCGAAAAGGGACAGGCGAATGGTCTCCGGTCCCGGTGGGGGTTCAATTCCCGGTGTGGGTAGAGCCTGCAGGGAGCCGGCCCCACTTACGTCGCCATCAACCGGTTTGCCCTCCGGGATAGTGGCAGGCGCAGCCGCTGCCGGTGCAGCAGCAACCGTTCGCACAGCTTCACGCACATTGCCGTAAATGTGGACTTCTACCCGGCGATTGCGGTCCCGTCCCGCGGCCGTTTCGTTGGACGCTACCGGGTCAGCCGAGCCAAGGCCTTCGGTTTGAATTCTACCGGGATCAAGGGACATGGATGGATCCTGTACCAGCAGTTTTTTAAGGGCCTGTGCTCGTTTAAGGGAGATACGCTGGTTGGCCACCGGCGTACCGCTGCTGTCCGTATATCCCCTTAACACGACCCGATAGGTTTTGCGGGTCGGCATCTTCAATGCTGTGGACAATTGCTCAAGGAGCGGTCTGTAGCGGCTGTTCACAGCGACCGAATAGGCGGGATAACCCAAGGTGGCGACACTGCCGAGATGGATCACTCCCTTGGTGTCACGATATTTCCACTCCTGGCCTTTCAGCGTATCCACGACAGGCTGGTAAGGCTCGCTCCCGATCACGGGGGCGGTAGTAAAAAGAAAAAGAACGACGGCAGCAACCCATGGGACGTAGCGTTTCGTCATGATATTTGACCTTTCGATAGGGTCTGTGAGCTATCTCAAGAATGTCCTTTGGTCCCATCTTCAGCAGCCTGCACTGCAGCTATGGCTGATAAACACTGTTGAGCGCATTGTTTGCCCGCATAGCTCGCAGCGCGTAGACGAGACCGTGAGCCAAAATTCTTTTTTTGAGTAAGCCTATAATTAAATTTCTTTGGGTGCAAACCTCAAGTTTAAAATCCGCCGGTGATCTGTGAGAACTGCGTCACAACCACTTAGACCTGAAACCGCATTTGAAAAAGCTGCTGCAATGATTTGTAAGCCTGGACAATCAATGGTTTCGGTACCGTTTCCAATCGCAGCACCATGCTCTGGCCCGGCATCAAAAGCATATGTGCCGCCGTCTGCGGAGCGACGAGAATCTCAAAAAACGGTTCGGCCGTTTGACGCCCTTCCGGGTCATCAAGCGTTGTCCGGATCGATCCACCACCGGCAAAACCGAGCGCTACCGATGGGAGTCTGTCCTGCCCGGCCGGAATGATGGTCTCGATTCGTCCGCGCAGCGACCTGTCCGGCTGTCCTTTGACCCGGATATCAACCATTGGACGGGCCTCGCGAATCACCTGGGCAGCTACCGTCTGGCCGGCCACCGCCCGGATGCGCAGCCGATCCAGGTCCGCTACCGTCCCGACACGCGTGCCCTGTTTCAGGTACTGACCCCGCATGCGGTCTATGTCCGGTGCTACCCAGGTACCCTTGATGGGGGGCCGCAATTTCAGATTCGCCAATTCCTGCCGGCTGCGATCCATCTGTTCTTGCATTGCAGCCAGCTTTTCTTCCGTAATTTGGACTGCGGCCGGTTCCCGGGACCGGGCATGTTTGAGTTGGATCTGAAGCCGGTGATATTCAGCCTCGAGTTGATCATACCGGCTTTTGAGCACCGGCGAAGCGGCCGAAATAAGAACAGGCCCCTGGGGGCCGGTCTGCCGACCGGAGGCCAAAAAGTCTTCCACAAAACCATCGGTTTTCATATGGATGATCGCGTAGCTGACCGGTTCCACCACCCCCTCTATGCGCAGCCGATCCGGGGCCGGCCAAAGCCCCACAACTGTCGCCAGCAGCACCCCGATGGCGCCGGTGGCCGTTACTGCCCGTATTCGCACCCCTTCCAGCTCGGGCGCGATCGCCAGATGACGCAGCAGATTCCTTAGGGGCAGCAGCAACCAGGTGATTGCCATAAACATCCCCACACCGATGCCGAGCATAAAAAACCGGCTGCCCAAAAAAATGACGATCCCGGCAGATACAGTTATCCGAACGATCAAAGCCGCCACTGCATAAATCACGAGCCACACCCTTTCACCCGGTGAATGGCTCGGGTCGTGGGCACCTGTAAGCCCCCACAGCCTGCGTTTGATCAGGAAGGAAAGGTAAGCTTTGGATCGGGAATCCAGGTTTGGTATTTCGATAAGATCGAGCCTGATGTAATAGGCATCGTAGCGCAGGAACGGGTTCCCATTGAAAATCAATGTGGACACACTGGCGATGAACATCACATTGTAAGCGAGGGCATGCAGGGAGGTCCCTTCGGCTGTATAGGTCCAGAGAATGGCCGCAAGCGCCGCGATGGCCAGTTCGACCAGCATGCCGCTGGCCCCGACCATAATCCGGTGCCATTTACTGCGGATAGCCCAGGCACTGGACGCCTCGACAAAGGGCAGCGGGGTAAAGACAAGTAAGGTCACCCCCATCTGGTGGACTTCACCACCGGCACCGGACAGTTTTCCGAACCGCTTGCAGGCAAATGCGTGCCCCATTTCATGAAAAATTTTAAGCAGGACAAGCGCCAGGTACAGCAGCGGCACGTTCTGCGGATCGAGAACGCCCGCTGCCTGCCGAGTCAGATCTTTTGTGTGTCCGCCGACCGCCCATAATCCCGCTATAATGATGGCCCCCCAAAGGGCGAATCCATATCCGGTGAAGATTTTTCCTAAAACCGGAACCCAGCGGTCGAGGAAGCGATCCGGGTCCCACAGGGGGATCCGAATAAAGAGAAAGTTGCGCACAAATCCCTTTACCTCGCGCCACCGGCGACTGCGGTGCCGCCTGAACAACGCTTCTGCATCGGGGGCCGCAACCCCCTGGAGCAGGTTGGCGGCATGCAGCCGGGTAAGTAGCTCGACAACTTCACCCTGGGTCGGCGCGACATCTTTGAAAGTGTCCGTGCACAGCCGCCACACTTGAATCACGGACCGACGGCCGTCGAGCATGGCCGCAAAATGGTAGGCCCCGTCGCTCAGCCGGAAATACTCGTTGCTGGCCGGGTTTTGCAGGACGTACCACAGGGCGCCTCTAAAGTGCTGACGATGCACGTTTACCGACGGAAGCAGCCGCGGACGCAAACTGGCCAACCGTTCCCATGTTTCGCTAAATGTCGAATGAGTTTCCGTCACAATTGCCTATCAAACGTTTATAGTACGCCAATAAATTCCGGTCTTCGGGGCGAGGTCATCGACTTTGCCATCGTAGCTTGGAGAAGACTGTTGAAAGAGATATTCGGTTGTGCCGTAAAATCAGTATTCTCGCGCAGAGACGCAGAGGCGCAGAGGAAACCCATGAATAGTTTCCCGCTACGCGGGATTAAAACCAAAAAGCTTATGTACCCTGCAGTTCAATAAGGTCTTTCGCACGACAGTGCGACTAAATCCTGGTTTTGATTTTCTCTGCGTCTTTGCGTCTCTGCGCGATGCAGGGTTTTGCCTTTCGGTTTATGAAACCGGGTTAGAGCCAAAGCTTCATCCTCAGCCAGTCCGTCACCCGGTGGGTCCAGATCCAGGCATAACGCTTTTCCCCCACATCGATGCGGGCCCGGCCCTCCATGCCCGGTCGCATCCAGTCCGGTCGTTCACTCAGCCGGGCACGGACCCTGAAGGAATTTTGCTGCTCGACCATTTCGGCCATGGGATTGATGCGTTCGATCACAAAACGAATTTTCTGATTGGGGTGGCCGACCGCGGCCAGTTCGCCTGTCTGTCCTTCCTTTAACAGGAGGATCGAATCCTCATGAACAAAGATTGTCCGCGCGCAGCTGTTGGGTCTGGACGATTTCAAAGAGAACATCCCCGGTTTCCACCGGGGCACCGAGCCGATGTTTGAGATCTTTTGAAACGAGAAGGCCGGTGATCGGTGATACCAGGGTGGCCTGTTCGATATGGCGCTCGATCAACCGGATCTGGGCCGCCACCTTCTCGATCTGGGCCTCGGCCATCTGGGCTTCGGCTGTCTTTCCGTCGCGCATCGATGCCGCACGTTGTTTCCGATACCCCAGTTGCTCGGCCTTCAGGGCCGCCAGCCGCAACTTCTGCTCTGAAGATTCCAGTTCACCCAGAGTGGTGCGGCCGGCTTCAACCGCCTGACCGGGATCAACCGCAACCCGTTTGATGAACGAGTCAAATGGTGCCACGATGGATTGCTTGACGGATGGTTCAAATACAAACGGCGCATCGATGCGGTAGTCCCCCTTTGCAAACACCAGAAACAACACGGCCAGGAAAACGAGGCCGGCTCCCAGCTTCAAACCGGTATGGCGCGGCCCGATGATCGATCCGATTCGTCTGCCAATCGCTGCAGCCAGGCGAGCCCCAACCCAGCGGTCGCGCTCTCGCAACTCAAACAGGCGCGGCGAACAAAGATCGCAGGCCAATCGGATCGCCTCGATCTCCTCCCTGTTATCGAAAGGCTCTTCAGCCTCGCGCTCGAGCAAAATCGCGCCAACCGGTTCGCCGCCCCGACGCAGCGGCAGCGCGAGAATCGCGGTAGGGCCGTGCTGCTCAGACAGTTGCCGGGCGGATCGTTGCACCGTCATGGCTTCCGGTGCCGCGGGGAATTTGACTTCAAGATCCTGGTCCAGGCACTCTTCCATGGCCGCCTCGATGTCCTGGATCAACTTCATCTCCCGGCGAAACGTATCTGTGCGATTCATGGCGTGGACCCGGACATAGCGCCCCTTTAAGGTTCCGAGGCTGACGCGGTGGCAGTGAATCTTTTCGGCCAGGGCGTTGCACAAAGCCATGGCAACGCTCATGAAGTGGCTTGATTGGTTGCACACCGATACGACGCTCAGCGCCAGCGAGAGGCGCTCGATTGTTTTCCGGTGTTTATTCTGGGTCAGAATAAGTTCGCAATGGTCCAGCAGCAGAGAAGTGTCTTGCAGACGTTTTTTAATGGCCGCCAGTTTTCGGGAGTTGTCCTCAGGGACGAGAAAAGCCGCCACGGCCCGGATAGCAGTCTTTTTTTTTATCGGAATGACAACGATATGGTTCCGGGCTGGCGCACCGGCCGCCTGTTGTGCGGAAGCTGGCACGACCAGGGCGTTTCCGCTGTCCAGGACCTCCAGGCAGGTGTTCAGGGCAGGGGAGATCCAGTCGGGTGCGTCACCCCGGGTGTCGGAAGGCGGGAAAGTGGCCAGAATGGACAGGCTTTTCTTTTCAACAAGCCGCAGGATTGCGCTGCCAGTAGCCTGCACCTGCCGGCACTGCCTGGCGAGAACCCGCGTGAGAATCCGGGTAAAGGCCCCGTTGGTTCGCTGCAGATCATTCATTGTTTTCAATTTTGGGAAGAGGCGGCCACCTTGCCGTTTCGATTTTGCGGGAACGCGACCGTCACCCGCTCACCAGCCGGTCGATCGGAAGGATTGCCCACTTCGATACGGACCCGCAGGGTATCGCTGGCAGCATCAGCGACAGATGAGATATAGACAACCCGACCATCAGCCGGAATGCCGGCTGGATCCTCCGGAAACAGGACTGCCGCCTGCTGCCCCGTCTTCAGATTTTTGGCCTGGGGCAGGGGGACGGGGACGTCGAGCCAGAGCGGGTCGGTCCGGACCAGTTCAACCACCGGCCCGAGCTTTTCAACCCCTTCGCCGGCCTCAACAAAGACCTTTTCCACGCGCCCTGGAATCGGGGATTCGATACGCATGCGTGCGAGTTGCTGGACGGCCTGCGCGTACCGGCGTTTAAACTGCTCATGTTCGATTGTGGCCGCCTGGAGCGCCAGCTTCGCCATCCGGACGCTCAGCTTCAGATGCGCGACTTCCCATTCACTGACCGCACCCTTCTTCCTGGCCGCATCGAACTTTTCCAGATCCACCATTTTCTGGGCCAGCTCTGCTTTCGCCGACAGAATGCGGGTCTTATCGGCGGCCTGAACCTTCAGCTGCTCGGTTTGAATACGTTCGGGATCGTCGTGCAGGGCGGCCAGCAGATCGCCTTTTTCAACGGTATCGCCTTCTTTGACGAGCATGTCGGCAATTTTTCCGGAAACGACAAAGGAAAGGGTGATGTTTGCGCTGGGCATGGTGACCGCCTGAATCTCCTGCGCAGGGACGGCAGCGGGGGTCATGGCCAGGAGCAAGTTCAGGGTGATCAGGAACACGCTTGATTTGATTTTGGTGCGCATGTGTCGACTTTTATAATATTTCAGGCCATTTGTCTAACAATACCGCTTGAGATGTTTAAAACCCCCCGGCTGCGCATGGATTTGACCGAAGCTGCGATCAGGTGATGGAAACCGATTCCGAGCCTTGCCCATCGCCTGCATCCGGCGGCAGGGCTGCGTTTTTCAGCCGCCTGACCTGTTCCAATGCTCTCCCGGCCTTGTCCAGTTGCCGGGCTTTGGCGAGTCTTTCAAGCTCTGCGGCCGGCTGCATGAACGCATCAAAGCCCACCGTACCGCCGGCCCCTTTGAGCCAGTGTGACAGGGATACGAGCTGCTCCCAGTCTCCCCGCGCATGGGCCGCTTCCATTTTAGGCATGTTGATATCGAGCGTTTCGATGAAAAGACGAATTGTCGGCTGGTATTCGGGCAGTTCGGCATAACGGGAAATGAGCGGCTCATCAGCGGCATCCGCTGCTGCAGCCGGTGGCGCAGTGTCGACCGCCGGGGTCTTTGATGCAGGCCTGATCTCGGCGGCAACCGGCCGCCTTAGCGTTTTTTCAGTTAAAAAGAGACGATCGATCAGGTGGCGGATCGTTTTCCAGGCCTCCGCCATATTGGATTCGTCACCCCCCGCATTTGCCAATTCTTCGAGCTGTTTGGCCGGCTCGGTAAATTCAGCAAACCCCACGCTGCCGCCGGCCCCTTTGAGCCAGTGGGCAAAGGCGGCTACTTCGGAAAGGTTACCCCGGCTCCTGGCCTGCAGTGCCGGTTTCAGTTTAACGCGCAGCTGTGAGATGAACTTTAGGATGACTTTCTGAAATGCCGCGTTATCGCCCGGCAGTTTGGATACAAGCGGTGTCAGCGCGTCTGGTGTATCCGGCCTGGAAGCGGCTTTGGGCAGCTCGGGAGCAGCGGGGGGCGTGTCTTCCGTTGCCGGAACGCGTTCTCCGCCCACAAGCTCCACCATCATCTGCATGAACCGATCGATTTCAATGGGTTTGGGCAGGTACCCGGAGTATCCGGCCGCCAGGCATTCATGCTCGAAGCCTTTCATGGCGTTTGCCGTCATGGCGATGATTGTCGACTGCACCCCGTTTTTGCGCATTTGTCCGGCCGCGGTAAAACCATCCATGACCGGCATGTTTACATCCATTAATATAACGTCGTAGGCGGCGGCGGTGGCTTTTTTGACACCTTCCAGCCCGTTTTCCGCCTCGACCACAGCAACGCCCGCCTGCCCGAGCAGCAAGCGGAGGAGTTCCCGGGTTTCAGCGCCGTCTTCCACCACCAGGACACGCGCCTTGTTCAGCCGCCACTGCTCGGGTTTGTCTTTTTCGATCTCATCCAGGGTCAAAGTCAGTTCATCGGGCTGGAGAAGGGGAATGGATATCAGGTCGCCGACCGCAACGATCACCCTGAACAGGCTGCCTTTGCCCGGCTGACTCGACACCCGGATATCACCGCCCAGCAGCCGGGCAAATTTGCGGCTGATGGAAAGACCGAGACCTGTACCGCCGAATTGCCGGGTGATGGAGGAATCCGCCTGGGTAAAAGGGTCGAATATGCTTTCGATTTTGTCCATCGGAATGCCAATGCCGGTATCGGTAATGTCGGCCACCAGGCGGGGTCCGCTGCGGTTTTCCTCCAGGCGCAGGCTGACCGTCACTCCGCCTGTTTCCGTGAATTTTATGGCGTTGCCCACCAGGTTGAAAATAATTTGCCGGAAACGGGCCGGATCGGTCTCGATTTTTTGCGGCAGGGCGCTCTCCGCATTGAAACGCAGATAGAGTCCTTTGGCTTCCGACTGGACTTTCAGGGTCTGCAGCACATCCTGCACAATCCGGTGGGGTTGGTCCCAGGTTTTTTCCACATCGATGCGGCCGGATTCCACTTTCGACAGGTCCAGGATGTCATTGATCAGGGCCAGCAGGTTTCTCCCGCTGGAATGGATGGTGTTGAGGTGCCGCCGGGTCTCTTCCTTTGTGTGGGCATAGCCGCGCTTGAGAATTTCCGTGAAACCGAGAATGGAATTCATGGGTGTGCGGATTTCGTGGCTCATGCTGGCCAGAAATACGCTTTTGGCCTGGTTGGCGGTTTCAGCTTCCTCCTTGGATTTGCGCAATTCAATCTCTTTCTTCTCGAGCTGCGTCACGTCGTCGAAGGAGATGAGTACGCCCGCCGATTTTTCGGCCGAACCAATCACCGGTGCGCAGTTGACATTAAACGTACGCCACTCCTCATCCGAAACATGCAGCCGCAGCATGTGGTTGGTCTGCAGCTTGCCCTGTTCCAGGGCCGCAATCCACGGGCGGTTTTCCTTTTCTATATCATTTCCATCCGTGTCGACCCAGGGCAGTTGTCCGGCCTTGAGGCCCAGCAGCGACTCCGGTGATCGTTGCATCAGGTCGGCAAAGGACTTGTTGGCGAGTACGATCTGTTCCCTGCGGTCAACGACCAGCAAACCCTCCGCCATGGTATCGAGGGCGGCCCGTACCCGTCCCGGGATCGCCTGGGAAGGGTCCAGCTGGCGCAGCACGCGGCCCAGATACAGGTAAAAGGCGACAAAACAGCCCAGGCCCAAAAAGAGCCCAATCTGGACCCATGGGATTTGAAGTATCCCCTTAAAGCCTTCTTCCTGCAGGGGCTTGAAGCGCAGCTCGAGCTGACCCCAGGTATGTTTGCCGTCCGATATGGGCACCCGGATCTGGTTGGCGTTTGAAAAGCTGTCCGCCATGGGCTGCCAGTGCCCTTTGTGATCACCGATCACGATCAGGCCGCGGCCGTCCGCCCGTCGCAGGGTAAGGGAAAGCAGGTCGGGGTTTCGCTTGGCGATCAGGTCCAGATCGGCTTGCAGGCGTTTGAAGTCGGTCTTCATGATCATGGCCGCACTGTGTACCGCCAAAGCTTCGGCCAGGGATGTGCGTCCCGCCCGCACCGCACCAATCCGGTCGGGGATGATGCCGAGGTAGAGGGCCATAAAGATGAGACTAATTACCAGGCCGACCATTCCGGCAACCACGCGGAACTTTACGTTCAACCAGCCCATAAATTATGCTTCCTTTTCATCTGCAGCGGCAGGCGTGTCATCCGGAGACGCTTCGGCCGGTGACGATGGCTGCTCGATGATGGTTTCCAGTGATTCTTCGTCAGCCTCTTCGGATAGGTCCAGTTTGCCGGCCAATACCGGTAGCGGATCCAGAAAGCGCCAGGCCGGCATGGAAGAGAGCAGGGAGCTGAGCAGCACGCCGCTTCTAAGCAGCCAGGCCACATACCCCATGGATAGACCGGTTGTTACGGCAATGGCGGAGCTGGCCGCAACCTGGTTGAACGCAATCTCGTTTTCGGCTTCCTGCTTCAACCCGTCCAGCGAGTTTTCCAGGAAATCAAGGGCGCGGATCGTCTGAATGCCCAACTCCGCCAACCGGGTTCCCAAAGCCATCGATGCCGATCGGGTCGCGGTATAATCCGACGTTGCCTGGTTCGCGGCGGACCGCTCCCGGACTTCTCTAAAGTCGCTGTCTCCCACCTGTTCAAGGCTCAGGCTTTGCAGAATCCGCTGACCAGGAGCCCCGCGAAGGGTACCCGCGCCGTCACGCTGCTGCCCGGGTGCAGCTCCGGCGGCCGACGGTGGTATCGCTGTGGCGTTATCGCCCGCATCCTCTTCTCCCATGGCATCGGCTTCGGCCGGGGCTTCTTCTGCCTCCTCCGGGGCCGGTTCTTCTGCCGGTGGCGGTTCGGTTTCCGGATCGGGTGGGACGATGGGATCGGGTGTGGTCTCCTCGACTATCGGGGGCGGCGGTTCAGGTGCCGGGGGAGCGTTAAAGGTGACATTCTTGGTGCCGGTGACCGCCGGCGCAATGCCGTCGTCTACGCTGGTGTTGATGGTGAAATTGCTGGTGTAGCCGGCAGCCGGATTGAAGGCAGTCCCGACCAAGAGGGTGTTGACATCAACGCGGGCGCCGGAAGCGGACCAGACGCCTCCCGCAAATGTAGACGTCACCGCTCCGGAAGTGCCGGTACTCAGGGTTCCGGCGGCCGGATCGGACAGGGTCAGAGTGACCGTGACATTGGCGCTGTCCACATCGCTCACCACGATGTCGGTTAGATTCAACGGCGTCCCCTCCGTATAGGTTTCCCCGGTATTCAGGTTGGAGGCCGTAGGCGCATCGTTGACCGGGGTTACCGTGAAGTTGAACGTGCTGTCCACCGGGGCAGTGGTATCCTCGTTGCCGTCTTCCACATTGACATCAAAGGAGGCTGCCACGGTCTCGCTGCCGTCATGTACAAAAGTCACCTGGCCGGCCGTCAGCTGGGTACCGGTGAAAGTGGACGCATCCACGCCGCCCACCTGGATCTTGCCATTGTTCGCGCTGCTGGTGGTAAACGTCACCCCAGCATCCACATCATCCGCATCCGTGTAACCCAGGTCCACCGCCAGGATCGTGTACGTGCCGGCCTCGGCTACGGTCGCCGTCAAATCACCGGTCAGGGCCGGGGGATCGTTGACCGCCGTAATGTCGATATTGCCGCTGCCCACCTGGGGATTGACCGTACCGTCATTGGCATTGAGGGTGTATGAGGCCGCATCGTCGCCACTGATATTAAGCGCGCCGGTGTACTGGATGTTCGTGACCGTGTCCAGGTAAGTGTTGATAGCCGCCGCTGTGCCGGTCATGGTGAGGGTGTCGGTCCCGCTGCCGCCGATGGTTACCCCGCCGCTGTCACCAGCCGCAAAGGTCCCGGACGAAGCATTCAGCGTCACTGTCAGACTGTCTCCATCGATATCGGTAAAGGTCACGGTCGATAGATCAAAGTTGCTGGCCAGATCCTCGGTGACCGTAATGTTCGCCGGTGCACCAGTGGCCGTTGGGGCATCGTTGATTGGGGAAACAGTTATGTTAACAGAATCCGAGTCACTCAATGGGCCGCCGCTGCCCGTGTTCCCCTGGTCATCAACACTCAGGGTAACCGTGTCGGTTCCATTGAAATGCTGGTTCCCGGCGTACTGAATGCTATTGTTTGCGATGGCGTTATTGGCATCGGCCACCGTGGCGGTAAAGGTCATGCTTCCGGTCCCGTTTGCACCAGCGGTAAACGTTAGCCCGGTTGTGTTTAGCAGGTTGATTTTGCCGTTATTGGCTGAAAGGGTGACAGCTAATTCTCCGCCTCCAATATCGACATCACCGACACTGAAACCGCTCAATCCCCTGAAGCCTTCATCCTCGTTGACACCGAAACCGGTTGGTCCGATCGTGGCTGTCGGCTGATCGTTGACCGGGGTCACCGTAAAGTTGAACGTGCTGTCCACCGGGGCACTGGCATCCTCGTTGCCGTCTTCCACATTGACATCAAAGGACGCGGCCACGGTCTCGCTGCCGTCATGTACAAAAGTCACCTGGCCGGCCGTCAGCTGGGTGCCGGTAAAAGTGGACGCATCCACGCCGCCCACCTGGATCTTGCCGTTCACCACGCTGCTGGTGGTAAACGTCACCCCGGCATCCCCATCATCCACGTCCGTGTACCACAGGTCCGAAGTCTGGATGATGTACGTGCCGGCCTCGTCCACGGTGGCTGTCAAATCACCGGTCAGGACCGGCGGATCGTTGACCGGCGTCACCGTAAAGTTGAACGTGCTGTCCACCGGGGAGTTGGCATCCTCGTTGCCGTCTTCCACATTGACATCAAAGGACGCGGCCATGGTCTCGCTGCCGTCATGCACAAAAGTCACCTGGCCGGCCGTCAGCTGGGTACCGGTAAAAGTGGACGCATCCACGCCGCCCACCTGGATCTTACCGTTTACCGCACTGCTGGTGGTGAACGTCACCCCGGCATCCACATCATCGACGTCCGTGTAACCCAGGTCCGCCGCCATGATCGAGTACGTGCCGGCCTCGGCCACCGTCGCCGTCAGATCACCGGTCAGGGCCGGGGGATCGTTGACCGCCGTAATGTCGATATTGCCGCTGCCCACCTGGGGATTGACCATGCCGTCATTGGCATAGAGGGTGTAGGCGGCGGCATTGCCGCCGCTGACATTGTTCGCCCCGGTATACTGGATGTTCGTGGTCGTATCCAGGTACGTGTTGATGTCGCCTGCCGTTCCCGCCAGCGTGAGGGTACCGGTTCCGCTGCCGCCAATGGTCACACCGCCGCCGCTGAGGGCGGCAAAGGTTCCGTCCGAAGCCGTCAGTGTGACAGTCAAGGGGTCGGCGTCGGCATCGGCAAAGGTTACGGCGGACAGGTCAAAGTCGCTTGCCAGATCCTCGGTGACGGTCACGTCGGTCGGAACGCCGGTAGCTGTCGGTGCATTGTTGCCGCTGACATCGACAATCCGAAATTTCATATCGCCGGCTATGGCCGTTCCATTGTCCAGCAAGGCACCGCCCGCATAGGTTCCGGCTGAATCCGTCTCGACAAACACCTTCCCCGAGGATGAGGCATAATCAACACGGAGGTAATAGGTCGTATTGTAGTTCAGGGATGTATCGGCAAAATCAAAATCGTAGCGAGCAAATGCACCATCCGCCAGAAGGTCTGACAGGATTGTAACGCTGGCCAGTTTCGTCCCGTTCCACGAATCTAAGATAGAGACGGTAAGGTCCTTGTTGGCACTGCTGTTTTCCATCAACCAGAGGCTGATTCGATTGACCGTGAAGGTTCCGGTGCTGTCTGTATCGATAAACGTCTGGCCCCATGACTGGCTGGTGGTGAGTTCCAGGGAATCAGTGCCGGTTTCGTACGATTCGTGGACGGTTTCGGCTAGCAGGCCAGCCCAGCCGGCCTGGACATCGGTGCTGAAAGCGACAGCCGTCTCAATGACCCCATCCTGGTACTCCAGATCCCAGTCGCCCCCCAATAGTGCATGCCCCGTGTCATCCGCACTGGCTGCAACGTCTGCGCCGGTCAAATCTCCAAACGTTTCAAGCAGTACACGGCCATCCTCGGTTGCAGCAAAGTTACATCCGTAAAAGAGCAGGTCCGCCCTCTCGGCCAGGGACGCCTGCCATGTAGCGATATGACCGGCATAATCCACAAGGTTTTCCGGATAGATCCACGTATCGCCCAGCTTTACGCCCCGGTCTGTACCATGAGACACCAGATGCAGGGCATCGAGGTCCTGACGTTCAGCCAGCAGGTCGCTGATCTGGGCCACACCTTCGCCGTCAGGGTCCAGAACCACCACTTCGATCTGGCGGCCGTCTTCGTGTTTGAAAAGCAGATCGCTTACCAGCTGTTCATAATTCACAATACCCCCGTCCACTACTACAAGTTCATGGCGGATGGTAATCGCATCCAAAACCGTAGTGTCGGCATTGGCAATAATGTCAACAGGTTCTATTGATGCGGCGGTGACCGGATTATTCTCGAAACCTGCATCTACAGCGTTCTTCGGGTCCGAGGCGGTCATTGAACTGTCAGTTTGATTATCACTCCCGAATTGGTTCGTGGCAGGATGGGATTGGTCGTTTTGAGGCGTTTGCAGAAGGTTTGTTGAGGACGTCTGATCCTGACTGCTGGTTTGAAAGAGCCCTGCCTCGAGGGTAACCGGCGCCAAAGGCTGGGGCGTAGGTATGACGGCTCCAGCGGCCGCACTCTCACCGGTGGCCGAAAGCAGCAGCCGCGGCTCCAGGGCCTCGAAATGAATGCCTGCGGAAGTGCAGCGACCATCTGGCCCGGAATCTGGCGCCTTGCCCGCCAGGAGCCGTGGGTCACAGCGGACATCAGGACCCAGATGCGCGAACATTCTTCCCCATAAGGTTTTAAACCGCTTAAGCATGAACCCTCAATCCAGAGATGTTGAGAAAATTCGGTTTCTTGTCAAGCATGTCTATATCTAAAAAGCAAAATATATGCCATTGACAACCGTACCAAGAATATACACTAAATTCAAATTTTTCCTGAATAGTGCCCCGATACTACTATAGAAATTGGCATCTATGATTACTCGATATATCCGGAGCAACGCAAAAAGCAGATTCTGAATCCACTGTATCAACATATTTTGAAGGTTCAGCGCTGCTCATTTATCGGACCATAAGGGCAATTATCGATCATCGGCCAGATAGCATCAAACGCGATATAATACCGGCGCCCTTTACTTATAGTCACCGTATTTTCGTATGCAAGAAAGAGGGGAAAGCTGGGGGCAGTTGATAACCGGCAGACTTTTGGAAAGCCAAGTATGAATTCGGTACAGATTTTGCTGAATTTTTTGACCGATTTAATGGGGACTAAATTCCGGGCTTGATTTTAACTTGCCGCGCGTTATAGATTGGAACTTGCCTCAACATGTCTATTTACTTGATGAAACAACACAGCAAACAGAAACTGCCGGAAGGGAAAGGCCATGGCCGCTAATAAGGAGACCCGCCCTCAGGTCTTGATTGTCGATGACGATGTCATTTTCCGTGAGGTTGCCCGCATTTCCCTGGAAAAAGCCGGCTTCTCGATGGCCGAGGCGGTGAACGGTGTCGAAGGCCTGGAAGCGGTCAAGCAGCTGAAACCGGAAATCGTCCTGCTGGATGTGATGATGCCGGAGATGGACGGTTACGAAACCTGCCGTGCCATTCGGGAACTGCCGGGCGGTGATTCGATCCCGGTAGTCATGATCACGGCCCTCGAGGATGTCGAGTCGATCAGCCGGGCCTATAAAGCCGGCGCCACGGACTTTATCACCAAGCCGATCGAATGGATCATCCTGGTCCAGCGCGTGCGGTACATGCTCAGGGCGGTCCGCTTGATGAACGAGCGCAGACGGCTTGAAAAGCAGCTCCAGCAGGCCCAGAAGCTGGAAGCCGTGGGGACGCTGGCCAGCGGCATTGCCCATGATTTCAAGAATCTGCTGGCTGCCATCCAGGGCTCCACCGAACTGCTGATGCTCGGTAAAGGCGATGGCGACCAGGACTATACTGAATTGAATATGATCTTCGATGCCTCCCAGCGGGGGGTTGAAATCGTGCAGCAGATGCTATCGCTGGGCCGGAAACATCAGAGCCAGAAAAAGCGGATCGATCTGAATCAGCAGATCAGCCAGGTATACAATCTGGTTAAAAGCGGACTTTCCCGGGAATACCTGGTTACGTTGAAACTGTCGGAGACGCTGCCTTTTGTGGATGCTGACAGCGGCCAGATCGGCCAGGTAATCATGAACCTGGTCAACAATGCCAGGGATGCCATGCCCGAGGGCGGCAAGATCGTCATCCAGACGACCGACGTTACCCTTACACCGGAATACTGTAAATCGCATCTCGGCGTGGTTCCGGGGGCCTTTGTCCGCTTCAGTGTGGCTGATAATGGTCAGGGCATGGACAGTGAGACCCTTGAACAGATTTTCGACCCTTTCTTCACGACCAAACGGGCGGACAAGGGGACCGGCCTGGGCCTGGCCATGGTGTACAGCATTATTCAGGATCATGGCGGTCTCATCACCTGCAAAAGCGTACCGGGACAGGGGACCAGATTCGATATTTTCCTGCCGGCCAAACCCCGTCCTGAGAAGGCGGTTGCGGAGGAGACCGCGGATGCCGCGAAAGCCGGCGAAGAAACCGTTTTGCTGGTGGATGATATGGCCTTCATCCGCAGATTCGCGAAACGGCGGCTCGAACTGGCCGGCTACCGGGTCTTGACAGCGAGAGACGGGTTAGAAGCCTTGAAAATGTACCGGGCGGAAAAAGACCGGATCGGTATGGTCCTGCTCGATCTGATCATGCCGAATATGGGCGGCGAAGAATGCCTGCTGGAATTGCTGAAAATCGACCCATGGGCAAAAGTGGTCGTTGCCTCGGCCAATGAACCCGAGGAATTGAGCCCCGAGCAGATCGAAACCCAGGCCCGGGGGTTCCTGAGCAAACCCTATCTGGGAGAAGATCTGCTGAACGCGGTACGGAAGGTGCTGGATGAGGAGTAAAATAGCTGTTGGCAATTAGTGATTAGCGGTTGGGAAAGGGCCTGGAGGTTTGGCCGCTGAAGCTGATACCTGATTGCCAAAGGCCAATTGCAGCTATGAAAAATAAAAACGGCAGGGCCCCGGAATAGCCGGAGTCCTGCCGTTGTATGTTTAATTGCGATCAGCACCTATTCTTTTTCCTGGTTGATCGCTTCTACGATCTTTTCGGCCAGCTGGTTGGGCACCTCTTCGTAGTGATCGAATTCCATGGCATACATACCGCGGCCACCGGTCATCGAGCGCAGGTCCGGCGCATAGGTCTGGATTTCCGCCATGGGCACCTCGGCATTGATGACCTGGTTTTTACCGGCACTGTCCATGCCGAGTACCCGGCCGCGCCGGCCGTTCAGGTCGCCCATGATATCCCCCATATACTCATCCGGGGTGGTGACTGTGACTTTCATGATAGGTTCCAACAGGACCGGCTTGGCATCGACAGCCGCTTTCTTGAAGGCCAGGGATCCGGCAATTTTAAAAGCCATTTCCGATGAATCCACCGCATGGAAGGAGCCGTCATCCAGGGTGCATTTAAAATCCACACAGGGAAAGCCGGCCAGAACACCCTTGACAGCCGCTTCCACGATCCCTTTCTCAACCGCCGGGATATAGGTTTTGGGGATGGCCCCGCCTACGATGGCGTCTACAAATTCAAAGCCTTTGCCGCGCGGCATGGGTTCCATCTGGACCCAACAGTCGCCGAACTGACCATGACCGCCGGACTGTTTTTTATGTTTGCCCTGCACCCGCACTTTTTTCTTTATGGTCTCGCGGTAGGGAATCTTGGGTGTATTGAGAATGACCTCAACGTTGAATTTGCGTTTAAGTTTCTCGTTGGTGGCTTCGATATGTACCTGGCCGGCGCCGGAGATCAGGATTTCCTTGGTTTCGGCTTTCCTTTCCAGGATGAGGGAGAGGTCCTCTTCCTGGATCTTGCCCAGTGATTGCCAGATTTTGTCTTCGTCGCCCGAGGCTTTTGATTCCAGGGCAAAACTGATGAGCGCAGGCAGCGGGTCGGCAAAGGGGAAGCTGACCTTATTGGAGTCGTCGCAGATGGAATCACCTGTCGTGGTATCCTTGAGTTTGGCAACTGCCACAATGGAGCCAGGGCAGGCACCCTCGGCCGGTTTCTGCTCCTTGCCGAAAATGGTCAGCAGCTGGTTGAAGCGCTCCTTGCCGGATTTGGTTACGTTATAGATATTGCCATCGGAACCCAGGCTGCCGGAAACGACTCTGAACAGCGAAAGCCGGCCCGCGTAGGGATCGGCGATGGTCTTGAAGACGAACCCGGTGAAAGGGGCCTCTGCATCCGGGGCCACCTCAACTTCTTCGTCGGCAGCATTTGTGGCTTTCCAGGCACCCCGATCGATAGGCGAGGGCATACAGTTCACGATAAAAGTACTGAGCAGGTCCATACCGATGCTGCTCGTGGCAGCCCCGCACAGGACCGGTGCGAACGTCCGGGCCAAAATCCCCTTTTTAAGGGCCGCCTGAAATTCAGCGTCGCTGATCTCTTCACCTTCGAGGTATCTTTCCAAAAGCTCATCATCGGCTTCGGCGATGTTTTCAATCAGGGCTTCCTTTTCAGATTCCACCTGGTCCTGCATATCCGCCGGAATGTCGGCCGCCGTAGCTTTGCCGCTGTCGTCATAGGTGTACGCCTTCATGGCGATCAGGTCGACGATGCCGTTGAAGCCGGCTTCTTTGCCAATGGGAAGTTGCACAATAATAGGTTTGATATCGAACAGTTCAGTGGCTTCCTGTACATTTTTGGCAAAATCGGCCCGTTCCTTGTCGAGCTTGTTGACAAAGACCATGCAGGGCATGTCGTATTCTTTTGCAAATTCCAGGGCCTGTTCGGTCTGCACCTTGATGCCGTCCACGGCATCAATAGCGATTACCGCGCCATCGGCAGCCTGCATGCAGAGCTTGGTATCGGTAAAGAAATTCTGGTCACCGGGAGTGTCAATGAGGCTGATCGTATGTTTTTCCCAGTCAAACTGGGCAAAGCCGCTGCTGATACTGGAGGTTCTTTTCAGCTCTTCAGGCTCAAAATCCATCACCGTATTGCCCTCTTCGACCTTGCCGTGCCGATTGGTGAGCCCGGCCATATACAGCATGGCTTCCGCCATGGAGGTCTTGCCGGACCCACTGTGTGCGACCAGGGCAATGTTTCTTAAATTATTAGCATTGTCAGTCATTTAAACTCCTCTCTAAGGTGTGAAAGTCCTGATGGTCCCCCATGGATGTGCGCATATTTAAAAAGGTTTTTGTACAGGCGAAAAAGGAAAAAATCAAGATAAAAATCAGGAACATTCAAGGTGAGCGATGAAATCGCGATTGCCTTTGGGGCCGTGGATGGGTGAAGGGACCACCTGTCTCGTGATCAAATTGATATCATTGAAAAATTCGGTGAGTTCGGCGATCACCTGCTCGTGCTGGGCCGGATCCCGCACCACGCCGCCTTTGCCGACCTGACCTTTCCCAACCTCAAATTGGGGCTTGATCAGAGCCAGGATGGCGGCCCGCGGCTGCATGAATTTCAGTACAGCGGGGACCACAATCCTCAGTGATATAAAGGCCGTGTCGATCGTGACCAAATCCACAGCTCTGTCCAGAGCTTCCCGGGGCAGGTGGCGAATATTGGTCCTCTCGATGACGGTTACCCGGGGGTCATTGCGCAGGGACCAGGCCAGTTGGCCGTAGCCCACGTCAACCGCATACACCCGGGCGACACCGTGCTGCAGCAGGCAGTCGGTGAATCCGCCGGTGGAAGCTCCCACATCGAGGCATGTAAATCCGTTGATATCCAGGGCAGTTGCGTGCAGTGCGGCTTCCAGCTTCAGGCCTCCCCGGCTGACGTAGGGCAGGTCTTCCCCCTTGTAGGTCACAACGGCCTCCGGATTGACCTGAGCGCCCGGTTTATCCCTGGGGATCCCATCCACCAACACCTGACCGGCCATGATCCGGGCCTGGGCGCGCTGGCGCGATTCCGCCAGGCCTTTTTCGACCAGGAGCGCGTCCAGTCGTGTTTTTTTTAAGGGCATCGGCTTGTATTATCGCTCCAAAATGAATCCCCGAGTCAGTGAAAATTGCCTGCATCAACTTTTGGGAAATTCGCACGTAAGCGGCTAAATATGCAATATATTGTCACTCTGAGCGTAGCGAAGAGTCCCCCACACGCCAACGAAATTCTATACTGCAGGGGATTCTTCGTCGTTACACTCCTCAGAATGACAGGATTTTGCGATGTTATTCGAAAGGAGGATTTTGTCTACTTCAAGACACCATTGCCAGAACAGACCGGGCAATTCCGTCCGCATCGAGGCCGTATTTCGAGCGGAGCACGTCGGGTGATCCGTGTTCAACGAAAGTATCCGGCAGACCAATCCGCTTCAGCGTAAAACCGCTGCAGCCGGCGTCATGCAGACACTCCAGGACTGCACTCCCGAAGCCGCCCTGGCGCACATTTTCTTCCACCGTCACGATACGGGTATGTTCCGAGGCCAGTTCGACCAGCAGGGTCTCGTCCAGCGGCTTGACAAAGCGACAGTTGACAACCTTGGCAGAAATTCCTTCTTTTTCAAGTAGATCCGATGCCTTTACGGATTCTGGCACACAACGGCCAATGGCCAGCAGAAGCACATCCTGGCCCTCGCGGACCACCTGCGCACGGCCGATAGCCAGCGGCTGTATCGGGTCTTGCATGGCAACCCCGATGCCCCGTCCGCGGGGATACCGGATGGCAATCGGACCTTTGTGGTCCACGGCGGTCAGCAGCATGCGGCGCAGTTCATTCTCATCCGCGGGAGCCAGCACCGCCATGTTCGGCAGACTGCGCAGAAAGGCCATATCGAACAGCCCGTGGTGGGTGGGGCCGTCTTCACCCACCAGACCGCCCCTGTCGATGGCGAAAACCACCGGCAGGGATTCCAGGCAGACATCGTGGATGATCTGGTCGAAACCGCGCTGCAGAAAAGTCGAATAGATGGCCACGACCGGTTTCAGTCCCTCGGTGGCCAGGCCGGCGGCAAACGTAACCCCATGCTGTTCAGCAATGCCCACGTCAAAAAACCGGTCCGGATACTGATGGGCGAAAGCCGACAGGCCGGTCCCTTCGGGCATGGCGGCGGTCACGGCAATGATGCGCTCGTCCCGGGCGGCGAGTTCGATCATGGTCTTGCCGAATACGTCGGTATAGGAGGGAATTTCGTTGTACTCGCAGGTGCCGTTGCCTGTTTCGATATGAAAACTTCCACACCCGTGGAAATAGACCGGGTTTTCCTCAGCCGGTCGGTAGCCTTTGCCTTTTTTCGTGGTGACGTGCAGGAGGACCGGTTCGTTGAGGTGTTTAATATTATCTAATATATCAATTAGATGGTTAAGTCTGTGGCCGTCAATGGGGCCAAAATACTCAAAATTGAACGCCTCGAAAAGCATGCCCGGGGTCACAAAGGTCTTGAAGGATTCTTCCGAGCGTTTGGCTATCTGGTAGACATCGTCTCCGATTTTGGGCAGCGATTTCAGAAAAGCGCCCAGGTCTTTGCGGAGGCCCTGCAGCTTACGGGCGGAAAACGTCCGACTCAAAAAAGAGGAGAGGGCGCCTACATTCTGGGATATGGACATGTCGTTGTCATTGAGTATGACAATGATGTCCTTGTCCTTGTGGGTATCGCCCGCCTGATTGAGGCCTTCGTAGGCCAGGCCGGCTGTCATGGAGCCGTCACCGATCACGGCAATCACCTTGGAAGATTCATTCTTGATTGTTTTAGCGCAGGCAATCCCCAGCCCGGCTGAGATCGAGGTGCTGCTGTGCCCGGTGGAGAAGGCATCGTATAGGCTTTCGCTTTTGCGGGTAAATCCGGAAAGGCCCCCGTGCTGGCGCAGGGTATCGAATTGGTCGCGGCGGCCGGTGAGGAGTTTGTGCGCATAGGCCTGGTGCCCCACGTCCCAGATCAGTTTGTCCTCGGGGACGTCGAAAATGTAGTGGATGGCAATGGCCAGTTCCACCGCACCCAGGCTGGAGGCCAGGTGCCCACCGGTACGGGACACAACTTTAACGATAACCTTTCGTATTTCCTCGGCAATTTGAGGCAGCTGGGCACGATCGAGCTTTTTGAGGTCCCCGGGGCTGTTTATGTTGTCGAGCAGGCTCAATGGGCAACGGTTCCTATCTTCTGCGTTCTATGATGTAGTTGGCCAGGGCTCTAAGAGGTTCAGACCTGTTATCAAAATTGTCAAGCGCCCGCAAGGCCTTAGATATGAGGTCTCCGGCGAAAACCCGTGACTGGTCGAGGCCCAGCAGGGCCGGGTAGGTGGACTTGTTGCGCAGCTGGTCGGTCCCGGTCGCTTTTCCCATCAATGCAGAGTCGCCGCTGACGTTCAGGATGTCGTCCATCACCTGGAACGCCAGGCCCACGTGGCCGGCATAGGCCCGCAGGCCGGCCACCTGGCTTTCATTCCCGCCGCCTAAAAGCGCTCCGGTTTCAACCGCGGCTACGATCAGCGCCCCGGTTTTCAGGGCGTGCACGCGTTCCAGTTCCTCCCGGGATAAAGACCTGTTTTCGGCTGCAATATCAAGCATCTGCCCCTCGATCATCCCCCGGGGGCCGGCCGCAGAAGCCAGTCCCTGCATAACCTGCATCCAGACAGCCGGGGGTTTGTCGGAAGCCAGGGCGGTCGTCGCCAGGATATCGAAGGCCAGGGTGAGCAGGGCATCGCCGGCCAGAATGGCCGTCGCTTCATCGAAGGCCACATGGCAGGTGGGTCGGCCGCGGCGCAGCGCATCATCGTCCATGGCCGGCAGATCATCATGTATCAAGGAGTAGGTGTGGACCATTTCCAGGGCTGTTGCGGCCGCTACAACATCGTCGTCGACCCTGCCCACAGCCTCGGCGGCGGCCAGGCAGAGCGCCGGACGTACGCGTTTACCGCCGGCTTTGAGAGAATAGGCCATGGCTGCATACAGGCGCGGCACAGCGTCATCTTCAGGAAAACGGCGCTCTATTTCCTGGTTCACCAGCTCACGGCAGTGTTCGAGGTATGCTTGCAGATCGAACATGAATGTCAGGACTCCTCAGTAAAATCGCTTTCTGCCAGCTGTCCCTGATCGTCGGCCAGCAGCAGGGAAACTTTCTTTTCGGTCTCATCGAGCCGCTGGGCACAGTATTTTGAAAGGGCCATGCCTTCTTCGAATTTTTGCAGGGCCTTTTCCAGGGGGATATCGCCGGCTTCCAGCTCCGCCACAATCTGCTCCAGCTGCTGCATGGCTTTTTCAAAGGTTTTCTTGGCCATTCTTTTTCTCCTTGTCGGCCCGGGCAACCAGGGTTCCTTGCGCCACGGTGATGTCCAGCATTTGACCGTCCACCACCATTTCGGGATCCATGACGATGTTTCCGTTCTCTCTGATACGGGTTATGCTGTAACCGCGTTTTAAAGTCGCCGATGGGTCCAGGGTGTTTAATCGGGCGGCTGTCTCGCGATGAAGCGATCCATTTTCTTTAAGTACTATATCTATATATAACTTTAGGTTATATTTATATTGTTCAAGTTTCGCTTTAAATTGTCCGAGCTGATGCTGGGGACCCAGGCGGGCCAGATTGTCCTGCCGCCGGGCCAGTTTTTCCCGGGACAGCGCCAGTCGGGCGGAAAACACCCGGGCCAGCCGATCCGTATAGTCGTCCACTCTCATCCGGGCATCCTGAATGACACGCCCGGGATCCTTTAAGCGTTTGTGCAGATCCTGCAATCGCTGCGTGCGCAGCTCAATGGCCTGAAGCATCAAACGGGACAATACTTGCCGGTACTGAACAATCAGGTCAACCAGTTCGGATTTGACGGGAACCGCCAGTTCAGCGGCGGCCGATGGCGTGGGCGCCCGCAGATCGGCTACGAAATCTGCAATCGTGTAGTCGGTTTCATGCCCGATGGCCGAGATGACCGGTAGAGGGCAGTCGAAAATTGCCCGGGCCACCGGTTCGGAGTTAAAGGCCTGCAAATCTTCCAGGGAACCGCCGCCCCGAGCCAGGATAACGAGTTCTGCAAATCCTCTTTTGGCTGCATTATCAAAGGCTTCCACTATTTGCGTTTCAGAGGCGTCACCCTGGACCTTCACCGGATGAATGTCCACTTCCAGGTTTGGATAGCGCCGGCTTAAGATCGTCAGCAAATCATGGACGACGGCGCCGGTGGGTGATGTGATCACAGCGATATGCCGGGGCAGGGTCGGCAGCGGCTGCTTGTGTTCATCCCGGAAGAGGCCTTCCGCTTCCAGCCGGGTTTTCAATTGTTCGAAGGCAATCTGCAGGGCACCGACACCTTCCGGTTCCATATGTTCCAGGATGACCTGGTAAGATCCCCGCGGTTCGTAAAGGCTGATCCGCCCGAATCCGAGCATCTGCATGCCGTGTTCCGGTTCAAATTTCAACAGGCGGTTTTGCCCTTTGAACATCACAGCCTGAATCTGGGAGTGGCTATCCTTCAATGTAAAATAGAAGTGTCCCGATGCCGGCACCCGGAAATTGGAAATCTCGCCTGTAAGCCAGACAAAGGGAAACGACTTTTCCAGCAGTGATTTAATGCGGGTGGTTAACTGGGAAACAGTGAGGATTTGCCTGTTCTGGGAAGAAAGGTCCAAGTATGTAAAACCCCCTGAAGTTACTACTATTTATATTGTATACCGGGAAATGGCCCACACCCATAACGTCCGATAAGATATATTATGTAAACTTTTTACACTGATTGTTCCGTCAGCCCCTCTACTCTTTCGCAAGCAAGTCGCGAATTGCCGGCACGACAAATTCCTGGTCGTGATCGAACTCACGCAGGCACTCGGCCAGCAGCGCCACTTTCTTCCGGGCATTGTTGTGCTTGTTCATCACGAACACCCTTTTGCCCCGCACCAGGCACAGCCCGCTTTTCACTTTGATGCCGGTGGTTCTGAAATTCTGCTCTTTTACCTCGATGTCGAGCTTTTCGGCGAGCAGTTTCAGCTCTTCATATAGTTGCTGCGGTTTCATGGACGCTATGTTTCAGTATAATTTCATTTATGATCGCAAATTGAACAGTGCCCATCCGGAAACGACTTCTTCCAGCCCCGGGCTGGGTTTCCGGATGAGCCCTAAATAATATTTTTCCTGTATTCTGGCAACCTTCTTTTTTGGAGATATTTCATCGATATCGCTTGAAAAGAATCCTTGAAGTGTTTATATTGACGCTGAAAAACGCAACAACGTTTACACAAGACAAACAGGAGGTTTTCATGCAGTCAGTACCTTACGCGGGAACACAAACCCAGGTTCGGGTCAACTCGTTTATCCGCAGCGTATATAACTGGATGGCCGGTGCCCTGGCCCTGACGGGTTTTACGGCGTTTTACGTGGCCAACAGTCCGCAAATACTTGGGCTTCTTTTCAATGTGGTTGGCAATCGCCTGCAGCCCACCATGCTTTTCTGGGGATGCCTGATCGGTGAGCTGGTGCTGGTGTTTACACTGAGCGCCCGTGTGCAGAAAATGAAGGCCCAGACCGCCACGGCCCTGTTCATCGGCTATTCGGTCTTGAACGGCGTCACCCTGTCTTCCATTTTCCTTGTTTACACCCAGTCCTCCATCACGTCGGTCTTTTTCATATGTGCCGCCACGTTTGTGGCAACCAGTCTCTTCGGATACTTCACGAAAAAAGACCTGACCTCCATGGGACAATTCTGTTCATGGGGCTGGTCGGCATCATCATTGCTACTGTCATCAATTTATTCATCAAAAGCGCAGGCATGCAGATGATCATCAGCTACATCGGTGTGATCGTATTCGTGGGACTGACGGCCTACGATACCCAGAAACTCAAGGGTATGGCGCTTTCCCAGCCGGCCGACGTGTCCGCCGGGGTTCTGCGCAAGGGCGCCCTGTTGGGCGCGCTTACCTTATACCTTGATTTTATTAATCTTTTTATCATGCTTCTGCATGTACTGGGAAATCGGGAGTGATCCTTTCCCCTTAAACCAAACGATGCTATACGCCCTTCCCTGCCAGGCAGGAGAAGGGCGTATTCGTTTATACTCAGGATTGCCAACCCCCGGCAACATCGTTTAAATCAGATTAGATGCGAGCCAAAACGCTCATAGGGATAGGCTGCCGCCTTTTTTGCATGCTTTGCGGGCTCTCCATGGTTTATGGGTGCAGCCCCTTCCAGCCGGCGAGCCGGAAGACAGCGGACGACAACCTGCCGGCCAGGTATTCATTGTATTCCGGGGAAAGTTCGCCTGACCGGCAATGGTGGCGGAATCTGAAATCCCGGGAGCTGGACCGCCTGATTGCCGCCGGACTGGCCGACAACCTGTCTATAAAGGAAACCTGGGCGCGGCTGGAACAATCCCGGGCCCTGGCTGTGCAGGCCGGTGCTTCGCGCTATCCGGATTTGAGCGGTGAGGCCGGTGCACGCGCCAGCCGCTCACAGAGTGGATCCGGGACCGCAACCGGCAGCGAGGCTTACAACTTCGGCCTGGTCAGCAGTTACGAAGTGGATATGTGGGGTCGCTTGCAGGCCCAGCGCCGGACCGCCGCCCTGGATGTGACTGCCTCGCGGGAAGATCTGCACACGGCCGCCATCACCCTGGCTGCTGAGATTACGATCCGCTGGCTGGGCATTATTTCCAGCCGCATGCAAAAGGACCTGCTCACCCGGCAGCTGCAAACCAATGAAACCATACTGGAACTGGTCCAGTTGCGGTTTCGGAACGCCATGGTTTCCGCCCTGGATGTCTATCAGCAGAAACAGCTGGTTGAAAACGTACTGGCTGAGCTGCCTTTGGTAGAAGAAAAAGAGCGGCTGCAAATGCACGAACTGGCCGTGCTGCTGGGTAAACCACCCGGAAGCCGGCTCAATATCAGCGCCCAGCAGTTTCCCAGCCTGCCGCCGCTGCCGCCCATCGGTCTGCCGGCCGATCTTTTGGCTGCCCGTCCGGATATACGAGCTGCCGGCCATCGCCTGGAAGCGGCTGACTGGCAAATTACCGAAGCCCGGGCCAACCGGCTGCCGGCCCTAACCCTCACAGCCCGGGCGCGCTATGGCGAAAGTGACCTGGACGCCCTTTTCGACAACTGGCTGTTGAATCTGTCTGCCAATCTGACGGCGCCGCTCTTTGACGCCGGTTCCCGCAAAGCAGAGGTCGACCGTACGCGGGCCTTTGCCACTGAGAGACTGGCAATTTACCGTGATACGGTTCTCAGGGCGGTCAAAGAAGTGGAAGATGCCCTGGTCAGGGAGGAAAAACAGCAGGCCCATATCGAAGGACTGCAGCAGGTTATTGCCACGGCAACAAGGGCCCTGGAGGAAGCCGGCGCCCGGTACCGCAATGGCATCGGCGACTACCTGCCGGTGTTGACGCAGCTTCTGTCAGTGCAATCCCTGGAAAACAACCTGATATTGCGGCAGGAAAATCGCATGGCAGCCCGGGTGGCACTCCATCGGGCCCTGGGCGGCGGGTGGCCGGCGGAGTTGCTGCCGCCCCGGGCTCAGGTATCTGCGCAGGAAGCCCATCGCGTTCTGGAATCCACAAACGGAGTTGCGCATGAATGAGTTCGACGCAAGCAGTTTTGAAAAAGTTGAAAATCCGGCCCGGGTTTCCTGGGTTAGCCGGGCGTTGCGGATCTGCATGGCCCTGGTGATTATCGGGGGCGGTCTGGCCGGTGCCGCTTACCTGATGAAGACGACTGAAAAGCCGAAAAAACGGCCACCGGCCAAATGGGTACCCGTAGTGCGGGTGCTGCCGGTCCAGCACACGGATTACCAGGTGCTGGTCAATGCGACCGGCACCGTGGTGCCTGCCCGCCGCATCGTGCTGCGCTCGCGTGTTTCCGGCCAGGTTCTTTCCGTTCACCCGGAATTCAGCGACGGCGGTTACCTCGCCAAAGATGCCACCGTGGTAGCCCTGGACGATGCCGATTACCGCCTGGCCCTGGCACAGAAAGAGAGCAACGCCGTAAACAGTGAGTACGAACTCAAGGTCGAGGAAGGCCGCCAGGAAGTGGCACGTCGGGAATGGCAATTGCTTGGCAATGCCGAAACCACCGAGAAATCCGATGCGGCCCTGGCTTTGCGGGAACCGCACCTGAAAAAAGCCCGCGCCGATGTTGAAAGCGCCCGCCTCCAGGTCCAGAAGGCCAGGCTGGACCTGGAACGTACCCGTATCAAGGCGCCTTTCAATGCCATGGTCATTTCCCGCCATGTAAATGTCGGCTCCCAGGTATCCCCTCAGGATGCACTGGCGGAACTGGTAGGCACCGACAGCTATTGGGTCCGGGCCTCCGTACCCATCGACCGCCTGGAGCAGATTGCGATACCGGGAAAAACAGGTGTTTCCGGATCGATGGTCCGGGTGCACTACGCCCGCAACCATAGCATTACCGGCCGGGTCGTCCGCCTGCTGGGCGATCTGGATGCTGAAAGCCGCATGGCCCGCCTGCTGATCGAGGTCCGGGATCCTTTGCGCCGGCGAAGCGGCGCTGCGGCCGGTCCGCCCTTGCTGCTCGGTGAATTTGTACGCGTTGAGATCACCGGCCGTGAACTTGCGGACGTGGTGGTTCTGCCGCGTATCGCCCTGCGGGACGGCGAGACAGTCTGGCTGTTGAAACCCGGGAATACCCTGGATATCGTACCCGTCACGCCAGTCTGGCGGGACCGTGATACCGTGGTGGTTCACAATGTACTCAATAACGGTGAGCGGGTCATCATATCCGAGGTGGCCGCACCGGTAGTTGGGATGCGGTTGCGCCTTGATGAAACACCGAATCCTGCTGGGGAAAAGTCTTAATGCCGAATTAACCCCTCTGCCTCAGGCGGAGGAGCCGGAAAGTTTCGACCGATCCGGTGAGAACGTAATTCTGAGCATCAGCAATGATAACGGATTGAACGAACGGTTATTGTGCATCATCTTGTTACTTTTCTTGTGCGTACAAGAAAAGTAACCAAAAGAAAACGCCCATAAGACGCGGCCCTAGGGGCTGCCCTGCGCTTCTCGGAAAGGGCGCGCTCAGTGCAACTCGCTGCGCTCAGACAAGCACTTCGCTCCTTCGCCCTTTCCTGCGATGCTCGGCGCGTCTTTAAGGGGGAGTTCAAAACCAAAATCAAAGCAAGCCCTCTTTGAGGGGGCTGGCTGGTGCCTCTCGCTCTGTGGGAGGAGCATCCCTATATGGAAACTGCAACCCGCTCCCAAAAATCTTCCGGTCCCATCAAGTGGATGGCCCGCCACCCGGTTAGTGCCAACCTCTTGATGCTGGTGCTGCTGCTGGGCGGCCTGTTTGCAGCCACGAGAATCAAACAGGAGGTGTTTCCGGATTTCGAGCTGGATATGGTCCGGATATCGGTCCCCTATCCCGGAGCGAGCCCCCAGGAGGTGGAAAAGGGGTATCCTGCTGGCCGTCGAAGAGGCTGTCCAGGGCATTGAAGGCGTGAAAAAAATCACATCCCGTGCCAGCGAAGGTGTGGGCACGGTTACCGTGGAGATGCTGGAGGGTGAGGATATTCAGCGGCTCGCCCAGGAAATCAAGGCGGAGGTGGACCGTATCGCCACCCTGCCCGGCGAAGCTGAGGAGCCCAAAGTCACGATTCTGGCCCGCAAGCGCTACGTCATCTCACTGGCGATGTACGGCAACCAGAGTGAAAGGGTACTGCGCGAGTACGGTGAGTTTGTGCGCGAACGACTGCTGCAGGATCCCGATATCACCCAGGCGGAACTCACCTCGGTCCGCAATTATGAAATCAGCGTGGATATCTCCCAGGATACTTTGCGTGCCTATGGTTTGACCCTGGCCGAAGTCGCGCAGCGCATCCGCCGCGCCAGTGTGGAACTGCCCGGCGGGTCCATCAAATCCACCGGCGGCGATATCATGGTGCGCATGAAGGAGCGTCGTGACTACGGCCCTGAATTCGGGCAGATCCCCATTATCGCCGGGCCGGACGGTACCCGCGTAAATCTGGATGAACTGGCTGTTGTCCGCGATTCGTTTGAAGAGACAGATTACCAGGCTACCTATAACGGCCAGCCGGCCGTATTGATAGAGGTCTACCGGATCGGAGACCAGACCCCCATCGCGGTTTCCCGCGCCGTCAAGAAAGTGGTCGCCGGTCTCAAACCTGCCCTGCCCCCCGGCCTGTCTATCGATCAGGTCAATGATCGCTCGGAAATCTACCGCCAGCGGCTCAACCTGATGCTGCGCAACGGCGGCCTTGGCCTGCTCCTGGTCTTCCTGCTGCTGGCGCTGTTCCTGGAATTGCGCCTGGCCTTCTGGGTCAGCCTGGGCATTCCCATCTCCCTGCTGGGATCCCTGCTATTTTTACCGTGGGGCGGGATAAGTATCAACATTGTCTCTCTGTTCGCTTTTATTGTTACCATCGGAATCGTCGTCGATGATGCCATAGTGGTCGGAGAGAATGTGTATCTGCAGCGGCAGAAAGGCAGCCGCTGGATCACGGCGGCTGTTGAGGGGGCCCGGGACATTGCAGTGCCCGTAACATTCAGCGTGCTCACCAACATGATCGCTTTCGTGCCGATGTTTTTTGTTCCCGGCTTCATGGGCAAGATCTTCAGCCAGATTCCCGTGGTGGTAATCTGCGTCCTTACCATCTCCCTGGTGGAGAGCCTACTGATCCTGCCCGCCCACCTCGGCCACCAGAAGGAGGAGCACCGCCCGTTTACCGCCTTCGGCGGGATGCTCACCAGGCTGCAGCAGCGCTTCAGCCTGATGTTCATGCAGAGCATCGATAGGTGGTACCGCCCTGCTCTGCGCTGGATCCTGAACTGGCGCTATGTGACCCTCGGTATCGGGGTGGCCATTTTAATCCTGACCATTGGTTATGTGCGCAGCGGCCGCCTGGGCTTCGAACTTTTTCCCAAGGTGGAATCCGACTACGCCAAAGTTACGGCCACACTGCCCATCGGCAGCCCTTTTGCAAAGACCTTGCAAACCCAGAAAGTGCTGGTTGAACGGGCCCAGGCTGTCGCCGCTCAAAATGGCGACGGCGCCCTGGTGAAAGGCATCTTCGCCCATATTTTCGGAAATGTCACCGAAGTGCGGGTCTACCTGACCCCGCCGGACAAACGACCCATCTCAACATCCGAATTTACCCGTAAATGGCGCGCAAGCGTGGGCATGCTGCCCGGGCTGGAATCCCTGCGTTTTGAATCCGACGCCGGCGGCCCCGGGCGGGGGGCGCCCATTGCCATTGAAATGCGCCATCAGGACATGGCATCCCTGGAAAATGCCGGTCAGGACCTGGCCCGGGCGCTGTCATTCTATCCCGGAATTCTGGATGTGGACGACGGGTTTGCACCCGGTAAAAAACAGATCGATTTTCAAGTCCGGCCGGAAGCACGCAGCCTGGGTCTGCGGTCCATGGAGATTGCCCGGCAGGTAAGACACGCCTATTACGGGGCTGAAGCCCTGCGGCAGCAGCGCGGCCGCAATGAAGTGAAGGTCATGGTCCGCCTGCCCAAGGAGGAACGCGGTTCGCAATTTTCACTGGAAGAAATGGTCCTGGTAACACCGGCCGGCGGCGAGATTCTCCTGCGCGATGCGGTCGACATGCAATCGGGCCGCGCCTATACCGACATCAACCGCCGGGAGGGCCGCCGCATCATTACCGTAACTGCCGATGTGCGGCCCCGCAAACGGGCCGGCCAGATCCTGGCCGATGTCAAGGCCGATATCCTGCCGCAGCTGGAAGCCAAATATCCCGGATTGACCAGCAGCTTTGAAGGCCGCCAGGCCGATCGCCGGGAAAGCCTGGAAAGCCTGTTCAAAGGAATCGGTGTTGTGCTTATCGTGATTTTCGGCATGCTGGCCGTTCCACTCAACAGCTACATCCAGCCGATCATCATCATGACCGCCATTCCTTTCGGTATTGTCGGGGCGGTGCTGGGCCACATGATCATGGGGTACGCCCTCAGCGTTATCAGCATGTTCGGCGTTTTGGCCCTTATCGGGGTGGTCATCAACGACTCGCTGGTCCTCATCGACATGGCCAACCGCCGGCGGCGCAAGGGACTGCAGGCCTTTGCCGCCATTTTGCAGGCCGCTCCGCTCAGGTTCCGGCCGATACTCCTCACAACCCTGACCACCTTCGGCGGCCTTTCGCCCATGATCTTCGAAACGTCGCGCCAGGCGCGCTTTCTGATTCCCATGGCCATTTCATTAGGATTCGGCGTCCTGGTAGCCACCTTCATCACGCTGGCGCTGGTGCCGGCAATATATTTGATTGTTGAAGATTTGAGAGGATTGGCCCTAAAGTTCAGCAGCAAGCAAACCCTCGAGCTTACCATTACGAAGCAACCGGATTAGAAAAGGTGTGGGGACATCATAGATAGAAGAGGACAAAATCAGATATTCTACGCTTTTTGGGGTACTAAACAGGTGCGGATGAATGATCGTAGTCTGAACTGCGGAATGTTCTGGTGTGCGGTCATACGCCGATACTTTCTTTCACGGCTGACACTATCTCCCGGCAGTATTCAGTTGTAATTTTCTGGTCAGGCCCTTCCACCATCACCCGGCAAACCGGCTGCGTGCCGGAATACCGCACCAGCACCCTCCCCTGATCGCCCAGCCTGGATTCAACTGCACCGATGGCTTGCTGCACCTCCGGCAGGGATGCCAGCTCCGGCTTGTCTTTGACTTCGACGGCCATGAGTTCCTGGGGAAAGACGTTCATGACAGACGCTAAATCTGAAAGGCTGGCCGCTTCCTGGTGCATGGCGGTCAGTATGATAAGGGCCGAGAGAATGCCGTCGCCGGTCGTGTGGTGATCGCGGAAGATCATATGTCCCGAGTTTTCTCCACCAACCACCGCGCCGGTTTCAATCATCTTTTCCATGACCAGCCGGTCGCCCACTCCCGCCTCGATGTGCGTGATGCCGAGTTTTGCGAATGCCCGTTTCAACCCGATATTGCTCATGACGGTGGTGACGACACAGCTGTTTTCCAGTTTGTCTGCATTCTGGTAATGCGCCGCGCACAGGGCGATCAACTGGTCCCCCGTCACGACCGCGCCCTGCTCGTCTACCGCAATGAGCCGGTCGGCATCGCCGTCGAAGGCCAGGCCGACGTCAGCCCCAGCATCCCGGACGGCCGAAACCAGGCCTTGCGTATGCTCGCTGCCGCAATCGGCATTGATATTGCGGCCGTCCGGAGAGTTGTTGAGAACCGTCAGGTCGGCCCCCAGTCTCTCGAACACCACCGGGGCTGCTGCCGAAGCGGCCCCATGGGCACAGTCTATCACGACCGATAAGCCCGCGAGCAGGTTTTGATCCGGTACGCTGCTGCAGAGAAAATCGATATAGGTATCGACGGATGCCGGCACCGGGTAGACCCGGCCGGTCCGGCGATCGCCTTCCTTCTGCCGGTCGGCTACCGCGACCCGTTCTTCAAGGACCTTTTCCACTGCCGTGGAGAGTTTGCGTCCCCCGGGACCAAACACCTTGATACCATTATCGTACCAAGGATTGTGGGAGGCGGAGACCACCAGGCCGACCGTGTTAGCGTTGCGGCTGACCAGGTAGGCGATTGCAGGTGTCGGCACCACGCCGGCCATCAGCACATCAAGCCCGGCCGCACAAATACCGCCCGCCAGGGCCTGTTCCAGCATATCCCCGGACATGCGGGTGTCCTTGCCAATGAATATGCGGTCACAATCAAGCTGGCGGCGAAAATAGTCGGCCACCGCCCATCCGACATCCAGAACCGTCGCGGCGGTAATGGGCGGCCGGTTGGCCGTGCCTCTGATTCCATCTGTTCCAAAAAGTTTCGGCATAAAATTATAGTTCTTACAGTTGCTAAGAGAGCAGCGGCAAGTGATTCAAGGCTGTCTGGACCGTCTGGTCGACAATGGACTGCAGCCAGCGCGTTCCTGATTTACGACTTTCATTATCCAGGCCGCTGATCACATCCAGGTAATGCCTGCCCTTTTGATCAATGGCGGCCGCGACGTTGTCCAGAAACAGGTCGCGCGGACCAGTGTCCCCGGTCGTTGCCCGTCCGTCACTGAGCGCCTTGGTCATCTCCGCACAACGGGCATGCAGTTCGCGCTGCTGGCCTACGAGGGCAGCAGGCGGGGCCGTAGACGCATCGCTGGATAGCGCCTCAAAGGAAGCCGGCATTTTTTGGCAGAGCTTCTCAAACTGCCGAATACGTTCATTGATGGCTGCATCCACGGTAAGTTCGAGACCGGCCGCCAGCGGGGCTGGATAGCGGTCGGAAATAAACTGAAACCGGACCTGCAGATACCACTGCCGCAAGGCCAGCAGGTTGGCGATATAGGTAACATTGTGCTGGACGATACGCTTGACGCCCCGGTAGATGCCGGTTGCAAAAGGTACCCGGCCTGAGCGGGGCGCCCCTTCAATGATCAGGCGTCCCGCTTTGGTTTCATCCTTGCGGCAGATGGAACCGGCCGATACCGTCGTGCCGAAAGTCAGCGCACAGGGCCCAACCAGGCCGCCTTGACCGCCTAAAAAAATCGGCGGCTGATCCAGCATGACTCCGCGGGGTACATCGCCCAGCAGGGAGGCCGTGGCCTTGTCCTGGTTGGGGGTGTAGTTGAAATGGATGTAAGCACTGCCCACTTCGCTGTGGTCTGCAGCAGACGTGCCGCCGGCCATGAACACATCACAGAAATTGATCAGGCTCCCCAGGGTGACCCAGGGAAACAGGATGGTCTGTTTCAATCCCACGGTGTGGGCGCAGCGGGCCCCCTCTTCGAAAATAGTACCGGCCCGGACATGCGCCCCGGAGCCGCACCCCGCTCCTTCGAGAAATACCGCCCCATTGTAGAACCCGCCGTTCAGCGCTACACCCGGACCGACGTAGCAGTCATCCACGGTGGCCGGGGCTTCATAACCAATCCGGGCACCCTCGAGAATGAGGGTCTGGGCACCGTAAATCCGGCAGCCGGGATATAGAATCACTTCTTTTCCGGCAATCCGATCAAGATTCACCTCGGGGCCGATATCGACACTTTCCGGATTGGGGATTTTGACGCCCTTTTTTAGCAGCGTCTGGACTCTTTTAGAATTTGAGTGAGCCATATTTCTCGTCACTTCCTCTTCAGGATTATGAATAAAATTGAAATCACTATTGAAATCGGGATCGATACTGAACCAGAGAGCGGTTTAACTGTTAAAAGCCGATTTCGATCCCGATATCGATGGCTTTAGCGTTTCATTGGAATCCCTTGAACCCTCGACCCCTTGATCCCTCGGCCCCTTTCTTCTAATCCGGCAGCAGGTCATAAAAATACATCATGGTGTCCGAGCGGGTGATAATGCCGACCACCTTGTCATCTGTGATTACCGGCAGGCGCCCGATGTCGTGCTTCACCATGATATTGGCTGCCTGCATGGGACTTTTGTCCGGATCGATGGTCAACACTTTCGTGCTCATAAAGGCTTTCACCGGCGAATCCAGGCGTGATTCGGTTTTGACGCGTTTGAAGTCCCGGCGGGACAGCATACCCACTATCCGGCCGTCCGCGTCGGTTACCGGTAAACCGGTGCAGCCCTTTTCACGCAGCATGACCGCCGCCTGACGCATGGTGGTGTCGGACGGCAGGGTCACCACCGGGAAGGACATCAAATCGCTCACCCGGACCGATGACTGCTGTCCACTTTGAATAAACTCAACGATCATCTCTTCTACCGCCTGTGGGTTGGCTTTTTTCAGCATGGCCGACCCTGCACCCGGATGACCGCCGCCGCCGAGGCCGCGCATGATCATCCCAACGTCGAGGCTGTCCGAATCACTGCGGCCGATCACCATGCAGCGTTTGCGTTCCGGGTTGTTGAAAATCCCAAAGGCGGCATCGACGTTGAGGATCTCCCGGTACATGCGCATCACCACGGCCAGGCTCTCCACGTGTCCGGAGATTTCCTGAGCATTGATGCTCACCTGATGTCCATTGATGTGCCGGCGATCGGCACTTTTCAGCATATTGAACAATATGTCTTTCTGTTTAACCCCATAGCCGGGCTTCAAAAATGTCGACAGGATGCCCAGGTCGGCCTTGCGTTCGATGAGCCAGCCGGCGGCATAGGCATCATCGGCCGTTGTGGAGGGAAAGGTCAAATTGCCGGTATCCTCATATATACCGGCCAGGAACAAGGTGGCCTGAATGGGGGTCAGTACCTTGTTTTCCGCCTTGAGCCGGTTGACCATCAGGGTAATGTTGGCCCCGGTTTCGGCCTGGCAGGACCAGTTGCAGGCAATGTTCCCCTCACCGCTGTGATTGTCCCAAAGCTCGATGGCCAGGTCCTGCCGTTCCTGCAGTTTCCTGAGACGACCCAGTCTTTCCCACCGGTTGATGTCTACAACCACCAGTTTGGTGACGGAATCCAGTTCGATTTCTTCGGGGGTTCTGAATTGAAACAGATCTTTGTGAATGGATAAAAAAGGCTTGAGGTTTGGATTTACCTGGGTCGGCAGCACGGGAACACAATCGGGATAGATCAATGTGGCAGCCACAACCGAGGCCAAACCATCAAAGTCCGTGTTACGGTGCGTGGTCGCAATAATCATGTCTCTTTTCCATCGAGGCGGCCGCCCGTAATGGTTTCGCCGCCCAGATCAACCAGTTGCGGGGTAGAAGGGTCGGCCGATTTGCCGGGCGGCAGAAGTGCCATACCCCGGTTTTCCGGCCCCACTTCCAGCCGCAGCCGGTACTTTTCAACTTCCACCTGGCTTTCAATCGTTTTGCGGGCCAGCAGGTAGCGCAAATAGATCACCCAGACGATCAGGGCCAGGAACACAACCACGCCCCCCAGGACAACCCATTTGTATTTGATAATTGCGGCTACCCCGGCCGTACCAATTTGCTGAAGCATGTTCGGCAGCATCCAGATGGTCACGGCTGTGAGGAACGTGAGTGCACCGATGACGAAGATGTTGAACTGGCTCACTTTGCGAATGACGCGTTCGAAGCGCGTCTCGGATTCGTCGGGTGTATCCGCCGAGTCCTTGGCACCACGTTTACCTGCGTCCGGGTAAACCAGCGCCATGTAGGCCCGCACGGCAAAACCGAATAACAGAATCATCCCCACGGGAACCCCGATGGCGGCAGCAAACCAGGCCCGGAATGGAAAGGGCTCCACGCTGGTAACCAGGCGGGTCTGGTGGTCTTTCAGGGGACCGAATGTCTTTTCGAAATAGTACTTATTGAAATCGGTCAACTGGGTGCCATCGGCTTCATAGATCAGGTGGCCCCGATCATTGAACACCTGCAGCCGGGCTTCGCGGCCGCTGCGCATTGCGGCAATGGCAAATATTTCCAATTCGATCAAAAACAGGCCCACGGCAATGAGAATAAAGATGGTCTTGTTCTCGCGTATGACTTGCAGCATGTTACCTGTTTTCGCCATTCTTTTTTCTACCGAGCCCCTCGTTGGGTTTATAAACAAGTTATTTAAGTAACATAAGCTTATGGTCAGGTTCAAGCCAGAATCCCATTCTTTTCTGGCTGCCAATCAATTCACCGGTTGACAGCCACCCGCGTTCTGATACTAAACAAAATGCAAGTGATCTCATCCAGCACCCATTATACAGGAAAGGTAAAAATGAAAAAGGTCGTCATTTCCGTCCTCGGGCAGGACCGGCCCGGGATCATCGCCGCAGTTTCCGGAATTTTATTTGAAGAGGGCTGCAACATAGAAAATGTGGACCAGACCATCCTGCAAACGGAATTTTCCGGGATCTTCATCGCCGGCATACCCGTCGAGAGAAACTATACCGACCTGCATACTCGCCTGCTTGAAGGTCTGAAGGATATGGGGCTGAACGTCTTTATCAAACCGCTGGACCACAGTCAGCCGCGACTGGAATTTGGTGAAAGCGAGCCCTTTGTCTATACGACTCGCGGACCGGATAGAAAAGGGCTCGTCGCCTCGATTACCCGGGTCATCGCCGATTACGGCGTCAACGTTACCAATTTGCAGGCCGTCTTCCGTGGCAGCGATAACCCGAGTGATAATATCATGATCTACGAGGTAGATGTTCCGTCCGATGTGAATCAAAAAGACCTGAACGCTGATTTGCGCCGCACGGCTGAACAGCTCGGCATGGAAATCAGCATCCAGCACCGTAGGATTTTCGAGACGCTGAATAGAATCTAATTATAGGGTACAAGGGTCCATGGTTCCAAGGGGTCAAGGGGAAGGCAATTCAATAGCCGCGGAAATGGTCCCTAAGTTATTTTCTCAAGACATGCTGAGCGGTTCTTGGTTTTAAAACACTTGAACCCTTGGCCCCTCGAACCCTCGGACCCTTTTTCGCAAGTAATTGAAATTGAAACAGGATAATTCATCCTTGTGGATTTTCCGGCTTTTTAGGGAGTAAACATGTTAAACGAACAAGAAGTGCTATCCACCCTTGAAATGCTCTAGAACGAGAACCTGGATGTCCGTACTGTTACGCTGGGTATCAATCTTTTCGATTGCGCCAGCGACGATCCACAGAGATTTCAGGATAATATCCGCCGCAAAATCACCGACCTGTCCCGAAACCTGGTGGCCGTCTGTGACCAGGTTGGCGAAAAGTACGGTATCCCCGTGGTGAATAAGCGCATCAGCGTCAGCCCCATTGCCGTGGCCGCAGCCCCTTTTCATCCGGACGACATGGTTGCCATTGCCGTCACGCTCAACGATGCCGCTGCATCGGTAGGCGTGGATTTCATCGGCGGCTTTTCCGCGCTGGTCCAGAAAGGCATCGCCGCCGGTGACCGGGCACTGATCGAAGCCGTCCCGCGTGCGTTGACGGAAACGGAAAGGGTCTGTGCCTTTATCAACGTGGCCTCGACCCGCGCAGGCATAAACGTGGATGCCGTCGTATTGATGGGCCGCATTATCAAAGAAGCGGCGGCCCTGACGGCAGACCGTGACGGGCTGGCCTGTGCCAAGCTCTGCGTGTTTGCCAACATCCCCCAGGATATCCCTTTCATGGCCGGCGCATACCTGGGCGTAGGCGAAGCGGATGCGGTAATCAATGTGGGGGTCAGCGGTCCCGGCGTGGTGAAAAAAGCCGTTGACCGCTCCCTGGCGAACGACCCCTCCCTGGATTTGGGGCATTTATCTGAAATCATAAAGAAAACCGCCTATAAAGTTACCCGGGTGGGCGAGCTTATCGGCCGGGAGGTAGCCGAACTTATAAACATTCGCTTCGGGGTGGTTGATCTGAGCCTGGCGCCTACCCCCAACGTAGGCGACTCTGTGGGCGAGATTTTTCAGAGCCTGGGACTGAAAGGCATCGGCGTCCCCGGAACAACGGCCGCTCTGGCCCTGATCAATGATGCTGTTAAAAAAGGCGGGGCCTTTGCCAGCTCGAATGTGGGCGGGCTCTCAGGGGCTTTCGTACCGGTCAGTGAGGACCTCAATATTTCCCGGGCCGCAGAGGACGGACTGCTCTCCCTGGAAAAACTGGAAGCCATTACAAGTGTGTGCTCGGTGGGGCTTGATATGGTCGCTCTGCCCGGCGATACATCGGCCGAGACCCTGGCCGGCATCATTGCCGATGAAATGGCCATCGGGGTCATCAACAAAAAAACAACGGCCACCCGCATTATTCCGGTACCGGGCAAGGCGGCAGGCGAATATGCCCATTTTGGCGGCCTCCTCGGCCAATCGGTGATCATGCCGGTCAACAATGAGAAATCGGAAAACCTGTTTATCCGCCGCGGCGGTTTGATCCCGGCGCCGATTCACAGTTTGAATAACTAGAGGGTCCCAGGGTTAAGTTCTTAAAGCCCGTGGACATTGCGATTTGCTGGGACCTGAAGTTTCTTGATCTTAATCCCTTGAACCCTCGAACCCTGGGACCCTTGGACCCCTTATGGTTTTATACAAATTCCTCGATATATTCTTCCTCGTGTTTCACACCCTGATTATTTTTTTTAACCTGTTCGGTTGGATGTGGAAAAAAACGCAGCGCGCCAACCTGATCGTATTGTCGATTACGGCCTTTTCCTGGTTCGGGTTGGGGATCTGGTATGGATTCGGATACTGCTTTTGTGTTGATTGGCACTGGCAGGTAAAAATGAAGCTGGGACAATACGATCTGCCGAATTCCTATGTGAAATATCTTCTCGATCAGCTGACTGGCCTGGACTGGAATGCAGCCCTGGTCGACACCCTCACCTTTGTGTTCTTCTTTGCCGCAGTGATCGCCTCGGCTATTTTCAATATCCGGGACTGGCTGCAAAGAAAAAGGGCGGGTCGCCCGCCAGACCGCCAGGTCTGAGGTCCGCCCGCCCTGGAGAAAGTGTATACCCGACTACGCGCTTTCTTAGTCTCCGGCCGCAAAGGGATGGGCACTATTTAACGGTGAGTACCGGACACGGGGCCTTGAGAATCACAAATTGAGCACTGGATCCCATCAAGATCTTTCCCACCCGTGATCGCCTTTTGATTCCCACCACGATAAGCTCTACCGCACTCTCAGCAGCGAACGCCACGATATCTTCGCCCGCACTGTTGCCCCGGATCAGCAGATGGGTGCTGCACTGCACCCCTGCATCTTCGGCCGTGGTCTGGGTTTCCGCCAGGGTGGCCTCGGCCGCTCTGATCTCTTCGTTTTCTTCGGGGGTGCCTGTGGCCATGGACGTCACCGCCATCAGTTCGGCGTCAAAGGCCTTGGCGTTTTTAATTGCCAGTTGCAGGGCTTCTTTGGACGTATTGGAACCATCTATTCCAACCAGAAATTTCATATGGATCTCCTTGGGTTGTGTCGAGTAGCAGCTGCTGCTTCTAGTCATTGGCACGCGGGCAGTCTTGAACCAAACCCTCGTTTGATCATGCTGTGCGATTATAAACCTGCCCCACCGACATTGCAATCCTTTTGCGGCTTGCCGGCAAGTGGTTTATTCAGAAGACTGGTTTGTCCATCCGAAATGGTTGTCGTACCGTGCGGTTTCGTGTATATCTTTGGGAATCTGAATACTTGCACTATCCCGGCCCAATGGATGCCCCTGGGGATTGGTAAGCAGGCATCCCTGCTCGCGCCGGGGATCACCAACAGTTTTCAACACAAGTGGATTAGACCCCATACCCGAAACGGAGAATCAATGTCAGCCAATGGATCCGGTGCCGGCCGTAAATTTTTATCCTTCATCATTTTCCTCCTCTTTGCGGGTCTGGCTGGATTTTTGATTTACGAATACAGCCCGTTGTTCAAGGCCAGCCCCGAGGAAGACACAGCCGGTATGCATAAGATAGATAAAAGCACCTTGATTGCCAATCTGGAAAAAAAAGTGCGCCGCATACCCGCCGAAAACATCGCCGCGAATTTAGAGGGCTACCGTCGCCTGCTCAAACTGGCCCCCGGTAACATCCGCTATAAAAAGAAAGTCGATTACTACAGCGCCCGCCTGAAAAAGGCCGCATCCGCAGATAAATCCAAATCCGGAATGAGGCACTATATCAAAGTCGGTTACCCATCCCCCCGGGTATTGGACCAGCCCGAAAACGGTCAGATGCTAGGCCGCGTCGAAGCCGGCAGCCTGGTAGAAGTCCTGGATACCATGGCCGTTGCTTCCGGTTCCCTGAAAACGACCTGGTACAATATCCGCTATGGGGCCGGATCCGCCTGGCTGAGTCAACTTGGCACCAGCGGTGATCTCATTGAACAAGCCGCCCCCGCCCGGCAGCCGGCTGCGCCGGGCAAAGCCGACAGTGTCACCAACCCGTGGGAACGACTGGCCGCCACGATGATAGAAGATTATGGGGGAAAAATCATATCTATTGACCGCCTGGACCTTACGGAAAGCCATTTTTCCCTCTACGACGGTATGAGCCCCGAGCAGGTTCGCCAGACCTGCGAGAACATCGGTTACTATATTCGCAACAGTACCGGCACATCACCGGTGATTGTCGCTTTTATCGATCGCATTCCGGTTGCCCGGGCGGAACCGGCCGGGACCAAGTATCAGGCAAAGTTGATAGCCAAATAAGGTTCCCGGCTTCATCTGCGGCTAAATTTGGCGGGCAGGGAATATCTTTCGGGCGCTACTGGTTTCAAATCCAACCCGGCACCTTTGACGGGGGACCTGCTACTATATGTTTGATACCGGGATCACACTTATCATCTGGCTGCAGCAGTTCAGCCCAGCCATGGACCCTTTCTTCAAAGCCCTGACCTTTCTGGGTGATGAGACCTTCTTTCTCCTGTCCCTGCCCTGTATCTACTGGTGCCTCAATAAAAAAATCGGGGCCCGTCTAAGCATTCTTTTTTTGTCGTCCGCCTACATCAATATGGCGGCCAAGAGCCTGGCTGGCCTGCCGCGGCCGTTTGATTACAGCACTGCTATCCAGCCCCTGGTAGCCGCGACAGGTGGTGGTTTCCCCAGCGGGCACACCCAGGGTGCCGTTGTCTTCTGGGGGTATCTGGCCTTTTGTTACCCCAACACCTTTTTCGTTGCCTCGCCGGATTATTGATCCTGGGAATACCATTGTCCCGGGTTTACCTGGGGGTACATTTTCCCATCGACCTGGTTGGGGGCTATCTGATCGGGACAGCCCTGTTGTACGGTTTCATCAAAAGCGAATCTCATTTTTCCAGCTGGAAAAAGTCCATCGGCTTTACCGGCCTGCTCGCGGCAGCCGTTTGCCTGCCGGCTTTGCTGGCATTTCTTTTTTCCGCAAACGATACGGCAGTTGCCGCCATGGCAGCCCTGGCCGGACTGGGGGCCGGATTCATATTGGAAGAAAGGCACCTGGGTTTCGAGCCTGCCCGGACCTACAGCCGCAAAGGGGCAGGCTTTCTGACCGGCATTATTATCTTTGCCTTGATTTACCTTGGCCTGAAGAAAGTGTTTGCCGGCCTGGAACCGGCAGCCCTGTTCCGGTATATCCGCTACAGCCTGGTTGGCTTCTGGGGTGGCGTTGGGGCACCCTGGCTTTTTTTACGTTTAAAATGGAGTGCTTATGAAAGTAATCGTTGATCTTTGTGTGGTGCCCATCGGTGTCGGGGTGTCCGTTTCCAAATATGTAGCCGCCTGTCAACGGGTCCTTGAAACGGCCGAACTCGATTACAGCCTGCATGCTTATGGAACCAATATCGAAGGTGATTGGGATGCCGTGTTCGCGGCGGTTAAAGCGTGCCACGAAACCGTGCACGCAATGGGTGCCCCCCGCATTACCACGACCTTGAAGGTCGGCACCCGCATCGATCGAGATCAGAGTATGGATGACAAGATTGAAAGTGTAAGGGAAAAACTCGATGGGTAAGAAAGCCTATCCGGTAACTCCCGGGATCCGGGCCTTGCGCCAGGCCGACATCGAGTTTTCCGTGCACCAGTACACGTACGTGGATAAGGGCGGGGTTCGGCAGGCAGCGGAGGCTCTGGACCTCGCAGCGCATGCTGTTGTCAAAACACTGGTCTTTCAAGATGAGCACAAAAACGGCTTGCTGGTGCTGATGCATGGTGATGCCCAGGTATCGGCTAAACAGCTGGCCCGACAACTGCAGCAAAAGCAGGTTACGCCCTGTGATGCCGGTCTGGCGCTGAAGCTGACCGGTTATAAAGTGGGCGGTATCAGTCCCTTTGGAACCAGACAGTCCCTGCCCGTCTATGTGGAGTCCTCGATTTTTGACCTGGATACCATCTATATTAACGGCGGTCGGCGGGGTCTCCTGGTACAGGTAGCCCCGGCCTGCCTCAAAGTTGTCTGTAACGCCGTGCCGGTAGCCGTCGCGCTGCCCCAATGAACAGTAAAGGAGGAACAATGGCCATCTATCTGGTACAGCACGCCGAATGCCTGTCCAAGGACCAGGACCCTGAAAAGGGCCTGTCCGAACTGGGGACGGCCAATGCAGCCCGCATTGCCGAAGTGGCGGCCGGCTACCAGGTTCCGGTCGTGCGGATCCTGCATAGCGGTAAAAAGCGGGCCCGCCAAACCGCTGAAATCTTTGCCGGACAGCTTGCGCCCCCTGAAGGGGGTGCCGCCACAGAGGGCATCAAGCCCCTGGATGATGTGGTCCTGTTCAGCGACCAGCTGGAAAGCGATGCTAACGTGATGGTGGTCGGGCATCTGCCCTTCATGGAACGCCTGACCGCCTACCTGATTACAGGTTCAACGGAAAAACCGGTTTTTAAATTCCAGAATGCGGGAATTGTCTGCCTGGACAGGGACCCTGATTCGGGATCGTGGGTGATTAAGTGGGGGCTTATGCCCAACATCCCCTGATGTCCGTTCACAAGGGG